>OGND01000006.1_pt1 | contig 213004 bp, 175 predicted proteins | sample 1573381 | NCBI WGS metagenome assembly OGND01 (sample SAMEA2581989, study PRJEB24529) | metagenome | biome: Human gut stool | place: China | collected 2011
CACGACCCCCTGCTCCCAAAGCAGGTGCGCTAACCGGACTGCGCTACACCCCGAAAGGTCTTTCCTTCAAAAGCGATGCAAAGGTAAGGCTTATTGTTGAAATATGCAAGTGTTAAGAAGATTTTTTCTGCTTCATAACACATTTTTTATTCCTTTTCTCCCTGCCTTCTGACACTTCTCATTCTGGTATTCTGGAACAAAAAGGATTCAGACAGCTTTGTCCAGCTTCTCGAGCAAGGCTGTAAGCTCTGATCGCCAGTCGCTTCCGTTGACAGGCTGAAAGGTATGCATACCCATATCAGCTCCCATCTGTACATTCGAGGCCCCATCATCCACAAAAAGTGTTTCGGCCGCATTCAGCTGTGCATCCGACAGGATGTGACGGAAAATCCGTTCATCAGGTTTGGTATGCCCCATCTCATAAGAGAGATAGAGTTTGTCGAAATAAGCATCCAGCGGTTTTCCGGCAGGGGAGAACTGCTTACTGCAAGCCCAGCTGATGACATAGGGATTTGTGTTGCTCAAGACGTATAGCCGGTAGCGATGGCGAAGTTCTTCCAGAAGAGTAAGAATACGTTCGTCTACCCCGGAAAAGAATCCCATCCAGGCTTCCTTTACTTCTTCAAAAGTAAGCAGACGTCCGCAAAGCTGTCCAAGAATCTCCCGGAATTCCTGTTCCGTAAGGGTCCCTTCTTCCAGCTGCTGGAAAATACCAGTCTGATGATACTTGTCAAGACGGCTGTCAGCATCCTTCAGTCCCAGCCGGATAAAAGCCTGTACGGCGCGGTCGCGGTCAATAGGAGCAATCACGCCGCCGAAATCGAAGATAATGTTTCTGATCATGGCTTCAGGCTTATTTACGCAACATCAATGTTTTGAACGGAGCAGGGTAGGGCGTTTCAAACTCCATCCGCTCGCCCGTTACAGGATGATAGAAGCAAAGTTTGAAGGCATGAAGTGCCAGACGTCCCAGAGGATTCACTTCACATCCGTAGCGCTCGTCTCCGACTACAGGATGTCCCAGTGTCTGCATGTGTACGCGGATCTGGTTCTTGCGGCCGGTTTCCAGCTGGAGTTCCACCAGTGAGAATCCGTTGGCACGCTTGATGGTACGGTAATGGGTTACCGAGAACTTTCCTCCGTCGTCAACCGGAGAGGAGCTGACATACAACTTGCGGTCAGTCAGCCATGATTCCACCTTACCCTGGTCTTTCTCCATGTCACCGGTTACAATCGTCACATAGCGACGGTCATAAACAATGTCGTGCCAGTTGTCGCGCAAGGTGTGCTGTGTCTTTTCGTCCTTGGCATACATCATGATACCCGAGGTCTCACGGTCCAGCCGGTGTACCACAAATACGCGGTTATTGCGATGCTGGCGTTTGACATATTCATTCAGGATATGCTGGGCCGTACGTTCTTTCTGTTTCTCTGTTGCAACGGAAAGAAGTCCTTCTTTCTTTTCCACTACGATCAGATAGGCATCTTCGTACAGGATCTTCAGCATCGGATGACGGAACTCATGCTTGTTGCGGTCTTTGCTGATCTGTACCTTCATGCCCGGAGTCAGCGGGAAGTTGTACTGAGTCTGGATATTGTTATTGACCAGCACTACGCGGTTGGACAGCAAAGCCTTTACACGTGTACGGCTCACCCCTGCCATTTTCTTCATCAGGAACTCCATCAGTTCGGCAGGTTCTGTCACATTATAAATTGTATATTGTGCGGCGGCACGTGCTCTGGGACGTCCGCCGGCCGGATTGCTATTTCTTGCCACGATTTTACGGATTCAGTGATAAGGATTTAATGTTTCGGTTCTTCTCTTTTCTCCAGCAGCACGACATTTTCCACATGATGCGTATGAGGGAACATGTCAACGGGCTGTACGGCAGTCACCTTGTATTTACCGTCCAGCAGTTGCAGGTCGCGTGCCTGGGTTGCCGGGTTACAGCTTACGTAAACGATACGTTTCGGTTCGGCAGCCAGAATTACATTAATGACATCATTGTGCATACCTGCCCGGGGAGGATCGGTAATGATGACATCCGGACGTCCGTGTTCGCGGATAAAGTCTTCTGTCAGGATATCCTTCATATCACCGGCATAGAACAGAGTATTCGTGATTCCGTTGATCTGAGAATTCACTTTTGCATCTTCAATGGCTTCGGGTACATATTCGATACCGATGACCTTGCGTGCACGGCGTGAAACAAAGTTGGCAATGGTTCCGGTACCGGTATAAAGGTCATACACCAGTTCGTCTCCTTCCAGTCCTGCAAATTCGCGCGCTACCTTATATAAATTATAAGCCTGTTCGGAATTGGTCTGGTAGAAAGACTTCGGACCCACTTTGAAACGCAGGCCTTCCATTTCTTCGAAGATGTGATCTTTTCCGCTGAATACTTCCACGTCGAGATCACCGATCGTATCATTGCACTTGTTGTTGATCACGTAGAGCAGCGAAGTAATTTCGGGGAAAGAGTCGGCCACATACTGCAGAAGTTCCTTCATCTTTGCCAGTTCTTCATCACTGGTAATCTTGCATTGAAGCAATACCATCAGTTCGCCGGTAGAAGAAGTACGTACCATCATGTTACGCAGCATGCCTTCCTGAGTACGCAAGTCGAAGAATGGATAATTATGGGCATATGCGTAGTCACGGATGCTGTTCCGGATGCGGTTGGAGATATCATCCTGAAGCCAGCATTTCTCAATTGCCAGCACCTTGTCGAAAGCTCCGGGAATATGGAATCCTACGGCATTCATCTGATCGTATTTCACATCCTGTTTCACTTCTTCCTCGGTCAGCCATCGCTTGTTCGAGAAGGTATATTCCAGCTTATTGCGGTAGAACATGGTTTTTTCCGAACCTAAAATCGGACGAAATTCAGGAAGCTCTACCTTTCCGATCCGTGTCAGGTTGTCGAAAACCTGTTTCTGTTTGTATTTAATCTGATCCTCATACGCGAGGCACTGCCATTTGCAACCGCCGCATACGCCGTAGTGCTGGCAGAATGGTTCTACACGCATGGGAGATTTCTCGTGAATTTTTACGGCCACAGCCTCTGCATAATGGTTCTTCTTGCGTTTTACCTGCAAGTCTACTACATCTCCCGGTACCACGTAGGGTACAAACACCACCAAGTCATTTACTTTAGCCAAGGCTTTGCCTTCTGCGGCTACATCGGTTATCGTTACCTTTTCCAGTAAAGGAAGTTCTTTTTTCTTTCTTGCCACTGTCGTTTTCAATAAATCCAATTTGGGAGCAAATTTAAGAATAATTCCCGACATTCCGCCATGATTTTCAAAATACTTCATTTTGCAATGTCGATATAGCAAAACATGTTGTAAAATACATTCTTTTTATTTGCTTATTCACAAAATATGTCTAGTTTTGCCCCCGTTATCATTAAGAAACATGATAAAAACAAAATATTTAGCCTATAAATCTTAGAAAAAATGGAAAAGAAAAGAGTTTACACCTTCGGGAACGGACAAGCTGAAGGAAAAGCTGACATGAGAAATCTTTTGGGTGGTAAAGGCGCGAATCTGGCCGAAATGAATCTGATCGGTGTTCCGGTACCTCCCGGTTTTACAATAACAACTGAAGTCTGCAATGAATATTTTGAAAAAGGAAAAGAAGCAGTCGTTGCTTTACTGAAAGAAGATGTAGAAAAATCAGTTGCAGGCATTGAATCACTGATGAAGTCTAAATTCGGAGACGTAGAAAATCCGTTGCTGGTTTCCGTACGTTCCGGTGCACGTGCTTCCATGCCGGGTATGATGGATACCATCCTAAACTTGGGATTGAATGATGAAGTAGTGGAAGGTCTGGCACGCAAAACCGGTAATCCCCGTTTCGCATGGGATTCTTACCGCCGTTTCGTACAAATGTATGGTGACGTGGTGCTGGGCATGAAGCCGACCAATAAGGATGACATCGATCCGTTTGAAGCTATCATTGAAGATGTCAAGAAAGCCAAAGGCGTTCGTCTGGACAACGAACTGGATGTAGACGATCTGAAGGAACTGGTAGTCCGTTTCAAAGCTGCCGTAAAAGCCCAGACAGGAAGCGACTTCCCCAACAATGCATATGAACAGCTCTGGGGAGCCATCTGTGCTGTATTTGACTCCTGGATGAACGAACGCGCCATCCTGTACCGCAAGATGGAAGGAATTCCGGTAGAGTGGGGTACAGCGGTCAATGTACAGGCCATGGTATTCGGTAACATGGGCGATACTTCTGCAACAGGTGTCTGCTTCTCACGCGATGCCGGTACAGGTGAAGATCTGTTCAACGGTGAATACCTGATCAATGCACAGGGAGAAGACGTTGTGGCAGGTATCCGTACACCGCAGCAGATCACCAAGACCGGATCTCAGCGCTGGGCAGCCTTGCAGGGTATTTCTGAAGCTGACCGTCTGGCCAATTATCCGTCAATGGAAGAAGCCATGCCTGAAATCTATAAGGAACTCGATGCTTTGCAGACCAAACTGGAAAACCACTACCACGACATGCAGGATATGGAATTCACCGTTCAGGAAGGAAAACTGTGGTTCCTGCAGACTCGTAACGGAAAACGTACCGGTGCCGCTATGGTACGCATTGCCATGGAAATGCTGGAACAGGGCATGATCGATGAAAAAACTGCTATCATGAGATGCGAACCCAATAAACTGGACGAACTTCTTCACCCTGTATTCGATAAGGAAGCTCTTCGCTCAGCCAAAGTCCTGACACGCGGTCTTCCGGCTTCTCCGGGTGCTGCATGCGGTCAGATCGTCTTCTTCGCAGAAGATGCTGCCAAATGGCGTGCAGACGGACGTCGTGTCGTATTGGTTCGTATTGAAACATCTCCGGAAGACCTAGCCGGTATGACCGTAGCCGAAGGTATTCTGACAGCCCGCGGCGGTATGACTTCTCACGCTGCAGTTGTGGCAAGAGGTATGGGTAAATGCTGTGTATCCGGTGCAGGCGCCATCAATGTAGACTATAAGGCACGTACCGTAGAAATTGACGGTGTATTGCTGAAAGAAGGTGACTTCCTTTCTCTGAACGGCAGTACCGGTGAAGTTTACCAGGGAGAAGTTGTTACCAAAGCAGCCGAACTTTCCGGTGATTTCGCCAAACTGATGAGCCTGTGTGACAAATATACCCGTCTGAAAGTACGTACCAATGCTGATACTCCTCATGACGCTCAGGTGGCACGTAACTTCGGTGCAGTAGGTATCGGTCTGTGCCGTACAGAACACATGTTCTTCGACAACCAGAAGATCATCGCCATGCGTGAAATGATCCTGGCTACTGACGAAGAAGGACGTAAGAAAGCTCTTAATAAACTGTTGCCTTATCAGAAAGCTGACTTCAAGGGCATCTTCAAGGCAATGGACGGCTGTCCGGTGAATGTTCGTCTGCTCGATCCTCCTTTGCATGAATTTGTTCCTCACGATCTGAAAGGTCAGGAAGAAATGGCTCAGGCTATGGGCGTAACGGTAGAATATATCCGCCAGCGCGTAGAAAGCCTGTGTGAACATAACCCGATGTTGGGACATCGTGGTTGCCGTCTGGGTAACACTTATCCGGAAATCACAGCCATGCAGACCCGTGCTATCCTGGGAGCAGCTATCGAACTGAAGAAAGAAGGTTACGATCCGCATCCGGAAATCATGGTGCCGCTGACCGGTATCCTGTATGAATTTGAAGCTCAGGAAAAGGTGATCCGTGCAACAGCAGCAGAACTCTTCAAAGAAGAAGGTATAGAAATTCCGTTCAAGGTCGGTACAATGATTGAAATTCCGCGTGCCGCTCTGACTGCCAACCGCATTGCTTCACGTGCAGAATACTTCTCATTCGGAACCAATGACCTGACTCAGATGACCTTCGGTTATTCACGTGATGACATTGCTTCCTTCCTGCCGGTATATCTGGAAAAGAAGATCCTGAAGGTAGACCCGTTCCAGGTACTCGACCAGAATGGTGTAGGACAGCTGATCGAAATGGCCGTAGAAAAAGGCCGCTCTGTCCGTCCCGAACTGAAATGCGGTATTTGCGGTGAACATGGTGGTGAGCCGTCCTCAGTGAAGTTCTGTCACAAAGTTGGATTGAACTATGTTTCCTGCTCTCCGTTCCGCGTGCCTATTGCACGTCTGGCTGCGGCGCAGGCTGCTATTGAGGAAGCATAATAGATAAATGCAATTACAAAGGAGTTGTGTTAAATTGCAACACAACTCCTTTTGTCATATATCATAGTGAAAATAGAATCTGAGAAAAAAAAGGAACTTATTGCCTTAAATTTCATCCAGGCCTAAAGTTTTAAAATATTCATAAGTACCATCATAAAACTCTGGGAGTCTAGTCATATCTTCTGGAAACCCACCTGCTGTCTTATTGTGATTCCCTTCAGGAACACAAATAACCATACCAATACGAGCACGTGTCAACAGTACACGATAAGCGTTTAGCATGTATTTTCGTCGTTCAATACTACTCTCTGTATTACCCGCTTCTTCTCGCCAAGCAGTTCTTCCATTGAAGTTATAATATTTCCATTTCCCATTTTCACACCTAACATCAGCATCCCAAAGAACACATGTATAATCCAATTCTAGACCTTGAACTTGTATTTCAGTTGCAGCATCTTCAAGATAATTTGATGATCGTATATCGTTTTTGTCTTCCAAAAACCAATGTATAGCATTTTCATCTCCTTGCTCAAGTACATGAACAGCTAAAGGTTTGAATCTTGCAGAAGCTTTGCTTACAAGTACACCCGCTTTTTGCGAACCTCTAGTCATTTTTCTCAACCATGTTCTGGCTTTATCCATATCTCTTGTAAGTACAATCGGATAACGTTCTTTTATCTTTTCATACCATTCTGTGGCATCAGGGTTGAATGATAGTAAAGAATGAACAAAAGCTGACAACTTTTCAGCTCTAAATGAACGCAAACTAACTCCGAGATGGAGATCTGAAGAGAAAGTAACTTTATCATTCTTTGCTAGTAATTCATTAACTTTTCCTTCAGCATATTCTTTCTCTGTAAGTTTGTCGGATATATAAATTCTCCAATGAGTGAATTTATCATTTAAAGCATTAATCCATTCAGAAATCCCGGCTTCTCCTGTATTAATTTCTTGACCACCACCAACTAAACAAATAATTGTTGCCCAATCTTCTCTTTGATCAAGAGACCAGATAAGGAAAGCTGCTTCCGAGAGCGGAAAATTTTGAATTTTAAGTTTATTGCCATAAGTTCCACCTCTTTTGAGATAATCAGCAAGCCTTTTATGTGTCCATGAACGTTGAGCTTCATCAAAAATTGCAACATGTTCAACTTCTCCGTAGCCTGCATTTGTTAGTTTTATTGCCTTGTCTGGATCTATTTCAAGTGTGTTATTTTCTACGGGATTCTTTATTTTGGCCAACATATTATCTCTATAGCGATGTATAATTTGTATAAATTTGCCAACTTCTCGTCTTGAATCAGACATATTCTTTTTTTCTCCACGCTCCTTACATTTTCTGTAGTTATCAATAGCTAAAGCTTCTGTAAGTACGGCAACTAAAGGTCCGTTTCCAGAGAGATATACAGCTCCTTCATCTTCAATTAATTTACCACCATTTTGGTAAGACTGTTTAACAGCAACATCTAGTCCTACAAGAGTCTTTCCGGCTCCTGGTACACCTGTTACGAAACAAATACTTTTTTGTTTCTGTTCTTTGCTATTCTTAATAACATCAAGAATATAACTGATTGTTCTATCTGTTGAAACTTTATCGGCTTCATGTCTGGTAATATCTTCCACAGAATGATTTTCATAAAGTCTTTTTGCAGCTTCAATAATTGTTGGTGTAGGAGAGTATGGACTTATAATCCAATCAACACCTAAACTTGAATTTGAAATAGTTGCTCCAGAATGTATAAAAATATCAGAAATAAGTTTCTGCAATCCTTTACTTCCTGTTACTAATGGATTATATATTGAATCATCATATACAGAATAACAAAATGCACTTGAACAAGAACTATATTTTGTTGGGACAAGAATTGGAACGATTATTTTATCCTGGCTAAAAAGGTGAAAGTTTTTTTAAATCAAGAGCATAATCCATAACCTGCTCAATGTTAGATTGAAGTAGATTTTTTTCGCCAACTTTAAATTCAATACAGAAAATTATTCCTCTTAGCAATAATACTACATCTATGCGTTTTCCAAGTCTAGGAATGTCATACTCAAAAATTATCTGTCCATTTTCAAATTTCCATGGTAATAATGTTTCCCGCATGATTTCAATCTCATTGGACCAGCTTTCGTTTGTTGTTGTAAGAGCGTTCCCATGATAATTATTAATGAACATTCCCAACAAAGTTTCAGAAGAAGTATTAATAAATTCTTGTATTGTAGAATGATATAGACAGCGTACCATATGCAATTTTAAGAGTGACAAATTGTGCTTACAGTTTTTGCAAATGTATCAAAATAATACTAACTCATATGTAATTTTTATAATTGATATGGATTATTTTAATATTGTTAAGGGAGACTTCATGTGACTGATAATATTTATGAATATAAAATTACTGATGTGTGCAGATAATGACAACATAACTGGCGGACCCCCTAGAGAATTATCCACTTTATTCCCAGGACGACAAGGGAAAGGAGACTGTTTGCCGTGCAATTTTTGCCCTTGGCTTCGTAAGATGGTTTATTTGAAAGAAACAAGAAGGATGAATACAGGTATATTTCCCTCAATGAGTTTTCGGATGTGAACTTGACCTGAGTGCTCAGATAGAACACTCCAGACATCGTTCTTTTAACAACTTTATAGCCAACTCCTTGTCGGCTATTGCGGCATACTGCTTTTTTGAGAAGAAGCCCGCCATTGATGTAAATTTTGTCAATGACGGACAACTGTCTATTTTCTAATCTTATATCGAACTCACGTTAATTATACGACATAATCAAAGTACAGGACCTTTGATCGGTTTCTTTTCCTGATTTCCATTCATAATGTCAATGGCATAAGTCAGAAAGGCCACTGGGCAGATTTAGGTAGGACATAATGGTGAATTGTCTTTAATGTTGCAGGTAAGATATCTATATCAGGAAGTTATTCTCTTCACTAATGCTTATTTACCAGGTATAAACGTACTGTTGTCTTTTACGTACATCCCTTTACAAAAGATCGGATATCCATACGTTTCACCACTCATGAATGGATTATTCAGATAATTTTGCAAAGCTTCAAACGAATTACTGATATCGGCTGTTTGTCTTATATCAGAAATAGTGAGAAGAATAATTTGTGAATTATTCAGAATCTCCTCGTCTTCCTGTTTCTTTACAAAAGGACCTTTCAAGGAAGAAACGATTTCATTATAAGGATATTTACTTGCTATTAAGAAATAGGCACTGGTACCATAGGTCAGTGTACGTAGATAAACAAGATTATCTTTATTAGTCGGATTTTCAACGAATATTCCTTTTTCTGGTATATCCATTGAAACGGTAAAACCTTTGAAAATGACTTTGCCCAGACAAAGACTTACCGTGTTGTTCATATCAAATTCTTTATTACCTATTTTCTTCAGAATACTCGCAAAATTTTCATTATCATCGATATATAATTCTACATTCTCAAGACTTTTCAATTCTGTCAGTTTTGCGATATATGGTCTGGTCGGATATTTGAAGTTCTGATATTCTTTCGACCTTATTACTTCCTTAATTATCTTATTATATTCATTTTGTCTGACATCATTCATCATCGCAATATAAGGCTCCGTAAAATCAAAACAGAGATTTATAGGTTGTTTCTTGTCTGTTATTTCCTTATCAAAAGAAGTAGCAAAGGAATTTTCGGGAAATACAGCTCCGACATATATATACGGCGTGTTTGCAATATCCCACCAACCTTGAACTCCATTATATTTGCTGCTAATATCTATTTCATCTTCTTTACTGTCATCAATGAAAGTATCCCATACCAAAGTAGTTTTGACTACATTATCGTTAATTATTTCCAGAAGCTTATATCTGATATCATTGGCTGGCTTCGCAAGGATTGTTTTTTCTATTTTCAAAACATACTCATGTCCTTTCTCATAATTGAACCCAAGGATTCCATTCATGGCTACTTTTGAGTATTCAGACATGTTTTCTTCCTTCACCAACATACATTCTACCGGATTTTCACTGCCCCACGGGGTATAAGAATCCGTTTCATTTGATACGTACATTTGGATGATCTTTATTTTGTCTGTAAGAACATCTTCTTTTTTACAACTGGCAATGCTGATTGAGCATAGGAATAAAAGTAATAGTCCTGTTAAAGTCTTAATCTTCATAATCAATGCTTATTTTTGTGTACATATAGTTACTATAATCTACTTTTAAGGTAAAAAATTAGATCTGTGAAATATGACCATATACACTATAACACTCAATGGCTGATAAACCACTATGCAAAAATGTTAAAGAAATCAAACTTATTGTCAGAATAAAGTCTTTTTCCTCATTGTATTATCATCACAAGATTCATCTAAAGATTTATCCAGACCAAATATTCCTTTCGGAGCCACCTTACGCCATGAATTGCCAAATTTCATATCCAGATAATCAAAAACCACCCGATTATAAGCTGTCAATATATGATTGGGAACACCCAGATAACAGTCCAGTGTTCCATCTTTCTTCAATGGATAAAAAGCGTCATAGCTCACACCGTACATCTTCCAGAAAAAGTGTGTACGGATTTTCTGTTCCTGTCCTTCCGGTATTACCAGGCGCAATTGGGGACGTCCTTTGACGATGTTTTCTTTCGACAGCTCCGGTGAACAGTCATATTTCAAAATATGATCATACCATAAAGGAAGCACCATCCGCAAGGTGTCATTATGTGGTAAAGGAAGGGTTATTACCGTATCACAAGGGGCCAGTCCTACATATTCTGCTTTCAGATGATAAGTTCCAGCCTCCAGTCCCTTTATCCGGAAGCAGCCGGTGGAATCTGTCAGCCATCCCAGAAACGGCTGTCCTGCCATGCTCAGATTGGAACCAACCAGTACATCATGTACCACATCATAAGGAGGGCGTTGACGGACAGATTCACCATACACCCGACCGACAATTGTATATCTTGCAGAATCACCCTCATTATGCGTTATATCTTCTCTCAGCGGCATAGTAAAATACTGAAATTCTATAGTGTGCTTCCCGTTGATAAAAAGTACCTCCCATGGATAAATGGATCTAAGCGTTTCTTTGAGAGCAAGAGCCAGCGGATGAGTTCCGTCGTCTGTCTTTTCCCGTAAAGAACGTATAAAGACAGAATGCACGTCACAATCTACGAAGCGCCCGTCTTCCGTCGTCTGGAAATCACTTATCGTAAAAACAATCCGTTCTCCCCGGTATTCAGGAAACCGCTTCCAGGGAAATCTACGCTCGATTTCTCCCTGTGCTTTCATCAGATTCAGTCCGGTTCTCCGGTAATTATGATAAGTCTGCGTTTTCAGCACTTTGCCGTTCCGGAGAGTCAGCACCCGTTCCGTTTCCATGTTACGGTTGAACCCATCATGCACGTATCTCACCAGATCTCCTTTTCCGGCCCGAAGCTCCCCACTGAACCAGCGGGCTTGAATCATTCCCGCCTGAAAATAGGCTGCAAAGAGCGGCTGCAACTCCTTCACTTCATACACCCGTGTAGATTCCTTTTTACTGACTTCATCGTAGATATCCGCTTCTACCCGTTGCAGGCAAAGATATCCGTCACGTATCTCCCAGAAAGCAGTATAGCCGCTATAATTGCCCGTAGACCAATTAATATTTTCCGGAAGAAAATCTTTCATCCGCATATATAGCAGAGAGTCGTATCCTATGGGCTTTGCCATCAAATCCCATTCTTCTCCTTCCAGGCGGATTATGTCGCCTGATTGTCCCGTAGCTTTCACAGGTAAACCGACAAGCGAAAGTAAAATGGCGATCACTAAAATTCTCATACACATAGGCCTGTTTGCTTTAAGAACAAGATAATGCTCCTTAAAAATACGAAAAGTATTTTATTTTACAAAACCTTTTCGTATTTTAGTAGAAACTAAATCACTTGACTATGGGAACTTTAGGTTGTATCAATGATATGCAAAGGCGGGATAAAGAAAACCGTGAACTCAGGAAATTGGGCAGAGAACGCATAAAAGAGACCCGTACCAGACTCTCGAAAATTGGTAAGGGTACAAAACTGCCTGAAATTTCGGCAGAAGAAGTGGAAGAAATCCAAAGAAAGACAAAAGAAAAAACCGACATGGACAATGACAATCTGTTCAAAACCAAAATAATCATTGCAGTGTGTGTCTTATTCGTCTTTCTTCTGGGGTGTATTCTCTATTTATTATAGATTCTTTAATCAGTTTTTTTATTTACAGAGTCGCTTTTATGACTTAAATAGGGAAAGTATCACATCATGAAACCCGGATAGATGTATAAAATTATGAATGTGATGTACGAACTTACTATTCTTGAATAACAGTTTGTTGAGAAAGTATGGATTAATATATGTTTTTCCAAATAAATCATTACTTTTGCGGCATCTTTTGATGTCTGTCTCCAAAGAATAAATATTTAGGCATTATTTAAATTACTTCATATGGATCCACTTGTTGAAAGGGAAAGAAGCCGGCCCGCCAACAAGAGCAGTAAATATAATCAGATTTATAAGTAAAATAAAGGAACACTTCAACGGCTAACGAGAAAAAGAACGGAATAATAAGAATGACGGAGACAAGAAGTACACTTGACTCCGGACAGAAAGGTTGGGAATATGTACTGAAAAACGAATAAACCTGGAATTCAATACGGTTGCATAATCTGCTTGAATTCAGTATTGACATAACTCTAATAATATGAAATGTATATTTTATTGTGCATCTTTGTTTCTTCTTGCTTCAGGCTCTGTTTTTGCCCAGAAATCAAGAATGAATGTCTTCCTGCAGCAGAACGAATTAATGTTTAATGTTTCCTATAACAATCGTCCCGTTATAGAAAACTCATCTTTGGGAATCATCATGGACAACTGTCCGTATGGTAAAAATATTAAATCTTTTTCTGAGACGGAATCCTCTGATAAATCAATCAGAAGTTATCTGGCCAATGGCGTTCATAACTCATTCTATGTAGATATCAGAGAATTTGATGATGGTATCGCATTCAGATACCGGATACCGGCCTATGGGCCTAAATGTGTCTATGGAGAAAGCACTTCTTTTGTTTTCCCGTCAAACACAACTGCATGGTATGCAAGTGGACCGTTTCAGTATGGATGGCACCAGATTTATCAGGAACGTAAAACTGACAGCATCGAAGGAGAACTTCTTGCTCCTCCCGCTACGTTCCTGACGCAAGAGGGGATATATGCAGCGATTACGGAAGCTAACCTGTTTAATTTTCATGGGGCAGTCATGTATTGTACGGCCCCCAACAAAATACAATTTGGTTATGCCGACAATAAAGGCCATATCGAAACAGGCATTGAAACCGGTTTGCCTCCTGCCAAATATTGGCATGAAGCTGTAAGGAATAATCCCTGGATAGCTTACCCTGACAAGAATGAGATCAAGACTCCCTGGAGAGTTCTGATGTTGGCTGACGACCTGAATGGCCTGGTAAACAACAAAATCATTTCGCAGGTCTGTGACAAGCCTGATAACGCTCTTTTTTCAGACAGCAACGAATGGATAAAACCGGGAAGAGCTGTATTTACATGGCTGACCGAAGGAGGGGTTGAACGTCTGAGTGTTGCCAATCACAAAAAATATATAGACGGATGTGCTGAGCTTGGAATAGAGTCTGTCGTAGTAGATGACGGATGGGAAAACTGGGCTCAGACAGAAAAAGAAGCTAACGGACGTGACAAATGGACCATGCTGAAGGAACTTGTTGAGTATGCAGACAGTAAAAATGTCAATATCTGGGTATGGCGCCCGTCTTCACCGCGCTATGGAAATAGAAGTGATATAGGTCTGGTTGATCCGGAAGAGAGAGCAAGCTTTATGGCGAAGTGTGCCGAAATAGGTGTTAAAGGCTTGAAGATAGACTTTTTCCACACGGAAAATCTTTTTACGGTCAGATTGATGGAAGAAATCCTGAAAGATGCAGCCAAAGAAAAACTGATGGTAATATTTCATGGCGTAAACAAACCGGCCGGTGAGTCATTCAAATATCCTAACTTATTGGCTAAAGAGGCGGTAAGAGGACTGGAATGTGTAGGCGGTGAAAGCAGTTGGGTACCCGGACCTGCGTGGCCATTCCATAATACGGTTCTGCCTTTTACACGCTGGCTGGCCGGTCCTGCTGACTATACTCCGCTTAACTTCAGAGCTTTCTGTCCGGAAGCCGTAACATTTACCCATCAGCTGGCTTCAATTTACATGTTTACTTCTCCGATGCTTATATTGGCTGCAGATATGGAGGATATGCTGAAATGTCCCGGACGAAGATTTATAGAAGAAGTTCCTGTGGTATGGGATGAGAACTATGTCTTGCCTGAAAGCAAGATTGGAAATCTTGCAGCAATCGCCAGAAGAAAAGGTGATATATGGTATTTGTCGGTATTAAATGGCGAACAGGAAAAATCCGTATCGTTAAATTTGAATTTTCTGCCTGAGGGTAAATATAAAATGGTCATAGCTTATGACAAAGGTAGAAAAGAAATCTTGATGGATACTAAAACAATAAAAAGGAAAAAGTCTTTAAATATTAAGTTGCTGTCCGGAGGCGGGTATTTAGCCAGATTTGAACGGATCTGAAACAGAATCAACAGAGAAATACATGAATTCCTATTCAATCATTTATCATAGTATATGAAAAAAATTTATTCTTTTCTTTTTGTTATATGCACCTTCTGCGCTTCAGCCGGTGCACAGATTACAGAACGCCCGCGCCCGTCAGAATGGGATCAGCTTGTTGAGGGAGCCCGCTTTATAGACCGGTTTCTTCCAATGCCGGACGGAATAAAATCAAACCATCTTTGGGGAACCCAGTGCGTTCAGAACCGATATGTCAATAATGGGATAGAGGTTGACGGCATGTCGTTTTGGGGAGGAAACATCCTGCAATCAGCAGATGGAAAGTATCATCTTTATGTCTGCGGATGGCCGGAAAGTTCACCCAAGGGACATATGTTCTGGCCGAATTCAACTGTATTCCATGCAGTAGGAGAGACTTTATCGGGCCCGTATGTCATACAGAATTCTGTTGGAAAAGGACATAATCCCGAAGCTTTCCGCTTAGCCGACGGCAGAATCGTAATTTACGTGACGGGCGGATATTATATTGCAGAAAATGAGAACAGCCCAATCTGGACCTACCAGCAATTTGAATTCGACCAGCGTGGCAGAAATATTATTGAAGGGTTATCGAACCTGACCTTCGCACGCCGTCCAGACAATTCATATTTAATGGTATGCCGGGGAGGAGGGGTCTGGATCAGTAAAGACGGACTTTCGGCTTACCGGCAGATAACAGGGAAAAGGGTATATCCTGATATAGACGGACGTTTTGAGGATCCTGTGGTATGGAAAGACAGCCTTCAATATCATCTCATTGTAAATGACTGGCTGGGACGTATTGCATATTACCAGCGTTCCAAGGATGGCTTGCACTGGGTGACAGAACAAGGGGAAGCCTATATGCCCGGAATTTCTTACCATAAGGATGGGGAAGTGGAAAAATGGTTCAAGTATGAGCGCGCAAAAGTATTCCAGGACAGTCTGGGAAGAGCTGTACAGATGAACTTTGCCGTAATTGACACAATCAAATGGGAAGATTTGCCCGGAGACAAACATTCTTCAAAAAATATTTGCATCCCTTTGAATAAAGGCTTGTTATTGTCTGTATTGAATAAGGAACCGATCACCCCTTCTACCAGACGCATCGAACTTCGGATAAAGGCGGAACCGGGATTCAATCCGCACACCGATGTTGATGTAAGATCTCTTCGTTTTGGCTCATTTACCGAGGTTAATTTTGGCAGAGGATGTAAAGCCGTAAAGACACGGAAAGACGGGAAAGATCTGATTGTTGTGTTCAACGGAAAGGGGAGTGGCATTACAGCTGATGAATTTGCACCGAAGCTGATCGGCCGTAAGACCAACGGTGAACTGTTATACGGATATGCAGATCTTCCTTATGTGGATTATTCTCCTTCCATACTGTCAGCTGGTTGTCCGGTATATGATGCCGAAAAGAATACATTGAAAGTGAAAGTTACAAACTTCGGACTTTCAGCATCCCAGCCTGCAGAAATCGAAATTATCTGCTCCGGAAAGACAATAGCTAAGGGAAATGTCGGTTCTTTACAGCCTTATGAGGAAAAGGAACTCTCACTGAAAAACCTACAGCAACAGAAGCCCCAGACTGCTTATGAAGTCGTTTTATCTGGTAATAAAAAAGAAATAGAACGTACGTCATTCCAGATCTCCAGCAAACAGGAGAATTAAGTAGAACTTAAAAAGCCCTCGTTTCACTGAAATAATAACCGGTGAAACGAGGGCTTTTCAAATTCTAGCCGATAATCCATTTGCTTCCGGGAATCAGACTGATTAGCTTGGTAGTTACCACACAACAGACAAAACACAATACTGCCATGCAAGGTATAGTGACTGCAACCGGAAGAACAGGTTGTGCCGGGCCTTCTGGCATAAATAAAGGCGCAATATTGGAAAGAAACAGAATATGCATCAGATACATGCCAAAGGTCAGTTTTGAAATACCTGTGATCCAAGGATGTGCTTCTTGTCTTTTAATGCAGGTGAACATCAGGAAGGCTCCAAAAGTAGCAAGCAAAACATTCGGTGTACAGAATTCCCATGACCATTCATAGCTGGGTGTCTGCATGACAATGCCTGGAACTCCTGCGTGCCAGGCTGACCACGCTGTAAATGCTGCACCGGCAACAAATGAGCCTATACCGACTTTCAGGCGTTTGGCCCGGTCCCATTTCAGATGCACGCGTATATAATGGGCCATAACCAAATAGCCCAGATAACCTGAACAATAATAGAACATTCCAAAATAAGGATTCCAGAAACAGGTTCCCCATAAATTAGAACTGACAAACCGGGTCAGCCAGGGAACAAGAGTAGACAGCATAAAGAAGATGAGAAAAAGACGTTCTTCTTTGGCCGAAGCGCGTTCCAGCCACGGTGAAACTACCGGAATGATGAGATACAGTGAAATGAGCGGATACATAAACCACAGATGGCCGGCCATGGAAGGAAACGTAAATGGCAAAAGTCTGAAATCCTGCCAGGACTGTTCCCAAGTCATCTGTCCCCAGGCCAAAGGCAGGAAACAGTAAATTAACATGAAAAATACAAGAGGCGGAATGATGCGCTTGAATCTATGCTTGTAAAAATCGCTCATGGATACATTGGGTTTGACCGGTACCAGCAGGAATGCACTGACCACCATGAACAATGGCACGTTCATGCGCCCCAATGCGCCATCATAAAAGGCCACCCAGAAACGGTTGCTTTCATTAGCCAGCATAGTTGTATCTGCCGATATACAATAAAAATTCTCACTGGCATGTACCAGCATCACAAGAAAACAGGCAATAACACGAACATAATCGATGAATACGATTCTATTAGAGTTTTTCATTGGTGTAAGATTTAATCTGATATCAAATATTCAATTTTAATTTCCCCAGGTAAAGTTTATAAAGTGATGTGTTTCATCTTTACTTTGCAAAACTAGGAAAAAGATAACTAACCTGCAAAAGTTATTGGTATGACTTATGGCTTTTAAGATCATCATTCATCTGCCTCTGGCTTTTTTTGTTCTCCTCATCTTCCGGATCTTGTCATTATTATGCTGTGAACCAGCATCTTGAAGTTTTTCCCTATTACAGATAGGAATATTCCCCCGGAAACATAGGAAAAATCATTCGGGAGTCTCGGATTCCTTGTCTATCTTTGCTTCATCGAAAACCAGAGGACACAAAGTTCTCACAATACAGGAAACCATGAAACGAGGAAAAAGTTATAGAATGATATGCGGGATGTTGATGCTGATCACTTTCGCGTTTGCTTTTCAGGCATGTGATTATGTAGGAGTAGAGATAGGTGTCGGTACAGATGCATATCGTGAAAATACAGATTACCTGTGCAGCCGTCCCTGGTCTGACGAATGGTATGATGATTATGGAACTTATTACTATCAGGAACTCAGATTTTACGGAAACAATACGGGAGAAGATTATCTGTATACACAGGACCGCCACGGATACATACAGGAAAGTGTGTACAACTTCACATGGGACTGGTTCAACAGTATGTATACCAGTATCCGGCTGACTTATGGCCCCGGTGATTACTCGTACATGGACAATATATCCATGGGAGGTAACCGTTTAAATTGTTTACTCGACGGACAGCCAGTCTATTTCATTGGAAAATAAGATTTTTAAGAACATTGTGTGAACAATTTGCGTGTGTCTTTGTTTATTGAATATAACATAAAAAGAGACTCATTCTTGTTTTCATTTTTAAGATAATTAATTTTTTGGTTTATTTATCGTGTAGCTGCATCTGCCTCAGGAACTGGCAGATGCAGCTTTTTTTCGGCCAGTTTCATTCCTGGGTTAGAAAGTAACGTCTGAATTTTAAAACATTATTCTTCCTGAATCCATCTGTAATCAAACGAGTTTTTGTACCTTTGACAAAAATAGACCATAAAAACACAGAACATGAAAAATTTGGAAATCAAAAAAATCAGCGGTTTCACTACCGCTCAGGAAATACCGGCCTTGCTGGATCGGGAAGGAATCGAGTTTCAACCAATTGATACGGTCAACTGGCCGGAATATCCTTATAAACCGGAAGTAAAGTTCCGGGTTGCCCATACAGGGGATTATATACTGATACATTACACCGTAACAGAAGCCAGCGTACGGGCTGTGGCTCCGCATGACGGAGGACGGGTTTGGGAAGATGCATGCTGTGAATTTTTCCTGCAACCGGAAACCGGAGAACCTGTTTACTATAATTTTGAATGTAACTGTGCCGGTACTCTGCTGCTCAATTGCGGACGGGTAGGTGACCGTCATCCCGCACCGGAAAGCATTATGCAACAGGTACTTCGCTGGGCCTCTCTAGGCAGAGAACCGTTCGAAGAACGGATCGGTACCTGCAGCTGGCAACTGGCTCTGGCTATTCCTGCAGCAGCAGTATTCAATCACTCGGTAAAAGACTTCAGCGGACTTCATATGCGAGCTAATTTCTATAAATGCGGTGACCTGCTTCAGACTCCTCATTTCCTGTCTTGGAATCCGATCCAGTTACCGAAGCCATGTTTCCATTGTCCTGAATTCTTTGGAAATATTCATTTTGGAGAATAATTGAGACAAAAAAATCGGCTCAGCGCTGTCATTCAACATGCTGAGCCGAACTTATTCTTCCAAACTTACTCTTTTTGTCCTTCCGGCTTCAACCAGCGATCCAGCCAGCTGAAGAATGTACGTTGCCAGAGAATACCATTCTGCGGTTTCAATACCCAGTGGTTTTCATCGGGGAAGATCAGCAATTCAGCAGGAATACCTCTCAGCTTGGCTGCATTGAAAGCTGCCATACCCTGTGAAGCCAGAATACGGTAGTCCTTTTCTCCGTGGATACAAAGAATCGGAGTATCCCATTTATCAACAAACAGGTGAGGAGAGTTTGCATAGCTGCGCTTAACAGCCTCATTGGTCTTTTCCCAGTACGGACCGCCCAGATCCCAGTTGGTGAACCAGAGTTCTTCTGTTTCCAGGTATTGCTGTTCCATATTGAAGAAACCGTCATGGGCAATGAATGCCTTGAAACGTTTGTTATGGTGTCCGGCCAGCCAATAAACCGAATATCCTCCGAAGCTGGCACCTACACATCCCAGACGATCCTTGTCAACATACGGCTCCTTGGAAATATCATCAATGGCACTCAGATAGTCATCCATACAGTGACCGCCATAGTTGGTACTGATTTCTTCCAGCCATTCCATACCGAATCCCGGCAGACCGCGGCGGTTCGGAGCAATGACAATATAACCGTTGGCAGCCATAATCTGCAAGTTCCAGCGGTAACTCCAGAACTGGCTGACAGGGCTTTGCGGACCACCTTCACAGAACAGGAGGGTAGGATATTTTTTGTTCGGATCAAAATCAGCAGGATAAACTACCCATGAAAGCATGTCTTTTCCGTCAACGGTCTTTGTCCAGCGGGGTTCCACTTTACCCAGTTTCAGCTGACTGAAGATATGATCATTTTCTTTGGTGATGCGGGATACGGCATTTTCCTGATTCAGGGAAACGGTAAACAGTTCGTCTGCTTCACTCAGAGAATGGCGTTTAGTCAGCAACTGTCCGTCATTCAGCATAGCTACTGAAGCATAGTCATACATACCGTCGGTCAGCTGCTTCACATCTCCTTCCAGATTCGTGCTGTGAATCATGCTGGTTGCATGCCATACTCCTACAAAATACAAGGTACGGCTGTCTGGAGCCCAGCAATAGTCGTCTACGCCCGACTGGAAACTTTCCGTGACATATGTTTTTTTGCCGCTGGTCAGATCCATTACGCAAAGTCGGTTGCGGTCGCTTTCGTAACCGTCACGTTCCATACTCTGCCAGGCAATGCTCTTGCCGTCAGGAGAGAATTTGGGATTTGTATCATAACCCATGTTCTTGTCGGCAGCATCTTCCTTGCAGAGATTGCGGGTCTGTTTGGTTTCCAGGTTATAAAGATAAATATCAGAATCCGTAGAAATGGCATAATCCAGTCCGGTTTTCTTGCGGCAAGTATAGGCAATCTGCTTCGAGTCGTTGCTCCATGCCAGCTGCTCGATACCGCCGAAAGGTTTCATCGGTGATTCATACGGTTCACCTGCCAGGATATCTGTGGCTTCACCTACTTTGTTTCCGTCAAATGAAGCTACGAAAGGATGGGGGACAGTCTGTACCCATTCATCCCAATGCTTGTACATCAGATCATCGATCACCATACCGCTGGCCTTATCCAGATCCGGATATTTGTCTGCAGTACGTTCTCCATATTTCACTTGGGAGATAAAGAGCAGCTTGCTTTCATCCGGAGAGAAACGGAATCCGTCAATGCCACCGGCATAGTCAGACAACTGCTTGCGTCCGCTTCCGTCGGGATTCATTTCCCAAACCTGACTGTTGCCGTTGGCATCGGCAGCCAGAAAAGCAATTTTGCTGCCATTCTTGATCCATGCCGGTTCACCCTCACTGGCAGCAGTTGTCGTCAGCAGACGGTTATCAGATCCATCCGCATTCATCACATAAATCACCAGGTGACTTTTGTTTTCCTTCACACTGTAATAAGATACAGTATAAGCAATACGTTTGCCGTCAGGCGAAACAGCAGAACTTCCGATACGTCCCATCGCCCACAACGTCTCCGGAGTCATACGGCCTTCCTTTACCGTAATTTCTTGCTTGCCGATAATAGGGCCTTCAGCTTGTGCCGCTTTTTCAGGACCGACGCAGGCTGATGTGACCATCATCATGGCAGCTGTCATAGTCATAAAATTTCTGTTCATGTTTTTTAGATGTCATTTTGTCTTCCGGCAAAGATAATACAAAAATACACACGGAATGTATTTCTCAAAATGTATTCTGTTCCAAAATCCGGTCATTGGTCTCTTCTTCACCGTTCCTTTGTAAAATCGGACAGAAAAGAGCCTCCTTTGTCTTCCAGACAAGCATGGGAACCGGACGATAAGACAACTTGTAGCGAAGAATACATTGTGCCACCTGAATAGAGTTTCCCTGGTGAGTTTCTTTCAGACGGTCAAGATCTTTCTTCATCAATGTCCGGTTCAAGGACAATTCCCGCAAAATGGCCCGTTCCAGACTGAGGTTGGGCGTAAAGTGAAACAGGTCAAAGATATCATGAACCCCATCACTCAATAAAGTACCCCAACCCCGTTGGTTACAGAAATCATGCAAGGCCTGATATTTAGTCATAACCTCTTTGCTGACCATCATCAATAACGGTTTTATCTCTGTTACAAAACATTGTCCGTCGGTCAAACACACCAGTACATCCGGAACATAATAATGAGATCCATGATGCTTATAGGGTACCTTAAAAGGCTGTTCGCAATATGCCCGAACCACATCAGATTGTTCCAGTCTTTTAAAGAAATGTTTTTCCAGTTTGGATTCATAAAAGACATTCCTGTTCATTTTCCGGCTATAAAACTCACCGGAATGTGAATGTTCTTTTTTTATTTCCGGATTATACACGCGGATTGGAGTAAAGTTGCAATGATAAGATTCTGAAAACACCGAGACTTGCTCCGGCCAGATAATTTTGGGCAAAAGGACTTCCAACCCCTTTCTTGTAACATTTCTCCGGGATGATGTCTTTTTTATCAGGTTAATCCATTTCCGTTCTGAACCTTCTAACCGCAGAAAGAGTTTCACAAAACGAAGGAAAAGATATATTTCCCATTCAGGAAGATGTATTTCCCTGAATTCCATCAGGAAACGGATATGATCAGTTTCTCCTGACCGGGAATAGTGACCTTGATTTGTCAGCAGATTATAAATGCGCATAACCGGAACATATTTTCTCCGCTGTAAGAGATAAAATTTCTTGAACACCTTGACTTCCAGCTGTCTTATACGCTCCTTGCACAGTCCTAGTTCTGCAGCCATTTCTGTATGATTCCGGGTATCAGTTTCATCCAGTCCGTAAAGTGAAATAAAAAGCATACGCTCCCGCTCTTTCAGTAAGAGTACATTGTCATTCTTTCGCTGGGCGTACAGACATAAGACCAGATTATTAAGAAAATAACATCCTATTGCATCCATAGTTTTCGGTTTAAGATCATGTATCAGTTTTCGTGATTTTGCAAAGATAAATTTTCTTTTTATAGATTCCCCCCAAATCACAAAAAAATCCCGCCTGCCTAATTAAAGACAGACGGGATTTCATATTTTTCAGCTGAAATTCTGATTAAATCAGCTATTATTTCTTGTTCATACGTTCCTGACGTTCTTTCTGAAGACGTTCCTGTTCCTTCTGCAAAGCTTCCAGCTTGGCCATCAGACCGCTTGCCTTCTGCTGCGACGGAGCCTTTTTATTGGCTTCCAGCTGAGCCAGCAGCTTCTTTTCATCCGTCATGCGGCGCATGATCCACATGGTCAGAATACCGATAAGACCGGAAATGAAATAATAGTAGCTCAAACCTGATGCATATTCATTGAAAATGAAGAAGAACATCAGCGGCATGATATACATCATCCATTTCATGGCTGCCATCTGCGGATTGTTACCCATATCCTGCTGCTTCATCATGACAATCTGATTGATGACGGTTGTTGCACTGAAGAGCAGACAGAACAGACTCAGGTGGTTACCCAGCAATGGGATGCTGGTGCTCCAGCTGATCAGATCATCATAAGAAGAAAGGTCACTTGCCCACAGGAAACTCTGCTGACGGAGCTCGATAGCATTCGGGACAAAGAAGAACAGTGCCATGAACACCGGTGTCTGAAGCAACATCGGCAAGCAGCCGCCCATCGGGCTGACTCCATACTGGCTGTAAAGTGCCATGGTTTCCTGCTGTTTCTTCAGAGCATCTTCCTGTTTGGGATATTTGGCATTGATCTTGTCCACATACGGTTTCAAAGCACGCATCTTGGCTGACGAAATAAACGACTTCCAGGTGGTCGGAAGCACCAGAATCTTCACGATAATGGTCATCAGCAGAATTACCATACCCATGCTCAGGCCCCAGCTGGAAAGCCAGTCAAACAGGTTGATTGTAAACCAGCGGTTAATGAGCCGGATAATCGGCCATCCCAGATAAACCAGATCTTCCAGTTCCAGGTCCTTATCCTTGAAGCTCAAGTCATTGCTTGCAAGCAGAGTCTTGAAGTGGTTCGGTCCGAAATAGAATTGGAAATTACTCGGTTTCGCACCTGTCGGATCGAAAGCAGTCTGCATATCGGCCTGATAGTTCTTCATGTAGCCGCTGCCTTTCTGTTCCATTTTCGATTCCAGTGTAGCCTTTTCAAAATTCTGCTCAGCGATGAACACGCATGAGAAGTACTGGTTCTTGAAAGCTACCCAGTCAAGTACTTCCGGAATAGTTTCTTTTTCGTCTTTTGTTTCACTCAGGTAATCAAAACTGTCGTCCACCGGCTTATAGGTCAGCGAAGTGTAACGCTGTTCGAAAGTATATCCTTTCTCCATCTGGCGTGCACGCTGCTTCCAGTCAACACTGACGGTCTTTGTGGAAGGGGAGAAGAAGTTCTGCATGCCTGAAGCCTGAATGCTGAAGTCTACCATATAAGAGTTGGGCAACAGCTTGTAGACAAAGTCCAGATGACCACCGTTGGATGCGTTCAGACGCATGGTTACCGATGTATCTGTCTTGCTGACAGTTTCAAAATACAGGTTTTCACTCAGCAGATTCTCATTCTTTCCTTCAAAACCGAAGTTCAGCGAAGCATCCTCTCCGTCAAACAGGACGAGTGGTTGTTTCTGCTGATCCATGTACTCCTTCAGCATAGCCTTCTTCACGCGTCCTCCCTTGTTCGAGAAAGTCAGCTGAAGCAGATCATTTTCCAGGGTAGTCAGTTGCTCTGTTCCCTGGGTAGCCTGATAGAACATGGAAGTAGAATCCAGCCGGATTGTCTTTTCTGCAGCTTCCTGCGCTTTGAGAGCTTCCTGCTCCTTCTGGATCGCAAGTTGCTGGATAGAGTCTTGATAGTGCTGTGCACGTGCTTTTTCTTCCTGACTGGGACGGTTGTAGATGCCGAAGCCGACAATGACCGCTCCGATCAGGACGAAACCTACTAACGTGTTTTTATCCATTTCTTCAAAATTAGTTTTTGTTATTTGTCAATAGCAGCCTTGATAAATGACAGGAACAGCGGATGCGGTTTCAGTACAGTACTGCTGTATTCCGGATGGAACTGAGTACCGATAAACCATTTCAGGGTAGGAATTTCAATGATTTCCACCAGATCTGAATCCGGATTGATACCTACGCATTTCATGCCTGCAGCTTCAAATTCAGCCTTGTAGTCGTTGTTGAATTCATAGCGGTGGCGGTGACGTTCCTGAATATGTTCAGACTGATATGCCTGATATACTTTGGAGTTCGGATCAAGTACGCATTCATAAGCACCCAGACGCATCGTACCACCCATGTTGGTAATGGATTTCTGTTCCTCCATGATATCGATGACATTGTGCGGAGTCTTTTCATCCATCTCACGGCTGTTGGCATCTGTATAGCCCAGTACATCACGTGCAAACTCAATTGCCATGCACTGCATACCCAGACAGATACCGAAAGTCGGTACATTGTGTGTACGGCAATATTTGATAGCTGTAAACTTGCCTTCGATACCGCGCTGGCCGAATCCCGGACAGATAATGATTCCATCCATATCCTTCAGGCTTTCTTCGATATTCTCTTCTGTCAGTTTCTCACTGTTGATGAAGTGGATATCTGCCTTGCGGTCGTTATAGGTTGCAGCCTGTGAAAGAGCTTCCAGAATAGATTTGTAGGCATCCTGCAAATCATACTTGCCCACCAGACCGATTTTTACCTTTTCAGTAGCCTTGTGACGGCGTTCCAGGAAAGCTTTCCACGGACCGAGGGTAGGGGTTTCTCCAACAGGAAGACCCATCTTCTCCAGGATTGTTACATCAAGTTTCTGTTCCTGCATACGCAAAGGTACCTCATAAATAGTCGGCATGTCCATAGACTGTACAACGGCATTGTCGTCTACATTACAGAACAGAGCAACTTTCTTCTTCAGGTTAGTGCTCAGTTCATGTTCCGTACGCAATACCAGAATATCCGGCTGAATACCTACTGACTGAAGTTCTTTTACAGAGTGCTGGGTCGGTTTGGTCTTCAGTTCACCGGCTGCTGCCAGATAAGGTACATAAGTAAGGTGTACACACAAAGCATTTTTTCCCAGTTCCCATTTCAGCTGACGGATACTTTCCAGGTATGGAAGAGATTCGATATCACCTACCGTACCGCCGATTTCCGTAATGACAAAGTCGAATTTGTACTTGTTACCCAACAATTTTACATTTCGCTTGATCTCGTCCGTGATATGAGGGATTACCTGGATGGTTTTTCCCAGATAGTCACCGCGACGTTCCTTGTCGATCACGCTCTTGTAAATACGGCCGGTTGTGATATTGTTGGCCTTTGTAGTCTGAATGCCCAGGAAACGTTCGTAGTGTCCCAGGTCAAGATCGGCTTCATGACCGTCTACTGTCACATAGCATTCTCCGTGCTCGTAAGGATTCAGAGTTCCGGGGTCAATGTTGATGTAAGGATCAAATTTTTGGATTGTTACGCTGTAGCCTCTTGCCTGCAGCAACTTACCTATAGATGATGAAATGATGCCTTTACCCAAAGAAGAGGCAACACCACCTGTTACGAAAATGTACTTTGTTTCTGCCACAATATGAATGTTTAATGATTGATATTCGTTATAACAACTTCTTTTCAAAGTTGCAAAATTATAAAAAAAAGCCGAAACTCACGATATAAACCGGCAAAACATTTCACACCATGTCCAAAGAGCACCTGCATGGCGGAATATTTGTTGATGAAACCGCACCATTTCATGGAATTTATTGTACTTTTGCAAGAAATTAAGAATATATAATAAACTAATGAGAAAAATTGGATTAACCCTCTTGCTTTTTCTACTTTACGGAAGCACATGGGCACAAACAACTCAAACAGCCGGACAGAAAGCTGTCCAGGCCAAACAGGCTACGGTAATAGACACAGACAGTCTGTTGCAGCAGCTGGAAAAAGATTCCGTTATCACCTCTACCTCTGTGTCTGAAGATTCTGTTGTCAATACGGAGGAAGGAATCCAGACACGTACGCAGTCTGACAAACTGGCTGCTTCAAAGGATTCTGTTGTATCAGGAACAGATACACTGAGTATCAAGGCACAGAAAATCAAACCGGCAGTGCGGGTTCTCCCCAATCCCTATATGTTGAGATTTACGGCATTCCTTAAAAACTTCCGCAAGGATTATGATGATGCACTGGAACGCTGGGAAGATCCATACCTGCTGATCACGGGAATCAAACCGGATCCGGACTTCTTCAAGCTGGCTTTCCCTGCCACTTATTATGAAGCGCCCGTACAGCAGGCATTCGGAATTGACGGCTGGGAACCGGCCTCCATCTATTGCCACAAGGAGCAGGAAGAAAAAAGAATGCAAAATTTGGCCAAGCTGCCTGATTTGCGGAAATCTGAAAAGATTGACCGCCAGGTCAACCGCCAGTTACTGAACTTCTATGTCAACTACCCGACACTGGTTGTCCAGAACGAAGCCAATCTGAAACTGCTGAGCGGCGCTCCCGACAAGCTGGAAGTGAAGGATCCGCCCACAGAAAACATTCTGAATGCTGCACAGGGAAATCTCTTCATGGGTCAGATGCCTTCGCAGGACTTGTATGTACTCAAACCGAATTTCTGGACACAAACCGGTAACGGTTATCTCCAGTTCTCACAGAACTATATTTCCAAGAACTGGTATAAAGGTGGTAACAGCGCCAACTCACTGGTGTCCGGTTTCACCTGGCAGGCAAACTATGATGACAAACAGCGCATCCAGTTTGAAAACAAATTCGAATGGAAACTGGGATTCATTACAAGTCCGGGTGACACTCTCCACAGCTATACCCCGAACAACGACCTGTTGCGTCTGAAGACGAAATTCGGTTATAAGGCAATCACTCACTGGTACTATACCTTATCCGTTGACTTCGAAACTCAGTTGTTCTCTACTTACGAAACAAACACGAACAACCTGGTCTCAGCATTCTTCTCACCGGCCAAGCTGAATGTCGGTCTCGGTATGGATTACAAGTACACCAAAGGCGGATGCAATCTTTCCGTGATGGTTAACCCGCTCAACTACTCGCTGTATGCCGTAGCCAGCGACCGGGTAGATCCGACACGTTTTAACATCAAGGAAGGACACAAGACGGAGAATGAATTCGGTTCACGTCTGGAAGCCAACATCAGCTGGAAGATTATTCCGATGTTGCTGTGGGAATCCCGCTTCACATATACGACAGACTATAAGAAGGTCGTAAGTGAATGGGAAAACACATTTACTTTCGCCTTCAACAAATATCTTTCTACCAAGCTCTTCGTACACGGCCGTTTCGATGACGGAGTTGCACGGGAACCGGACAGAAGCTACTTCCAGTTGCAGGAACTGCTGAGCTTTGGTTTGAATTATACCTGGTAATCGTATAACCAATAACCTTATAATATAAAATTAGAAATGTTTACTATGCCTTCGTTTGTTCAGATACTCGACCTGATCGGGACATTCGCTTTTGCCATTAGTGGTATCCGCCTGGCTTCGGCCAAGCGTTTTGACTGGTTCGGCGCATACGTGGTAGGATTGGCCACTGCCGTTGGAGGAGGTACGATCCGTGACCTCCTGCTGGATGTTACACCTCCCTGGATGACCGATCCGATGTATCTGAGCTGTACAGCCTTCGCCATGTTTTTCGTCATTGTGTTCAGCAAGTATCTGATCCATCTGAACAACACGTTCTTTATCTTCGACAGTATCGGACTGGCACTGTTTACGGTAGTAGGAGCGAGCAAGAGTCTGGCACTCGGTTATCCCTTCTGGGTAGCCATCATTATGGGAAGCATCACCGGAGCTGCCGGAGGTGTATTGCGTGACGTATTCATCAACGAAATTCCGCTGATTTTCCGCAAGGAAATCTATGCCATGGCCTGCGTGATCGGAGGGCTCGCTTACTGGGCCTGTCTGCGTCTGGGCATGGAATCATACGTGTCAGAAATCATCGGAGGAAGCGTTGTTTTCATTGTCCGCATTCTGGCTGTGAAATATAAGATCACCCTGCCAATTCTGAAAGGGGATCCCGAAGAGGAAAACAACTGATCCTCCCGGTAAAAGAAACGGGCGGAAGCGGACCCCAGAGTCCACGCTTCCGCCCGTTTTTTTATGTATTCCGTTTCCTTATTGCAAGGTTCCGGCTTCTGCCTGCTGAATCATCTGCTGGCTGGCATACATATATACTTCCACCCGGCGATTTTCCTGACGTCCGGCTTCCGTGCTGTTGTCCGCTACAGGATTGCTTTCACCCATACCTTCCACACTCTTGATCTGGCTGGCTGAAACACCACAGCCCAGCAAATAGCTGGATACACTCTGTGCGCGTTCCTGCGACAGATTCAGGTTCTTCTGAACACTCTGTTCCTTGGTAGAATTTCTCCAGCCCTGATTGTCCGTATAACCATAAATAGCCACGTCCATATCCCGGTTCTGGTTCAGGACATTGTTGGCAAACTTGCTGAGCGAAGCCTTGGCTGCAGAACTCAGAGTTGCACTGCTGGTTGTAAAGAGGATACCGGAATCGAAAGTAACCTTCACGGCCTGCAATCCGTTGTTATCCGTCACCTGTTCTACCTCTGCACCCTCAATCTGCTGTGCCTGCTGGGCAGCCTTGTCCATTTTCTTACCGATCAGTACACCGGCACCCGTACCAACGGCTGCTCCGACAGCTGCACCGATGGCAGCACCTTTTCCCTTACCGGCCAGTCCTCCGACCAGAGCACCCAGCGCAGCACCTCCGCCACCGCCGATAAGTCCTCCTTTGGCCGTATTGCTCATACCGCATCCGCTGAGAATCAGACATCCGCTGAGCAGCAGAGCTACGATGTTTGTTGTCTTTTTCATTTGATTCTAAAGTTTAGTTTATATTCACCAGTTTAATTTAATATGCGAAGATAGGATACTTCTTCATGGTTTCGTTCACCCGTGCCCGTACGGAAGCGATTACTTCTTCATTATCCACATTGGAAAGTACGGTTTCGATCATTTCTGCAATTTCAACCATCAGATCTTCCTTGGCTCCACGGGTTGTAATGGCAGGAGTACCCAGACGGATACCGGAAGTCTGAAATGCAGAGCGGGTATCAAACGGAACCATGTTCTTGTTGACCGTGATATCAGCAGCAACCAGCGCCTTTTCTGCCACCTTACCGGTCAGATCAGGATATTTGCTGCGCAGATCCACCAGCATGGAGTGATTATCCGTACCGCCGGAAACAATGGTAAAGCCACGGTCCATCAAAGCCTGCGCCAGTACGGCAGCATTCTTCTTCACCTGCTTCTGGTATTCCTTGTATTCCGGTTGCAGACATTCGCCGAAAGCCACAGCCTTGGCTGCGATAACATGTTCCAGCGGACCTCCCTGAATACCGGGGAATACAGCTGAATCCAGCAGCTGCGACATCATCTTGATCTCGCCCTTCGGTGTTTTCTTACCCCATGGGTTAGGGAAGTCCTTGCCCATCATGATCACACCTCCGCGCGGACCACGCAAGGTCTTGTGAGTCGTAGAAGTTACGATATGTGCATACTTCACCGGATTATCCAGCAAACCAGCCGCAATCAGTCCGGCCGGATGAGCCATGTCCACCATAAAGATTGCACCTACCTTATCAGCAATCTCACGCATGCGCTTGTAGTCCCATTCACGTGAATAAGCCGATCCTCCGCCAATGATCATCTTCGGACGTTCACGCAAGGCAATTTCTTCCATCTGATCATAGTCCACACGACCTGTTTCCTTGTTCAGGTTATATTCACAGGGGGTATAGATAATTCCCGATGTATTTACAGCCGATCCGTGTGACAGATGTCCGCCATGAGCCAGGTTCAGTCCCATAAATTTATCTCCCGGATTCAGGACAGCCAGAAAGACAGCCGCATTAGCCTGTGCTCCAGAGTGAGGCTGTACGTTAGCCCATTCTGCGCCGAAGATTTGTTTCAGACGGTCGATTGCAATCTGTTCGCTCTGGTCCACCACCTCGCAACCGCCATAGTAGCGTTTGCCCGGATAACCTTCTGCATATTTGTTGGTCAGACAGGATCCCATGGCCTGCATCACCTGATCACTTACAAAGTTTTCTGAAGCAATCAGTTCAATGCCTTTCAACTGGCGCTGATGCTCCTTTTCGATGATATCAAAGATTAAATCGTCTCTTTTCATAAATCTGTATTTTTAGGTTAATATGCAAATTCTGTCGGTTTCTCAGAAAATCACTCCCACGGAAAAGCTCATGACGTTCCGCCGTTTCCGGACAACAATCATACTTTCATTATAGGGAGCCTCTGTTGCCTGCCGGTCAAAATCAATCGATCTGGTCAGGTTATGCAGCCCGATCTCATAACGGAAATCGAAAAATACATTCGATACATTGACGCCCAGTCCGGCTACTGCACTGTAATTAAAAGGATATCCGGTTTCCCGGATGGCCTGCTGGTAAAAGCCCGAATATTCATTTTCGGTCTGCTGCTTCCACGACCACGCCACTTTGGGCCCGACAAAGAAAGCCATGCCATAAGGATGGACATCTATAAACTTATATCCATAAAGAATCGGGAGATCAATCGAAGTGACCTTGGTCTTGACCAGGGCATTTTCAGGCAGAAGCGCCGAGTTTGCCAGCGAATTGCTGACAGACACACTTCCCATAGATACATTATAGGAAATTTCCGGCTGGATGAAATGATGCTTTTTCAGGTTCAGCCGGCAAAAGACTGTCGCAAAATACCCCACTTTGTAGTTGTTCTGGACTCCCTCAAGTTCCTTTCCGTCAATGGAAAGTTCGTCAATGAAAAACATGGAAGAATTAAAACCGGCCTTGACACCAATATTCACCAAAGGTCTTCGCAGGGTGACCATCGGAGTGTAGTTCGACTGAGCCTGAAGCGATCCGGCTGCAGCAGAAACCAGCAAGAGTACAAGGGCGGTTTTCTTCATGCAAAAATGTTTATTTTTTCTTTTCTACGGACCATCCGAACTTACCGATCTTGGGGCCCATTCCGTAATATCCGCCGTGTACATACACCAGCAGATTCGACTGAGCCAGTTCGAATTTTCCGGTTTCCGTATTCAGGTATTTGTCGTCAGCCTTCACGTTCACCACGTCTGCGATAAACATGTCGTGCGATCCCAGTGACAGGATCTCCTTCACCCGGCATTCAATACACAGGGGAGATTCTTCAATGATGGGAGCGTTGACCACACCTGCCTTTCCGGGAGTGAGGTGCATTTCCTCAAACTTGTTGTAGTCGCGTCCGGAGCGTACTCCACACCAGTCAGTGGCATACGCCATATCCTGTGTGGTCAGGTTGATGACAAATTCCATATTCTTTTTCAGAATAGGATAGGAGTGACGTTCAGGCCGTACCGAAATGTAACACATCGGCGGGTTGGAACAAATGGTTCCAACCCACGCAATGGTAAGGATGTTATATTCTTCGACTGAACTTCCGCAGCTGACCAATACAGCCGGAAGCGGATAAATCATGGTTCCGGGTTTCCAGTCCTGCTTCATATCGTCAAATCAGTTTGATATTGTCCTTCTGCTGTTCTTTCTCGCAATAGTGGCATTTCAGCAATCCTTTTTCTTTGTCAGTCACGTGGAACCAGGTCTGCATCGGTTCGTTGTTGGTGATACATTTCGGATTGTTGCACTTCACGATACCTTTCAGTTCATCGGGCATGACAACCTGCTTCTTTTCCACCACCTCGTAATTGCGGATGATGTTCAGCTTCACGTTCGGAGCAACGACTGACAGGCGGCTTACTTCCTCATCACTGAAGAAACGGTCGGCAATTTTGATGATTCCCTTTTTGCCCAGCTTCTTGCTTTCAAAGTTATTGCCGATGGTAATGTTCGTATCCATATGCGGCAGGTCAAGCAAAGAAACCACCGTAAACAGTTTGTCAGAAGGTATATGATCGATGACGGTTCCGTTTTCCAGAGCGGCAACCTGTAATTCTTTCTTATCACTCATAGTTTTTGGAATGTTTTAATAATTATTTTACTGTGTCTGCCTTTACTTCATCCAGGGTAATGCCCAGTACGTCACACAGGATTGCCTGACGTGCATACAGTCCGTTTTGTGCCTGCTGGAAATAATATGCCTTTTCGTTGTTGTCCACATCATAGGCAATTTCATTCACGCGGGGCAGCGGATGCAGGATACGCAAGTTCGGACGTGTATGTTCCAGCATCTTGTTGCGCAGGATGTAAACGTCCTTCACGCGTTCATACTCCATCAGATCCGTAAAACGTTCGCGCTGTACGCGGGTCATATACAGAATGTCGGCATCTGCAATCGTTTCTTCCGTAAAGTCGGTATGTTCCACATACTTGATCTGATGCTGTTTGCAGTACAGTTTGTATTCCTCCGGCATTTTCAGTTCATCAGGAGCGATGAAGTGGAAAGTCGGATTAAAATGACGCATGGCCATCAGCAACGAATGTACGGTACGTCCATACTTCAGGTCGCCCACCAGATAGATATTCAGGTTTTCCAATGTACCCTGCGTCTTATAGATGGAATATAGGTCGAGCATGGTCTGTGAAGGATGCTGGTTGGCTCCGTCTCCGGCATTGACAATGGGCACCGGTGCCACTTCACTGGCATAGCGTGCTGCTCCCTCCAGATAATGACGCATCACAATGATATCGGCATAATTGCTGACCATCATGATGGTATCTTTCAGGGTTTCTCCCTTCGAAGAGCTGGTCACTTTGGGATCGGTAAAACCGATAACTCTTGCTCCCAAGCGGTTGGCCGCTGTTTCAAAACTCAGTCGTGTGCGGGTGGAAGGCTCGAAGAAAAGGGTTGCAACTACTTTCTCAGCCAAAAGACGGCGATTAGGTTTCTTTTCAAACTCTCTTGCCATTTCCAGAAGATAGAGGATTTTCTCCTTAGAATGCTCGGCAATAGTAACTAAACTTCTATTTTCCATACTTAATTATGGTTTGATGATTACTTTTTATAATACCGAAGCCCAAAGGTAAACAAAAAAAAGGAAAAATCCTCCCTTTTCAGATTTTTTTCACTGATTTTTCTTTGGCCGCGTAAAAAAGTTGTTGCTATAAATTTTAGCTAAGAATATGCCCCACAGCACCTTCCAGCGCAGTTTTTAGGGTCCATGGGTCCACATGGACCTATATGGACCCTTTACCGTGAGAGACTCCGTTTCCAGGCGCCTTTTTTCAGGGTGAGGAAAAGACTTCCGGACCGGCAGAAAAGCGCCGTTCTTTTATAAAAACGCCGAGACATTTTCCTTCACACGCCGAAATCTTTTCCTTCATTTGTCGAAGCATTTTTATGAGCTGTATTCAGGCCTTCTTTTTTTAATAAGGAGGATATGCTGCCGTCCGAGGTGTGCAGCTCCTCCCCATAATGCGGCATTTCTGTCGAAATTTCAATTATAATTTACATCATATAAGTAATTATGCAATCTGGTTTCCTTTTGATTCCTCCGGATGACCATCTTCCTGTTTCCTGTCGGGCTTATCTCGATTCTTTTTGTGACATTCATTCAAACAGCTTCTTCAAAGCAGTCAAAAGAATGCGAATTTCACTTTAAATAAGAAAAATACTTCAAGAGAACAGAAAAATCCGATGAGCAGGACCCTGTTTTTATAATCAGCTATTTATCAATGGATATCACGTAAAAGAGGACATTATTCCATTCAAAAAAAGAGTTTTTCTCACGATAGAGGGTCCATATAGGTTCATGTGGACCCATGGACCCTAAAAATGGACCCAAAGTGGACCCAATCCAACGGACTCCCGAAGGAACTTTTCCCATGTATCTCTCTTAAGACAGAAGCCTTATGAAACGGATTTTCCTTAAAAGCGCGATAAAAAATCACAGTTTAAAATTACCTTTCATGCCCTGTATAAAGATGATTGGTTTTCGCGGATTTGTTTACAAAATGGAAGAGTATGCAGACTTCTCATTTTCTGTATGCAGATCAGGCATAGTTTTGTTTTAAACTCTCTTACAAAAATATTCCGTGTAAGACTTGTGTATTCCCCCAAAAGTATGTACATTTACTTAATAAACTGAATCTAATTAACATGAATCGCATTAGTCTGTCCGTCATGCTTTTGATAGGAATTGCAGCCTTGTCCTGTTCTCGACAGGACAAGGCTGCAATTCCCGTTTTCCCTCTTGAAGGAAGCGTAATACCTGCCGACTCGCTACAGAATGGTTATACGATCATCCATGCAGATACCAATGAAATCCTTATTGAAGCTTCCAAGGAACCGTTCTTCGTTGAAGCATATAAACTGACGGGAGATAGCGCTTGCCTTTTTCATCGCTACGGCAAGCGTGGATCAGGACCGGATGAATTGATGGAAGCCAATTCGGTATACTACCACAAGCCCACACGAAATATGTTGCTCTACAGCAGCAACGATATGGGTGCGCAGCTCGTCAACCTCGATACTTATGACATACGGCCCATCCATGCTTTCAGGCAGAACAATGCTCTGTGGCTGATGAAAGCAGAATTCATCGACGACAGTACTTTGCTTACAGCTTGTGTCGTCCCTAATCCTGAGAATACGAAACCGGAATGGTTCAAGTTGCTGCACCTGTCTACCGGGCAACTGACGGACATAGAGGAATTTTCGCCTGATGACGGATTCGATGGGCCTTTGATGACCAAACAGTGGATTTACAATTCCTCGGCACGCATTAAGAAACATCCTCATAGAAACCGCTTTATATATGGATGCGACGAAGGATTGTATGCCGAAATATTTGATTTGGAAGACAATCGGATTGTTAACCGCAAAGTTATACTCAACCAGTATCCGACCTACCATCCTGGATCGGACGGCATCAGTCCGGAGGGGGCACCCGACCGTGAATTGTGTGGATTTAAAGTTTCCGTGACACCCCGATACATATATATGCTTCTGAGCAGGAATACGAAAGGTGATCTACGCGCTATCAGTCGGGAAGAAATGCCTGAAAAGTTCAAAGGTCCGGGTAAAGGGATAAGTTTCAGCGAAGAAGTGCTTGTATTCGATTGGGAAGGGCACTTATGCCGCAAGTTGAATTTGACCCCTTTCGTTGTCAACATCGCCGTAACGGAAGACGACAGTACCCTTTACGGCATTACGGAGTCGGAAGAATACGAGCCGGTTTTAGTCCGATACAATTGTTCTGAGATTTAAACATTTCATTTAATTCATCCAACGAATAAATAAACCAGGAATATGAAAAAGAAAATATTATGCATATTATTACTGATTTTTGCAGTAAAGGTTGGGGCTTCAACAGGCCGTTCAATCTATAATTTTGACTTTGACTGGCTGTTTTCCAGATATGGATTACAGGCAGACGGAACAAGGCTGGAAGAGCCCGTAGCAGCAGAAAGTATCCTGTTTGATGACCAGAACTGGAAGCAGCTGGATTTACCGCATGACTGGGCCATAGAAGGTCCTTTCCGCCCTGATCTGGAAGGATTCACCGGTAAGCTTCCCTGGCGCGGCATCGGATGGTACCGAAAACATTTCAAGGTGGAAAAGAAGGATGAAGGCAAACGCCTTTATCTGGACTTTGACGGTGCCATGGCTCATGCAGAGGTATGGCTGAACGGCAAGAAAGTTGGCGGCCATCCTTATGGATATACCTCTTTCCGGGTAGATCTGACACCTGCAGTCGTGTATGGCGGCGAGAATGTCGTAGCCGTGCGTCTGAATACAGAAAACATGGGCTCCCGCTGGTATCCCGGTGCAGGTATTTACAGACATGTCCGTCTGGTAAAGACATCACAGGTACATGTAGATCACTGGGGCGTTTTTGTCACCACTCCCCAGATTTCGGATAAAGAAGCGAAGGCTGTCATTTCAGTAAAACTGCGCAATCACCTGCCGGATCCGGTAAAAGGCCATTATGCGGTGTCTGTATATGAACTGGATGCAGAAGACCGGGTAGGGGCGGAAGTCGCAAAGTGCAAATCCTTATCCCTGAATTTGCCGGCCGATGGAACGCTGGAAGACAGCGTGACTGTAACGGTATCTGAACCCAGACGCTGGAGCCTGGAACAGACAAACCGTTATCTGGCCAGAGTTGTCGTATTTGACGGAAAAAAACAGGTAGATACTTATGAGGTACCTTTCGGATTCCGGACAATCCGCTTCACGCACGACAATGGTTTCTTGCTGAACGGGAAACGGGTACAGATACAGGGAACCTGTAATCACCACGATTTGGGAGCACTGGGAACAGCTGTCAATAAAGTTGCCCTGGAACGGCAGTTGAAAATTCTGAAAAGTTTCGGCTGCAACGCACTGCGCACTTCCCACAACATTCCGGCGCCGGAACTGCTTGATCTGGCCGACAAAATGGGATTTCTTGTCATGGATGAAGCATTCGACTGCTGGAAGAAGGGCAAACAGCCAGGCGATTACGGTTCACTGTTTGAAGAATGGCACGTAAAAGACCTGGAAGCACTGGTATGCCGGGACAGAAATCATCCCTCTGTCATTTTATGGAGTACCGGCAATGAAGTTTCCGAACAATACACTCCTGAACTGGGCATAGCCCGTTATCTGACCGACGTGGTACACCGTTTTGACAAGACCCGTCCGGTAACCTTCGGAGCTTCCTATCCCAGCAAGTCTGCCATGAACGGAACAGAGTTACAGGTTGACGTACATGGGATGAACTATGCAGCCGGTGTTTATGGCGGTCCTCATTTCTACGGAGAATTCCTCAACAAAGAAGGACACGAACATCTGTCCGGATTTTCCAGCGAAAGCAGCTCCACCATGAGCTCCCGCGGAGAATACTTTCCACGCAAATTCCATGTTTCTTCGTACGACCTGAATGAACCGGGATGGGGCGGATTGCCTGATCAGGAATTTGCGGCTCTCGACCGCTATCCGGCCATTTGCGGTGAATTCGTATGGACAGGCTTCGACTATCTGGGAGAACCGACTCCGTTTAACAGCGACAAGACCGTACTGCTGAATCATGCAGCCGCCTTGAGTAAAGAAGAACTGAAAAAGCAGGAAGAGGAACTGAAGAAGATAGAAGAGAACCGTCCGACTTCGCGCAGCAGCTATTTTGGCATTGTCGATCTCGCGGGATTCCCCAAAGACCGCTATTACTTATATCAATCCCGATGGATGCCTGACTATCCGATGGTGCATATTTTGCCGCATTGGAATTTTGAGAACAAGAAAGGAGAGAATATCCCGGTTTTCGTCTATTCATCCGGTGACGAGGTTGAACTGTTCTTGAACGGCAAATCATTGGGGAAAAAGCAGAAGCAGGCATTTGAATACCGTTTCCGCTGGAATGAGGTTCCGTATGAACCGGGTGAACTGAAGGCTGTGGCTTACAAAGACGGAAAAGTATGGGCAGAAGCGTCGGTAAAGACAACAGGTGCTCCGGTAAAACTGAAACTGACTCCCGACAAGAAAATACTAAAGTCTGACGGTGAGGATCTGATCTTTGTACGGGTCTCCGTACTGGATGCGGACGGAAACGAAGTACCTACCGCAGAGCCTCTGATTAAAGCAACGCTGGACGGGCCGGGTAAAATTGTGGCAACCGATAACGGAGATCCGACCTGTCTGATTCCTTTTCCGGAAACAACACGTCCGGCTTTTAACGGGCTGTATCTGGCCATTGTGAAAGCCGACAGGGGAGCGAAAGGGAAATTGCATTTCTCAGTGGAAAGCGACGGGTTGGGTACAGCAGAGATGGTATTCCAGATCGAAAAAGGCAAAATCAGACAATATCAATATATTCCATAATCAGAGGCCGGCAAAGAGAGAAGGAGGCTGATGTTCACCATGCAACGGCTATTGATTAAAACCGATGAAAATGGTAACCATCTTTTATCCTATTTATGACAATGCTAAAATGTTAACATTCAGAAAAAAGAAAAAATAGATTGTTTTTTGATTATAAAAACAATCATTATCTTTGTGTGTAATTCAATTTAATGATAGTCATGAAAGATATCAATCGACTGAAAATTGTACTTGTTGAAAAGAAAAAAACAGGGAAATGGTTGGCAGAGCAATTAGGAAAAGATCCGTCTACTGTTTCTAAATGGTGTACAAATGTGTCTCAACCTGATTTGATAACACTTTCAAAAATAGCGGAACTGTTGAATATTGACAGACGTGATTTGATTAATAGAAGTAAATAAAAACTTATGGCTAAGAAAAAAGAAAAAACAGATGAACCTTTGGAAAAACAGCTTTGGAAGGCAGCGGACAAACTTCGTAAAAACATAGATGCTGCCGAATATAAGCATGTAGTTCTGGGACTTATCTTTTTACGATATATATCTGTTTCATTCGAAGATTTATATAATAAACTCAAGCAGGAAATAGATCTTGGAGCCGACCCGGAAGATCGTGAGGAATACAAGGCAGAAAATGTGTTCTATGTTCCTACGGAAGCTCGCTGGAGTACGTTGGTGGCCAATGCCAAAGACCCTAAAATCGGGAAATTGATTGACGAGGCTATGGATGCGATTGAAAAGGATAACCCTTCCTTGAAAGGCGTACTGCCAAAAGTGTTTGCCCGTCCTAATTTAGACCCGACCAGCTTAGGAGAACTTGTCGACCTGATAGGTAACAGTACATTGAACGCTGCGACTAACAGTGCTGACCTTTTAGGACATGTGTTTGAATATTTCTTAGGTGAATTTGCCTTGGCAGAAGGGAAAAAAGGAGGACAGTTCTATACTCCACGCAGCGTGGTGGAATTGCTTGTGAATATGCTGGAGCCATACAAAGGACGTGTGCTTGACCCTTGTTGCGGATCAGGTGGTATGTTTGTGCAAAGCGAAAAGTTTGTGGAGCAGCATCAAGGGCGCGTAAATGATATATCCATCTTCGGTCAGGAAAGTAATCAGACTACCTGGCGACTCTGCAAAATGAATCTGGCCATTCGAGGCATTGATGCTTCTCAGGTCAGATGGAATACCGAGGGTTCTTTCCTGAATGATGTTCACCGTGATGTGAAAGTGGATTATGTAATAGCAAATCCCCCATTTAATGATAGCGACTGGAGTGGTGACCTTTTGCGTAGTGATGGCCGCTGGAAGTATGGTGTACCGCCTGCTGGAAATGCAAACTTTGCTTGGATACAGCATTTTATTTATCATCTCGCTCCGGCAGGACAGGCTGGCTTTGTCTTGGCCAAAGGTGCATTGACCTCAAAAAATAGCGGAGAGGGAGAAATTCGGAAAAGTCTTGTAGATGCTGGCTTGGTAGATTGTATTGTGAATCTTCCTGCAAAATTGTTTTTGAATACACAGATTCCCGCTTCCCTTTGGTTTCTGAGCAGAAGCCGCTGTGCTTATGGTTCTTTCCGTGAGCGCAGTCAGGAAATTCTGTTTATTGACGCACGTAATATGGGGCACCTTATTAACCGTCGTACCCGTGAGTTCTCACCGGAAGATATTAAGTTGATTTCCGATACTTATCATCAATGGCGAAATGAAGGTGGAGCTTATCAGGATGTACCCGGCTTTTGTGCATCAGTTCCTGTGTCGCGTGTGGCTGAATTGGATTACGTATTGACTCCAGGCCGTTATGTCGGTTTGCCGGAAGAGGAAGACGATTTCAACTTTGAAGAACGATTTACTGCACTGAAAGCGGAGTTTGAAGCACAGTTGAAGGAAGAAGAACGGTTGAATAAACTTATATTGGAGAATCTGGCTAAAATTAAATGAGTTTTTATGAGTACAGAAAATATCAAAATATCGGATGAGCAAAGAATCGACAAAGAGGATCTCTATGGAGGAAAATCTGCGGAAGCAATAACCAAACCATTTAATCCTAACGAGATTGATGTGGATATATCGACTGTGAATTTAGGCTCACTGATAGACCAGTTGGAAAACGACGAGATAGATTTGCAGCCTGATTTTCAGCGTGTGACTGACGTGTGGGATAACGTGAAAAAGAGCAGACTGATAGAATCTATCCTGCTGGGACTTCCTTTGCCTTCATTCTATTTTAGTGAAGACCCTGTGAGCCAAAAACTTTCCATCATAGATGGGTTACAGCGAATTTGCGCGATAAGGGATTTTGTATTGGAGAAGGAGAACCCTTTGAAACTGGAGGGGCTTCAATTCTTGAAAAATTTTGACGGATTTACTTTCTCACAATTAGCACGGCCTGAAGTGAAACGTATTAAGTCGCTTAAAATCACGATGAATACATTGCGTAAAGGTACTCCGCTGGATGTGAAGTACATTATATTCCAACGAGTGAATACCGCTGGAGTACCTTTAACTCCACAAGAAATGCGTCATGCATTGAATCAGGGGCCTGCGGCGATATTTATAAAGGAACTGGCCGATATGGAGTCTTTTAAAAAGGCTACCAATTATTCTGTGGAAAGCAAACGAATGCAAGACCGGGATTTTGTAAATAGATTTATAGCATTCTTTATTGGCTATCAGGACTATATGGGCGACTTGGACATGTTCTTGAATGATAAGATGGGGGAATTGAACAAAATGACTTCTGAGCAAAGGAATAACATACGTGTCTCTTTTGACAAGGCGATGAAGTGCTGTTATGAGATATTCAAAAAAGATACATTTCGTAAGCGATATAAGCAGGAAGACAGAAGGAAACCCATATCCAAAGCGGTGTATGATACATTGAGTGTAAATATCGCTTGGCTTAGCGATGAGGAAAGAACACTTTTGCTAAAAAATACTGAAGCCTTCAAAGCCGGAATGATTCGTTTGTTTAATGATAAAAAATTCGATTTTTCCATAACAACCGGTACTGGAAAGAAATACAATGTAGAACAACGTTTTACGATGGTAAAATCACTAATAAAAAAAATAATAAGCCTATGATAACCCATTTGAGCATAAATAATTTAAAGCTTCATAACCATACAGACCTGGAACTGAACGGACTGACGATCCTTACAGGTATGAATGGTATGGGAAAATCCACGGTAATACAGTCGCTAATATTGTTGCGTCAGTCTTTTATGATGAATGACCTGGATTCAGGTTTGAACCTGAAAGGTGATTTGTGCGATGCTGGAATATCAGGTGAATTGGCTTGTCAGGCTTCAACGGAACACACCTTGAATATTAACATGAAGTTTGCCGAGCAAGACGATTTGAATTTCTCTTTTGAATATCCCGACAATATTATGGATACGATGTTGCCTGGAATGGAAGGGAATGAAACATCTAAAGCCGTATTGTCAAAATATTCTTTATTTAATGAGAAATTCCAATACCTGAGTGCTTTCCGTTTTGGCCCGCAAAAGAGTTATAATCGCGATACCTCTCTGGTAGTAACCAAGAAGCAGATTTCTAAAATCATGGGGCAGTGCGAATATGCAGTACATTTTCTGGAACAGTATAAGAATCTCAATATTCCTATAGAAGAACTTGCAATTATCGATAAAGAGGATATTACTCCCGATTATCGGCTTGCAGTGCAAGTGGAACGGTGGCTACGTTTGGTCTCGCCTAATATCAAAATCAATATTGAGCCTTCGGGGGAAGATTTTAAATTGAAATATAAATTCAACCGTGACGAAAATACCATTACAGAAGATATAACAGCCCTGAATACCGGTTTTGGTATTACGTATGTATTGCCTATCCTGATAGCCGTGTTGAGTGCGGATAAAGATGCTATTATCTTGATTGAAAACCCGGAAGCACATTTGCATCCCAAAGGACAGGCGGTGTTAATGGAGCTGATTTCAAAAGCGGTAGCCCATGGTGTGCAAATTATCATAGAATCGCATAGCGACCACATCATAAACGGTAGTTTGGTGGCTGTAAACAAGAAATGGATTACTCCTGACCTGCTTTCCATATACTATTTCGAAAGAGAAGAGCATGGACATACAGCTTTGTCACATCAGTTGCAAATTTCGGGAACAGGGCATATAACTCGTCCTCCTAAAGGATTTTTTGACCAGATAGATATTGATCTGCGAACCTTAACTGGATTTTGATATGGAGCACAGTGAATTATTTCTATTGCTGCCAAGATATGAGGAAGCTGAAGGACAACCTGACTATATCAGGCTGAAAAGTGTCATGACTGTAGCTGAAATCTTAGAAGTGATAGAAAGTATTGACGGTATATGCAGATTTATAGCAAACGAGAATTATGAGGGCTATTATGATGCAGACAATGTATCGGCATTTCTGTATCCTGTAGAAGCGATGGAAGAATGTTATCCCAATATCAAGACTCGTATGCGTATGGTTATGAGTAAATGGGGAGAGAACTGGCGAACTCAGAAAGTGCAGAAGGATACCGAAAGTTATCTGTATCATGGCTTGCCGATCAAGGATGATACATTGTGTGAGATGGCAGAACGAAAGCTCGTTTCTACGGATGGAAGCGTATTTCTTTTAGTAAATCAAAAGGCTTTTTCTGATTCGGTAAAAACAATTCAGGTTAAACGCAATCAGACTGAGCTGGAATTTGAGGTAAGTAAAGCTGACTTTAAATCTGTTTCAAAATGGTATGAAACCAACCGTAAACCTCAACGAATATTCAATTTAAATCCCAAACATGGGGAAAATGGTAAAGGAGCACATCCGGGTAATAAGGGAGAAAAAGTATCAGTATTGATGTGTAATAAAGAAGAAGCAAAGAATATGCTTCTGAAAGCCATTGGTACAGATTTGCGGGTCCTTTACTTTTTCGACCAGACACACAACCAGTATATAGAGTTCAAGCGTGAAAGTGAGAACACTTATCATGGATTTCATCTTGATGCAATAGATGAAAAGAGGGTACCAGAAGATATAAAGATGATGATTAATAAACTGATAAATAAAGACGCATAAAGATAGTGAGAATCATGAATGATTTATATAATGTAGATACAAGTCTATATCCAAATCCACAGGATGCTTTTAATGCTATTCAAAGAGATGCAAATGCGACTCCTATTGTATTTCGTTTAATAGCGACAATGGGATGGACTAATATTGCGGCTCAAATTCGTCAAATGAAAAATGAACTGTCATGTTCTGGAGAGGGAATAGTCTTATCAGGATTTGCCATCAATTATATTAATAATGTTTTAAATGTAAAATTGCCCTATATGATTTTAGAACAAGGCACAGAATGTATCAAGCAACTTACAGAGAAAAATATTGATAAGAATTGTAACATGTCTGATGTTCAGAAAAAAGCAGAGAAAGAATGGTACACCTTATTCTTGGATATTTGGAAGGAGCGAGTGAAAGACGAACTTAAAAAAGCAAATTTATTGCTTGAGTAAATTAAAAATGAGGTGTAACTATTTCATAATGTCTGATTTTTATCATTATAGTAACATTAAAGAATACTCTGTATAATATTTTAATGGGTATGGGAGAATGGAAAGAATATAAATTAGGAGAACTCGGAACTGTTGTTACAGGTAAAACACCAAGTTTAAAAAATCCTGAAGATTGGGGAGGTGATATGTTTTTTGTAACTCCAACTGATTATAGAAATTATAGAAAGTATGTGGATGGGAGTGAACGGAAACTTTCTGATATCGGGGTAAAACGTTTAGCGAATAAAATATTACCCCCATACTCTGTTCTTGTCACATGTATAGGTTCAGATATGGGAAAAGTTGTAATAACAAAAGATCCCTGTATTACTAATCAGCAAATAAATTCTATTATCCCCAATGAATCGGTAGATCCTCATTTTTTGTATTATACATTAATAAACTCTTATGATGTATTAAGAGTTATGGGAGGAGATGGTACGGCTGTTCCTATTGTAAATAAAAGAGACTTTGAAAATATAAAAATAGAAATACCTCCATTAAAAGAACAAAAACGTATAGCTTCTATTTTGAGTTCTTTAGATGATAAAATAGATTTGCTTTATCAAGAAAATAAAACTCTTGAAGCAATGGCAGAGACATTATTTAGAAAATGGTTTATTGAGGATGCAAAGGAGGAATGGGAAGATGGAATAATTGCAGATCTAATAGATTTTAATCCACATAGGAAATTATCAAAAGGAAACAAATCTCCGTTTTTAGAAATGTCAAATCTGAACACTTCTACCTATTGTCCCATAACTTGGCGTGACAGAGAATTTATGTCTGGGACAAAATTTATAAATGGAGATGCATTATTAGCTCGCATTACTCCTTGCTTAGAAAATGGAAAAACAGCTTATGTGGATTTTCTTGAGGAAGGACAAGTTGGATGGGGATCTACTGAATTTATTGTAATGCGAGCTAAACATGGCTTACACCCTTTTTTTTCATATATTATAGCAAAATATCAAGACTTTAGAAGTTTTGCAGAATCGTGTATGGCAGGCTCTTCAGGAAGGCAACGGGTTGATATTAATAATTTAATGAATTATGAGATTAAAATACCTGAGAAAAAAGTTATTGATATATTTAATCATTCAATAAATTATATGGTTACAAAAATGCATAATAACAATAATGAGATATATAGTCTTACTCAAATACAGAATATATTATCTTTTAAACTAATGGATAATGAATAAAATGGCAATATTTGCAACCAGTTATTACTCAATATTTTGTGCGTAATAAGTCAGAAATATGTCATATACCTTTAAGGGTGCATTCTAAGGGGTGAAAATTTAACGATTTTATTGATTTTATCCTGTTTTGAGGTATCAATAAACGGTATTTTTTCTCTTTTCAGCATTTTTGATGGCTAATTTTCCCATTATCCACATCGCCCTGCCCTTTGGCAAAAGGCTTGTGCAAAGGTACGACATTTTCGAACAATGACAAAGGAAAGCACTGCTCAAAATTCTATTATTTTGGAGGGAGTGCAGTCTGCTGTTTGCCCTATTTCTTTATACCTTAATAAATAGTCCTCCAAAAGAAAAAAGAATGGTGTGTGAGGTAGGTTGAAGACCTATTTCTCACGCTATTGTTGTTTTTACTATTTCGTCAGTCGTTTGTCTCCGTTGCCGGATGCAGTTCCAAGCAAGCCGATGAATGGAGAAAGGTTTTTGGGCAGTTTACTATCCAACGTAGGAAGAAACTGTCCAAAACGGTTTACCGCTTGACCTTTATACATTCAAATGAGGCTGGCGACCTTTGCATCCGACATAAGGGATAGACGACTGATAAGTAAATATCTTATTTGCCCCTAATTTGCTGGAAAGCCGCAAAAATATGGCTCGCTTTTCGTAAAGCGTTTAATATCAGTATAATAAGTAAATGACGTATTTTGTTTTTACTTGCTTCTGAATTGCTTGATACAACAAACATCTTTACTTGCTCCTAACTTGCCGATAATTTGCCGCTACGTGCTTTTCAATATATTTTATACGCATTAGAAAGGCATTAAATGGTATTCTTATCAAAAAAATCACTTGCTTTTTATTTGCTCATTATTTGCTGGTGGATAAAAAGACTGTTATTTTTGCATTAAATTTTTAACCATTATGGATAATAACATTGCATCGCTTGTTCAAGAATTGCGTTCTTATGATAATGAGAAGCCTTGGATTGAATTCAAACATAATAACTATGATCCGGAAATGATAGGCCGAACACTTTCAGCTTTGGCAAATAGTGCGGCTATTGAATCTCATGACTTTGGCTATATGGTTTGGGGTGTTCACGATGAAACACATGAAATTGTAGGCACTGATTATGATCTTCAGTCCCTAAAAAAAGGAAACCAAGAGTTAGAGAATTGGCTTAGATATCTTCTTTCTAATAACGCCGAGTTTAGATATGACAGTTGTGAGATTGAGGGTAAAACAGTAGGTGTTATCTCTGTCCGCAAGGCTATACGTGTACCTGTCACATTTGAAAAGACACCATATATCAAGAGCGGCACATACACGAAGAAACTAAGCGAATTCCCGATACTGGAGGAAAAATTGTGGCACGTTTTACGCACTGCGGCTTATGAAGAAATTGCTGCGAAAACTTCTTTGGAACTTTCTGAGGCTTTGGCACTGATTAATTTTTCAGCATACTTTGATGCTCTAGGTATTCCACAGCCGTCTAATTATGAAAGTGTTTCATATAATCTTCTTCAAGATAGAATTTTAATTAAACAGGATGATGGTAAATTTTCTATTACAAATCTCGGGGCGATGTTATTGGCTAAAAATTTATCAGATTTCGGCACTTTATCCCGTAAAGCATTGAGGGTTGTAAGATACGAAGGTTCATCACGAGCTAATATATTAAAGGAACGGGTATTTAATGAAGGCTATGTTATCTGTTTCAAAAATGCGATTGATTATATTGAGGCTCTGATACCAAGTAAAGAGGATTTAGAAACTCCACTCCGAAAAACGATAATGCCATATTCTATGAAGGCGATTAGAGAAGCTGTTGCAAATGCTCTGATTCATCAACAAGCGGATATCAGTGGCTCTTCCCTACTGGTAGAGATATTTGATTCTCGCATAGAGATTACAAATCCTGGCACTCCGTTAGTCAACATAAAGCGAATAGTGGACAATCCTCCGAAATCTCGCAACGAAATACTTTCTTCTTTAATGCACCGCATGAAGATGTGTGAGGAATTGGGCTCAGGTTGGGATAGAATGGTAACAGATAGTGAATCAATGTTCCTGCCAGCTCCTGCGATTAACATATATGAAGAAAATACAAAAGTTACCTTGCGTACTAAAATAGATTTTGCGAATATGAGTGTCGATGACAGAATGTGGTCATGTTACCTACATGCTTGTGTACAATATCTTCAAGATTCTTCATTGACTAACCTATCTCTTCGTGAAAGATTTAATATGCCTGAAACATCGGCAGCAAGTATTTCAAGACTAATTAAAGCTGCGGTAGAAGAGGGGCTAATAAAATTGCTCGATTCTAAAGCATCTCCTAAATACCGAAAATATGTTCCTTGGTGGGCATAAATTAATAGAAATGAAACAAAGTCTTAAGCATATACTTTTCTTGTCAGCACTGCTTATAATCAGTGTGTCTTGTGATTATGAGAATAAAGAAGAAAATATGAGAGTTGAAATGACAAGTTTCTATTCTCAGGGCATGACACAGAGTGATTCAGGAGAATATGCCGCAAGTATAATCAGTTTCTTCAATGCAGAAAAATTGGCAAAAGAACTGGATGACAAACTCTTTTTAGGGGAAATCTACCGTTCTGTTTCCGATATTTACAGCAAAGTATATAATTCTGTAGAGGCACAAAACTATTCGCGTATGTCGTATGATTGTTTTGTAGGTTCAGAAAAAACAGATTATATCAATCGGGGATTGGAGCATTTGGCGAATGCTTATTTCAATAATAAGGATTACTCCAACAGCATCGCTCTATCGGGTCAATTAGCAGAGATTGCATCTGTCAAAAGTGACACGCTCCTGCAACAAAGGGCTACAAGACTGCTTGCTAATTCATACATACAGAGCAACAAGTACAATGAAGCCAAAACGACCTTGCTTCATCTGATGGATATTGTTGATACTCCCACTCCAGAAGATTACTCAAATTTGTCATTGTCGTACTTCAAATTAGGGCAATTGGATAGTGCCAATATTTACAGAAAACATATTGCGGACGATGATAAACTATATTTGGTCATCAATCTTCCGGGAAAAGGGTTCACAAGAACAGAGGTCATAGAGCGAGAAGATACACCTTTTATACAAGATAGCCTGAGAGGTCAGATTGTAAATCAGTATTTGGCACAGACCGTTGCCAACTATCACATATACGAAGACTACAAGGCTGAAACTGAACTTCGACACGAGCGAAACAGTAAAATAGTAATAATCCTGATTGCAGTGATATTGATATTATCTCTGTCCGGATTCTACTATCTGCATACAAAGGCTTATCGCAAAGAGATGGAGATGAAAATGCTGGAGGCTGAAAATATCCGTAATATCCTGAATGTATCAGAGAACGACTGCGGTATGCTTAAGGAATCGGTAAACCAATTATTTGAAGAAAAGTTTAAGTACATAGATGAATTGTGTAATACATACTATGTTTATCAAGGTTCGACATCGGAAAAAGCCAAGATATACAGCAATGTAATCAACAGCATATCGAATCTTAGAGAGGATAAAAAGACGATTGTCGAATTGGAGAGATTTGTAGATAAATACAAGTCAGGTCTGATGTCGGAATTCCGTTCTGCATATCCCGAAATGAAGCCGGAAGATTATCAGTTGTTCCTGTATGTTGTGGTCAAGTTTTCATCCAGAGCAATCAGTATTCTGATAGGAGAACCCCTGCCTGTCGTATATAATCGCAAGTCAAGGCTGAAAAGAGAGATTATGCAAAGTTCCTATGAAAACAAGGAGCACTTTCTTAAAGAATTTGCCTGAAAATTGTGTTGAAAAGAGGGTGCAAAATGACAGAATAGAAAAAATAGAGCATCAAAATTGCAACTCGTTGAAATATAGGAATATACTACATCGATCGGATAGATTTATCCGGGCGTTTTTTTCGTCTTTTCACAGGCTTTGTATCTAACTTTGTGGTAAACAAAGTTAAGATTTGCGTATGTGTAAAAAAGCATTTTTATGGTTGCTTCTCTTATTTTGGACAAGCCCGATATTCGGACAAACATTGATTTCAGGATATGTAAAAAACTCATCTGGGAAAGTCATACCTGATGTGAGTGTTTATGTCTCTCGTCTGGATCAAAGATATAGTGTATATGCATCCTGCATCAGCGATGAGAAAGGCTTATATTCACTGAATTTTAACACCTCTGTTGATAGCATTGCAATCAATGTGTCTGGATTAAACATAGAGGCAACAACCATTTTTTGCCCAAATACATCGCACGAGCGTGATATTGTTGTAAAGGAACAACTGAATCAGATAGATGAGGTCGTAGTCTATGCCCCCAAGATATATGAGCGAGGTGATACAATCAGTTATAATGTTGCTTCATTCCAATCGAAAACAGATATTTCGGTAGCACAGGTATTAAAGCGATTGCCAGGTGTAACCGTATCGGATGTAGGGCAAATATCTTACAAAGGACAACCTATCAAGAATTTCTATATCGAAGGACTTGATTTGATGAAAGGTCGATATGGTATTGCAACCAACAACATAGACCCAAACAGCATAAGTACGATACAGATACTTGAAAACCATCAGAATATAAAAGCATTGGAAGATTTGCGTCCGGAAGAGAGAGCCTCAATCAATCTTAAACTCAAAAGCGGCGTAAAGGGCGTATATAACCTGATTGCAACATTAGGAGGTGGTTATGACAAGGAAGCCTTATGGGACAATGAACTTATAACAACATATTTTCAAAGAAACAGCCAATTGCTTGCAACATATAAGGGTAACAATTCCGGTAATGACCTTGAAACAGAATTGCGTTCTTTCGATGATAGCTCTCTGTCAAGGACATCGAGTGTAACGGACATTGAATTACCGAGTGTTCCAGGCATCAATAAGAAATACTACTATTTCAATCAATCTCATACCGCTACATATAATCACATATTTCGGGTTGGGGAAAATGGAGAGTTAGGTATTAATGCTGCGTACTTAAATGATAATGACAAGCGCAGTAATCACGCAACAACCACTACGATTCTTCCAGATGGTTCAAAAAACATAGTGGATGAGTATTATCGTGGAAACCTTCGTAGGAATCTTGCAAATGGTACTATCACTTATCTACAAAACAGTGAAAAGAGTTATATAAAAGAACAGCTGAAATTTGATTGGTTCAGTACAGATGGTAGCAGCGATATTTATGCAGGAAGTGATATTGCTCAAAACAGCGATGTTGAGAATTACCGATTGCACAACCTGTTCCATCTGACCAATCGTACTAATACAGACAAAGGAGTAGATTTTGTATCAACAATAAACCTTGAAAAACGCCCACACAATCTTGGCGTTTCCACTAATCTCTTTCCGGATGTTTTGTTAGGAGATAATATGTTTCAAAGAGCAGAACGCAGAAACTTTTCAACAGAGAACCACCTGGATTTTCTCTCTGCTCTCGTATGGGGTAATCTTCAAATTCATCCGACACTGTTTGTTGATTATTCTCAAAATGGATTGACCAGTCAATTGGAAGATTACAGGAATGACATACATCTTTCATCGCTGAATACCGGAGTGGGAATTATTGCCAATTATCGTGCAAGAAAATTCTATGTGGATTTACAAATCACAGGCAACTATAGATATTTTGATTTGAATGATAGAATAGCAGAAGTGGAAACGGACAAACACCGTTTTGTTGCCGCACCACGCTTTACTGTAAAATACGACATCAATGGCAGCAATGAATTGAGATTAAAAGGTAGTCTGGGGCACTCAAATCCGGCTATCGAAAATCTTTACAATCAATATATCCTGACTTCATACAGACAACTATCCGTATATCAGAATAATGATTTGTATCAATCAACCGTACAAAATTATTCATTATCATATGACTACAGGAACATTGTGTCAATGCTGTTTATCGGTTCGGATATTGGTTGGACTCATAACCGCCCGAATGTATTATACGGAAACTATTACGATGGGCTTGTAACAAGAATCATCAGTTCTCCCACTGACGAAACAGCTGATGTTTTATCCGCGACTGTAAGAGCAAGTAAAGGATTTGATTGGCGTCGTTTGAAAATCGGTGCAGAATGTCGGTATAGTTATTACGATAGTCCCATATTGCTACAAAACGAAATAATGCGTTATAATAGCTATTCGATAAACGCAAAATTAGATTTCAGTCTTAACCCTTTTGAATGGATTGCGTTTAACTATGAAGGCATTTACTATCAATCCAAAACATCTATGCAAAAAGGGGGAGAAATGCCGATGTTAAGGACATTCACCAACAATATCTCTCTGGAATTCTATCTGCCTGCGGATATTACGATAGGGGCTAACATCTCACACTATTACAATAATCTGAATCAGAATAACCGTTCATTCCTGTTGGGAGAAGTTAATGCGAAATATTCATACAAGCGATGGTCATTTACACTCTCTTGCGATAATATATTCAACAATAAAGAGTATGTATACTCCTCAATAGAAGGATTGACGGACAACACTTCTGTATATCAGATTCGTCCTCTGAGTGTACTGCTGAAGATACGATACAGAATATTCTAATTATAAAATAGTTAATATGAAAAAGTTTTATTTGTGTTTGTTGTCAGTATTTATGACATTACATGCCACTGCTCAGTTGGCACCTGTACCGCAGCCCCTTGACAACTATAAAACAATCGACAAGGGGAAATATGAGGTGCGTTACACTTTTAAGTTCAAAAACCATTCATCAGCAAAAGAGTACATTGAAGATATCCGGGTGATACAGATTGGTAATAACATTGTCAAAGATTACAGCGATATCATATTTCACTACGATTCTTTGGCTACGGAAAACTTCAAAAAGGGACATCCAACTCAATCCAACTCTCACCAAACTCTTCCCTGTGAAATCTTCAATGAGTACAAAGGGAAGAAAATTGCGGTCAAATACAGACTGATACTTAATGCCGGTGTGCTGTGCTACGAAGATATGTTCAGGAATCTTCAATGGAAATATTCAGATGAGTCTCCCGTAAAAATAATGGGCTACACTTGTGCTAAGGCAACAACCACTATGGGAGGGCGGAATTATACGGCTTACTACACGCTTGATATACCGCTATCCTATGGTCCATATAAATTCAGTGGTCTGCCCGGATTGATCTTGAAAGTGGAGGAAGAGAATGGATTATATATTTGGGAAGCGTTTAGCATTAAAAACACTCAGAATCCAATCAATCGCTATACTTACGAGAAAGAGATTAAATGCAGTCGCCAGGAAGCCCGAAAAACCATCGTAAGAATGATGACCAAGCCATTTACATTTCTCAATGCGGCTGGCTCACAAGTAATGGTAAGACAGAGCAATGGCAGATTTGGGAAACCTTCAAACAATGAACAGGAGATTAAATATGAACCAATAGAATTAGATTGAATATGAAAACAAGTTTTATTAAATCCGTAGTATTGGCAGGCTTTGTTATGTGCTTATTGGCTTGTCAAAATAAAGTAGATATCGTAAATGCACCGACTCAACTACTTTCAATAGACTCAATCCCGGATATAAAGCACCTGACAGATATCCGTTTTCATAATAATGATGTATTGCTGACATACGAAAGCCGAGGCAGTTATGGACAGCAATTTGTTAGACAGTATGTGTATGACAACAAAAAGGCAGAACTAAAATACAAACGAAGTCTGTTCAGGAATGATAATGGACAGTATGATTTTTATATACCAATACTTTTCTCTGATAATAAAAATGATCTGTTTGTAGTAGACAGAGAGATGCCGACTGTATATAAAGTATCAGATGAAGGTCAAGCCATTACTACAGGTGATGTGGTTATTTCAAGAGAATCAAAAACGCCTTATCCCATAGTAATGGATGCCAGACAGGTCTTTCAGAAATCCCTACGCGAATATTTATTTGTTGGCAGAGAACCAAACGGAGGGGCCCAGTCGTTATTCTTGTCTAAAAATGAAGATGATTCGGTCTGCATAACCGAGATTAGTAAAATTATATACAACCCTGATCAACCATCGTGGATTACCAACTTCGGTAAATTGGCATATAATGATAATGACCAAATCGGGGTTTTTGCTTTCCAGATGTATCCTGTAATTCAATATATCAATCTGCAAACCGGAGAAAAATCATCATTCAGATTATCAAATACTATTCAGAGCGAACTTATTACAGATGGTGCAGATATATGGGAACAGAACCCTGTATATTTCCGTGATATAACCTCCAATAGTAAATATATCTATGCTTTATATTGGGGCAAGACTTTTCAAGATGCAGGCGAGGAACAGGCTGAGGGAAAAGGATTTTCTAAGATATACAAATTTGACTGGGACTGGAAATTAAAGCAAGTCTATAACATCAACAAATGCCTCAATAATATTTGCATAGACAATACGGGTAACTCAATAATAGGCTTTGATGGCTATAGATTCTATTCGATAGGATTTTAGATGAAGTGTTTTACTATGGTAGGAACTGTTATTTTCCAATGGAAATTCCACTTAATTATGGAATTCCATTGGAAAATACATAACGCTTACATCTTCAGCGAATGTCCCTGTTTTTGCCTTTGGTCGTACCTGCCGAGGGCAACATCATCCACTTCACGAACAGCTTTTCTTTTCCTTCCTGAAAATTCAGGTTAATACTTTGCTACAAAATCAATCATCATTTGAAATGATACGGGCTCCGGGCTTCCTGCGCTCCGTACCTTTCTTACGGGTCAGATCGTCACCCAGTTCTTTACGCATCTTATCTGCTATTTTATTGAGTTTGATAACCCTTTCCGGATATTGGGATATCACATTGTATCTTTCTCCCGGATCACGGCGAAGGTCATACAGTTCCGGCTTTTCTATTTCAGCTACGGTGAGTTTTCCTGGCTGTCCGTCATTACCTGGTTCATAAGCTCCGTAAGTCACATACTTGTGAGAATATACAAGCTTGAATTCTCCGTCCGTGACTGCCTCAAGGTCGTTTTTATTCAGGTAGTAAACGAACGATTCACGCGGATTGGCATTGTCTTCACCATGAATAAGTGAAAGGATGCTGACACCGTCTATCTTTTTCTCAGGAAGGGGAGCTCCCGTAATTTCCGCAAATGTCGGGAACAAGTCGATGTTGGATGCCAGCTTGTTGCATATGGTTCCGGGCTTCGTATGTCCCTTCCAGTACATGATACAAGGAATACGGTTGCCGCCATCAAAGGTAGTAGCCTTTGCTTCACGAAGTCCTCCGGCAGAACCGGCATGGTTTCCGTAATTGGTCCATGGCCCGTTGTCTGAAGTCAGCACCACAAGCGTATTTTCCATAAGTCCCTGTTCCTCCAGCGTCTTCAGCACTTCACCTACACTCCAGTCAATTTCCATCATTACATCTCCGAAAAGTCCCTGTTCGCTTTTTCCTTTAAACTTATCGGATACAGCCAGCGGCACATGCGGCATGGAATGTGCCAGGTACAGGAAGAACGGTTTCTTACGGTTTTTCCGGATGAAGTTTACTGCCCTGACGGTATAATCGGTTGTAAACCTGGTCTGGTCCGTATTATATCCTATCACCTTATTGCCTTCAATGGTCGGCAGATCGGGGAAATTAAACACTTCTCCCTGCTGAGGATGGTATGGCCACATGTCATTGGAATAGGGAAGGCCATAATATTCATCAAAACCATTTTGCAGCGGAAGAAACTCACGGGCATCCCCCAAATGCCATTTACCGAAGATGGCCGTACTGTATCCTTTCTGCTTCAGCAATTCACCCATTGTCATTTCTTCCGGATGAATGCCATAATCAGAATCCGGACCGGGGGCCCCGGAAAAGCCGATACGATTGGGATAGCATCCGGTGAGAAGGCCTGCACGCGAAGCTCCGCTGATCGGCTGGCAGGCCAGAAAATGAGTAAACCTGACTCCCTGTGACGCCAGATTGTCTATATTGGGAGTCTTATAGCCGTATGCACCATTGCAGGAAAAATCTCCGAATCCAACATCGTCCAGATTGATAAGAACAATATTGGTATAATCCTGTGCCAACGAAGGAACTGCCAGTCCTCCCATGAGCATTGAAGCCCAAAAAGGTTTATTAATCTTTAGTTTCATAGTCAGTTATATTTAATGTTATCTTTTGATATGTCAGTCCATTTTTCATCTCCATATTTTCTCATCATTACAGCGCCGCTGTTCCTGTGCTGGGAGTTCCATCCACCTATGAAGTTGGAGATTTGCTCAATTTTGATCTTATGCCATCCTTTCTTTAGGGCCATGGATTTCCCATACCTGGAATTTACCTGAGGCTTTCCGTCATTATCCACAGCAACATAGTCACCAACCGTTATACGGGTATTGTTGGATGAGAATTCATAGATGGCATCTTCCGGAACAAAGAAATATCCTTCCGCCACAGCAACATAAAACTCCACGTTCATATATTGGTTCGTTCTGAGTCTGGCAATCGGTTCAATGGAAGTAAGCACGCTGTCTTTCCACTCCTTAACTTCCGACAGTTCACTGATATACATACACCTGTGAGGAGCAAAGTGAAGTTTCAGTCCGGCATGTTCAGGCGTCCTGCCGGTATCCGGTTCCTTATAAGACTGGCGCTCTACACGTACCTCTCTCACCATACTCATCTTTCCTGAAGGCAAAACACTTCTGATCCTGATGGTACAAGTCGTGTCTGTCTGAATGGGCTTATCATATACCGGTGAATGAAGATCCGGTTCCGTACCATCTGTTGTATATACCATTTTCATGGGTCTGGAAGTTCCGAAACTTACACTGGCAACATCTGTAAATGCAACATGGTTCCGGCAGAAATCCGGCTGTTCAGGCAAAGGAATATGATAGTTGATGCCGTGATAATCCATCCTTACGGCCATATTGTTTAACCGGCGTGAGAAGTCATTAAAGTCCTTTTTCCCGTCAGGCGTCCATCCGGTTTCGGCTACGGCAAAAATTCTGGGATAAACTCTGTATTCCACGATATCTTCCGTATACATACATTCAGTCCAGGCATTGCCCTGTACGCCCAGGATATACTTTTCCTTTCCCATTTTGACCAAAGTATCCGGAACCGGATTATAGTTGTATGACTTGACAATAGGAGCATAGCTTCCCCAGGCAAAGGGTTCTGCCTGAGAGTTCCCCTGATAATGATCAAAATACATGCCTCCGCTTGTGGGGGTCATAATGACATTATGGTTCATGAGAGCAGAGGCAATGCCTCCGGCTTCACCACGCCAGGACATGACAGTTGCTTCCGGAGCCAGACCTCCCTGAAGGATTTCATCCCATCCTATCAGTTTCTTGCCATACTTCTTCAGAATCTGTTCACATCTGGAGATGGCATAACTTTGCAATTTATCTTCAGCGGAATGTTCCTTGTCATCAAACAGTCCTTCTTCTTTGATTCTTCTCTGACACGCAGGACAGGTTTCCCATACTTTTTTAGGACATTCATCTCCTCCAATATGAAAATATTCACTTGGAAAGAGAGTACTCATTTCTGCAAAGACCCCGTCAAGCAGTTCAAACATATTCTCTTTACCGGGACAAAGAACTACCGGAAAGGGACCCCATCTGTTCATTACATCATAACTTTCGCCGGTACATGAGAGTTCAGGATAGGCAGCCATAGCAGCCAGAGAATGACCGGGAACATCTATTTCCGGAATGATATTGACAAACCTTTCCCGGGCATATTTTACCAGGTCCTTAATCTCCTCCTGAGTATAAAAGCCGGAATATTCCTTTCCATATTCATCAATGCGGGTACCACCGACCGCCGTCAGTCTGGGATATTTCCTGATCTCAATTCGCCATCCCTGATAATCGGTCAGATGAAGATGAAGGTTGTTTATCTTTACGGAGGCAAGCATATCGATATGTTTCTTCAGCCCTTCAACAGAAATGAAATGACGGGCTACATCAAGCATCAGGCCTCTATACTTGAAACGCGGGCTGTCACTGATATCTACCACAGGAACGCTCCATACTGCATGGCTGATCTCATGACCGGATTCTATTTCTGCCGGAAGGAGCTGCATCAATGTCGCCATACCATAAAACAGTCCGCGCAAAGAAGAGGCTTTGATATCGACTCCGTTCTCCTTTACAGAGAGGAGATAGGATTCGGCAGCCAGTTCCGTGTCAAGACCTTTCCCGACATTCCTGTCAATAGACAGATTGATGGCATTTTCTACCTTCTTATCAGTTACTTTCACGTTCATTCCCGTTGAAGCCTGCATTTTTCGGGCATAGAAGTCCGCAACCTGCCCCAGAGAATCATCAGATATTGTGATCTGAGTACTTTTACTGATGATAAATCTTCCGCTACCCACGTTGATGCTCTGCGGCAGAGGAAGAACATTGATGCCCTGATTGTATTCTTTCTCGGAAAGAATATTTTCAACATTGCACCCGCACAGAAATGTGCAGACACAGGTCAGAATCAAATTTCTTGAATTCATTACTTCCTGTATTTAATAATAATAGATGTATAAGATACCCCACGAATAAATTAAATTTTCAAGTCAGCCAAAAATAGCCAAATACTTCTTATTATGCAAGGGCATTCCGCAAAATCGTAAGATAATGCAAGCGAATTGGAAGTTATATACAATTTTTCCAGCATAAAAAGCCCTACTTTTGCATACATCATTCAGATTATTCTGTAAATTGTAAATTGGATTATTATTCATTAACTTGTTAAACCTTTTATATGAAAATGAACAGAAAGATTTCAATACTGGGTCTTGGAGTGCTATGCTCCATGGTTTCTCTACAGGCAAACGCCGGTAATGAAAAAGAGGCAGAACTCAGAATCGTACAAAAAAACATTCTGGAAGATCCTTTAATGGATCAGGTACATCGCATGGCATACAAAACCGTGTCCACAGGACTGAATGCAGGTGACGGATACGGAGAAGTATGGATCAGAGATTTCAATACCTTCATTCAAGTGGCTATGGATGTGATGCCAGACAAGAATGTACAGGACTGTCTGAATACCTTCTTCCATTTCCAGGGGGCCGAAGGAGACATCGTTGACGGATATATTGATATCAGGAAAGCCGATTTAAATAATGTCGGAGGATATAAATACAGACTGTCAAAAACATGTCCCCAGTTTGCCGCACACAAAAATACCGTGGAAACAGACCATGAGACTTCACTCATTCAGGCCGTATACCAGTATATCCGGAAAAGCGGAAATACGGATTATCTGAAATCGGTGGTAGCCGGCAAGACTGTGGAAGAAAGAATGGAATGGGCATTAAGATACCTGATGGAACATAAGTATAACCAGGAATACGGCCTGATCACAGGAGCAACAACAGCCGATTGGGGAGATGTCCAGCCTGAACATATCTGGGGAGTAGAAATTGATGAGAATACGCATTATACCATTGATATCTATGATAATGCCATGCTGGTGCTTGCCATAGATAATTTCCTGGAAATGACAACCAACGAAGGTTACAAGAGCAAATGGGGAAAGGTAAAGAATGAACTGGCCCAGAATATCAGAAAGCACCTGTGGGACAAGGAGAAGCAGAAATTCATACCGCACATCTATCTGAACGGATCTCCGTTTCCCCAGAATTTTGACGAAAATCAGATCTACTACCATGGCGGAACTGCTGTAGCCATTCTTGCCGGACTGCTTTCAAAAGAAGAAATCGAACAGGCCAACAGCCGCATGCTTGAGAATGTGAGAAAAGCCGGAGCCCAGACCATCGGACTGACCATGTATCCGACTTATCCGGCCGGTTTCTTCAAGGGAGTAGGCATGTATCCGTACGGATATCAGAACGGCGGTGACTGGACCTGGTTCGGAGCGCGCATGATATGGGGACTGGCAGAAAACGGATTTATCAAAGAGGCTTATGAGGAGCTTCGTCCGATGCTGGCCAGAGTGGTCAGAAATAAAGGATTTAATGAATGGTATACCCAGTCGGGCGAGCCCAAAGGTTCCGGAACATTCCGTGGTGAAGCCGGGGTGCTTGTCAGAGCCATCGAACAGCTTCGCAGCTGGGCTGAGAACTATCAGGAAGTTCCTCTGGAAGAAGCCCGGAAAGGAATGGTAATATTTACCTTCGGACAATCCAATTCAGCCAATCATGGATGGGGCAATTATACTCCCAAGCATAAAGTGTACAATTATTTTGAAGGAAAACTTTATCCGTCAGCAGATCCTCTGATCGGTGCAACAGGCAACGGAGGCAGTGTCTGGAACAGACTCGCCGACAAGCTCATTGAAGACGGATGTACCGGTCAGGTGACAATCATTCCCATCGGTGTAGGAGGTGTAGAAATCTCTGCCTGGGCTAAAGGAGGTTATCTTCATAACAGACTGATTGAAACGGTTGAACAGCTGAAAGAACAACATATCACTCCTGATTGCATTTTATGGCACCAGGGCGAATCAGACAACATCAGCAACACTTCTGAAGAAAACTACATACGCATGTTTGAAACCATACGCGAAGTATTCAGAAGCAGAGGAATAAACAGCCCGATAGGTGTCGCAGTAGCCTCGTATCATCCTTATTGTGTCAATGAAAATGAAGGAAATGATCCGGCCATACGCAATGCTCAAAAGAAACTGGCGAAAAAATATGATGATATCTTTGAGGGGCCGGACACGGACAAGCTGAACAAAGCATTTCAACGCGGAGACGGTGTTCATTTCTCTGAAAAAGGTCAGGAAACCCATGCCGCAGGATGGCTGAAAGCGATTAAAAAGAATTGCTTTTAACCCTTTTCCTGTTTCCGGTAAGCTGACGGAGTCATTCCCATGATTTTCGTAAACAAGCGGGAAAAATAAGCCGGTTCTTCAAAGCCGATGGCAGTTGCAATATCCTGTAACTTCAAATCCGTAAGTTCAATATATTGACAGGCCTTCTGTATTTTCAATCTGAGAAAATAATTTATCGGTGAAGAACCGGTTTCCTTCTGAAACAGCATGGAAAAGTGTGATGCTGAATATTTAAAGTGAGCAGCCAGTTCTTCCAGGGTTATATTATATTGTAAGTTTTCCTGCATGAAATGGATGACTTTTCCTGAAAAGCTCAGATCCTTATTGATAAAGGTCTGTATGGAACGGTATTGTTCCAGATAAATGAAAGAGGACAGGAACAGATGCAGGCAGGCCGAAGTGTACCGCATGTATTCCGGGATATATGCCAGAGAAAAACAATGGTAGATTTCCTCAAACAACAGGAGGCGGTCTTGAAGGCGTGAATGATTGTCGGGGGTAATGCTGCGCGGAACACAACTTCCCGGCTGGTAGTATTTACAGTTCTTGCCTTTAAAATGCAACCAATAGATAGTCCAGGGATTTTCATTGTTGGCCCCAAAAGCATAAGGAGTATTCTGCGGAAGTATGATGTATTCATTCTTTCGCAGAATATGTTTTTCGCCATAGATCTCATACCATCCCTCACCATCCGTACAATAGATAAGCATGGTATAGTCACAACCGTGTTCCTTCTGGATATAATGGTATTTTACCCGAGGGAAATATCCTATCTTCCGCAAAAACAAGTCTCCGATCAGGGGATCTTTACTATATGTCTCCAGCAGGTTGTCCGGGAGAGAGGCAAACCGTTCTCCCTTGAACCCTTCTTTCATTTTAACCATAGGATAAAAATAATAAGAAAGTACAAGTAAATCGATACAAATATACAACTTTTTCCCAATTTTAAACCCTACTTTTGCGAAAGTAGAAAATGAAATTTTTCAATAGGCATAATTAAATAAATCAAAAAAACCGTATGTATAAAAGTAATTACGATAAATACCCTGCCACACCGATGGAAGGGATTGTATGGAAAGGCTGGGAGAATATCTGTAACCAACTGAAAAGCAGTCTGTCTGCCGAATCTTGTGTATTGGTAATAGAATGCTATCAGGGAGTCCTTCACGACGAGCTGCGCGACGGATTTGCAGGCTTGCATGCCGATTGCTGGATCAATACACAAAGTTTATTCAAACCGGTGAACGAGATCGAACAGATGACTTATCCGTATGTCACAGATGACCGGCTGTTCGGGTTCCGTACGCATTTATCATACAAAGACTTTTTCAATACGGACAAATTGGCTTCAGCCCGGGAAAAGATCCGGTCGGCTCAAGGCCTGACCGTAGTATATGGTCACGGAGCCGCCTGGGTAGCTCCCGAAGCTGACTGCATTGTATACGTGGACATGGCCCGCTGGGAAATCCAGATGCGTTCACGCCGTCACGAAATCAACGGACTGGGCGTTGAGAATAAAGCGGAAGGTGCCTCATATCATTACAAGCGAGGATATTTTGTAGACTGGGTCGTTTGTGACCAGCTGAAAAAGCAGTTATTAAGCAAAGCGGACTACTGGATGGATACCCACATTACCGGCGAGCCTAAAATGATTACCGGAGACCTGTTACGGAAAGGACTGGACAAGACAGCCCATCAGCCATTCCGCGTCGTTCCGTTCTTCGATCCGGCTCCATGGGGAGGCCAGTGGATGAAAAGAGTATGTGACCTGAATCCCGACCAGCCCAACTATGGGTGGTGCTTTGACTGTGTACCGGAAGAAAACAGTCTGTATTTCAATATAAATGGAGAACGTTTTGAGATGCCTTCCAATAACCTGGTATTCTATAAGACACGTGATTTGCTGGGAGGACCGGTTGAATCACGTTTTGGACAGGATTTCCCGATCCGTTTTGATTTTCTGGACACTATCGGAGGCGGGAACCTGAGTTTGCAGGTACATCCGACAACCCAGTATATCCGTGATACTTTCGGCATCTATTACACACAGGATGAAAGTTATTATCTGCTTGATGCGGAAGAAGGTGCAACCGTATTCCTGGGACTGAAAACAGGAGTGAATCCGGATGAAATGATTGCTTCCCTGAACGAATCACAGGAAACAGGGAAGCCGTTTGATACACAAAAATATATCAATCAGTGGCCGGCCAGAAAGCATGATCATTTCCTGATTCCGAACGGAACCATTCACTGTTCAGGAGCAGGAGCCATGGTGCTGGAAATCAGTGCAACCCCCAGCATCTTTACATTTAAGTTGTGGGACTGGGGACGCCTGGGACTGGACGGACTGCCTCGTCCGATCAATATCGGACACGGGTCGAAGGTTATCCAGTGGGAACGCCAGACCGATTTCACCCGTGAACATCTGGTCAACCATATTGAACAGATTGCAGAGGGAGAAGGGTGGCGTGAAGAACGTACGGGTCTGCACGAAAATGAATTCATAGAAACCCGACGCCATTGGTTTACAGCTCCCGTCACTCATCATACAGACGGGGGAGTACAGGTATTTAATCTCATAGAAGGAGAAGAAGCCATCATTGAAAGCCCGACTCACGCTTTTGAACCTTTTATCGTACATTATGCAGAGACATTCATCATTCCGGCTTCTGTCGGAGAATACACGATTCGCCCATATGGAGCATCCGAGGGTAAACAGTGCGGAACGATCAAGGCATATGTAAGATTCAGACAATAAAAAATAAAGACTATGAATACAGCGAATCCTATTGTTATGACACTGGATGCAGGTGGTACAAATCTTGTATTCTCTGCCATCTGTAACGGAGAGGAAATAGTCTCTCCGGTTACGTTACCGACAGCACCCCATGACCTGGAGCTCTGTTTACATACAATCAGAAAAGGATTTGAAACCATACAGTCCCTTCTTCCTGCCCGTCCTGAAGCCATCAGCTTTGCCTTTCCAGGACCGGCAGACTATGAAGCCGGAATCATAGGCGACTTGCCTAATTTCCCCGCATTCCGGAACGGGATAGCCCTTGGCCCTTATCTGGAGGATTGTTTCGGAATACCTGTATTCATCAATAACGACGGAAACCTGTTTGCATATGGGGAAGCACTGGCCGGTGCATTGCCGGAGATTAATTCCCGACTGGAAGCTGCCGGAAATCCCAAACGTTATCACAATCTGCTGGGAGTTACCCTGGGAACAGGCTTTGGCGGGGGAGTGGTCATTCACGGTAAGCTGCTGAAAGGAGACAATCAGACCGGCGGCTATCTGTGGTGTCTGCCTCATAAAAAACACGGAGAACTGATTGCCGAAGAAAGTGTCAGCATCCGGGGGATTCAGCGCATCTATACGAAATTATCGGGAGATGCCGCCAGCTACACGCCGAAAGAGATCTATGAAATTGCCGAAGGTCTGAAAGAAGGAAACCGGGAAGCTGCAAAGAGGGCTTTTGCAGAACTGGGGGAAGTGGCCGGACATGCCATAGCCACAGCCCTTACACTGATAGACGGTGTAGTGGTTATCGGAGGAGGAATAGCCGGAGCGTCCAAATATATCCTGCCAGCCCTGATGAAAGAGCTGAGGGAAGATACCGGAATGACAGACGGGACACGTTTTCCCCGACTTCAGATGAAAGCTTATAACCTGGAAAATCTGGAAGATTCAGAAGCCTTTCTGAAAACGGCAGACCGCTATGTCAAGGTACCGGAATCACAAAAGGAAGTTGCCTATCAGACAGAACGCCGGACAGGAGTGATATTATCCAGACTAGGAGCCAGCCGGGCTATTGCGCTGGGAGCTTACTGGCTGGCTGTAAGTGAATTAAGAAAAAAAACAATTAACATAAAAATCAGACCATGAAAAAATATATACTAGCTATATGCATACTGGGAACCTTGTGCAGTTCCTGCGAAAACAATCAGGAAAAGATACGGAATGTTGAAGACTGGACACAATATGTGGAGCCAAGGATCGGAACGGCACACTGCCGATGGTTTCATTTCACACCGGGAGCATTGCCTTTCGGTCTGGCCAAACCGGCTCCTTCCACCAACGGAAGTCTGGGGAATAAATGGGGATGGGAAGCCACGGGGTATGACTATCGTGAGAACACCATTGAAGGATTTCCCTGTCTACATGAGTTTCAGGTTGGAGGTATCGTGCTGATGCCGACCAGCGGTAAACTGGTCACAGTTCCCGGCTTACCTACAGACTCGGTAAAAACGGGATACCGTTCACACTTTTCACGCGAGAATGAAATTGCCACAGCCGGATATTATTCAGTACTGCTGGATGACTATCAGATTCAGGCTGAACTGACCGCTACTCCCCGTGTGGCATTCCAGCGTTTTACCTTCCCCAAAGGAACAGACAACCATATCCTGTTTAATATCGGAAACCGTCAGGGAGAGAGTGGAGCTGTAAAAGATGCATATGTAACTTATACAGCTGACGGACATATCGAAGGGTGGGTGATTACCATGCCGGAATATGTAAAAAAATATCAGCCGGGAGCTACTGTCCCGCTTTATTTCTCTGCAGTTCTTGACCGGAAACCGGAAAGTTACGGCAGTTTCCATGGCAATACTCAACTGGCAGATGCAAAGGAAAGCAAAGGAACCGGAGCGGGTATGTACTTTACGTTTTCCAATGAACAGCAGGAGGCAGTGACGGCCAAAATCGGCCTTTCTTATACTTCGGTAGAAAATGCCAGAATCAATCTGCAGGCTGAAGCAGAGGGCAAAACCTTTGAGGATGCCAAAGAACAGGCCCATCAGATCTGGCAGGAGTATCTGGGACGTATTGAAGTAGAAACATCCAAAAAAGAAGACAAGGTAAAGTTCTATACGGGGCTGTATCATGCTTTATTGGGACGCGGACTGGCAAACGATGTAAACGGTGCTTATCCGCGCAATGACGGTTCAGTAGGACAGTTGCCAATGAAGGAAGGCAAACCTCAATATAATGTGTACAACACCGATGCTGCATGGGGAGCTCAGTGGAACCTGTCTCAGCTGTGGACTCTGGCTTATCCTGAATACATGTCAGAATATGTCAGCTCTCACATCCAGGCTTACAAGGATGCCGGATGGCTGGCTGACGGACTGGCCAATAACCGGTATGTATCGGGAGTCGGGACCAACTTGCTGAGCACGATTATTGCCGGAGCCTATCAGTGTGGGATCCGGGATTTCGATACGAAACTGGCATACGAAGCTTGCCTGAAAAATGAGCTGGACGGAAAAGACCGCCCGTTTGGTGCCGGGAAGGTCAACACCGCAGAATTTGTAAAATATGGTTACGTTCCTCATCAGGACCAGGGAGAAGGTTACCATGAAACCTTCATGTTCTCGGCTTCACACACTCTGGAATATTCTTACAGTGCATGGGCCGTAGCTCAATGGGCCAAATCACTGGGAGATACGGAGAATTATGACAAGCTGATGAACCTGTCAAAAGGATGGGAACGTCTGTATGACACATCCTGCAACTTTATCCGTCCGAAGAAGGCAGACGGAAAGTTTGTTGACAACTTTAACCCGATGGAAGTATGGCGTGGTTTTCAGGAAGGAAATGCCTGGCAATATACGTTCTATGTACCGCATGATGTAAAAGGACTGGTTGCCAAGGTAGGAACCGAAGAGTTCAATGCACGTCTGGACAGTATTTTTACCCAATCACAGAAAAAGATTTTCAGCGGCGGAACAGAAGTAGGTGCTTTTGCCGGCCTAGAAACCTTATACAATCACGGCAATCAGCCCTGCCTGCATATTTCATGGCTGTTTAACGAAGCCGGCCGTCCGGAGCTTACCCAGAAATGGGTACGCGCCATCCTGAATGAATTCTATGGAACAGATGGTGTACACGGATACGGATATGGTCAGGATGAAGATCAGGGACAGCTTGGAGCATGGTATGTCATTTCATCCATGGGACTCTTTGATGTGAAAGGTCTGACAGACATTCATCCTTCTTTCAGTCTGGGTGCTCCCTTGTTCGACAAGATTACCATTCATTTAAACAAGGAATATTATCCCGGAGACCAGTTTGTAATTACCACTACCGGCAATACGGGAAGTGATGCGTATGTGAACCAATATCTGCTGAACGGTAAACCCATTCAGGGAGTACACTTACCCTTTACGGAAATCGTGAAAGGAGGAAAACTGGAAGTTCAAATGCATACTAACTAAATATCAGGGAAATATGAAAAGCACGATCACATGGATGAAACTTTTTCCGATTCTATTCGGCTTTTTTGTCATGGGTTTTGTGGACGTAGTAGGGATAGCCACAAACTATGTCAAGAAAGACTTCTTCCTGTCGGATACATTAGCCAATCTGATTCCTATGCTTGTCTTCTTATGGTTTGCCCTGTGTTCCATTCCCACAGGAATGATCATGAACAAGCTAGGAAGAAAGAATACGGTTCTGCTGTCAATGGGAGTAACGGCTGTAGCCATGCTTCTCCCATTGATTGATTATAATTTCAGCCTTACCTTGCTGACATTTGCGCTGTTGGGCATCGGAAACACCATTCTTCAGGTTTCGCTGAATCCGATGATTGCTCAGGTTGTAAGCGAAAAAAAGATGGCCAGCATCCTGACTCTGGGACAATTTGTCAAAGCCATATCTTCATTCCTCGGTCCCGTTATTGCAGGTATTGCCGCTTCGTACTGGGGAAACTGGAAACTGATTTTTGTTGTCTACGCAGGAACCACTCTGCTGGCAGGAATCTGGCTGCTTCTGTCGATTGACACAGATCGTCCCCAGAATGTCAAAACAACCACCAGTTTCCGTTCTGCACTGGCCTTGTTCTCAGACAAGATCATTTTGTGGCTTTTTATCGGTATTCTGGCAGTAGTTGGAATTGATGTAGGTCTCAATACTCATATACCTAAATTACTGATGGCACAAACCGGTTTGTCATTGAATGAAGCCGGTCTGGGTACAAGTCTGTATTTCATATCAAGAACGGCAGGAACCTTTTTCGGAGCCCTGCTGCTGACACGGATTGACAGTAAGATTTTCATGCAGTCAGGAATGATAATAGCCATTGCAGCCTTTGCTGCATTACTGGTCAGCGACCAGTTATGGCTTCTGTTGCTATGGATTGTAATCATCGGGCTTGCATGTTCCAATGTTTTTTCGATTCTGTTTTCCTACGCATTAAAACATAAACCGGAGTATGCCAATGAAATCTCGGCACTGATGATTATGGGCGTTTCCGGAGGAGCTCTGATCATGCCGTTTATGGGAGCCTTATCCGATGGGTACGGACAAATCGCAGGATTATTGCCATTATTGCTTTGCATGGTCTATTTGCTATGGACAACAGGAAAACTGGGGAAACAATCCTGAACTTAAATATTTATCAGACTAAAAATTAATACGATGAAAAAATGCATTTTAACCTTAGGCCTTTTTGCCCTTACATTCATGGGCACATCTTGTACAAAAGAAGTTCAAAAAGACAATACTTTAAAAGTGCTTTCCTGGAATATCTGGCATGAAGGTCACTCTAACAAGTATGGAAAACAAGCATGTGACGGAGTTATCGGTGTTCTGAAGAAAAGTGAAGCAGACGTCATTCTGATGATCGAGACCTACGGAGCTTCGGATAAAGTTGCAGATTCCCTGGGATATTACCACCGCCTGCTTTCCAGCAATCTGTCCATTTACAGCCGTTATCCCATTGTCAAGACTTATACTTTCCCCGATCAGATCTCAACGTTCAATTTCGGCGGAGTTGAAATCCTGATGCATGGAAAGAAAGTGCGCATTTTCGACACCTGGCTACATTATCTTCCCGATGCACGATGTGTCCCAACCGAAAAAAGTGAGGCTGAAATACTGGCTTGGGATGATGCCGGCACCCGAGATGACGAGATCCGTACAATTATCAGTATCCTGAAACCATTCATCGCAGAATCAGACAGCATCCCTATGATCATGGGAGGAGATTTCAATATTCATTCTCATCTGGACTGGACGGAAGCTACCAAAAATCTGTACAATCATGGAGGAGCAGTGGTCAACTGGACGGTATCAAAATCCATGGAAGAAGCAGGATTTATTGACAGCTTCAGAGAAGTGAATCCGGATCCGGTGAAAAATATCGGAACAACCTGGCTGACAGTAGCCGATTCACTGGAAACTCCCAACAGACAAGACCGGATAGACTATATCTATTACCAGGGAAAAACGATCAAAGCTACCGCCTCCCAATGTTATGACAACTATCTGGGTAAGCAGTTCCTGTTTGAAGGAGAACCGTTCTTCTATGGATCTGATCATGGTTTTGTCCTGACCGAGTTCTCTATCAAATAAAATGTTGTTACCACTAATCTTTTTACAGTTCTATGAACAAGCTATTTTCCATGATATGCCTGAGCGCCCTGTTCGGCTGCTCTCCGGTGAAAGACCCGGTGGATTATGTAGATATCTTTGTCGGAACTTCCAATTCACGTGCCATGCTGGGACCATACGCAGCTGTTCCATACGGAATGGTACAGTTGGGGGCAGACAATCAGGACGCTCACTGGATGGGTGGATACGAATATTCCATTAATAACGTAAAAGGTTTCACACATATTCATGCGTGGATGATGAACGGTTTGATGATTATGCCTGCCGTACAGGATCTTGTTACCTGGGAAGGTTCTTCTTCGTCACCTTACAGAGGAGCCAATGCCGGTTATCATTCAAGGATTCTAAAAGAAACAGAAAAAGGAGAACCAGGCTATTACTCTGTCTTTCTGTATGATGCAGACTGTCAGGCAGAGCTGACCGCAACCAACCACTGCGGTTTCCATAAATACACTTTTGCCAATGACTATGACAATGCCCGGATCATGCTTGACCTGAATTATCCCGCAGAGTATGGCACTGATATCCATGAAGGATATTTTAAAGTGATTTCAGATCAGGAGATTGAAGGATATGCCGATACACGTGTAGCAGGAGACTATATCCTGCATTATAACATCAAGTTCAACAAGCCTTTCAAGACTTTCAACGGATGGAAAGACGATAAGGTGGAAAAAAACATCAGAGAATGGAAATCAAATGGCGATTGCGGCGGATTTGTAGAATTTAACGTCAAAAAAGACGAATCGGTTCTGGTTCAGGTGTCCCTGTCGCTGGTTGACCAGCAAGGATGCAAAAATAACTACGAAGCAGAATTAAAACCCTATGGCTGGGATTTTGATGCCGTACATCAGGCAGCCAAACAGGAATGGAACACATTACTGTCAAAGATCGAGGTAGAAGGAGATGAAGCAGACAAGAAAAAATTCTATACAAACCTTTATCGGGCTTATGCCAAACAAACCTGGAGTGATGCAGACGGCAGATACCGTGATCCGTTAGAAAATATTCAACAGACCCAGAACAAGCAACCCATGTATGGAGGGGATGCTTTCTGGAATACATTCTGGAATTTCAATCCTTTATTGGCTCTCATATCTCCCGATATCCTGAATAACTGGGTGCTGACACAACTGGAACTCTTTGACAAGACCGGCTGGACCAACAACGGCCCCACCGGGCTGGAACATACAGGCATTATGGAAGTAACGCATGAAATTGCCCTGATGGTCGGTGCATATCAAAAAGGAATCCGGAAATATGACGTAAACAAACTGTGGGAGGCAGTATATCATAATGCCACAGAAGAGGGCCGTCGGATTGAAGGATCCGGCTATGCAGGCCAGCGTAATCTGAATGCTTATAGGAAGAAAGGATATGTTCCCATAGAAACTGGCGCGGCTTGTCAGACCCTGGATTACGCATATACGGATTTCTGTACTGCCCAGCTGGCAAAGGCCCTGGGTAAGGACAAGGAATATGCCTATTTCATAGAACGCTCGGAAAACTGGCGTAATCAGTTTAATCAGGAAACCAAATGGCAGACTCCGAAAGATTCAGCCGGAAACTGGATTGCAGATTATGACATCTTCAGCGGATATAAATGGATAGAGGGTAACGGATGGCAATACACCTGGTATGTTCCTCATAACATCAAGGGGCTGGTAGAAACGATGGGAGCTGATTTATTCAACAAACGTCTGGAAGAAGGTTTTGAAAAGTCTGTAAAACACAGATTCGCGGCCCATGCTTTTGACCGTCATCAGGAAACAGCTTTCGAATACTACATCAATCATGGCAACGAAGGAAATATGCAGGCAGCATACTTGTTTAATTACTCCGGCAAGCCCTGGCTGACTCAGAAATACTCAAGAGCCATATTGGATATTTACTATGGTGATGAACCTTACGACGGCTGGCAAGGCGATGAAGATGAAGGACAAATGGCAGGCTGGTTTGTCATGAGTTCATTAGGCCTGTTTGAAATGAATGGAGGTGTGACCAGTGATCCGGAGTTCGATCTATCTTCTCCTTTGTTTCCCAAGGCTACCATCCATCTGGACCCGATGTATGGCGAAGGCAAGACCTTTACGATCATAGCCAAAAATAATTCAAAAGAAAATATATACATTCAATCGGCAACTCTCAATGGCAAACCTTTAAACACCCCCAAACTAAAATGGTCTGATGTTATAAAAGGTGGAGAACTGGTTTATGAGATGGGAAACCAGCCGAATGAAAATTGGGGAAAAGAATAAACGAAGTATATACGTCAATCTAAAATAATCAGAAATGGCAGGTAATATCTGTAAGCTTTTAGCCATGGCTGCCCTGCTGAGTACAACTCACTCTCAGGCCGGCAATGTTTTGTTCGAAATAGGAACCAAGGACAACAGTGCAGCCGAGTTTGCCCTGTATCCAGGTAAATATAAGAATTTCTTAATGGGATTTTCCGGAGTCAAACATTTTGCAGTCGGTTATTCCCGGCCGTCAAGCAACTGGCCTTATGTACTCCCCGGTCCTAAGGACAATTGGGGTGGAGGAGGATACTGGGCCGGATATCACCCACGCCATTTCCCGATTATCAATTTTCAGTTGGCTCATGCGAAAGCAGAAGGTAATTGTCAGCTGGCTTTCTATTTTGCCGGTATCAGTGCCAAAGAATCTCCAGTCTTACGTGTGGAGATAAATGGTCATCGCCTGGAGAAAAAATTGAAAGGAACTTCTACCGACCAGCTTCTGACAGGCAAGGAATCTGCCATACCTTCAGAATGGATCATAGATTTTCCGGCAGCATGGTTGAAAAAAGGTATGAATCAGATTCAGCTGGGATTAGTCAAAGGAAAATGGTGTATGTTTGACTGCATCCGGCTGACCGGAACTGGTGACGAGGCAGTACAGCCGATATCTTCATCGCTGATCACTTCCGTAAAAGCTGCCGGTTTTGAATACAAACAGGAAGATGGTACCCGTTTTCAACCCGTTATGGTAGACATGGTGCAATATGACCATCCCCGAACCCTGACCTTTACATGTGGAACGGTCAAAGAAAAGCGGCTGATAGAGACAGGCAGCAGCATTCAGCAAATTTTGCTACCTTCCGTCCGGAAAGCAACAGAGGAAGTGTTTACGATACACGACGGAAATCAGCTGGTTTATCAAGGTACTGTCCGGTTGGCTCCCAAACCTCTACATACTTATGCCGACGATGTAGACTTGTTGATGGGAACCGGCAACTCCCGATGGATGTACAAGCCCAGCATATCACTTCCGCTGGGGATGGTACAAATAGCTCCGGACAATGAAGACGAAACCTGGAAAGCCGGCTATGAATATACCATTGAAAATATTTCCGGATTCAATCACTTCTGCGACTGGACCATTGACGGATTCCTGATGCAACCCACCTGCGGCAAGCTGCAAGTCAACCCGGGACCAGCAGACAATCCGGACGCAGGCTATCGTTCCAGAATCGACAAATCAACGGAAAAAGCAGAAGTAGGGAAATATTCGGTATTCATGACTGACACCCAGATAAAAGCAGAACTATCAGCCACAGACCGTGCTTCCATACAAGCTTATACATTCCCTTCTAATTGCAAAGACGGCCGGATACTGGTTGACCTGTATGCTCCCAGTGAATATCTCCACAACCTGCAGGATGCTCATGTAGTGAAAGTCTGTGATACAGAGATTGAAGGATATGCAACTTATTTCGGAGCATATACCGGATATTCGGCCGAACAGTATTATACCATCCATTTTGTGATGCAGTTCGACAAGCCTTTCACTGCAATGGGAGGATGGGTAAACGATCAGATAAAAGCTGCTCAGGAATATCAGGGAGCCTGGTATTCTACCCATGAATTTGAGACTGCCCCTAAAATCATGCAGGACATTCACGAAATTCACGGGAAAGGAGATGTAGGTTTCTTCCTGAGTTTTCCTGAGGAATCCGGAGAATCGACAGTGAAAGTACGTACAGGTGTTTCACTCGTAGATATTGCCGGTGCACGCAATAATCTTCAGAAAGAATTAGCAGAGCCTTTCGGATGGGATCTGGACGAGGTAGCCCGCAATGCCCGCGCCCAATGGAACGACTACCTGCAACGCGTGGAAATCGAAACGGATGACTATCTGCAGCAAAAGAAATTTTACTCCAATCTTTACCGTGCATATGCTGCAAAGGCCTCCTGGAGTGACTGGGACGGCCGTTTCCGTGACGAACGGGAACAGATCTGTCAGCTGGAATCGCCTGGTGACCGTATAATCAGCGGTGAATACTGGAACACGTTCTGGGATAACCAGCAATTATTTAATCTGTTGGCTCCTGAAATCTCCAGCAAATGGGCACGCTCGGCAATCACTCTGTATAAGAACAGCGGATGGTTTAATACAGATCCGGCAGGCATCGAACATACCGGTGTCATGGTAGCCATGCATGTTGCCTCTCAAATCTGGGGAGCCTGGCAAAGTGGCGTCCGTGATTTTGATCTGAATACAGCCTATGAGGGATTGAAGAAAATGCTTTTAACCCCTCCGCAACAATATGACGGAGGAGGTACCGTAGGTGTTGAAGAGCTTGTTCCTTACATGAAATACGGATATATACCCCAAGGTATGGGACGTCCTTCCAATACCATGGAATATGCTTATGATGACTGGTGCCTGGCTCAGATGGCGAACCATCTGGGACATACCGATGACTATAATTATTTCCTGAAACGCTCGGCAAACTGGACTAATCTGTTCGATACAGAAACCGGATTTATCCGCCCTAAAGATAAGGATGGCAATTGGATTTCTCCTTTTGACCCTTATCATACGCCGGGATTTACAGAAGGGAATGCCTTTAACTATACGTGGTTTGTACCGCATACTCCCGAAAAGCTGATTGCACTGATGGGACGGGACCGCTTCGTTTCACGCCTGGACAGTGCCATGCAAAAATCCTCTTTCGCAAATTTCAATGCGTCAGGCGATGATTTTGCGAACTATCCCATCAATCATGGCAATGAAACTTCCATGGAGGTAGCTTATCTCTTCAATTGGGCAGGAGCTCCTCATCTGACTCAAAAATGGGTTCGGGCTATTCAGGAACAATATTATGGGACAACTCCTTATGATGCATACCCGGGTGATGAAGATCTGGGACAGATGAGCAGCTGGTTTGTCATGAGTGCAATCGGTTTTTTCCAGATGGACGGCGGATGCAGCCAGACACCAGTCTATGAACTGGGCTCCCCCCGTTATCCAAAGATAACCCTGAATCTGGGAAACAAATACGGAAGAGGTAAAAGGTTCGTCATTGAAGCACGGAATGCCTCAAAGGAAAACAAATACATTCGTTCCGTGTATCTGAACGGCAAAAAGGTCAAGGGATTCAAAATTCACCAGAAAGACGTGCTGAAGGGTGGAAAACTTGTATTGGAAATGGGGAAGTAAGATTTCTGCATCAAAACCGGCTTTTAACTTTCATTAATTTCTGATGTAACCTATGTGACAAACTTTGTAAAGGCAGGGCAGTAACTTTGCAACGTAATCAAAATAATAGAAAGATATGAAAACAACTGACTGGAAAGATACGAGTGTAGGAGAAATTGTAGCTGAGGATTTTGCTGCAGCCAAGGTGTTCAAAAAATATGGCATTGACTTCTGCTGCCATGGAGAAGTGACGCTTGAAAAAGCCTGTGCCAGCCTGAAACTGGCTCCGGAAGAAGTGATGCAGGTCCTGAAGCAGCAGAAAGAAAATGGGGAAGGACGGATTCCATTCTCATCGTGGCCGCTGGACCTGCTGATGGACTACATTCTGAAGATCCATCACCGGGGTATTCGCAAAAATGGTCCGGAACTGCTGGCCCTGCTGGAAAAGGTAGAACGGGTACATGGAGAAGCACATCCGGAACTGCACGAACTGAAACTGCTGGTCAGCGAATCGCTCAATGATCTGGAGATGCACCTGCAAAAGGAAGAGAACGTGCTTTTCCCTTATTTATACGATCTGTACTCAGCACAGGAACAGGGACAACGTATGGAACCCATGCATTGCGGAACCATTGCCAATCCGATCCGGGTGATGAGAATGGAACATGAAGGAGAGGGCAACCGCTACCTTCACATCATCCAGCTGACAGATCATTTTTCTGTTCCGCAGGATGGATGTGCCAGCTACCGGCTGCTGATGCAGGAACTGGAAGCGTTTGTAGATGCACTGTTTGAACATATCCACCTGGAAAACAATCTGCTTTTCCCCCGTTTTGAGGAAATTGAGCGCCAGATCGTGGGTTGATTTTACTCAACACGGCTTTGCTACTGCCCCCTCAGAATGCAATAATATGCAGATTCTCACATGTCTGAACATGAATAAATAAGTCTGTCAGCATCAATCTGTGTTCTTTTTCGATGTAAATCCGGAAAATTTCTCTACTTTTGCAACTTAAACACAGAACAGAACTTATTTTTCATTATGAGAAAGACATTTATATATGTATTATGGGCCTTGCTACTCTTGTCCATGGCAGGAGTAGCGGCCGTATTTACAGCCATTGCAAAAGGTAAAATCGGCTATGTGCCTCCAGTAGAAGAACTGGAAAACCCTAATCTGAAATTTGCCACGCAAATTATTTCCGATGACGGACAATTGCTGGGAACCTGGTCATTAAGTAAAGAAAATCGAGTATATGTAGGATATGAGGATCTCTCACCCCATCTGGTACATGCCCTGGTAGCTACGGAGGACGTTCGTTTCAGCGAACATTCCGGTATTGATGCCCGTGCTTTCATGCGAGCCGTAGTCAAACGTGGAATCCTGATGCAGAAACATGCAGGTGGAGGTAGTACCATCACACAGCAGCTGGCTAAGCAGTTCTATTCACCGACGGCCGATAACGTCATGGAACGCTTATTGCAAAAGCCTATCGAATGGGTAATCGCTGTCAAACTGGAACGGTACTATACAAAAGAAGAAATCCTTACTATGTATCTCAACAAGTTTGACTTCCTCAACAATGCGGTCGGTATCAAGACAGCTGCCAAGACTTATTTCTCAAAAGACCCGAAAAATCTGTCGATCGAAGAAGCTGCTACACTGATCGGTATGTGTAAGAATCCGTCACTCTACAACCCGCGCCGATTCAATGAAAGATCCCGCGGACGTAGAAATACAGTATTGGATCAGATGCGGAAAGCCGGATTCCTGACACAGGCAGAATGCGATTCCTTACAGGCATTGCCACTGGTCCTGAAGTTTCAGCCTGTAGATCATAAGGATGGTCTGGCAACCTACTTCCGTGAATATCTGCGTACCCGGATGAGTGCCCGCAAACCCAATCGCAAAAGTTATCGCGGATGGCAGATGCAGAAGTATTATGAAGATTCATTGGCCTGGGAAACTGATCCTCTGTACGGATGGTGTGCGAAGAATAAGAAAAAGGACGGCACGAACTATAATCTTTACACAGACGGACTGAAGATTTACACAACCATCAATTCACGCATGCAGAAATATGCGGAAGATGCGGTTTACCAGCATATTGCCCAGTATCTGCAGCCCCGTTTCTTTAAGGAAAAGAAAGGACGGAAAACTGCTCCTTACACAAGTGAACTGACTCCGGAAGAAGTACAGACCATTCTGAACCGCTCTGTCCATCAAAGTGACCGTTACCGGACCATGAAAGAAGCCGGCTGTTCAGAATCTGAAATCATGAAGGCTTTCAATACTCCACACGAAATGTCTGTATTCTCATGGGCAGGAGAGAAGGATACGATCATGACTCCACTGGATTCCATCAAATACTACAAGCACTTCCTGCGTACCGGATTTATGTCCATGGATCCTGTGACCGGCTATGTGAAAGCATACGTAGGTGGTCCGAACTACAACTACTTCCAGTATGACATGGCCATGGTGGGACGGCGCCAGATTGGATCTACAATCAAGCCATTCCTCTATTCACTGGCCATGGAGAACGGATTCTCTCCCTGCGATGAAGTAAGAAACGTAGAGGGAACCTATTTTGATGAAAACGGAATTCCCTGGTCACCGCGTAACAGCTCCAAATCACACTACGGTGAGATCGTAACCCTGAAATGGGGTCTGGCAAACTCCAACAACTGGATCTCTGCCTATTTGATGAGCAAGCTGAATCCATACGCACTGGTACGTCTGATCCACTCCTTTGGGGTACTGAACAAAGATATCCAGCCTACCATCTCCCTGTGTCTGGGTCCCTGTGAAATCTCTGTAGGTGAAATGGTCAGTGCCTATACGGTATTTGCCAACCGGGGTATCCGTACAGCCCCTCTCTTTGTCTCACGAATTGAAGACAACGAAGGCAATGTTCTGGCAACATTCACTCCGCAGGTGGAAGAAGTAATCAGCGAAACAAGTGCCTACAAGATGCTGGTTATGCTGAGAGCTGTCATCAACGAAGGTACCGGTAACCGCGTCCGCCGACTCTATGGCATCAAGGCCGATATGGGTGGAAAGACCGGTACAACCAACCGAAACTCTGACGGATGGTTCATGGGATTCACTCCGACACTGGTTTCCGGATGCTGGGTAGGTGGTGAAGAACGTGATATCCACTTCGACCGGATGAGTGACGGACAAGGTGCCGCCATGGCTCTGCCGATCTGGGGACTTTACATGCAGAAAGTCTTTGCAGACAAAACTCTGGGGTATTCAGAACAGGATGTCTTTGAAATACCGGAGGACTTCGATCCCTGTAAAGACAAACTGACCGAAATAGAAGAAGAGAATTCCAGCAAGCTGGATGATATATTCTTCCAATAAAGATAATCAGCTGATAAACAAGATGGTCCGTCTGGACACGATCTTCTGAAAAGGAGACGTGATCTGGACGGACTTTCTTTTTGCCGGCAAACAGAAAGCCGTCAATTTGGATATTTCCTTTTTTTTACTTATCTTGCCTTGAAAAAGGAGGGAATCATGGAAACGGTTCTGAAGATGTATCAGCTGAATCCCGCACCTGCGGAAAACCTGATCCGGCAAGTAGAGACTTTCAATCAGGGACGAACCTCGGCCGAAGGTACTTATACCATCAGCATGGCCACAACTTACCGGCCATATTACGCATTGTGGCGTATCTTTGCCAATGATCACCGTCCTCTGCTGGTCCGGACGCTGGCCGTTACACTGGATGCTGCACTTGAACGGGCCTTCCGAATGCTTCAGAACTGTAATGTTATGCTTGATCTGGCAGACAATGCTCTTTTTGAGGCAAATTACGGACAAACGGATGACATTATTGCTTTCGGTAAATACCGGGGAAAACACCTGGCTGAAATTTATTATGTAGAGCCATCTTATGTACTCTGGCTGGCTAACAAGTTTACTCCCAATAACCACCGGTATGACAAACTGATTGCTTTGGCCAAGGACTTTGCCATTGTCCATTTTGAGCTGACCGTCCAGAAACGGCATATTTCTTCGGTAAGTAAATTTGTCGGCAAAACAGGAGAACAGTTAAAAGACTTATATCTGACCGTACTCAATGTACGGCTCCAGACAGATTCCTATAAAGCAGATTTCTATGTAGACCAGAATGTCCTGGCTGCAGACCGCGACGGTAACCGCTTTACCTTCCTGATAAAAGCAGCAGGCAGAAGCCTGAGTCCTAATATTCTGAGTTGCCACAGCCGAAAAATTGAAGCACAGGAGACACTTCACCTGAAAACGGCCCGGGTCATGTCCCATTATGAAGGAAGAGGAGTAAGGTATACCCGCCTGGGATATGTCAAACTGTTATAAAGCCTCTAAAGCCTGCTGTACATAACGCTTATCCCAGTCCTTTGGGCGCAGAATGCGTCCATCGTATGTCAGCAGATCAATATCCAATGCCACAATTCCCCGTTGCTTGTCATCCGGGGTACGGCCATTCCGCCGTTCTATGTCTTTCAGGCAATCCTGTAAAGCTTCAGGAGACATTGCCGTATACAGACGGGCAGCCCGATTCATATAAAGGGCAGGAAAATCTGTCCCTTCAGGTATGGTTGTCAGGATCCTTCCCCAGTGAATACCGGGAAACAACTCTTCAAGCATATATTCTGCTGTCTTCAACCGCAAAACTCCGTCTTTATTTGAGCCCAGACAGATCAGGCATTCGTGACTGCAATTCATGGTTCTGTCATTTACTTCTGCAAAGGTACGAATAAAAAGCGAGATCCCCATCCGGGCCGGAAGCTATCGGAATACAAACCAACCTTTTTTGAAACTTTTACTACGGAAATATAAATTTATTCGTAAATTTGCGTTTCATTAAAAACGCGAATTTATGAAATTTATTGGAATTATTCCTGCAAGATATGCCTCCACACGTTTTCCGGCCAAGCCTTTGGCTCTATTGGGAGGCAAGCCCGTCATTCAACGGGTATACGAACAAGTAGCCGGCGTATTGGACGAAGTCTGGGTGGCAACCGATGACGAACGGATTGAAGCTGTTGTCAAGGCTTTCGGCGGACAAGTGGTTATGACTTCCGTGCATCACAAGAGCGGAACAGACCGTTGCTACGAAGCTTATTGTAAAGTCAACAGCTCCTGTGATGTCATTGTCAACATCCAGGGTGATGAACCTTTTATCCACCGCTCACAACTGGAAGCTATCAAAGCCTGCTTTGATGACGACGCTACACAAATCGCTACGCTGGTAAAACCATTTGTTCCTGGTGACGGATTTGAAGCTCTGGAAAATGTCAACTCACCGAAAGTCGTAGTTAACCGCCAGATGCAGGCTTTGTACTTCAGCCGCTCCATCATTCCTTACCAGCGCAACCGCGACAAAAAGGAATGGCTTGCAGGACATACCTATTACAAGCACATCGGCCTGTATGCTTACCGTGCCGCCGTCTTGAAAGAAATTACCGCTTTACCCCAGTCTTCTCTGGAACTGGCAGAATCGCTGGAACAATTGCGATGGCTGGAAAACGGATATACGATCAAAGTCGGAATCAGTGAGGTAGAAACAATTGGTATCGATACTCCGCAGGATCTGGAACGGGCAGAAGCCTTTCTGCGGGAACATGGTGCGGAGGAATGAGTATGCTGGACAGAACGGTTCCTCCAATAATCCGCCCCATCGAACACTTCTCCATTGATCATCCGGAAGTAAGAATGATGCGTAACGGCATGCCGCTCCGTATCATTCGGGTAGGAGATGAGGATGTCATACGTTTCGATCTGCTGATCCACGGAGGACAATGGAACCAGCGGATGCCGCTTCAGGCCATGTTTACCAACCGGATGCTCCGCGAAGGAACCCGTACGCTGACATCAGCAGCTATCGCAGAAAAGCTGGACTATTACGGTGCATGGCTGGATTTGTCGTCGTCTGTGAATTACGGATTCGTAACACTCTATTCACTAGGGAAATACTTTCCTCAGACAATAGAAATCCTGGCATCTATGATCAAGGAACCGACTTTCCCCGAAAAAGAACTGAATATCGTAACTGACGTAAACCGGCAGCAGTATCTGGTGAATTGCCAGCGGGTCGAAGTTCTGGCACGCAAGCAACTCAACCGTTCACTTTTCGGTACAGCACATCCTTTGGGGAAATATGCGGAGAAGGAAGATTATGACCGGATTACAAGCCAGGATCTTCAGGATTTCTACCAGACATATTATCACTCGGACAATTGCTCCGCTTACGTCTCAGGAAAAGTTACGGATGAAGTCTTGCGCTGCATTGAGGAGCATTTCGGAAACCAGGCCTGGGGCAACACCGCTTCCGTCACGACTGCTGCCAGTCATCTCCCTGCTACCGACAAACGCAAACGGGTATTCATTGAGAAAGAAGACGCCTTGCAAAGTTCGCTTAAGATGGGAGCATTTTCTCTGGACCGGAATCATCCGGATTATCTGAAGTTCCGCATATTGGTCACACTGTTCGGCGGTTACTTCGGCAGCCGGCTGATGTCAAACATCCGTGAAGACAAAGGATATACCTATGGAATCGGAGCAGGAGTGGTTTCTTATCCGGACACAGGAATCTTTGTGATCAGCACTGAAGCCGCCAATGAATACATCGAACCGCTGATCAAGGAAGTATACCATGAAATGGACCGCCTGTGTGAAGAACGGGTACCGAAAGAGGAACTGGAGATGGTACGCAACTATATGCTGGGTGACATGTGCCGCTCGTATGAGAGTGCATTTTCGCTGGCTGATGCCTGGATCTTTATCGAGACGGCGGGGCTGGACGAGCAGTTCTTTGACCGTGCAGTGGAAGCCATACGCGATATAAACGAAGAAGAAATACGCACCCTTGCCTGTAAGCATTTCTGCAAAGAAAACTTAATAGAGGTCATAGCCGGTAAAAAAATGTAATTGAAAACAAGGGGGAACCGGTAAAAGAAGTATTTTTGAACAGAAATGTCAAAAATCGAAATACAGACAAACAGAATGAAAAAATATACTTATCTATTATTGGCACTGATGACATTGGGAAGTGCTTCGGCTTCGGCCCAGTTGTCCATCGGGTATTACAAGTTTAAAGACGGCTCCGAATATACTGGAGAATTAAAAGGACGCCGTCCTAACGGAAAAGGAAGAACCGTCTTTCTCAACGGAGACTCCTATGAAGGAGAATACGTCAAAGGAAAACGGCAGGGACAGGGAACCTACCTTTTCAGCGACGGAGAAAAGTACGTGGGAGAGTGGTATCAGGACCAGCAACACGGACAAGGCACATATTACTTCATGAATAACAACCGTTACGAAGGTATGTGGTATGCTGATTTTCAGGAGGGAGAAGGAACCATGTATTATTATAATGGTGACCTTTATGTGGGAACCTGGCACCGGGACAAACGAAACGGAAAAGGTACTTATACCTGGAAAGGAGGAGCACGCTATGAAGGTGAATGGAAAAACGACCTGAAAAACGGCAAAGGAGTGATGACCTGGGAAGACGGCTCCAAATATGAAGGAGAATGGAAAGACGGCGCACGCCACGGAAAAGGTACCTTCCACTACACCAACGGCGATAAATACGTAGGTGACTGGTCGCACGACGTACAGCACGGCAAAGGAATCTATCATTTCCAGAACGGAGAATGTTACGAAGGTGACTATGCCGAAGGAGAACGGACCGGTGAAGGAATCTATACTTACCCCAACGGGGATAAATACGTAGGACAGTTCAAAAACGGACGTCAGGAGGGAACCGGAACCTTCACATGGGCTAAAGGAGCCGTATATGAAGGAGAATGGAAAGACAACCAGCGTTCCGGACAGGGACATTACAAATGGGCCAACGGAGATGAATATGAAGGCCAGTGGAAAAACAACATGGCCGAAGGCGAAGGTACATTGCGCACTACGGACGGCTCTGTTTATACCGGACATTTCTCCCGTGGAAGAGAAGACGGAGAGGGCACCCTGCTGACCAAAGACGGTACCCGGTTCGAAGGATTTTTCAAACAGGGTAAAAAAGACGGACCTTTTGTGGAAATGGACAGCAACGGAAATGTTATCCGCAAAGGTACTTTCAAGAACGGACGTTTGCTGGAGGAAAAGAAATGACACTTGATTTATTGCAACTGACAGAAAAGGTAAAGGCACTGGCTATAGAGGCCGGTGGATTTATCCGTGAAGAACGCAATCGCTTTAACCGTAATGCGGTTGAAAAAAAACATGCACACGATTACGTATCGTATGTAGATAAGGAATCTGAAAAAAGAATTGTAACCTGCCTGAAGGAATTGCTTCCACAGGCAGGTTTTATTGCGGAAGAAGGACATGGAAACCAGTTTACCGACCAGCCTTATTGCTGGCTGGTAGATCCGTTGGACGGGACAACCAACTTCATCCACAACAATGCTCCCTATTGTGTCAGCATTGCCTTGCGCAACCATGAAGAATTGCTGCTGGGGGTCGTGTACGAAATTTGCCGTGACGAATGTTTCTGGACTTACAAAGGAGCTCCTTCCTACTTAAACGGAAAGGAAATCCATGTATCGCAGGTAGACAATCTCGACGATGCTTTCATTGCCCTCGGATTCCCATACGATGCTGAGACCTATAAGCCGACAGCCCGGCGTTTAGTTGAAAAATGTTACGGAAATGTAACAGGCTTGCGTTTGCTCGGAGCAGCCGCGGCCGAACTTTGTTACGTCGCTGCCGGACGTTTTGAAGCCCGCATTGAAGCATTGATCGGGCCGTGGGATATTGCTGCTGGCACGATTATCCTGCAAAATGCCGGAGGAACAGTAACAGATTTCCACGGAGGAGATTCTTTCTATTCGGGCAGGGAAGTACTGGCAAGCAATGGTAAAATTCATCCGTTTTTGTTAGATATTATTGAAGGGAAGTAAAAACTTCACGTTTTTATACCAATTTATCCGATTTATTTTGTATGTTTGTGTACATTCTCTAAAATTTACTGATACTATGGATGAAGTATTGAAGATTATCAAAAACGATCCTTGGCTGGAGCCGTACGCTGATGCCATAAACGGCCGCCACCAACATGCTATTGAAAAAGAAAAAGAACTGACCGGGAAAAAGACCTTGTCTGACTTTGCAACAGGCCATCTATACTATGGTCTGCATCGTACGGACAAAGGATGGGTTTTCCGCGAATGGGCGCCCAACGCTACAGCTATTTACCTGATCGGTGACTTCAACGACTGGAAAGAAGAACCGGCATTCAAGCTGAAACGTCTGCGCAACAGCGGAAACTGGGAAATTACCCTTCCCGCCAAAGCCATAAAGCACCTGCAACTCTACAAACTGAAAGTTTACTGGAAAGGAGGAGAGGGAGAACGTATCCCTGCATGGGCAAACCGTGTCGTACAGGACGAGCAGACTAAGATTTTCAGTGCTCAGGTATGGGAACCGGCCAAACCCTATAAATTCAAGAAAAAAGTATTTGTACCCAATGTCGCTCCGCTGATGATTTACGAATGCCACATCGGCATGTCGCAGGATGCAGAAAAAGTGGGTACCTACAATGAATTCCGCGAAAATATCCTTCCCCGTATCGCTCAGGACGGATATAACTGCATTCAGATCATGGCTATCCAGGAACATCCCTATTACGGAAGTTTCGGTTACCATGTCTCCAGCTTTTTCGCGCCCTCATCCCGTTTCGGTACCCCCGACGAACTGAAACAACTGATTGACACTGCTCACCAGATGGGTATTGCCGTGATCATGGATATCGTTCATTCACACGCTGTAAAGAACGAAGTGGAAGGTCTGGGCAACTTTGCCGGCGATCCCTGCCAGTACTTCTATCAGGGTGACCGCCGCGAACATCCGGCATGGGATTCTCTCTGTTTCGACTACGGAAAGAATGAAGTCATACACTTCCTGTTGTCCAACTGCAAATACTGGCTGGAAGAATTCCATTTCGACGGCTTCCGTTTTGACGGTGTAACTTCCATGCTTTATTATAGCCACGGACTGGGAGAGGCATTCTGCAACTATGGTGATTATTTCAATGGTCATCAGGACGACAATGCAATCTGCTACCTGACTCTGGCCAACAAGCTGATTCATGCAGTTAATCCGCGTGCCATCACCATCGCAGAAGAAGTTTCCGGTATGCCGGGACTGGCAGCTCCGTTCCTTGACGGAGGTTACGGATTCGATTACCGTATGGCCATGAATATTCCGGACTATTGGATCAAGATCATCAAAGAAAGACGGGATGAAGACTGGAAACCGTCAAGCCTGTTCTGGGAAGTAACCAACCGCCGCAAGGATGAAAAGACTATTTCCTACTGCGAAAGCCATGACCAGGCACTTGTGGGAGACAAAACCATTATCTTCCGTCTGATTGACGCCGACATGTACTGGCACTTCAAGAAGGGAGATGAAAATGATGTCGTTCACCGCGGTATTGCCCTTCACAAGATGATCAGACTGCTGACTGCTTCTACCATCAATGGCGGTTATCTGAACTTTATGGGTAACGAATTCGGTCATCCGGAATGGATTGACTTCCCGCGCGAAGGAAACGGATGGTCTTACAAATACGCACGCCGTCAGTGGAACCTGGTGGACAACAAAGAATTATGCTATCACTGGCTGGGCGACTTCGATTCAGCGATGGTTCATCTGCTGGAAAGCGTCAAAAATATCCAGAAAAGTGACGTGGTGGAAATCTGGCATAACGACGGTGACCAGATCCTGGCATACCGTCGCAAAGACTTGATCTTTGTCTTCAATTTCCATCCAACCCAGTCATTTACCGATTACGGTTTCCTGGTACCGCGGGGAGCATACGACGTGGTACTGAATACCGACAACAAAGCCTTCGGAGGATTTGGTAATACGGACGACACCATACGCCATTTCACCTGTGCCGATCCGCTCTATGCCAAAGATAAGAAGGAATGGTTGAAACTATATATCCCGGCCCGCTCTGCCGTGGTATTGAAAAGAGTGAAATCCTGATTCATGAATGAATATGCACATATAATCTATCAGAAGACCGCCCGCATCCTGACCGTGGGGTGCGGTCTTCTGTTTGCTATTTTCAGCTTTGTCTATCTTTATGTGTTCCAGCGCGATTCTCTGGAAGCACTTCATTACTCGCTTGCCCAGGGACGGACACATTTCGCTCCGATGGCCAGCGCACTGGTTATCACACTGATCCTGATCCTGTTAAGATGGGGAATCAACAGTCTGCTGGGACTGAAAGGAAAGGTACGCACCTTGTCTTACCTGCCTTCTTTCTTCATTCTGTGGGCGCTGACGGATATCAGCCATGATGTATACCTGTCCTCATCGGTATCTCCATGGCACTGGCTGCTTCCGTTGCTGATCCTGCTTTTTGTACTCCCGGCTTTCTGGCTCCGCAAGACTTTCCGCGCTGAATTAAACGTTGAAGGAAGTCTGATCGGACTTGTCAACAGCAATGTAGGCATCCTGTTTCTCCTATGTCTGCTGACCGTCTTCATAGGTAACACCAACCGTTCATTCCATCATGAACTATCGGCAGAACATGCTCTTCTGACACGCAACTATAATCAGGCTGTCAAAGTGGGATACCGTTCACTGGAAGCAACCCGTACATTGACCGCACTCCGTGCCCTTGCCCTGTCACATACCGGCCAGATGGGAGACAAGCTGTTTGAATATCCACAGTATTATCATTCCGAAGGACTGTTTTTCGATGATGACTCACTAAGCGTTCTTCGCTATACAAACGACTCCGTATACCAGCATCTGGGAAGCCGTCCGTATAACGGAGAAGATCATTTGAGTTTTCTGCGGCGGATCTGTTATAAGGAAAGCGGGAAGTTTACAGCTTTGGACTATTATCTTTCAGCCTTGCTGCTGGAAAAAGACGTAAATGAATTTGCAGCCACTCTGAAAGATCTGTACGAACCGGCCGACACTTTGCCCCGTTATTATAAGGAAGCCCTGGCCATTTATGCCGACCGCTATCAGACTGATGATCTGGCAGGGAAAGTAGACAGTCTCCTGATAACCCGTTATCAGGATTACAAAGAAAAGAAAAAACAGTTCACTTCACCTACAGAAGAACGTAATCGCATGCGCCGGGAATACGGTGATACTTACTGGTGGTACTTCGATTATCAGCATTAATCCTATCAGATTAAAAACCTCCTCACTGATACGGGGAAAACCACAAATCTATATTTGCTTATGAAAAAACTATTGGGAATACTGATCATATTATGTTCATGCTCATCGGGTAAGGAGTATAATGAACCGCAGTTTGTTGAGAAAGAAGAGATAAGAGGAGAATGTCTTTCTGATGACTTGATGATTAGCTACGCCTACGACATGGCTGTTGATGACCAGTATATCTACATCCTGGCATCATCACAAGGGAAATGGGTGCATGTATACGACAAGAGCGACGGGCAATACAGAGGAAGCCATGTTCTGACAGGACAAGGTCCGGGTGAAGTCCATACGGCCTCATCTTTAACGGTTGATAAAGACAAATTGCAGATATACGACCTGTCCGCCGGGCATGGCTTTTTGCAGACAGTCTGTATCTGTCTGACGGCCAGTTAGGAGCCGAAAATAAAAAGCAAAAGCGTTTTCAGCTGTATGATGGACATTCCGTGATATATTCATATGATGATTTTCCTGTGCAAGGTAAGGACCTGGAGAAAGTATTCCTTTTTCCTCAAATCTGTTTTTCTCCGTCCAAAGATAAAATGGCAACAGGTACATTATATGGTGGTATCCTTGAGATATTCCACTTGTCTGATTCATCCATATCACTGTCGGATGTATACCGGTTTTACGAGCCTTCGGTTTCTTTCAGTTCCGGCGACCTGATTCCGGAAAAAGACATGAAATACGGCTTTTCAGCTATGAGTGCTACCGATGATGTAATCTATAGTGTTTTGATCGGTGACCCAGACCCCAACAAACTGAACAATATTTCCGTATTCGACTGGAACGGAAAAGGTCTGATACGATATAAGACAGACAAGCAAATCTTCAAATTATCTTGCTATCCAGGCAATCCATCCGAGCTGTATGCTCTGACATTTTCTCCTTCAGAAGGCTTTTCCTTATATCGGTACCGGGTTAAGACAAATAATGGCATCCAATAATCAACTGCAAAATGAGCAATATTGCAGAAGGCCCGGTCTTTTTTAAAAACGTTTCGGCGTGTTCACTAAAACAATTAGACGTTTGAATGAACACGCCGAAACGTTTTTCTTTCGATTTTTATCCTGTACAAAGATGGAAATCGTAGGTTTTTGTGTATTTTTGCAGTCTCAAAACAAAGTCTATATAAAATATAACCGCATAATAGTTATGGCAAAAGAATTAAAAGACCTTACCAAAAGAAGTGAAAACTATTCACAATGGTATAATGACCTGGTTGTAAAAGCTGATCTGGCCGAGCAGTCTCCCGTACGCGGATGCATGGTCATCAAGCCTTACGGATATGCTATCTGGGAGAAGATGCAACGCATATTGGACGATATGTTCAAGGCAACCGGACACGTGAACGCTTATTTCCCGTTGCTGATTCCAAAATCATATTTGAGCCGCGAAGCAGAACATGTAGAAGGTTTTGCCAAGGAATGTGCCGTAGTCACCCACTATCGTCTGAAAAATGCAGAAGATGGTTCAGGAGTAATTGTCGATCCAGCTGCCAAACTGGAAGAAGAACTGATCATCCGTCCGACTTCAGAAACCATTATCTGGAGTACTTACAAGAACTGGATCAACTCATACCGTGATCTCCCCATCCTGTGCAACCAGTGGGCCAACGTCATGCGGTGGGAAATGCGTACCCGTCTGTTCCTCCGTACAGCTGAATTCCTGTGGCAGGAAGGACATACAGCCCATGCTACCCGTGAAGAAGCTGAAGCTGAAGCTCAGAAGATGCTGCACGTATATGGTGACTTCGCTGAAAAATATATGGCCGTTCCGGTTATCAAAGGTGTAAAATCTGCCAACGAACGTTTCGCCGGTGCACTTGATACTTATACGATCGAAGGTCTGATGCAGGACGGAAAGGCACTGCAATGTGGTACTTCTCATTTCCTGGGACAGAACTTCGCTAAGGCATTCAATGTACAGTTCGTAGACAAGAACAACAAGCTTGATTATGTATGGGCTACTTCATGGGGTGTATCTACCCGTCTGATGGGTGCTCTTATCATGACTCATTCTGATGACAACGGTCTGGTATTGCCTCCGCATCTGGCTCCGATCCAGGTAGTTATCGTTCCGATCTACAAGAACGACGAACAGCTGAAGCAAATCGATGCCAAGGTTGAAGGTATTGTTGCCAAACTGCGTGAACTGGGCATTTCAGTGAAATACGACAACGCAGACAACAAACGTCCGGGATTCAAGTTTGCTGACTATGAATTGAAGGGTGTACCTGTACGTCTGGTGATGGGTGGCCGCGATCTGGAAAACAACACGATGGAAATCATGCGCCGCGACACGCTGGAAAAAGAAACTCGTACCTGCGAAGGCATTGAAGAATATGTAAAGAACCTGTTGGAAGACATTCAGAACAATATCTACCAGAAGGCTCTGAACTATCGGAATGCTCATATTTACAAAGTGGATACATACGATGAGTTCAAGGAACAGATTGAAAAGGGTGGCTTTATCCTTGCTCACTGGGACGGAACTCCGGAAACAGAAGACCGTATCAAGGAAGAAACCAAAGCTACAATCCGCTGTCTGCCTTTCGAAGCTGATGAAGAAAGCCTGACTCCGGGTGTGGATATGGTTACAGGAAAACCGTCTGCCCGCCGCGTATTGTTCGCCCGCGCTTATTAATCAACATGATATGAAGAAAAAGCCCCGTCATTGACTGCCTGTCAGTGACGGGGCTTTCATTAATGAAATACTGTGCAGCTATTACTTGCGTAAACTCTCGCAATATTGAGAGGGAGTCATGCCTGTCTGTTTCTTAAACATCCGGCTAAAGTGCTGGGAATACTCGAATCCCAACTCATAAGCCACTTGCGCGATGGGCGTACCGGAAGCAAGTTCATTTTTAGCAAGCTGAATGACAAATTTGCGTATGTGTTCGCTTGCCGTACTACCCGTCATCTTCCTGAACATATCACCGAAATAATTGGCCGACATACAAAGCTTGTCAGCGCAATACTGCACGGTAGGCAAGCCGAGTGCCAGTTGCTGCTTTTCATCAAAATAGTGCTGCAACAGGTCGTTGAACCTTGTCAGTACATCTGAGTTTTCCAATTTTCGGGTAATGAACTGCCGGTTGTAGAAGCGCTGACAGAAGTTCAGTACCAGTTCGATATATCCCACTACAATAGAATCCTGCAATTCATCACGTTTCTTTTGCAGTTCCTCACGTATCTGCCGCATCAATGAAGATAGAATATCGTGTTCCTCATCAGTCATATGAAGGGCTTCGTTTATGCGATAATCAAAGAAAGAATAATTTTTGATGGACTTTTCAAGCCGAGTGCCGTGCAACAAGTCAGGATGGAAAAGCAGTGCCCAGCCCGTCAGCATCACCTCCTCGCCATTGTCTTCCTTGCCACCTATCTGTCCGGGAGCCACACAGATAACCGTACCTTTCTTATAATCATACTTGCCGCAACCGTAAGACAAGTCTATTTCTGCCTCATCATGAAAGAAAATTCCATAGATACTGTAATTATTCAGGCAATGGCGCACAGGAGATACTTCCGCATAATCGATAACACAGACCAGCGGATGCCGGTTCTCGCATCCGACGTAATGGCTATAATCTCCTACATTCCTGATTTTCATAATCTTTGCCATAGTTCTTCTCTTTGAGTTTCAACAGGAACAAAAATAGTGTTTTTCCGCCATATCGATGAATAGCATCATGCAAAATCAGTAAAAAAGGCACAAACCTCCCACTTATCGTTACATGCACCTCCGGCAGAGCCGGTAACTTTGTTCTGTCAAATAAAAAAGAGAATGATGAACAGATTACCTGATATTCCTACAAATATATATGAGGACGAAATCATTGATTTTCTGGCAGAACGTTACCATTGCACCCCGAAAGAAATCATGCAATGTTTTCTCGCACAGAATGGTATGACACAGAATACGGATGAAAAAACGAACTCATTCATTCTGGAAGAAAATGAGATGGAAATATTAAGAGGACTGACAAAAGATTTTTTAAAAAACGAACTTTAAAAAGCAACAGAATGGACCGAAGAAGCTTTCTGAAACAGGCATCCGCTTACGCATTGGCGACAACCTGGACAATGACAAACCTTGAGCAGATATTTGCCGCAACACCACCTGCAAAAAGAAATGAAACAAGAGAACCAGGCAAGAGTATGGAGCATCGCAATTTAGGTGGAATGGAAGTTTCTGCCATAGGCTTGGGATGCCTGCCAATGGTAGGTTATTACGGTGGCAAATACGATAAGAAAGAAATGATAGCCCTTATCCGCCGTGCTGTGGAAGGTTCATTAAAACGATTGCGGACCGACCATATTGACCTGCTGTACCAGCACCGGGTAGATCCGAATGTTCCGATGGAAGATGTGGCAGGCGTAGTAAAAGACCTGATGCAAGAGGGTAAAGTGCTGCATTGGGGTCTGTCCGAGGCGAGTGCCCGCTCCATACGCAGGGCGCACAGCGTATGCCCGCTTTCCGCAGTACAGAGTGAATACGCCATTTGGTGGCGAGAACCGGAAACAAAAATATTTTCCACACTTCAGGAATTAGGCATCGGTTTTGTTCCATATTGTCCGTTGGGCCGTGCATTCCTCACAGGCATTATCAACGAGAACAGTCGTTTTCAAAAGGGGGACAGGCGGTACAACCTTCCACAATTCCAGCCGGAAGCCCTCAAGCACAACATGCCGTTGGTCTATCTTGTAGAGGAATGGGCAAAGCACAAAGGTGTCACCCCTGCACAGTTTGCCTTAATATGGATGCTCTCACGCAAGCCATGGATAGTGCCCATACCAGGAACGACTAATCCCGACCATCTGGACGATTTTCTTGGTGCAGCCTCTGTCCGGCTGACGCCCTATGAAATGGAAGAATTTGATGACGCTTACGCCAGAATTGATCTGATGGGACATCGTGCAGACCCATTCACAGAAAGTCAGATAGACAAATAATAAACAGCAAAGGAAATCAGCTAGAATGTTTTGGTACAGAGGGTATATCAAATCTGTATATGGTTTATCTACAACCGCTCCACCATATAGACTCCGCCCAGAATCAACACTGCTCCCAATAAAGCTGTTGATGTAATCGGTTCGGAAAGAAATACATGGGAAGCCCAAACTGCCACAAGCGGATTTATATACAGGTAGTTGGAAGCCCTTGAAGCTCCGATTATCCGTACACAGGCGTTCCAGGATATATAACAAAGCATGGAAGCCACAATGCCCAAAAACAACAGATTGATATAAACTGCCGGAAGCCCCAAACGGTCAGGATGGAAAGAAGAAGAAACAAAGGGCAAATAAAGGAACAGAGTGAGCAGACCATAAAAGAAAACTTTACGGGTAATGAACAGGGTAGAGTAGCGGTTGCCCATCCGACGGAGTATCAAACTATAAAAGGCCCAGGAAAGAGCTGCGACCAAAGTCAGACAATCGCCCAAAGGATTCAATTTCAGAAGTACGCTTCCATTGAATACAACCAGGGCAACACCGGACAAAGCGACCAGCGAGCCTATGACAAATCCTTTCCGCAGTTTTTCCCGGAAAAAGAGACTGGACAACAGTACAGTCAGCACCGGAGTGGTACAGACAATCAGAGATACATTGGAGGCCATGGTAATCTCCAAAGCAGAATTCTCTGATATAAAATAGAGTGATCCGCCGGTCAGTCCTGCCAGCAAAAAGAAACCTTCGTCACGCCAGCTGTTAGCCAGCATTTTCCGATGGCAGACGGCAAGCAAGCATACATAGGCCAGTGAAAAACGGTAAGTAAAGATTTCAACGGGAGTCAGTCCGTGATTAATCAATGATTTTGTCGCAATAAAAGTAGATCCCCAGATACTGACCGTCAGAATGGCAATCAGGTGAAACCAGGTCTCCTTATTCCTCGCACTCAAATACATAAAGTCCAGATACATTTTTTAAATTCCGCGCAAAGATAACAGGTATACGTTTTTCTCCTTCCTTTTTACCTGAATATTTTTCACCGGCTTCATCCGCAGGAAAGAAGACTGTCGCAAATCTTTGCTACCTTTGCAAAATAAAACAAATCCACAGCTTCTTGAAAATGGAAAATAAGAAAAATGAACTGATCATGCTGGGTACGGGAAATGCCGCCGTCACCCGTTGTTATAACACATGTTTTGCACTACGCACTTCTCAGGGAACTCTGCTGGTTGATGCCGGAGGGGGCAACGGCATCCTGATTCAGCTGGAAAAAGCAGGGATTGCCATTTCTGACATTCACAACCTGTTTGTTACTCACGCACATACCGACCATATACTTGGAGTCATCTGGATAATCCGCACGATTGCCCAACACATGCAGCAGGGTAAATACGAGGGTATCTTTCGGGTATATGCCCATGATAAAGCCATACAGGTCATTGACTGGATATGCCGGATGACTTTACCCGGAAAAATCGTAGCTTGCCTGGGAGAGCGCATTCTGCTTTGTGAAGTAAAAGACGGGGATGCACTGGAAGCTGCCGGCATGAAACTGCAATGCTTTGACATCCTGTCTACTAAAGAAAAGCAATTCGGTTTCCGGGCTATTTTGCCGGACCATCAGGTTCTGACCTGTCTGGGAGACGAACCCTACAATGAAACCAACCGAAACTATGTGGAAGGAGCGGACTGGTTATTATGTGAAGCCTTCTGTCTCTATGAAGACCGGGAACGTTTCAAACCTTATGAGAAACATCACAGCACAGCTCTCGATGCCGGAAGACTGGCCGCCCAGCTGAATGTGAAACACCTGCTGCTTTACCACACGGAAGACAAAACCCTGGAAACGCGTAAAATAAAATATACCGAAGAAGCGGGCAAGCACTTCAAAGGAAGCATCTTCGTCCCGGATGATCTGGAACTGATCGAACTATAGTTTTCCCGGCCTGGCATGGAACTCACTGACGAGCTTCATACCAGGCCCGATGCTCTTCTCCCCAGTCATCCAGCGCATCAATCAATGGCAAGAGACTGCGGCCCAGCTCTGTCAGACTATATTCACTGCGCAACGGAATTTCGGCATACACTTTCTTCTCTACTATTCCATGTTCTTCCAGTTCTTTTAACTGCTGGTCCAACACCCGGGGAATTGCTTCCGGTATCTCTCTGTGTAACTCACTAGGCCGTTTGGGGCGTTCCCTCACAGCATCAATCAGACAAGGTTTCCACTTGGCTCCGATAATCCCCATTGTGATCCGGATCCCACACGACAAATCTAAAGGCAGTTTTCGCTGATACATTGATTTTTTATTTGCAAATTTAACCAGAAATCAGAAACTTCAAACAGACACACATACCCATAAATTTATCAGTATCTGATTCTTTTTACGGGTATTGCCGGATACAGATCCCTGCCGTAACTTTGCAGAAGAATTAATTACTGAATAAAAATTATCCGATCATGAATTACAGAATATTAGGAAAAACCGGGTTCAAGGTCAGCGAAATCTCACTTGGAACCTGGCAGTTAGGATCAAAATGGGGAGAACCCTTCGATGCAGACAAGGCCTGGAAAACCCTGGAAGCAGCCTGTGAACAAGGTATCAATCTGTTTGACACCGCCGACATCTATCAGGATGGCAATAGTGAAAAAACAATCGGAGAATTCCTGAAAAACAAAAAGGAAAAGATTTACGTTGTGACCAAATGCGGCAGAAAACTGAACCCGCATGTCGCCTCCGGATATAATGCCCGAAACATCCGCCAGTTCATCCATGATTCACTCCAGAACCTGCAAAGGGAACAACTGGATTTGGTGCTGTTGCATTGCCCGCCATCCGAAGTTTACCAGAAACAAGAAGTTTTTGATGAACTGAACCGCCTGAAACAGGAAGGCCTCATCGCTCACTATGGTGTAAGTGTAGAACGGATTTCTGAAGCACTGGAAGCTTTGAAACAGGATATATCAGCCATTGAAATTATCTTCAATATGTTCCGTCTCCGCCCCGCGGAAGAGCTGTTCGACCAGGCACAGCAGAAACAGGTAGGAATTATAACCAGAGTCCCGCTTGCCAGCGGATTACTGACAGGGAAATTTACGGAGAACACTTCATTCGGTGCTCATGACCACCGCTCCTATAATCGCGACGGTGCTTATTTTGACAAAGGGGAAACATTCTCCGGAGTAGACTATCAGAAAGGACTTCATGCCGCTGCACGGCTGAAAGAACTGCTTCAGACAGACCGGTTGGCACAAGCAGCCCTCCGTTACATTCTGATGTACCCTGCTGTCAGCACCGTAATTCCGGGAGCCAGTTCACCCGAGCAGATCACAGCCAACGCACAGGCATCCGACCTGCCTCCATTTACAGAAGAAGAGATGAATATCGTCCGGAAAGTATACGACGAGGAAATCAAACCTCTGGTACACGGCTGCTGGTAAGCGGAAACTCAAGATAAAAACACGGAAATCAGTGTAAAATTTCGATTATTTCCCAACTTTTGCTTATCTTTGCACAAGTTATTTTCGCGAATCATGAAAATTAAGGAAATTGTAAATGCCCTTGAGATGTTCGCGCCTCTGCCTTTGCAGGACGGATTCGACAATGCCGGACTGCAAATCGGATTGACAGACGCGGAAGCTACAGGGGCTTTGTTGTGTCTGGACGTAACGGAAGCTGTTGTGGATGAAGCTGTCACACTGGGATATAACCTCATCGTGTCACATCATCCGCTGATCTTTAAAGGGTATAAATCCATTACCGGAAAGGATTACGTGGAACGCTGTATCATGAAAGCCATCAAGAATGACATCACGATCTTCTCCATGCATACCAATCTGGACAACGCTCCTCAGGGAGTAAACTACAAGATAGCCGAAAAGATCGGACTGCAGAACATCCGTATCCTTGACCCGAAAGAAAATGCATTGCTCAAGCTGGTCACTTTCGTTCCGGCAAAAATGGCCGGCATTGTCCGTCAGGCTCTTTTCGAAGCCGGTTGCGGATGTATCGGCAACTATGATGCATGCAGCTACAATGTGGAAGGGGAAGGGACTTTCAGAGCACAGGAGGGAACACATCCCTATTGCGGCAAGATCGGTGAACTTCACAAGGAACCTGAAACCCGGATTGAAACAATCCTGCCTGCCTATCTGCGAAGTGCTGTCACGAAAGCCCTGCTGGCTGTTCATCCTTACGAAGAACCGGCCTATGACTTTTATTCTCTGGCCAATACGTGGAATCAGGTAGGGTCCGGAATCATCGGAGAACTGAAAGAGCCGGAAACAGAAACCGATTTCCTGAAACGGATCAAGAAGACATTCGAAGTAGGATGTGTGAAACATTCCCGCCTCAACGGACGACTGATCCAGACGGTGGCCCTATGTGGAGGAGCCGGTGCTTTTCTCCTGCCGAAAGCGGTCAGCCAACGGGCAGATGTGTTCATCACCGGTGAAGTGAAATACCACGATTATTTCAGTTATGAACACAGCATCCTGATTGCGGAGATAGGACATTATGAAAGTGAACAATATACAAAAGAAATATTTTATTCAATCCTAAGGGAAATGTTTCCGGCACTGGAAGTACAGATGACCCGTGTCAATACAAATCCCATTAAATATTTGTAAGATTATGGCAAAAGAAGCAAAGAAAGATCCTACGGAAATGAGCGTAGAACAGAAGCTGAAAACTTTGTATCAATTGCAGACCATGTTGTCTGAAATCGACAAAATCAAGACACTGAGAGGGGAGTTGCCTCTGGAAGTGCAGGATTTGGAAGACGAAGTTACCGGTTTGAGTACCCGTATCGAAAAAATCAAAGGCGAAATTGAAGAACTGAAGTCCTCAGTAGCCAGCAAAAAGATCGAAATCGAAACTGCCAAAGCTTCTATCGAAAAATATAAGAACCAGCAGGATAACGTACGCAACAACCGCGAATACGACGTGCTGACTAAAGAAATTGAATTCCAGAGCCTGGAAGTAGAACTGTGCGAAAAACGTATCCGCGAATACACAGCTTCTATCAAAGCTAAGGAAGAAGAAATCGAAAAGAGCAACCAGACTCTGGAAGAACGCCAGAAAGACCTGGAAATCAAGAAAAACGAACTGGACGAAATCATCTCTGAGACCAAACAGGAAGAAGAAAAGCTGAGAGAAAAAGCCAAAAACCTGGAAACAATGATCGAACCGCGTCTGTTGCAGGCTTTCAAGCGTATCCGTAAGAATTCCAGAAATGGTCTGGGTATCACTTATGTACAGCGTGATGCCTGTGGTGGTTGCTTCAACAAGATTCCGCCTCAGAAACAGCTGGATATCCGTATGCGCAAGAAAATTATCGTATGCGAATATTGCGGACGAATCATGATCGACCCGGAACTGGCAGGCGTAGTCGCTGAAAAGCAACTGGAAACAAAGATCAAAACTAAATAATCATTGCTTGTTCTCAAGCCCGATCCTTTAGAAAGAAATTCCCCGTGTCTTCCGGATATTCCGGACTACACGGGGAATTTTTTATCTCCCGGACGCTATCTGGGAAATCATTTTTCCTCTGAAGGAACCTCTTCAGGTTTAGGAGGCTCGGGGAGTGGTTTCTGCTTCATTCCCAACCACTGATCATACTGGGCTTCCGTCAGGATCTTCTTCATTTTCTTGTTCTTTTTCTCGATACGTTTCTGAAGATCTTCCTGTTTTTCCTTCGGGCCTGCACCCATTGGCATGCCTCTCATTCCTTCTCCTTCAGGACGCGGACCTCCCATAGGCGGCATTCCTCCATCGTGAGGACGAGGACCTCTTCCCGGCATTCCTCCCGGCATTTCAGGACGTTGGAAACGCTTCTCAAACAATTCCCGCTACTCTTTCAAGAGCAACTTATAGACTTTTTTGTACTGTTTTTCCGTCAGATCCAGTTCTTTTTTAAGATGTTCTGCTTCTTTTCTGGCCGTCTTTTCCGGATTGGGAATTTCACGGAAGTGCTCTTTCTTCGGTTCGGGTCCGGCACTTCCTTCAGACTGAGCCATACCCTGCATGGAGAATAACATCATACCCATGCAGAGCAAGGCGTACTTCATTTTTCGTTTCATGTGCAAATCTTCTTTTATTAATACACAACAAAAGTAGAATCTCCACTTCAAACTGAAAAATAGAATAGACTAACGGAAACTTTTCAACGATTAACGAAGAGATTACAGGCTCCATTTACCCTGTAATTCCACGACCGTAGCAGGTTCGTTGAACTGGACTGAACTGACATCTATGACGCACATATTACGTTCGGCATCCTGTTCCACCTTTACTGCTTTGTTGCCATGAAGCATACTTGCCTTAACCTTGCCTTTGTCAAAGGTACAGGGCAGTTCAATTTTTCCACTTTCCGGTTTGCCATACATAATAAGGTACAGTCTGTCATCTCCTTTGCGGGTAATCCGTCCCCATTCAAATTCTTTATCAAAAGGATTTGCGCGAGTTCCATAGATGGCTTCTCCATTGGTTTTCATCCATTTACCGATTTCCTTAAAGAGTCTGATGCTTTCTTCAGGTATTGATCCGTCACTCTTGGGGCCGATATTCAACAGGAAGTTTCCTCCCCGGCTGACCACATCAACCAATTCATGTATCAGCTCCTCAGAGGTTTTCCATTTCTGGTTATCCGCAGAATATCCCCATGTTCCGTTCAGCGTCTGACATGCTTCCCAGTCTCCATCAATTCCATTAGCAGGGATATGATGTTCTGCAGTAGAGTAGTCCCCTTTCCAGGTTGGAGTCACCTTGATACCTCCTTCACTCAGGTGATTGTCCGAATGATAAAGACGGTTATTCTGAATAGCTTTGGGGTATTTGTCAAACAAGGCTTTCATCAGACGGGTAGCTCCCCACGCATAGTCTCCCTGAAATTTAGGCTGGCTGAAATCCCACCATACCAGATCTACCTTATACTGGTTGATCAATTCATTGAAGATCGTGAACAAGTATTCTTTGTATTTTTCGTGGTTACCGAAATGACGTTTTCCCTGTTTCTCAGCTTCATAGTTTCCGGCAGGATAGGAGATACCCGATCCGCTGGGATCATAATCCGGATGATTCCAGTCCAGCAGAGACACATAATAACCGGCCTTCATGTCATACTTCTTACATGCCTCGGAATACTCCCTGGCGATATCAATCCCCTTCAGATTCACCACATTAAAATCATATTCGGGAGTATTGAACATATTGAATCCCTCGTGATGTCTGCTTGTCAGTACAGTGTAGGTACAGCCTGCTTCCTTGGCCAGTTTGACCCATTGTTCAGCCATACCGCTCTGTGGATTGAAGCGGGGAAGAGCTTCTTTCTTATAAGTATCAAAATCGGCGCCAGACTGCATCTGAATCCATTCCACACATCCTTCATATTTTTTCCCCTGGAATTCTCCTGCAAGTCCTGAATAAAGACCATAATGGATAAACATACCGAACTTGCCGTCTCTCCACCATTTCATTCGGGCATCGCGCTGCTCCTTTGTCTCATATGGAGCTCCTTCATTGCCTCTGCGCTCATCGTATACCAGTTCCTGCAGATAGACAGCCTTTACAAAACCATTGATAGTAGTAGATATGTTTTCAGCCTGTAAAGTTCCTGCCATAGACAGGCGCTTGACAGCATCCTTCATTTCGAGTTGCTCCTTCAGGGCACCTTCATAGCTGTCTTTCAGTTCTTTCGGACAAGTAGGATAGGTTAATTGCAATACAGCTTGCAGGGAAGGATCATTCTGACATTTCTTCTGCAATTCAGCCAGCACTTTCTGGGTTTGTTCCCAGTCGGCAGCTGAATGCATCTCATTGAGTGCACGAGTTGCAGCAGCATAAATGTTACATAACTCCTTAAAATTATCGGAATGAATGTCCGTTCCCCAGCAAAAGCTTGATAAGGCAAGCATGGCACCTGTTAAAATCGTTTTTTTCATGGTGTTTTATTTAATTAGTTGATTATAAGTTACAAAGAATTTATTCTATCCTTTTTCTCTTAGTTATGCACACGTGTGCATTGCAAAAGTAGACATATTTTTCATATTTGCAAAATATAAAATAAGAATTAAACACTTTGGATTATATACTTCCTCTTTCCTGCAATTCCAGAGGCAACACGATATCTTCCTTAATATTTTCTCCGGATTCGATTTCACGCAGCAACAGATTCAGCAACGATTCCGACAGAAGATCTATTGAAGGGGATAAGGTTGTCAGTTCCGGATCGCATACAAGTCCCATGGGATTGTCATCAAATCCTACGACAGCAACCTCATCCGGAACAGAAACGCCATGCTCTTTCAGATATTTGATAACCCCAATGGCGACCTCATCATTTATGCAGACAATCGCATCCGGTCTTTCAGAGGAACTGAATAGAATAGAAGCCGATTTATAACCGTCGGCTATAAATATCTGTCCGGCAGGAACACATTTCTCATAAGAAAGTCCTGCCTCACGGACAGACTGAAAGTAAGCCTTCAACCGGTCTTCGAATATTTGAGTATATCCGTCATACGATATATATGCAATTTTCTTTTTCCCCAGTTCTACCAGCCTGTCTACCACCTGCTTCATTGCCTTTCCGTTATCCAGCACAATCGTAGAGCAGACAGTCTCCTTCGGAACACGATCGAAATAAACCAGCGGAATGTTCTCTTCGGTCAACCTGTCAAAATGCCCGGTAGAGGATGTCCTCAGACCAACGGAGGCAGCCACTCCTGCAACACGCAGGCTGATCAGGGAATTTATGATATCTTTCTCGACGTTGGGATCGTCATTCGACTGGAAGATCATGATCATGAACCCTTTTTCCCGTGCCATTTCAGTAATCATCGAAATGATTCTGGAAAAGAAATGATGCTTTAGATCAGGTATGATGAAAGATATGACTTTCGTTTTTCCGTTCCGGAAGTTCTGGGCTAAAATATTGGGAGTATATCCCATTTCCCTGGCTGCCTGCAGGATCATGTTCCTGGTATTCTCATTGACCTTTGTGCTTCCCTGCAATGCACGCGAAACCGTAGCATGGTGTATTCCCAATTCCTTTGCTATATCTTTTATGGTAACTTCCTTTTTCATATTCTGGTTACGAATTACATACCTCTGTCCATATCAGACAAGAGGTTCACAGTTCTGTATAATGAGGGATTCCCGGAAGAAAAACATAGGTCTGGTTCGCATAGTCCATCCGGCAACAGTAATGATTCAGTCCGTTGCTGACAATCAGATAATCCACCTTAAGCACCATGTTATAGCGGGTAATCTGATCAAATACAGCCTGAGTAATCTCTACGGTAGGAGCCTTGTATTCCACAATCATCCGGGCCGTCAGATCACGGTTATACAAGACCGTATCACAACGTTTGCGGGTACCGTTCAGATTAATCTGCACTTCATTGGCCAGCAATCCCTGGGGATACCCTTTTTCTTTCAGCAGAAAATGGGTAAAGTGCTGGCGTACCCATTCCTCCGGGGTCAGGGCAACATAACGGCGGCGGATCACATCAAATATCACGTTTTTACCGTTCCGCTGGGTAATTCTGGCATCAAAAGCAGGCAGGTTCAATGCAAACATAGGCGTTTTTCTATCACAACGCAAAGATACTTCATTTTCTCAAAAGTGCATAAAAGCCTGAATACTTTCCACAATCCGGAGACTTCCTGCATGAGAAAATGTCAACTTTCCTTTTGCTGTCTGCATTATTATTGTACATTTGCGTTTACAGAAAGTTGTTTCTTCCCGGAAGCATTTCTGATATATTCCTATTTAGCAACACAAATTCTGGAATCTTATGAAAACAAAAGAAGAAATCGTAGCCAACTGGCTGCCTCGTTACACCAAACGGAAACTGGAAGACTTCGGCGAATATATCCTGCTGACGAACTTCAACAAATATGTCGAGATTTTTGCAGAACGGTTCAATGTGCCTATTCTGGGACGTGACGCCAACATGACTTCTGCACACGCAGAAGGAATTACCATCATCAATTTCGGTATGGGAAGCCCCAATGCAGCCATCATCATGGACCTGCTGAGTGCCATACATCCCAAGGCATGCCTGTTCCTGGGCAAATGCGGGGGAATTGACAGAAAAAACCAGATCGGTGATCTGATCCTGCCCATTGCAGCCATCCGTGGAGAAGGAACTTCCAATGATTACTATCCGCCTGAGGTTCCTGCCTTGCCGGCTTTTATGTTGCAGAGAGCCGTGTCGTCATCCATCCGTGACCACTCCCGCGACTACTGGACAGGAACCGTCTATACAACCAACCGGCGCATCTGGGAACACGACGAGGAGTTCAAGAAATACCTGCTCAAGACAAGAGCCATGGCAGTCGATATGGAAACCGCTACCTTATTTACTACCGGCTTTGCCAACCATATCCCGACAGGAGCCTTACTGCTGGTTTCCGACCAGCCCATGATTCCGGAAGGTGTAAAGACAGAGCAGAGTGATACCATGGTCACCCAGCGTTTTGTACACGAACACGTAGAGATCGGTATCGATGCCCTGCGCATGATCATTGATGAAAAGAAGACCGTTAAACACTTGAAATTTGACTGGTAATTTTACCATTATGGCGAAAGAAACTACATACGAAGAGATAGCCCGCAACCTGAAAAACAAGATCTATTCTCCCGTCTATTTCCTGATGGGAGAAGAAGATTATTACATCGACCGGATCTCTGATTACATCATGGATACCGTCCTGACAGAAACAGAAAAAGAGTTTAATCTGACGCTTCTGTACGGATCAGATACCGATATCGTATCTATTATCAATGCTGCCAGACGCTATCCGATGATGTCGAAATACCAGGTTGTCATCGTCAGGGAAGCCCAGAATCTTAAGAATCTGGATGAGCTGATTCACTATCTGCAGAAGCCGATGAGCTCAACCATCTTAGTGATGTGCTACAAGCACGGAACTCTGGACCGGCGAAAAAAGATTACAGCCGAACTGGAAAAGGCCGGAGTATTATTTGAATCCAAAAAGCTGAAAGATACCCAGCTGCCCGGATTCATTTCATCCTATCTGAAGCGCAAACAGGTGGAAATTGAACCGAAGGCATCAGAGATGATGGCCGAATTTGTCGGAACAGATTTGAACCGGATGGCAGGTGAATTGGAAAAATTAATTATCACTCTTCCGGCCGGACAAAAACGGATTACAGCCGAACAGATTGAACGGAACATCGGCATCAGTAAAGATTATAACAATTTCGAATTAAGGAATGCCCTGATTGAAAAGGATGTGTTCAAGGCAAATCAGATAGTAAAATATTTTGAAGATAATCCCAAGAATAACCCTTTGCAGGTCACGCTGGCCGTACTCTTTAATTTCTTTTCCAACCTGATGCTGGCTTACTATGCACCCGACAAATCCGACCAGGGAATTGCCAGTCAGCTGGGACTTCGCTCACCCTGGCAGGCCAAAGACTACATGGCAGGCATGCGCAAATATACAGGGGTCAAAGTAATGCAGATTATCGGAGCCATCCGCACCTGTGATGCGAAGTCTAAAGGCATAGACAATCCGTCCACTCCGGACGGGGAACTCCTGCGTGAACTGGTCTACTTTATCCTTCATTAAATCCTCCAGGCCCCGTCTGTTCCTCCGGAAAACAGAATACTTCCCAAATCACTGAGATTTTAAAAATCGTGCACGACTCTTCGGTTGGCTGCAAATTTTAAAATCTCAGTGATTTTTCTTTTTCTCCCGATAAAGTGAAGAGTCATCAGGATAAACAGATGTACGCAAGAGCAGAAGAGAACCTGCATAAATCACATGAGTAAAAACCATCTCAGTCTTTTTATAGAGAATTCTATCCAATTGTAAAACATCAGTTATTACAAATGGAATATTACAAATGTAATAGGGGAGGAATGTTTATTTTTCTAATTGATATTACAAAAGTAAAAGCGCTGTATTACAGATAGAAAGATCATATTTACAAGTTTAAATGTTACAAATATAATTGTACATGCATATTTATAGACCGACATTTTTTACTTATAATCAACAGATAACCAGTACAATTAAGTAAAATATAGCAAAAGTCAGCTTTAACTAAAACACTTTACAGACACCTATTGCGTCACATACAAATGGAAACAATAACATATCTAGACAGATACTACTATAAACCAATATTTTATATCTAATAATTTAAGTTATTATAGAAGCATACAAGAAGCCTTTTACAATTGTATTCATCCTACATAAATACAGATGTATAAGATCTATTCCATTTGTAATTATAAACAAATAGATATGTAAATTTGCTTTTGTGAAAAGTAATTCTTACCTTTGTAACACATAAATCCATTTGTAAATGAAAGATCGAATTCTTCAAATCATGCAGAAAGAAGGCCTCTCCAATGTAGAGTTTGCCGAGAAACTGGGCATTTCCACCTCATCCTTGTCCCACATATTCAGCGGACGCAACAAACCTAGCCTTGAGGTAGTTATGCGTATCCATAAAGCATGTCCATATATAAACTTAAACTGGCTTTTGTATGGTGACGGAGAAATGGAAGAGACAACTTCCCCAATCAGTCATGTCGATCTGTTTACTCAGACGCCTGAGAATCGAGAAATTCCGGCCGAAGAGCCGGCCGGCGCAGATTTTCGCAAGGAAAACCCATCAGGAAGTCCGGTTTATGTACCTAAAGAAATTGTAAGAGAGGAAGTTAAGTACATCGAAAAGCCTCATCCGAAAATTACTGAAATAAGAATTTTCTTCGATAATGGAACATATGAAGTGTTCAAACCGGAAAAATAATCCGGTGTCGTAAACCTCAGCCAGCTTTTGCCGGTATTTTAGGGTAAATTCGTTATCTTTGCAAGGAGAATGAATTTACCCTAACTTTTATGAAAAAATACGTATTAGATTTAACGGTCACAGAGAACATTCGCTTGCATGCGAACTATGTTCTGATCAAGTTAACTCAATCAGATCCGCTTCCCGAAATGCTTCCGGGACAATTTGCGGAGATCCGCGTGGACGGCTCGCCTACAACCTTCCTGAGACGTCCCATTTCTATTAACTATGTAGACAGAAAGACCAATGAAGTATGGTTCCTTGTACAGCTGGTCGGCGACGGAACCCGGAAACTGGCTACCGTACAAAAAGGCGATACGGTCAATGTCGTACTGCCTTTGGGCAACGGTTTCTCCATGCCGGAATCACCGGAAAAGAAAGTACTGCTTATCGGAGGTGGCGTAGGTACAGCACCGATGCTTTATCTGGGCGAAGCCTTGCTCAAGGCAGGCTGCAAGCCTACATTCCTGCTGGGTGCACGCTCCAAGAACGATCTGTTGCAGTTAGACCAGTTTGCTGCTTTCGGAGAGGTTCACACCACAACAGAAGACGGAAGCATGGGCGAAAAAGGTTATGTAACCATGCACAGCGTACTGGCCAACAACCAGTTTGACATGATTTACACCTGCGGTCCCAAGCCGATGATGATGGCTGTGGCCAAATATGCCAAGGCACACAACATTGAATGCGAAGTCTCTCTGGAGAATACAATGGCCTGTGGTGTAGGAGCTTGCCTCTGCTGCGTGGAAAAGACAGACGAAGGTCATGTGTGTGTATGTAAAGAAGGTCCGGTTTTTAATATCAAGAAATTATTATGGCAGATTTAAGTATAAACATCGGTAAATTGGAAATGTCAAATCCGGTGATGACCGCATCAGGTACATTCGGATACGGACTGGAATTCCAGGACTTTGTAGATCTGGAAAAGATCGGCGGTATCATTGTAAAAGGCACAACCCTGCATCACCGCGAGGGAAATCCTTACCCCCGTATGGCAGAAACTCCTATGGGAATGCTGAACGCCGTAGGATTGCAGAATAAGGGTGTACACTACTTTGTAGACCACATTTACCCGCAAATTAAAGATATCCGGACCAATATGATTGTAAACGTATCCGGTTCACAAGTGGAAGACTATGCCGAAACTGCCAGCATCATCAACGAGCTGGACCATATTCCTGCCATTGAGCTGAATATCTCATGTCCGAATGTAAAACAGGGAGGTATGGCATTCGGAGTCACAGCCAAGGGAGCAGCCGAAGTAGTCAGCGCCGTGCGTAAGGTGTACCACAAGACTCTGATCGTAAAACTGTCACCCAACGTAACCGACATCACGGAAATCGCACGGGCGGCTGAAGGAGCCGGAGCCGACAGCGTTTCACTGATCAACACCTTGCTGGGTATGGCCATTGATGCCGAAAAACGCAAGCCCATCCTCTCCACCGTCACCGGCGGAATGAGCGGTGCTGCTGTAAAACCGATTGCCCTGCGCATGGTATGGCAGGTAGCCAAAGCCGTACAGATTCCGGTAATCGGACTGGGAGGTATCATGAACTGGAAAGATGCCGTAGAGTTCCTGCTGGCCGGCGCCAGTGCCATCCAGATCGGAACGGCCAACTTCATCGATCCGGCTGTTACCGTGAAAGTGGCAGAAGGTATCAACGACTATCTGGACCGTCACGGATACAGTTCCGTACGCGACATTATCGGTGCACTGGAAGTGTAATCCATTAAGAATTATCTTTACATCAGGCCGAGCATAAAATCACCGGCATACCGTTGCTCCTTTTTCGGGACAACCGGTATGCCGGTGAACTTTTTTCCGGAGGGAGAAAGAGTCATCCGATCTTTCCGGAACCTCCGGGAATCCGTATTGTCAATTATTTTCCTTCCAGCAAATCGGGACGGAGACGCTGTGTCCGTTCCAGAGACTGCTGGAATTCCCACTCCCGGATCTTCGCTTCATGGCCGGACAAAAGCACATCAGGCACCTTCCATCCGTTGTATTCTGCCGGGCGCGTATAAACCGGAGGAGCCAGCAGATTATCCTGGAAAGAATCTGACAAAGCCGACTGCTCATCAGAGATCACTCCCGGAATGATACGGACGATCGAGTCAGCAATCACAGCAGCTGCCAGCTCTCCGCCGGTCAGTACATAGTCACCGATACTGATCTCTTTCGTGATGAAATGTTCCCGGATACGATAGTCGATCCCCTTGAAATGACCGCAGAGGATAATCAGGTTCTGACTCATGGAAAGCGTATTCGCCATCTTCTGGTTAAACTGCTCCCCGTCGGGAGTCGTAAAGATCACCTCGTCATAGTGCCGTTCGGCTTTCAGTGCCGAGATACAGCGGTCAATAGGTTCAATTTTCATTACCATTCCCGCACATCCTCCGAAGGGGTAATCATCCACCTTCCGATAACGGTCGTAAGCATAGTCGCGCAGGTTATGAATGTGAAACTCTGCAATCCCTTTTTTCTGTGCACGGCTCATGATGGAATAATTGAAAAATCCCTCGATCATTTCCGGCAAAACGGTTATAATATCTATTCTCATACTGGCTTGTTATTTTTTGCAAAAGTACGAATATTCTGCCTTACCCACATCGCCCTCCCACACATTTTTGCTATTTTTGCAGGAAACTCATTTTTGAATATCATGACCGAAACAGAAAGAATAGACCAGCTGCGAGAAGAATTACATCGCCATAACCACAACTACTATATACTGAATGCGCCCGTCATCTCCGATCAGGAGTTCGACAAGCTGATGCGGGAACTGCAGGATCTGGAAGCCCGGCATCCTGAACATTTCGATCCCACTTCGCCGAGCATGCGCGTGGGCAGCGACATCAACAAGGATTTTGTCCAGGTGGAGCACAAATATCCGATGCTTTCGCTGGGCAATACCTATTCCGAAGCTGAAGTGACCGAATTCTACGAACGTGTCCGCAAGTCGCTGAATGAAGACTTCGAGATCTGCTGTGAAATGAAATTCGACGGGACCTCCATTTCGCTGACTTACGAGGACGGTCGGCTGATCCGTGCCGTAACCCGGGGCGACGGAGTGCGCGGTGACGACGTAACAGACAATGTAAAGACCATCCGCAGCATTCCGCTGGTGCTTCATGGAACCGGTTATCCGAAAAGTTTCGAGATCCGCGGAGAGATCCTGATGCCCTGGACTGTCTTTGAAGAACTGAACCGGGAACGGGAGCTGCGCGAGGAACCTCTCTTTGCCAACCCGAGAAATGCCGCTTCTGGAACCCTGAAGTCACAGAACTCGGCTGTTGTAGCCGCACGCAGACTGGATGCGTATCTCTACTACCTGCTGGGAGACAACCTGCCTTGCGACGGACACTACGAAAATCTGCAGGAGGCCGAAAAATGGGGATTCAAGATTTCAAAAATCACCCGTAAGGTACATTCCCTGCAAGAAATTTTCGATTTCATCAAGTACTGGGATGTGGAACGCAAGAACCTGCCTGTAGCCACCGACGGGATTGTCCTGAAAGTAAACTCCCTCCGCCAGCAACGTAATCTGGGCTACACGGCCAAGTCTCCACGCTGGGCCATCGCCTATAAGTTTCAGGCCGAACAGGCACTGACCCGTCTGCTGAAGGTCACCTATCAGGTGGGACGCACCGGAGCTGTCACTCCCGTAGCCAATCTGGAACCGGTACAACTGTCAGGAACCGTCGTACGCCGGGCTTCACTCCATAACGCGGATATCATTGCCTCGCTCGACCTGCACCTGGGCGACAACGTCTATGTAGAAAAAGGCGGGGAAATCATTCCGAAAATCACCGGGGTGGATCTGGCTTCACGTCCGGCCGGAAGTGAAAAGGTGACCTTCATCACTCATTGTCCAGAATGCGGAAGCAAGCTGGTACGCTATGAAGACGAAGCAGCCCACTACTGTCCCAATGAAACAGGATGTCCTCCGCAGATCAAAGGAAAGATCGAACACTTTATCAGCCGGCGTGCCATGAACATCGAAGGACTGGGCCCTGAAACCGTCGACCAGTTCTATCAGGAAGGCCTGATTCACGATGTAGCCGATCTTTACACCTTGCGCAAGGAAGACATCTGCCGCCTGGAACGGATGGGAGACAAATCGGCTGAAAATATCATTCAGGGAATCCGGAAGTCAACGGAAGTACCCTACGAAAGAGTACTCTTCGCCCTGGGCATCCGTTTTGTGGGAGAAACCGTCGCCAAGAAAGTTGCCAAAGCCTTTACTTCCATTGATGCCCTCGCACAGGCCACACTTGATGATCTGATCCATGTGGACGAAATCGGAGAGAAGATAGCCCAAAGCATCCGGCTGTATTTCTCCGACGAGAAAAACCGTTCCCTGATCGAACGCCTGCAACAGGCCGGCCTGCAACTGGCTGCCGGAGAAAAGGATCTGTCCGACCACACTGACAAACTGCTGGGCCAGTCCATCGTCATCAGCGGCGTCTTTGCCCGCCATTCCCGCGACGAATACAAAGAACTGATCGAGAAACACGGAGGCAAAAATGTGGGCAGCATCTCCAGGAAAACCAGCTTCATCCTGGCCGGAGAAAACATGGGTCCCAGCAAACTGGAAAAAGCAGAGAAACTGGGCATCCGCATCGTGAACGAAGAAGAATTTTTGAAAATGATTGACTAATCAGGCACAAGCCTTACGGATTGCACGGAAAAAAATGCCGGACATTTCATTTTAATAGAAAATATTCGTATTTTTGTGCATTGTTAGAATGCGTTTATAATTCATTTATGATACAAAGAAAGCTAAGAGGAATGGGAGTCGCACTGATCACTCCCTTCAATGAAGACGGAAGCGTAGATTATGAGTCGCTGATGAGACTGGTCGAATACCAGGTACAGAACGGGACAGACTTTCTGTGCGTACTGGGAACGACAGCCGAAACACCGACCCTGACTGCCGAAGAAAAGAAAAAAATCAAGGAAACGGTTGTCGAACGTGTCAACGGACGAATTCCCATCCTGCTGGGAATCAGCAGTAACTGCACGCAAACCGTAGTCGACACGCTGAAGAACGATGATTTTACGGGAGTGGATGCCGTACTGGTAGCCGTTCCTTACTACAATAAACCTTCCCAGGAAGGAATTTATCAGCACTACAAGGCCATAGCCAAGGCTACAGACCTTCCTGTTGTGCTCTACAACGTTCCCGGACGTACGGGAGTGAACATGACGGCCGAAACCACCCTTCGCCTGGCACGTGACTTCGACAACATCGTTGCCATCAAGGAAGCTTCCGGAAACATCACCCAGATGGATGACATCATCAAAAACAAGCCTGAAAACTTTGATGTCATTTCCGGTGACGACGGAATCACATTCCCCCTGATCACTCTGGGAGCTGTGGGAGTCATCTCTGTAATCGGGAATGCCTTTCCGCGTGAATTCAGTCGCATGACACGTCTGGCTCTGGCCGGAGACTACGCAAGCGCCCTGACCATCCACCACAAGTTTACCGAGCTGTTCAAGCTGCTTTTCGTTGACGGTAACCCGGCAGGAGTGAAAGCCATGCTGAACATGATGGGCATGATCAAGAACCGCCTGCGTCTGCCGCTGGTGCCCACCCGCATCACTACCTACGAAGAGATGCGCAAGATTCTGGACGAATTGAAAATCAAATACTAGAAATTCCTGCAAAGCCGCAAGGAGAAAGGGAGAAGATGCCGACATACCATCTTCTCCCTTTCTCCTTTATTTCATCCTGCCTGAATCTCCATTTTCTTCAGTTTATTTCTACCGCTTTAAAATTATTTTCAGAAAAGCCTTTGATACCTCAAAAATAATCCATATCTTTCGGTCAAGAGAACAATTTCTTTTTATTCACCTTTTTAATCATGGCGGCTATGAAACATCTGTTTATTACCCTAATTGCCATGCTGGCTCTCCTTTACGGAAAGGCCTATGCCCAAGAGACACAACAGGAGTTACCTGAGTTTCATTATTTTAAAGTAACTGATAAATTTGATATTGTGACTTTAACCCCCCCAAGTTACTTTACGGAAGGAAAACAAGGAACGTATACGCTAACCTGCCCCAAAGCTGACATGGGAGTACGTTCTTTTCTGAAAAAAGTCTATCTGGACTATTGGGGGAAAAAGGATGGATTCAAAACCCGGAAAGAAGGGATGGATATGTATATCAGTTATGCGCTATATTTAGACAAGAATCTGGTTCCTTATACTTACACAATTAACATTCTTCCTCCAAAAGTACTTCAGAAAGTCAGTGAAGCAGAACTGAAAGAGTTCGGAGATATATTGACGAAACTGGACTTCTCCGAATTCATCCAATGGGATGACTTTACAAACGAACAGCGTGGAGTGAAAGAACCCGGATGGGCTATTCTTTATTCAAATACGAAAATCATATACAATTCTGATATCCCCTAATTTATACCCTCCGGAAATCTGTTTTCTCCAGTTCTTATATGAATCAGCAAAATTTCAAAGAAAGTTAATAAATACAGAGAACACTAATAACCTGATACTTATGAATCTCTATAAATACATCCTGTCCATCCTTTTCCCGGTTGTTCTTTCCGTGCTCACTTTCTCATGCAAAGAGGAAGCAGGCATCGAATTGTTCCAAAACCTTGATATCGTAGGCGAAGTTCCCATTCAGGAAGGCAGCCTGAGATGCACTGTTCTTCACGGAGGCACCATCAATGTATACGGAGGAGTGGGGAAGTACGACGTTTTCTCCAGCGATGAAGAAACCGTTCAGGTAGAAATGGTAGAAAACCGTTACATGCGTTTCTATGCTCTCAAAAGCGGACAGGCTACACTCACAGTCATGGATGACGCGCACAATGCATCTGAGATCCGCGTCAGTGTCGAACCTTATCTGCGCAATATCTGGCTTTATGAGGTGGGCTATCAGGTGATGGCTGACAATGAAGAACTGCAAACCTGCATCGAAGAAGAACTCGCTGTCTCCGAAACATGGCGTGATGCCCGTCTTCAGTTGCTTTTTGACACTTCAGAAGGAGGATCCTGCCAGATTTATTCCGGTAATTCAGCCCTTACTGATGAAGGTACGAGATTCACCTGGACCCCGGAAGGAGTTACCGTTATTTCTCCGGAAGGCAACGAATTATACCTGTCCCGTTCCGAAGACTTCCTGCTTCCGGAAAATATCCGGAAAAGCCGTGCACTGGGACCTGTGCATGGCGCATGGGAAATGGATCTGACCGAAGAATTCCGGACTAAGTATCCGTCCGTAAAAAGCGTCAGAAAGATTCTCTTTTACACCTATTCTGCTGATTGAATAAAAACGCCGAAGCCTTTTACTTAAAACGCCGAAACGTTTTGCAGAAAAGCCCGAATTCTTTTATAAAAACCCTTCGTTGCAAACGTGCAGACATTTCGCCAGAATCGTGCAGACGATGCAGCTTTATCGACCGCACGATCACCCCACAACGACCGCACGATTCGGCTCAATCGACCGCACAATTCCCGTGGTACAAATATATTGCCTGATACCAATAAAAAAAGGCTGCATCTGTGATGCAACCTCTCGGTGACCGCGACAGGATTCAAACCTGTAACCGGCTGATCCGTAGTCAGCTACTCTATTCAGTTGAGCTACGCGGCCAATCATTTCATTCAAACTAACAAGGAAGGTGACCGCGACAGGATTCAAACCTGTAACCGGCTGATCCGTAGTCAGCTACTCTATTCAGTTGAGCTACGCGGCCAATCATTTCATTCAAACTAACAAGGAAGGTGACCGCGACAGGATTCAAACCTGTAACCGGCTGATCCGTAGTCAGCTACTCTATTCAGTTGAGCTACGCGGCCATGTCTCTTTGTTTGACGGGTGCAAAGGTATGGACTTCTTGTGAAACTTCCAAATATTCCTGGAACTTTTTTTCAAAAAAATTAATCCGTGAACTTCGCTCCGAATATCTGCCAACCCAGTGTGAGGCCGAAATTCCAGTTCTTTTCCGGTGAACTATAATGATTTAGGTAGGCACTTACCACCCCGAACGGCAGTTTTACAACCAAGGCCAGTTCTCCCATATATTCAAAGCCATGAAAGAGCTTTCCATAGCTTGCCTTGTTGCTTTCATCCGGAATGATCGGGAAAATCGGTACAAAGCCATACAGACCAAGTCGTGCATGAAACACCGTGTTCAACTGATAAATGGGCATAATCCCTCCTCCGATGAACTGATTGGCCCGGAAAGCCTCATTATAGGTTGTCTTGCTGTGATAGGTAGGGGTAAACTCACCGGCCTGCATCATGGTAGCCCGGTAATTATGACTGAAGTTCCGCGAAGAATAATATCCTTTGATATAAGTACCCAGCGTGAAATTATGCCGGAAGTTGAAATACCGCTCCATCTCGTACGACAGTTGCAGCCATGACTGGATATATTCATATCCTCCCTGATGCGGATCTTCCCCCATACCGGCCCTGTAATGCTCCGTACCCGTATAAATATGGGCAGCGAGCCGTTCCCTGCGTCCGGAGGTAGCATATTGCCGGCTGTTCAGCGTATTGCCGTCAAGAGCCACCGAGCCTCCGAAAATTGTATAATTGCTGGCATCCCGCTTCGCATTGGTAAAATCAATGACCTTGGTCTGGAAATACTGATCTTCCATCCCTGCTACTCCCACACTGAATTCTGCCTTCTGACGGCTCAGAAAGGGAAGGGATACCATCAGCTTGACAAACTGTTCGTCTTTTTTGTTGAAAATCGGGTCATTCCCTGCATTGAAGAACTTGCCGTTCGTCAGATAGTCGAACGATGAAAGAGAGCCTACTATCCGGTATGACGTGGGAATTCCTGTCGGGATATCTATACGGCCGGACACCTGCAGATTATTGTAGATCTGCCCGAACTGCGCATCAAGCGCCACTTCCTTCGAAAAGTTATTCAGGTTATGATAAGTTGCCCCGACATAAATCTGATTGGAGCCGTTGGATCCCACGTTACCTCCCACACGGAGCGACAGATCATCCTCAAGCTTCACTTTCAGATCGAGATCGTACGTACGGTCCATCGGATTATAGACAGCATGCGGAATGATTTCAGAGATCATGTTATCGGAAATCAGCCGGAAATAGCCCCGCCGGAAATCCTCCAGCGTAAAGATTTCCTGGTCGTGGGAATGAAACTCCCTGCGGATGTAACGTTTCTGCTGGTCGTTTGCCCCATGAATCACAATCTTGCGGAAACGAAGTTCCGGCATGGCATTCCGGAATGCCACCCGCTTCCGTTCCAGCTGACGAAGATTGATGCGCCGGGAAATGCGGCTCTTGATCGAATCCATCAGTTCAATAGTCCGCTTATAGCCATTATCGTGAAGTTCGTCGAAACGGTCAAAGTCCATCAGGCTGACGTCATCATACTTGAAAGTCATCAGAATGCCGAGAGAATCAGGAACCGTATAGTCCGTTTTCTGCATGATCATGTTTTCCAGCTGCCCCATGATGTCACCTTCCTTAGGCTTGCCGGGATTGGAACTGACCACGCTTCCGATAATTATATCCGGATGGAAGTCCTCCGTCATGATATTCACGGGGAAATTGTTGTAGATACCACCGTCATACACCAGTACGGAATCTATTTCAATAGGCTTGAACATGGCAGGAAAACTCATGGAAGCCCGTACTGCATCACCCAGATCTCCCTCGTTGAAGATCAACGGACGCTTGTTGTGTACATCCGATCCGACACAGCGGAAAGGTACAAAAAGCTTGTCGAAATCTCCATGACACACCGCCGTGGCCTGTCCGAACAGTTCCACAAAGGCAATGTTCATCTGGACCGGATTGACCACACTCGAAGGCAGAAACTGGGTTTTGACCTTATGAAGCGGATTACGCAGGGACACCCGGATGTTCAGAAATTCCGGGGTAGGCGGATTCCGCTTGAAATAATAAATGTAGCGCTCTTCGATGTTTCCGGTATACCAGCGTTTGAAGTCTTCCGACTTGATCAGTTTCTCCATATCGTCAGGCGAATATCCCATGGCATAGAGAGAACCGATAATGGCTCCCATGGAGGTACCCGTAATATAGTCAATCGGAATATTGTTTTCTTCCAGGGCACGGATGATCCCGATATGAGTCAGTCCTTTCGCTCCTCCGCCACTCAGCACAAGCCCTACTTTCTGGGCCTGCGCAGGAAGCAGGTTCAACAAGGTTATCAAAAACAAGCTGATGATGAAATATAGTCTCTTCATACGTCCAAAATCACATTATTGCCGTTCATTTGCGTTTCTTCCTTCCTGCTTCCTGTCAGAAAAAGTCACAAAGCCAAGAAGTTTACCAAAGATAGGTGAAAAAAATGGTTTCTGGCAAAAGTTTGAGCAAATTTTGCCAGAGTTCAGAATCTTTTCAGATTTCACGTCTACCTTTGCACTGTAAACTTAACAGAAGAAGATATGAAGAAACAAATGAAACACTTTGCATGGATTGCATGCATGGCAACCGCTATGATTGGCTTACAGAGCTGTGACAACGACGATAAAGACCTGGCACAGGCCCCAACGGATATCCAGAAGGCTTTTGACGCCAAGTATCCGGACACCCGCGTCACGGAATGGGAGCTGGACCGCGGAGAATACAAAGCAGATTTCTACTACAGCGATGCGACTTATACAGGCATTGAAGCTACAGCCTACTTCAGCCAGAGCGCACAATGGCTGCGGACAGAGTTCGAAGTGATCGGTCTGTATCATTCCGGAAAACTGCCTGAAGCAGTGAAAACAACAATCAGCCGGGAAGCAGGAACGGCCAAAGTGGACGATGTGGACTTCATCGACACCCCGGACACGGATTATTACCTGGTGGAAATCGATCAGGAACCCAACGACCGTTACCTGAAAATCGGAGAAGACGGAAGCATACTGCCGTAAAACAGAATCCCGGATATAATAGAGACCATGATTTTCATGGTCTCTGCTCGTTTAAAGCCTGTACATGCACGTCTCTCAATTATATCCTGCGGCAGATAAGTCGTTTTTTAATATTGTACTGAATTTTTCTGCCCCAATATCAGAGTTCAGATGGTTTCCATCATAAAAATCGTCATCCGTAAAGCGACAGTCGTCAAAATACTCATGGGAACTGACATTATCCCAACAGGAAACTACCTCAGCAACAGCTTTACGGATTAACTCCAATTGCTTTTTGTCTGCCAGCCGGTAGTATTCCGGATGAACAGGCGGCATTACGAGATAAAGATGTATCCCACGTTTATGGCACAACTCGGCAACTTTATGCATACGGCAGATATTACTCTGATAAAGTTTACTATCTTTATCTGCCAGCATAGGTTTATGCTGGTTTCTCACCATACGCGGAATATCTTCCAGCCATCTGGCACTTTTGTAAATATGATCGTAACTATGATCTAGTCCAAGAGAATCACAAAACACAGTCGGCTTTCTCTGAATATAATATTTTGACCATTTACGTAAAGCTAACGAGCCAAGATAGGGTAACTCCACATTATGAAAATAATCGTCTTCACGAGTTATATCCATATAAATCTTGTGATTTATAAGACTACTTTCATCCACCTCCTCACAATCATCAGTCCATAATGAATGAAAGCAAATTCCCCAAATCACAAACTTCAAACTCGGCATTTTATCAATATGCTTTTCTAACAAAGCTTGATTAAAGCGGAACCATTCTCCTGAAATTGCCAGATTATATGTGCTATCCGACAGAAAAACAGGATTAATACTACAATTAACCACAGAACTTCCAATAATCAGAGTTTTGAGGTTAAGTGTATTCTTTTCCAGTAAACACCGCTTATAGGCCAGGGGATTAGGTACCTGACGCAACATATATTCTATTCCTCCGGCTAATAGAATCAGCGACAAAGAAAAGATTCCTACATAAGAAAGAAATTTCTTCATTTTATTTTCTGGTTAAAATTGGAAATAAATAAATTCTTCTTGTTTCCCGGCTAGTAGAAATGTAGCAATAAAGACAATGTAATAAATAGTCCAACGAACAGCCCGATGCCGGAAAATACCTTTCTCTTCAAGCTGTAACCCAAATTGCTTTTGGCGCTGCAACCATTCTATTATTAGAAGGATCGCAATATATATCAGAGGATCTTTTCCATGTGCAGGCATGGAAAAATGAAATTTTGTAACCATACAGACAATGTAATCCCATGCCTGATGAATGGTTTCTGCCCTAAATATTATCCAACCGATCACAACAAGCATAAAAGTTATAAGCATCTGAAAAACTTCCTTGACAGAAGGTAGTAAACGATCTTTCGCTACAACATCCGTGTATTTCCGGTTTTTCCCTAAAAGTAACAGAGGAAAAAAAAGAAAAGCATGATAGGCCCCCCAGCATACAAACGTCCAGTTAGCTCCATGCCAGAATCCACTGACAAGAAAAATAATGGCTGTATTGCGCATGGTTTTCCATTTGCTGCATCTGCTTCCCCCAAGCGGGAAATAGATATAATCACGAAACCATGTGGTCAGAGAAATATGCCAACGGCGCCAGAACTCTGTAATATCTCTTGAAAAATACGGATAATTAAAGTTGCGCATCAAATTAATCCCGAAAAGTCTGGCTGTACCGATTGCAATGTCAGAATAACCGGAAAAGTCTCCATAAATTTGAAAAGTAAAAAATATCGCCCCTAAAAGCAAATGAGAACCGTCCAAACTTTGGTAGTCAGCAAAAATGGAGTTTACTGCTATGGCACAGTTATCAGCTACAACCATTTTTTTAAATAATCCCCATAAAATCTGACGCATTCCATCAACTGCTTGCTCATATGAGAAACTGCGTACTTTCAAGAACTGCGGAAGCAAGTTTGTGGCCCGTTCAATAGGTCCGGCCACAAGTTGCGGGAAAAAACTGATAAAAGCAAAGAATGCAACAATATCATAAGTAGGCTTTATCTTATGTTGATAAACGTCTATCGTATAACTCAATGCTTGAAATGTATAGAAACTGATACCTACAGGAAGCAAAATATCCAGAGTTACCCAGTCTGCCTCCCATCCTAAAGCACTTAACAGGATTGCCAGATTCTCACCAAAGAAATTGCAGTACTTAAAAACACAGAGAATTGCCAGATTCAATATTATGTTACCGGCACTAATCCATTTCTGCTTTTTTCTATTTCCTTCATTGCGGTCCAAAAGTATGCCACTCATATAGCTGCAAAAGGTCGTTAAGGCAATGAGTAACAGGAAACGCCAGTCCCACCAACCGTAAAAAACATAACTTGCTATTACTACAAACAGATTCTGCCAGCGTAAAGGTTTGAATACAAACCAGTAAAGCAAAAATACGACAGGAAGATAAATTAAAAATTCTATAGAGTTGAACAACATTTCCGTATAACATTTGTATTTATTTGCAAATGTAAACACAAAAAAGCACTTTATAAAATCATATTGCATTAAAAACTTCTTCCCCTGAAAAAAAGAAGCGCATCTCCGGGAGACTGCCTTACGGCGGCACTCCCGGGATGCGCTTTCTTTATTTTATGTGATTAAGTACTTTCGCTTATCCGATCAGGTCAATGCTGCGTTTTACGAAGTTTGTCAAAGCTTCACCCTTCAGCATGTTGTTCTGCAACAGAGCCAGGTCGATCAGCTGATGAACTACCTTATTGCCGGCAGCATATGTGTTGAGAACATTGTTCTTCTGCTGCTTCTGGTCGTCCAGTTTCTTTTCCACATCCTTCAGTTCGTCTTTCTCTGCAACAGGGATTTCTTCATCCTTCTTGCCTTCGTGAGCTTTCTGCAGTTCTTTCTGACGAAGTGTCAGCATGGCAATTTCTGATTCAACGGGAACCAGCTGTTCTGCACAGGCTGATTCGGCATCTTCCAGTACCTGCTTAACCAGCTTGTGGTCGCTGTTCAGCACAAGACTGTACATATCCGGCATTTCACCATAGAAGCTCATGCCCGGCTGGATGCTGGCCATATCCTTCATACGACGCATATATTCAGCCTGTGTGATCACGATCGGAGCAGAAGTTTCACCCATGGCACGGGTTTCTACATGGAATTCTACTTTCTGAACTTTCGGCAGCTGTCCGCTGAACAGGGTAGACAAGGTCTGGCGCTTGTCTTCAGCCAGTTCTTCACCATGAGCATCTTCCTTCACGATCAGACGGTCAATGATATCACTGTCCACACGGGTGAAACGGCTCTTTTCCAGTTTCTGTTCCAGCATGTTGATCATCGGGACATCCAGTTGTCCGTCCATCAGCAGGACATTATAGCCCTTGTTCTTGGCTGCATCAATATAAGTGTACTGCTCATCTGCATTGTTTGCATACAGATAGATCAGATTGCCGTCCTTGTCAGTCTGGTTATCCTTGATCAGAGTCTGATATTCCTCAAAAGTATAATACTTGCTGTCTGTATCCTTGAACAAAGCGAATTTATTGGCTTTTTCATAGAAGTCTTCCTGCGTCAGCATACCGTAATTGATGAAGATCTTCAGGTCATCCCATTTGGATTCGAACTCCTGACGGTCGTTCTTGAAGATCGACTGCAGACGGTCGGCTACCTTCTTGGTGATATAAGTCGAGATTTTCTTCACATTTGAATCACTCTGCAGATATGAACGGGATACATTCAACGGAATATCCGGTGAGTCGATCACACCGTGAAGCAAAGTCAGGAAGTCAGGCACAATACCTTCCACTGAATCAGTTACATAAACCTGATTGCAATAGAGCTGGATCTTGTTTTTCTGCAAGTCGATGTTGCTCTTGATCTTCGGGAAGTAGAGCACACCGGTCAGATTAAACGGATAATCCACATTCAGATGAATCCAGAACAGCGGCTCATCAGACATCGGATACAAATCACGGTAAAACTTCTTGTAATCCTCATCCTTCAGTTCGCTCGGTTTCTTGGTCCAGATCGGGCAAGTATCGTTAACGACATTCCATTCATCTGTCTCCACCTGCTTGCCGTCTTTCCATTCTTTCTTCTTTCCAAACGCTACCGGCACAGCCAGGAAGCGGCAGTATTTGTTCAACAAGGCCTGAATACGTGATTCTTCCAGGAATTCCTTGCAGTCATCGTCCACATACAGAATAATATCGGTACCGCGATCTGCTCTTTCAGCATCTTCCAGCGTAAACTCAGGACTTCCGTCACAAGTCCATTTCACGGCCTTTGCATCCTCACGATAAGACTTGGTGACAATTTCCACTTTCTTTGCTACCATAAAGGCAGAATAGAATCCCAGTCCGAAATGTCCGATGATCGCATTGGCATCATCTTTATATTTAGCCAGAAAATCGTTGGCGCCGGAGAAAGCGATCTGATTGATGTATTTGTCGATTTCCTCGGCAGTCAGTCCCAGACCACGGTCGGAAATGGTAATGGTTTCCTTGTCTACCTTCACCTGAATGGTCAGGTCACCGAGTTCGCCTTTAAACTCTCCTTTGGAAGCCAGCGTCTTCAGTTTCTGGGTAGCATCTACCGCATTTGAGACCAATTCACGAAGGAAGATTTCATGATCACTATACAAGAATTTCTTGATGATGGGGAATATGTTTTCTGTAGTTACCCCAATATTACCTTTCTGCATATATTTATACGTTTTAATGATGATACATTGATATTTTTTTCACAGCGTACACATGCAAAAGAAATGCCATAAGGGGTATTCCGCCATTTTGTCAGTCGCATAAACTCCGTTGAAAAAAACTCGGTCACCGTTATCCAGCGACCGAGTTTTTATTTTATAGATCTGATGATCTGACAAAAACAAGTCCAATCATCGTTCAATCTTCATCTGCAATCCGTCTCCGGAAGGCTTAAGGCTGACATGAATGACATCACCATTCTGCGGCTCTTCATTCAGGATCAGTTCTGCCAGTCCGTCTTCCAGATTACTCTGAATGGAACGTTTCAACGGACGGGCGCCAAACTGAACGTCATAGCCTTTCTCTGCTACATACCGCTTGGCATCATCATCAATCTGGAGCTTGTAACCGATTGATTCCATACGCTGATACAATCTCTTCAGTTCTATATCTATAATCTTCGACAAGGCTTCTACATCCAACTGATCAAACGTAATGATCTCGTCCAGACGATTGATAAATTCCGGAGCAAACGACTTGTTCAGAGCCTTTGTAATGACGCTCCGGGAATATTCACTGTCATCGGTCCGCAACTGGGCTGCAAACCCGATTCCCTTGCCAAACTCCTTCAACTGGCGCGTACCGATATTGGAAGTCAGAATGATCACCGTATTCTTGAAGTCCACAGTCCGTCCGTTGCTGTCCGTCAGCCGTCCTTCATCCATTACCTGAAGCAACAGATTGAACACATCAGAGTGAGCTTTCTCTATTTCGTCCAGCAACACGATGGAGTAGGGACGACGGCGCACTTTCTCTGTCAGCTGTCCGCCTTCTTCATAACCGACATATCCCGGAGGCGCTCCGACCAGACGGGAGACAGAGTATTTCTCCATATACTCGCTCATGTCAATACGGATCATGGCATCGGTCGTTCCAAAAAGCTGACGGGCCAGCTCCTTTGCCAGATGGGTTTTTCCGACACCGGTCGGTCCCAGGAACAAGAACGTACCAATCGGCTTGTTCGGATCTTTCAGACCAACCCGGCTGCGCTGAATGGCTTTTACCAAAGTATCCACGGCCTTATCCTGAGCGATGACTCTGGACTTCAGTTCTTCTTTCATGCCTTTCAGTCTTATACCTTCGGCCTGGGCCATACGCTGGACAGGAACTCCTGACATCATGGATACAACATTCTCTATCTGAGGAGCATCTACAGTCTCACGCTGTTGCTTCAGATTTTCCTCCCATTCGCGTTTCATGACCTCCAGCTGATTCATGTAATTCTTTTCCTGATCACGGAAACTGGCTGCCAGCTCAAAGTTCTGCAAGTTGACTGCCTCGTTCTTATGCTTGCGGGCTTCTTCGATCAGCTTTTCCTGTTCTTCGATTTCCTTCGGAACGGAAACATTGGTCAGATGAACCCGTGAACCGGCTTCATCCAAGGCATCAATCGCCTTGTCAGGAAAATTACGGTCTGAAATATACCGGTCTGTCAATTTGACACATGCTTCCAGTGCTTCATCCGTATAATTCACGCAATGATGCTCTTCATACTTTTCCTTGATATTCTTCAGGATCTGCAATGTTTCTTCCGGTGTGGTCGGCTCGACCATCACTTTCTGGAAACGACGTTCCAGTGCTCCGTCCTTTTCTATATTCTGACGGTATTCGTCCAGAGTCGTAGCTCCGATACATTGAATCTCACCACGGGCCAGAGAGGGCTTCAGGATATTGGCAGCATCCATAGAGCCTGCTGCTGATCCGGCTCCCACAATATTATGAATCTCATCGATAAAAAGAATGATATCCGGATTCTTCTTCAGTTCGTTCAGAATGGAACGGATCCGTTCTTCAAACTGGCCGCGATACTTTGTTCCGGCAACCACAGCTGTCATATCCAGAGCAACAACACGCTTGTCGAACAAGATGCGTGACACCTTTCTTTCAACAATCCGCATGGCCAGACCTTCTACAATGGCAGACTTTCCGACACCCGGTTCACCGATCAGAATCGGATTGTTCTTCTTGCGGCGGCTCAGAATCTGGGCCAGACGTTCGATTTCCTTTTCACGTCCGACTACCGGATCCAGCTTGCCTTCCTCAGCCGCCTTCGTCATGTCTGTACTGAATGAATCCAGGACAGGTGTATCCTTACTGGATTTCTGCTGCTTGGTACCGGCAACCGGCTGTCCTTCCGAACGGTAAGACATATTGCCTTCATCCGGCCTGCGGCGGCGGATGCCATCATCTTCATCCTCATCTTCCTCTCCGAAATCCAGACCGTCCTTCGGCTCCTCCTTGTGGGGTACCAGCCGGTCCATCACCTTCCGGTATGTCACTTCCTGACTTTCCAGTATCTCTGCTGCTTTATTTTCATTATCTTTCATAATCGCCAATAATACATGTTCAGTATCCACTTCCGGGCTCTTCAGCAATTTCGCTTCCAGAATGCTCAGCTTCATCACCTTGGAGGCTTTCTTGTCCAGATCCTTGTCGCTTCCGAAAAAGTTTTCCCTCACCGGAGAGGCAACTTGTCCTCTCAACTCGTCTTCCAGTATGAGTTTCAACTTTTTAAGATCTACATAAAGACTCTGCAGGATGCTTACAGCTTTATTGTCTCCTTCCCGGATAATGCCCAGCAACAAATGTCCTGTACCGACATAGTTGTTTCCCAGCCGGTCGGATTCTTCTTTGCTGAACAATAAAATTTCGGATACTCGTTGTGTAAACTGATTGTCCATATATAATCTTTTCTCCTTATATCACTGCAAATATACATTATATAATTAACATATAACGAATCTCTCATTCTATTTAACAAAATGTATGCCACATCAGTCCGTTTCCGCCCCCAAAAAGACGAAGAATGAAGAAAAAGCTTAAACAGGAACACTTTTTTGATAGAAATGTTTCGTATCTCGGGTAAAAGTCGTACTTTAGCATGGTTTTTAGCAAACCAGAGAGAGATGTATAATTAATAGTTTTTTAAATGCAAGAACAAGACAGAATTATAAAAATCAACATCGAAGAGGAAATGAAGTCGTCGTACATCGATTACTCCATGTCAGTAATTGTTGCACGCGCCCTCCCGGATGTCAGAGACGGTTTCAAGCCTGTACATCGCCGAATCCTTTATGGAATGATGGAACTGGGTAATACGTCTGACAAACCTTACAAAAAATCTGCAAGAATCGTCGGTGAAGTATTGGGTAAATACCATCCTCATGGAGATTCATCCGTATACGGAGCACTGGTCCGTATGGCTCAGGACTGGGCTATGCGTTATCCGCTGGTAGACGGCCAGGGAAACTTCGGTTCCGTTGATGGTGACAGCCCTGCTGCCATGCGATACACCGAAGCCCGACTGAAGAAAATCGGAGAGGACATGATGCAGGATTTGTATAAGGAAACGGTTGATTTCCAGAACAACTTCGATGATACTCTGCAGGAACCGGTTGTCATGCCGACCCGCATCCCGAATTTGCTTGTAAACGGTGCTTCGGGTATTGCCGTAGGTATGGCTACCAATATGCCGACTCACAATTTATCAGAAGTAATAGATGCCTGTGTAGCTTACATTGACAATAACGAAATCGATATTGACGGCCTGATGCAGTACATCAAGGCTCCCGATTTCCCGACCGGAGGCTATATATACGGTATCAGCGGTGTACGTGATGCATACGAAACCGGTAGGGGACGTGTGATCATGCGTGCCAAGGCTGAAATCGAATCGCATCCGACACATGACAAGATTGTTGTTAACGAGATTCCTTATAACGTCAACAAGAAAGAATTGATTGAAAGCATCGCTTCTCTGGTCAACGAAAAGAAGATTGATGGTATTTCATACGTCAACGATGAATCAGACCGTGAAGGTATGCGTATCGTCATCGATGTGAAACGCGATGCAAATGCCAGCGTTGTATTGAACAAACTGTTCAAGATGACAGCGCTGCAGACTTCTTTTGGCGTAAACAACATCGCCCTGGTTCACGGACGCCCGAAATTGCTGAATCTGAAAGATTTGATCCAGCTGTTCGTAGAACACCGTCACGAAGTAATCATCCGCCGTACTCAGTATGACCTGCGCAAAGCAAAAGAACGCGCACACATTCTGGAAGGTCTGATCATTGCTTCCGACAATATCGATGAAGTTATCCGGATCATCCGGGCTGCCAAGACTCCGAATGAAGCTATCACGAACCTGATGGAACGCTTCCAGTTGTCGGAAGTGCAGGCACGTGCAATCGTAGAAATGCGTTTGCGTCAGTTGACTGGTCTGATGCAGGATCAGCTGCATGCTGAATATGAGGATCTGATGAAGCAGATCGCTTATTTCGAAGAAATTCTGGTTAACGAAGAGCTTTGTAAGAAGGTTATCAAGGACGAGCTGATCGAGGTAAAAGAAAAATATGGCGACAAGCGCCGTTCTGAAATCGTCTATGCTTCTGAAGAATTCAATCCGGAAGATTTCTATGCCGATGATGAAATGGTCATCACAATCTCACATCTGGGATATATCAAGCGTACTCCGTTGTCTGAGTTCCGTGCCCAGAACCGTGGCGGCGTAGGCTCAAAGGGTAGTGAGACACGCGACGAAGACTTTATTGAACATATTTATCCTGCCACCATGCATAACACAATGCTCTTCTTCACACAGAAGGGTAAATGCTACTGGCTCAAGGTTTATGAAATTCCTGAAGGAAACAAGACTTCCAAAGGACGTGCGATCCAGAACTTGCTGAATATTGACGCTGATGATGTGGTAACTGCTTATCTGCGCGTCAAGAACTTAAATGATACTGAATTTATCAATAGCCACTATGTCTTGTTCTGTACCAAGAATGGTGTAATCAAGAAAACCTTGCTTGAACAATATTCAAGACCAAGACAGAATGGTGTAAATGCTATCACAATTCGTGAGGATGACCGCGTCATTGAGGTACGTATGACCAATGGAAATAATGAGATCGTCATTGCCAACCGCAACGGACGTGCCATTCGTTTCCATGAAAGTGCCGTACGCGAAATGGGACGTACCGCAACCGGTGTGCGCGGAATCACCCTGGATGAAGACGGACAGGACGAAGTTATCGGAATGATCTGCATTAAGGATCCGTTGAAAGAAACCATCATGGTTGTTTCTGAAAACGGTTACGGAAAACGTTCCGATATTGAAGACTACCGCAAGACCAACCGTGGAGGTAAAGGTGTCAAGACTTTGAACATCACGGACAAAACAGGTAAACTGGTAGCTATTAAATCGGTTACGGATGAGAATGATTTGATGATCATCAACAAGTCCGGTATCACCATCCGTCTGAAGGTAGCAGATGTCCGCATCATGGGACGAGCTACTCAGGGAGTCCGTCTGATAGACTTGGAAAAACGAAATGATCAGATTGGTTCTGTATGTAAGGTTACTTCAGAAACAGAAGAGGAGGGAAGTGTAGCAGAAGGAGAAGAAACAGCTCCAGCATCAGACATCACTCCGGATATAGTTCCATCTGATGATATGATTCAGGAAACAGACGAGACAGACAAAAACTAAATGAATATTTGTGTATTACTAAATTTTAAATGATTATGAAAAAAGTTTTATTTACTGCTGCGTTGTTCTTCACCGCATGTGCTGTATCAGCTCAGGAAAGCGTAGTGAAAGAAGCAAAATCTGCAAAAAGTGATCCTGCCAAAGCAGCAACCATTCTGGAACCTGCCTTAGTTGATCCTTCTACAGCAAACGATCCTGAAACATGGAAGTTGGCCGGAGACCTTCAGAAGTCTATTTATGACGATGAAAACATGAAATTGTATTTACCTGGAGGACAGGCTGATACAACTAAATTATACAACAGCTTGGCTAAGATGTTCGAATATTACATGAAATGTGATGAAGTAGAACAGGCTAAAGTAAAAAGCGGAGAATTGAAAAAGCCTAAACTGAGAAAGAAATTGGCTAAGTCTCTGGCAACCGTACGTCCTCAATTGACAAACGCCGGTTCTGATGCTTTCAACAAAGGAAACTATGCAGATGCTTTGAAGTATTTCGGATTGTTCGTAGAAACTCCGCAGAATCCGATGTTCGAAGAAGTTGCTGAAGTTAAGAATGATACATTGGTTCCTCTGATTGCCAACTATGCTGTAATGGCAGCTAATTCTCTGAATGACAACAATTCTGTAATCAAATATGCTCCTCTGGGTAAAAACCACAAGGAAGAAGGCTGGAGATCACTTATGTGCCTGGCTGATGCATACAGCAAGGGTGAAACTCCTGATTCAACCAAATGGATGGAAACAATCAAAGAAGGTGCAGAAAAATTCCCTTCTCAGAACTATTTCGTTGGAAATCTGATGGATTATTACATCCAGAAAGGTAAAATCGATGAAGCTCTGACTCAGATCAACAGTCTGTTGGCTAAAGATCCTTCTTCAACTTACTTCACCTATGTAAAGGCTGTTCTGTTGTATGAAAAGAAAGATTATGACGGAACTATCGCTGCCTGCAACGACATCATTGCCAAGAACGGTGAACTCGTAGCTGAAGCTAATGCTAAGATCGGTGACTGCTATTTCTTCCCGGGTCAGGTTGTAGAAGAAGAAAACTCTAAGATTTCTATGGATGATCCTAAGTATGCAGAAGGCGAAGCTAAAGTAAAAGAATTGTTCGCTAAAGCACAGCCTTATTACGAAAAAGCAAGAGAACTGCAGCCGGACAACAAACAGTTGTGGGGACAGTATCTGTTGAGAATCTACTGGAAACTGAACAAAGCTGAATACGATGCTTTGGAAAAAGAATTAGGTTATTAATAAATAAACCTTCCATATTAATGAGGATGCACAAATGTGCATCCTCATTTTTTATATATAAATCATAAATCTGTATCCAACTTTGAATCTTTGATTAAATAAAAGATCTACGCCTAATCTATAATAATCATTATGTTTAATTGTATATATGGAAAATCAAAGAACAATATCAGCACAAGGATATTTTTATTTCATACCCTTGTGCTGCAATCTCTCCTCTATTCATTATTTGATAATCAATATAGGAGTATCCGAATGGAAAATCATCTTACGGGCAATACTTGGATTAAACAAACGGGCAAAGACATTCCGTTTATAATTCGTGATGCAAAGAGCGTCGATAGCCTGTTCTTTTACATACACATCCAGATTGGTCAGTAACTGGTCCTCTGCAATCAGATTATAGCTAATTTCCAACTGTGGATATTGTTTCTTGAAATACTCTTTAATTCCTGCCAGTTTAATCTCATTCCATGTACGCCGTTGCTCATCTGAATTCAAATGAATAAATGCTATCTGGAATTTATAATTCTGGAAAGTTGTAATCAATGAATCAAAAGCGACCAGGTCCCGCTGATCAAAATTAGTAATAAATGCCACCTTATGAATTTCTCCAAAGGTCTTGAAACTGGCATTCTTAGGAATAGCATATACAAAAGTCGGGCTACGCTCTATTACTTCGGCAGTCACGCTACCAATCAGTCCCAGTTCCTTTTCCCCTTGTCCACGTGTCCCCATAATAATGATCAACGGCTTCTCCTTACGGGCATAATACAAAATTTCCTCTTCAGGAACACCTTCACGCAGCATACATGAGAATTTAACATCTGGCAGCTCCTTATTGGCGATTCTCTCCTTCAAAGCATCCGTCAACTTATTCAGCTTATTATGAATATCATCCAGCATATTCTTGATTCCCAAATCATATTCCATCGGCATACCATATCCTTCCGTAGCATATTGTAAACTAGGCATATAGACTGGGCTAAAATAGACATGCATCAATACCACTTCCGCATGAATACGAGAGGCGAAGTCAAAACCGAATTCACAGGCTTTCATGGAATAATCAGAAAAATCTACCGGTATCAGGATCTGATTACTACTACCCTTCTGATCTGTTTCCTTAGGTTCTTCTTTCAAGACATCATCAGACAGCCAGGATGAACTTTCTATAATTTTCAGAGCTCTGGGAAGATCACTTTCTTTAATACGAATTCTTACTCCAGACGAGATGACAGGCTGAATGAGATTTACATTATGAATATAAGACTCTATTCCTTCATTCTCCAGGACATTCTTTAAAATCTGTGCCTTTGAGTAGGTCAAGATGGCTAATGTAACAAGTTTATCTTCCATAATCTGACGATTTAATAAGGTTAAAAATAAAAACACTGATTACAGGCATATACGAAATAACGATACTCCGCATACATCCTATAATCAGTGTCCTGTCGTTAAAAATAAATATCCTACACGTTTTCTTCTTTCAGGATAGCTATAGCTCTATCTAATACGGTTGTATCGTCCAGCATAACAAGTCCCCCATCCGGTCCCGGTTCCAGATGAATTCCTACACTCTTTCCATCTTTAAAATTGTGTCCTCCGAAAAAGTTGCGTACGGTTTCCACGCTTAAGTTCAATTCATCCGCAATCCGATGCATACTTCCGGTTGGTAAAGAATCCTTTATCTTACGCAGCTCATTAAAAGTTATCGTTCTGTTCATAGTAGTCTGAAATTTAAGTTAGACAAATCATTTATTTAATTTCGAGTAAATATAAGGAAAGATTATGAAAGAACAAACAAAAAGGCAACATTTCTGACAAGAAAGTTGCCTTTGACAGTTTCCTTTACAAATAAAGAACTTTTGCCGTTATCATTCCCGCAATAATTGCATAGAGGTATGAAAGCAATAATACCAGATGAATCAATCCGACATCATCAATTGAATATCCACTGCTTGTATACTGACTGGAAATGTATTTGGGCTGATCAAAAAACCGGTTCCTTACTATCCGGTAAAGCTGATAAACAAGCAACGCAATCAGACATCCTTCCAAAGCCCCTGCCAGTATATCTCCAGGATAATGCACCCCCAAATAGATACGGGAATATGAAGGTATGGCAGCCCATACAAACATAGAAAGAGTCAGCCACTTATTCCGAATCAGCAATGATACAAACATTGCTACCCCAAATGTATTTGCTGCATGACTTGATATAAAGCCATACAGGCCTCCCCTATAGCCATTCACCGTATGAACCAGGTACATAATCTCCGGATCCTGAGTCGGCCTGAAACGGGCAAAATAGGGCTTACATACACTTGAAGCCAACTGATCTGCCAAGGTTATCACCAAGGCTATCATCAGGAGAATGAAAATCGATTGTGGCAACTTGTTATTCCTAAAAATAACATACAGCAAGATAATTGCTGCAGGAACCCAAGTTACCGTACTGGTCACTACCCACATAAAGCCGTCCCAGAACAAAGAATGACTTCCATTCAAAGCCAATAACAAGTTACGGTCTGCTTCAATAAGTTGCTGTATGTCTATCATAACTTCCTTCTTTAAATGATTTCAATTGCTTCTGTCGGAATCCATCCCTTATTTCCATCTTCCAGACGGATTTCTTTCCAACCTTTCATCGAGTTATCTTCCACAAAAACCTTGGTTCCTTCATGCAGGACGAACAATTCCGTTCCGCTCTCATCCGGTGTACTTTTAACTGTTACAGTAGGTGACATCACAATAGCTCCTGTGCGATCCATCAGTTCATTTTTTTGCTGACGCGCAAATAAATTAGCGCAAACAGTCACTACCAGAAAGACAACAGCACCGATAAATCCTATTTTCCGGACAAAAAGTCGTTTGCTAAAGATATACAATGCCAGCCCAACCAACAAACAGATGAAAGAGACAATACCGATCTTAGCCCATCCTCTCTCGCTTTGCATATTGGTCAGCGAATTAATCCAGGTTACAATGAAAACCTCTGTAGCAGGAGTAATCTGGTCAACAGTTTTGCTTCTGGCCATATCCAGATTGAAGCGAATATCTGCATCTCCCGGATTCAACAATAAGGCCCGTTCATAATTCAATACAGCCTTGGCCATATTTTTCTCTTTGAAATAGCTGTTTCCCAAGTTGTAATAAACAACTGCAGACTCTCCCTGAGTTGCTAAAATATTTTCATACATTTTGATTGCTTCAGCATATTTATTCTCCTGATAAGCCTTATCTGCATCTGCCTTTGTAAAAGACTCAGCCTGAACAAACTGCACGAAGCTCAACAAAAATATAATGAAGAATGATATCTTTCTCATGTCAGACACTCTCCTATTCTTTAGCGTTTAATACTATTTTCCATTTTACTGATAATATCAATCGATGCTGTATACACCTTATCCATGGCCTCATTTTCATTGCCCGGAGCATAACGTGCAAACTCACATTCATTCAATGCATGAATGAAATCAGCAATTAATTCATTAGAAACGCCATACTTCGCGAGTTCAGCCTCAATATTATCTTTTGAAAGCATGGATACCGGAATGTTCAGTTTATCACTGATATATCCCCAAAGAGCTTTCAAGACCTCATCATAAAATTCATTCTTCTTGTTTTCTGCCAACAGCTTACCGGCAAGTTTCATACGTTTTGTTGCAACCTTATTGGCCTTTTTGGTCTTTACCTTTGCAACATTGGCATTTTCCATAGCCTGCTTGCGATAAACAATTACAAAAGCTACAAACAAAACGAACGGTATCAGATACCACATCCAGTAAGATATCGTTCCAAAGAAGAAATCACCTTTACGAGTCAAGGAAGTATCTCCCAACTTAATAAAACGAATATCCTTACCCAGTACCTTCACACTTTCTTTATTGGTGAAGTCTGCAATCACTTGATCCGCATTTCCCTGACCTTTAGCAACCTTCAGTTCATAAGCCTGAGTTTTTAAGGTTTTGTAGGAATTACTCTTCAAGTCAAAATAGGTAAATTCTACCGGAGGAATCGTGAAAGATCCGGCATGACGCGGTATTGCCAGATATTCAATAGTCTTGGTTCCTGTTACTCCATTACTTGAAGTCTCAAACTGGTTTTCTACTTTCGGATCATATATTTCAAAATCTTGAGGGAACTTGATTTCAGGCGTATTCAGCAACTTCATATTCCCCGATCCTTTAATTGTAAGCTTAATTGTAACAGCATCATTCGTTTTTACTTCCGTTGCATTAATGGAAGAAATCAACGAGAATTCACCAACTCCACCAGAGAAGTTCGCTGGTTTAGCCGGCAAAGGCAATACAGTTATATTTACTTTAGGAGCAACAATTACCTTCTTCACCTGTTCAAATCCGCCGCCATTATAAAAGATATCAAACGGATCATCAGAAGCAATTCGCTGAGCAATAATACCCTCAAACTTTACGCTTGGAATCTCCAGTTTACCGGTCTGCTGCGGGAAAAGAACATACTGACGCCATGTCAATGTGTTATAATTTCGTCCCTGATAATGTTCCATTGACCATACCTTCTTCTGTGGAAGATCTATTTCCTGAGTATGAAAACCTGTCAATTCCGGCATATCTTCATTCAATTGCTGAAGATTTACAGTAGAATACAGTTTATATGTCAACAAAATAGCCTCTTGCTCATGCACAGTGGTCTTATTGGCCGTTGCGAGCATAAACAAATCTTTATCTGTGATCCGGCTTCCGGCAGCCTGATTACGTGAAGAATTCGCTGAGCCTTTACTTCCACCACTGGAACTGTTGGATGTCTTATCCGGAGGAAGAACTTTCACCTGCAGTGAATTTGAAAAGATTTTCTCTCCTTCAGCCTGAATGCTTGCTGCTGGAATCGTATAGGTTCCGGCATCACCTGCCATCAGGATATAGGTGTAAGTCACAGATTTGTTTACGACAGTTTTTCCATTAATCGTGTATGAACCATATTGTTGGGAACGACTCGGCCCCATCAGAACCTCAAACCCCTTTGTTATAGAAGGAGCACGGAAATCTTTTACACTCTGCGAATTGACTGTAAAGGTCAATCGGAACTGATCTCCGCTTACGACCACCTCCGGAGCCTCGGCAGTCAGCGTGACTTTACCGTCTGCCCATGTCTGAACAGTAACAGCCAACAATAGCAGTAAGAAAATCAATTTTCTCATTTTATCTATCTTTTTTATTATTCAACATTGTACTTCTAGTCCTTGGTCTATTTTGTCCACATTGCCCGCATCACCAGTCTTTTTCCAGTTTCCGGCCTTGCATCTGAATAGCTTTCTTCACTTTATCCTGGACATTCTTTTCATCCTGCATCACAGCATTCAACAGTTGCTCAGCGTTTTCCTTCGACATCTGATTCTGGTTCTGCTGTTGCTGATTATTCTGGTTCTGCTGTTTCTTGTCCTGATCCTGCTGATCCTTATTCTGCTCTTTTTCGTCCTGTTTCTGGTCTTGCTTCTGCTCCTGCTGCTGATTCTGATCCTGCTGTTGCTGCTGATCTTTCAACTGCTTCTGTGCCAAAGCCAGATTATAACGTGTTTCATCATCTTTCGGATTATTCCGCAGGGCTTGCTTATATGCTTCTATACACTGAGGCAACTGCTTGGAAGCCTGGAGAATTACGCCCATGTTATGATAAATATGAGCCAGTTTTTCCTTATCTTTCTCAAGTCGGGAAGCCGCATCCAGCTGCTCCATCGCTTCCTTTCCTTTTTCCTGCATCAGTAAAGAGTTTCCCAGATTATACAATGCATCAGCCGATTTCGGATTCACCTCAAGCGCTTTCCGATAATCTACTTCTGCCTTAACAAAAAGGCTGTCTTTATAAAGCTTGTTTCCACTGCGCAGATAATCACGATCCGTCTTCTGACCATAAACTGCTGTCACGGAACAAGCACATATCAGTAACATCCATTTTATTCGCTTCATACTCTATCTCATTTAAAGAGTTTTACATTCTTGAAAAGTGGATTTTTACGATTCAAGATCATCAATTCAGCAGCAAGCAACAACAACGCCAGCCATGCCAAAACCTGGAATTGCTCATCAAATTCCGTAAACACCTGAGTCTCGACATCAGCTTTTGCCAATTTATTGATTTCTGCATTCAATGCTTTTTCTGCATTATTCGTGTTGTCTACACGGACATACATTCCGTTTCCCGCCTGTGCAATTTCACGGCACATCTCTTCATTTAAACGAGTGACAACAACATTTCCATCCTTGTCACGCCGGAATTCGTTCGTTCCTTCCACGGGAATAGGAGATCCGTCGGGAGAACCTACACCCAGAACAAAGACACGGACACCTTTTTCGGCAGCAGCTTTCGCAGCTTCCACAGCTCCACCTTCGTGGTTCTCACCATCCGTGATCAATACGATAGCACGTCCGACTCCTTCATTAGGAGTAAAACTCTTCATAGCCAGATCGATTGCTCCACGAATATCAGTACCTTGTGTTGCAATGAGTGAAGGAGAGATAGATTCCAGAAACATTTTGGCCGAAATGTAATCACTGGTTATAGGCAACTGGGCAAAAGCTTCGCCGGCAAACACAATCATGGCAACTTTGTCATTATTGAATGTTTCAACCAGACGAGATATCAGTTTCTTTGATTTCTCCAGACGACTTGGAGTTACATCCTGAGCCAACATAGAGTTTGAAATATCCAGAGCCACAACCGTTTCTACACCCTGACGCTTCACAGTTTCCATCTTAGAGCCAAACTGAGGACGCGCCAGCATAAAAATAATCATCGCCAGAGCTGACCACATCAGCCAAAACTTTACATCCGGACGATATTTGGATACCGCCGGCATTAAATGTGCCATCAGTACGGGGTCACCATACTGACGCAACTTCTTGCGCCTTCTATAATTGGAATATAGATAAAAAGCTACCAGAAAAGGCAGTACAAGAAGCAAATATAAATATAATGGTTCTCCAAATCGAAACATGGCTTATTTCATTTAAGGTATTTTCTTAAGAACTGAATTACGCAGAAGGATCTCCAACAAAATGCACAAGAAAGCCACTAAAGCAAACACTTCATAGTCTTCTTCCCGTTTGCTGAATTCTTTCACATTCAGTTTCGTTTTTTCCAACTTATCAATCTCCTGATAAACTTCCTTCAATTTTGAATTGCTGGTGGCACGGAAATAATTTCCGTTTGTTGTGCCAGCTATCTGAGTCAAAGTCTGTTCATCAATCTCCACCGGGACCTGTACATATTGCACTCCGGCATAAGTCTGCATCGGATATGGTGCCGTTCCATTGGTTCCAACCCCAATTGTGTATACACGGATACCAAACTGTTTGGCTATTTCTGCAGCTGTCAACGGAGAAATATCTCCACGGTTGTTGACACCATCCGTCAGCAAAATAATAACTTTTGACTTTGCCTTGCTGTCTTTCAGACGGCTCACTGCATTTGCCAGGCCCATACCCAGAGCCGTACCATCCATAATCAGACCTTTCTGGGCGATATCACATTTAATACTCTGAAACAGATTCAACAGTACTCCATGATCTACCGTCAACGGACATTGGGTAAATGCTTCTCCTGCAAAGATTGTCAGACCAATGTTATCATTCGGACGGCCGTTTATAAATTCAGCAGCTACCTGTTTGGCTGCTTCCAGACGATTCGGCTTTAAGTCTTCTGCCAACATACTGGTCGAAACATCCACTGCCAGCATTATATCAATTCCTTCAATTTCCGTATTCTGCCAGTTATCCGTAGTCTGAGGACGGGCCAGTACCAATACGATCATAACAAAAGCCACAATACGTAACAGAAACGGAGCATGTAGCAAATAAAGTTTCCAACTCTTCGGCGCATTCATGTACATACGCGTAGTAGAAACCTGCATGGTTGGTTCTGTTTTTTTCCGCTTCATGATATACCATATTATATAAGGTATAAGCAAAAGCAATAAAAACAGATATTCAATATTAGCAAAAATCATAGTCCATGAGTTTAAACATTAAAAGAAAAGGTCAATGATATGTCTCACTGCAACATACAATGCCACGACAGCAGCCAGACCGGTCACGGCAATGCTGGCCAGCAAAACAATACGTCCCTGTTTCGAACGTTTTTCCTCTACCTTTATCTCTGTCGGTTCTTTCTTGGCATTCGGATCTTCCTCCACCTTTGTCTGATTAATGAAGTCTACGGCATTCACCAGATTCATATCATTTTCATTCATCAGCGGTGCATGCTTGGCAAATTTAACAAGGTCCGCCGTTTCAAACAAAGTTCTCAGATCTTTAACGGATTCCTTGTCTTCCTGCAATAAACGCTCAATAATCTCCGCTGAAGTCATTTCCATTGCATTAAACCCGAAACGTTCTCTAATATACATACGGATAACCTCGGTCAACTCCGTATAATATTTCTTCGGATCATTGGCTCTGGCCATTTTATCAGCCTTGATCTCCTCGATTTTCTTCATAGCCAGCTGATGAGGAGGTAATTTAGGCTCAACACGGATAATCTTGATGATAGGCTTATTATTTCGATAACGGATCACAAAGAAGACAGAAACACCTCCCAATATAATCATCAATAACAAGGCATACACCAGTGGTGCCACGTCATCCCATGTAAGAGGAACCTCCTGCACTCCCTTCGGACCAAAAAACTGATCCGGATGAAGAGTATCAACGGGAACAGAATATACTTTCAGAGCCAATGCTTCCGAACGGTAACTCTGGTCATTCACCAATACCTCAAAAGGAGGCAGATAATACAAAGCCGAATCAAAAGAAGTAATTGTATATTCCTGCGAAATCAGCCATCGCTTATTGTCATTCAACAGTTGGGTATCAGGTTTGGCTACATCCAGCACTTCAACCCCTCTGACCAATGTATCTGCAACTACAGGAAGACGCAACTTCTGATTAGCGTCCATGCTCACTTGAAGTCGGACTTTTGTCTGCTCACCAATCAGCAGCTGCAAAGAATCAATAGTCGCTTCTACCGACACCTGTGCCCGCGCTGAGGGAACAGATATCCATAAAAGCAACATACAGCAGCACACCTTAAACCAACTCAGTCCGCCATCGAATAATGTATGTTTCATTTCTCTATCAGTTTCGTTTTGCAAATAAGTTCATCAGTGCTTTCACATAATCCTGATCAGTCCGCACAGAAACCGAATCGACATTGCTGCGAGTAAAAATATCATTCAATTTTTCCTGACGTTCCATCCACCAGGCATGATGGGCATTCCGCAGAGCCTTTGAAGAAGTATCAATCCACTGTTCATGGCCTGTTTCCGCATCACGCACCCGCATCAATCCCACATCGGGCAATTCCTCCATACGGCGGTCATACACCTGCATAGCAATTACGTCATGTTTTCGGTTTGCTACGGTCAGTGCATTCTTGAAATCACTGTCGTCAATAAAATCACTCAGGACGAAAGCCGTGCAACGTTTTTTAAGCACATTCGTCAGATATTCGATCGCTCCCTGTAAATTAGTCCGTTTACTTTCAGGCTTAAAATCCAGCAACTCACGGATAATATACAGAATGTGTTTACGTCCCTTCTTGGGAGGAATAAATTTTTCTATTCGATCAGAGAAGAAAATCACCCCGATTTTATCGTTGTTCTGAATGGCAGAAAAGGCTATGGTAGCTGCAATCTCAGTTACCATATCCTTTTTCATTTGCTGTATCGTTCCAAAATCCAGACTGTTGGATACATCCACCAGCAACATGACGGTCAATTCCCTCTCCTCTTCGAATACCTTTACGAACGGCTTGTCAAAACGGGCCGTAACGTTCCAGTCTATATCACGTACGTCGTCACCATATTGATATTCACGTACTTCCGCAAACGACATACCCCTGCCTTTAAAGGCCGAATGATACTGACCGGCAAAGATGTTACTCGAAAGTCCACGTGTCTTGATCTCAATCTGACGAACACGTTTTAAGAGTTCATTTGTTTCCATTCTCAATCAACTATTCACCTTGAATCAGGGCACTTCTACCTTATTTAATATCTTGCTTACAATCTCGTCTGATGTCACATTGGTAGCTTCAGCTTCATAAGTCAATCCGATACGATGACGCAATACATCATGAGCAACCGCACGAACATCTTCCGGAATAACATATCCTCTGCGCTTAATGAATGCATAACTGCGGGCAGCCAATGCCAGGTTAATAGACGCACGCGGAGAGCAGCCAAAACCAATCAGGTTTTTCAGTTCCTTCAAATCATATTGTTCCGGATAACGTGTTGCAAATACAATGTCTGCAATATACTGTTCAATCTTTTCGTCCAGATAAACCTGACGGACTACCTTGCGTGCTTCCAGAATATCTTCTGACTTAAGGATCGGACGAACCTCAATCTTCTCACCCGAAATATTCTGACGGATAATTTTCTTTTCTTCCTCCAGCTTCGGATAGTCAATCAGAACCTTCAGCATGAAACGGTCCACCTGAGCTTCCGGCAGCGGATAAGTACCCTCCTGTTCTATCGGGTTCTGGGTTGCCATAACCAGGAAAGGAGAAGGCAACGGGAAAGTTTCCTTACCCAGAGTTACCTGACGTTCCTGCATGGCTTCCAGCAAAGCACTCTGAACTTTTGCCGGTGCACGGTTGATTTCATCTGCCAAAACAAAGTTTGCAAAGATTGGTCCCTTATTGGTTACAAAGCGTTCATCCTTCTGACTGTAAATCATCGTACCGAGCACATCGGCAGGCAACAAATCCGGAGTAAACTGAACACGACTGTATTTCGCATCAATCAAAGAAGCCAGAGTCTTGATTGCCAAAGTCTTTGCCAGACCAGGGACACCTTCCAGCAAGATATGTCCATCTGACAACAAACCAATCAATAATGATTCAACAAGATGTTTCTGTCCTACAATCACCTGATCCATACCGGTCATCAGGTTGGTAACGAATGCACTCTGGCGTTCAATGCGTTCGTTTAATTCACGAATGTCAATAGCTTCAGCCATAATTTCTTTCTTATTTTAATAAGTTCATTTTAATCTATCTCTTGACCTCACAGAAGACTTTTCTTCTAAGGCTGCCCAAAATTAAGTCATTCAATTAACAGGCACAACTAATTTTTATTAAAAAATACAGACGAGTGATCTGTTTTAAGTCTTATTGGACTAAAGAAGTTTAAATTAAAGCGGTTCTGTCCGGATTTTCAGATCTCATTCCTGAGCAGGGACCAATACCGGTATCTGAATCACAGTTCCAATTGGTACATTATTCGGATTCTTGATGATTTTCTTATTATGACGTACCAGATAAGGCCACAACTTCTTCGTCCCATAATACTTCAGGGAAATTTTAGCCAGACTCTCTCCTTTTTGGATTGTGTGAGTGGTCTGAGTTCCCTGAATATCGTAATCCACCGTATCAGCCAAAGTTTCTCTCCGGGCAGGAACCTTAACAGGCTGTTCAGGCTCGGAATGTTTTTTTTGTACTGTATCGGCTGCAACCACAGCTACCGTATCCGGTTGCAGGACAACAGTATCTTTTACAGATTGTGCTGCAGGATGCAATGAATCTACGGATACATGTTCTTTCATCCAATAGTTTACCAAAGATTCGGGAATATACCTCCGTCCCGATAAAAGAGCCCAGACAATTCCTCCCCCAATCAATACCCCGGCTAAAAGTACTGTTGCAATCATACACCACGGAATCCGGAAAATACGCCGGTTCACCTGAACTTCAGGTTCTTCCGACACAGTTTCCCCGAATGTTTCTTCACTTTCCTCTGATTCATTTTCCAACCGGGACACTTCCGGCGTTACAGATGTTTCCTCTTCCTTAACAGGAGCTGGTTCATCACCCTCACATTCAGCAGTTTCCTTATGGTCAGAATTTTCCACATGCTCAGAATTATCCGGATGTTCAAGGCTTTCTGCATGCTCCGGGATTGTATTCTCTTCACCGGAAGACTGAGCAGACAAGTCCGCGTTCTCTGTATCCGAAACGGCTTTCGGTTCTACCACTTCGGTCTGTTCCTCAGATTCAGACAAGTTATCTGTACTGAGGACTTCTTCCGTCATGTCATCAAAGTGAGTATTTTCATTCAGGACAACAGTCTCAAAATGGGCAAAAGGTTTGTTGATCAGGTCACGCAAAGAGACTTCAGGAACAAACGACACCCGGTTATGACCAGACATTTCTATCAGCTTAAAAGTACCCAGTCCTTTTACCTTGACGTACTTTTCCTGTTGAAGGGCTTCTTCAATCAAGGCTACAAATGTCTGAACAAATGCTTCCGCATCCGCCTGTTCCATCTGATGACGACTTGCCAGTTGTTCAGCCAGAGCCTGTAAGGTTACTTTCTCATTCATTGGGCATCTTCATTTTTCACCTTTCCCTTCAATGCCGGACAAGGCTTGAATGTCAAACTTAATTTGGGAGGAACCAGCAAGCGTTGCCGGGTAACCGGATTGACAACAATTCTCTCCATTTTCTTCTTCACTTCAAAGGTTCCGAATTCCTGAAATGTCAGGACATTGCTTTCCTGCAATTCCTGAGCCATAATATCAACCAAAGATGCCACCAGTACGGCAGCATCTTTGTTCGTGTAACCGAGACGTCGTGAAAGTTCGCCTGTAAATTCCTTGCTGTTCATGAAAGGGTTCGCATTTAGATCATATCAATGTTGCGTACAAATCAAAATCATCCGCATCATAAACCTTTACCTGATAGAAAGAACCGATGACAAGGTTCTGTCCTTCATCTTTGATCAGTACTTCAGGATCAACTTCAGGAGAATCAAATTCTGTACGGCCAATAAAATAATCTCCTTCTTTACGGTCGATAATCACTTTAAACTCTTTACCAATCTTGGCATGAGTAAGATCAGCTGATATTTCCTGCTGAACAGCCATCAGCTCATCCAGCCGCCGATGTTTGACTTCTTCCGGAATATCATCCGAATAATTCTGTGCCGAATAGGTACCTTCCTCTTCTGAATAAGCAAATGCTCCCATCCGGTCGAAACGGGCCTTCCGCACAAATTCCTTCAGTTCTTCAAAATCTTCCTTCGTTTCTCCGGGATGCCCTACCATCAACGTGGTACGCAAATGAATACCCGGAACTTCTTCACGGAAACGTTCAATCAGACGATAAGTTTCCGCCTTACTTACATGACGGCGCATCTTCTGAAGCATGTTGTCACTGATATGCTGCAAGGCAATATCCATGTATTTGCAGACATTGTCATGTTCCCGCATCACCCGGAACAAGTCTTCAGGGAATGCAGCCGGATAAGCGTAATGAAGACGGATCCATTCCACTCCGGGAATTTCCGCCATCTTCTCGATCAGCTCAGGCAACATCTGTTTTTTATACAGATCAACGCCATAGTAAGTCAGTTCCTGGGCAATAACCTGAAACTCCTTTACTCCCTGAGAAACCAGCAGACGGACCTCATCCAGAATTTCTTCCATCGGACGAGACACATGACGGCCTGTAATAATCGGAATAGCACAATATGAACACTTGCGGTCGCATCCTTCCGATATCTTCAGATAAGCATAATGAGAAGGAGTAGTCAGATGACGTTCAATGGCAAACTCCGAATGATAAGATTTACCCAAATCATTCAGCAGGTCATTCCAGTTGAACTTTCCATAGAATTTATCCACTTGTGGAATTTCGCCCTTAAGCTCTTGCAGATAGCGTTCTGAGAGACAACCCATTACAAAGAGTTTCTTCAGACGGCCTTCTTCCTTTGCCTGACAAAATTCCAGAATCATGTTTATCGACTCTTCCTTTGCATCTCCAATAAAGCCACATGTATTGATCACTGCAATTTCTCCCTGCGGATGATCGCTGTCGTGAGTCACTTTATATCCATTGGCTTCAAGCTGCTTCATCAGCTTTTCCGAATCAACCAGATTTTTAGAGCAGCCTAAAGTTATAATATCAATTGTATTTTTTTTCATTTAGCAGTCGTTGGTCCAAATAATGAATCTACAAATTCGCGGCGGCGGAACACCTGAAGATCTTCTATACCTTCACCCAGGCCAATATATTTAACCGGAATCTTAAACTGATCAGAGATACCGATCACAACTCCACCTTTTGCCGTTCCATCCAGTTTGGTAATAGCCATGGCATTCACTTCCGTAGCCAGCGTAAACTGTTTGGCCTGTTCAAAGGCATTCTGGCCTGTTGATCCGTCAAGCACCAGCAAGACTTCGTGAGGAGCATCCGGAACCACCTTACGCATGACATTCTTGATTTTTGTCAGCTCGTTCATCAGTCCGATCTTATTATGCAAACGGCCCGCCGTATCAATGATGACAACATCTGCCTGATTGGCAACGGCAGAACTCAGCGTATCGAAAGCGACAGATGCAGGGTCAGCCCCCATTTTCTGTTTGACAACAGGAACACCCACACGCTCTCCCCAGATAACAAGCTGTTCAACGGCAGCAGCACGGAAAGTATCGGCAGCTCCCAGGTAGACAGACTTACCGGCTTTCTTAAACTGATAAGCTAATTTACCGATAGTTGTAGTCTTTCCTACTCCATTGACGCCGACCACCATAATGACATAAGGCTTCTTGTCCTCCGGAACACTGAAATCCTCAGAATCTACCGTATTGTTTTCTGTCAGCAAAGCTGCAATCTCTTCCCGGAGAATATTATTCAGTTCCTGCGTATTGACATATTTATCCCTGGCTACGCGAGCTTCTATGCGCTTGATGATATTCAGCGTTGTCTCCACTCCCACGTCCGATGTAATAAGTACCTCTTCCAGGTTATCCAGTACTTCATCGTCCACTTTCGACTTGCCGGCAACCGCACGCGCAATCTTGCCAAATACACTTTCTTTGGTTTTGGATAAGCCTTTATCCAATGTTTCTTTCTTTTCCTTTGAGAAAAAACTAAATAATCCCATACGGTTCTATTGTTTATCTGTTTATGGAACAAAGATATAACTAATCTTGTAGACACACAAAAAAAAGTTCCTTTCATTCAATCATGAAAGGAACTTTTATTTAGCATATATATGTTTTCGCTAAATTATTTCTTGAAGAAGTCCTGTACTTTATCGTTAGGAACCATCTGTTCGTCAAAAACGTAAGCACCCGTTTTCGGAGACTTAACCATTTTGATAACCTTAGTATAAGAACGGCCTTCTTTACCTGTCTGAAGGGTTGCGACTGTTTTCTTTGCCATGGTCTACTATTATTTAATTTCTTTATGAACTGTTACTCTTTTCAAAATAGGATTGTATTTCTTCAATTCCAATCTTTCAGTGGTATTCTTTCTGTTCTTTGTCGTAATATAACGAGAAGTTCCCGGCATACCACTATCCTTCATTTCTGTACATTCAAGGATTACCTGTACTCTGTTACCTTTAGCTTTTTTAGCCATAGTTTTCTTCTCCTTTTAATTAACCAATAATTTTGATAGTTTTCCAATCACAGTAACCGTTTGCAACAGCTTCATTCAGCGCTGCATCCAGTCCTTTTTTGTTAATAACACGCAAGCCGTTAGCGCAGATGTTCAGGCTAATCCAGCAATCCTGTTCTACATAGTAGAATTTCTTTGTAAACAAGTTCACATCAAAAGTTCTTTTTGTTCTTCTCTTAGAGTGTGAAACGTTGTTGCCTATCAAGGCTTTCTTTCCGGTAATTTGACAAATTTTCGACATTTCTATCTAGTTTTTATAGTTTTATTCATGGTTCTTTCAAACGGAGTGCAAAGTAAGCGATTTTATTTTATATAAGCAAGTAAATCACCTATTAATTGCAAAATTAGTGCTCATTTTCCTGATTTTGGCACAAATCAAGCAGCAATTGCAGGGTTTTTGCCGTTGCAGCCTGTATATTTTTCTCCCGTCCTTCGTCTTCCGTTAATTTGGCAGTTAGTATTTTTTCTTTATTTCCGGCAGCCACCCAGATCGTGCCGACAGGTTTTTCAGGCGTACCTCCTGCAGGTCCGGCAATACCCGATGTAGCAACTGCATAATCCGTTCCCAGAGTCTCCATGACACCTTTCACCATTTCCACTACGGTTTCTTCGCTTACCGCCCCATACTTTTCCAGTGTTTCCTGACTAACATGCAGAAGGCTTTGCTTTACTTCATTGGCATATGCCACAATCCCTCCCTTATAGAAACGGGAACTACCAGGGATAGCAGTTATGACAGCTGGGACATTGCCGGCCGTACAGCTTTCGGCAGTAGCCAGCGTAAAACCTTCTCTCCAGAAGAATTCACTTATCTCCTTGCTTAGCTTTTTAGTTTCTACTGACATAATACTTTTTAAATTTGTGTTATTTAATGCTTACCCGCGAATATGCAGGCTTGTCTATCGTGCAAAAGTCTTTATCCTGATATTTGAAATAACCTGTCATGGCAATCATGGCTGCATTATCGGTCGTATATCCGAACTTCGGGATATAGATGTTCCATCCATACTTGGCCGCATGTTCCCGGAATGCATTGCGCAGTCCGTTATTCGCCGAAACCCCGCCGGCTACCGCCACTTCATTAATTCCCGTATCCTTCACTGCCTTGCGAAGCTTTTCCATCAAGATATCCACAATGGTATGCTCAAGAGATGCAGCAAGGTCCACCTTATGATGTTCGATGAAATCCGGATCATCCTTCATCCAGTCTCTCAACGAATACAGGAAAGAAGTCTTCAGTCCACTGAAGCTGTAGTCATAACCCGGAATATGCGGCTTGCTGAATGTATAAGCCTTCGGATTTCCCTGACGTGCCAGCTTGTCAATGATCGGTCCGCCGGGATAACCCAGTCCCATTACTTTCGAGCATTTGTCAATGGCTTCTCCGGCTGCATCATCAATCGTCTGTCCCAGCACTTCCATGTCATTATAGGCATTCACACGGATAATCTGAGAGTTTCCGCCAGATACCAGCAGACAAAGGAAAGGGAATTTAGGAGAAGCGTGAACTTCATCCGGTTCTTTAATGAAATGAGCTAACACGTGGCCTTGCAGGTGGTTAACCTCCACCATAGGAATTCCCAATGCACGGGCAAAGCCCTTGGCGAAGGATACGCCGACAAGCAAAGAACCCATCAGACCCGGTCCACGCGTAAAAGCAACCGCGCTCAGTTCATCCTTACTCACTCCCGCCCGTTTAAGAGCTTCACTCACCACCGGAACGATATTCTGCTGATGCGCACGCGAAGCCAGTTCAGGAACGACGCCCCCGTATGCTTCATGCACAGCCTGGCTGGCAGTTACATTCGACAGAAGAACACCATCCTTGATAACGGCTGCAGAAGTATCATCACAGGAGGATTCTATACCTAATATAATTATATGATCCATTGTTCTTACCTTATAATATATTCATTAATGAGTCAATATTTCAAGTCCGTGTTCAGTCATCACAAAAGTATGCTCCCACTGTGCTGAAGGAAGTTCATCTTCCGTCACGACAGTCCAGCCGTCCTCTTCGTCAATAAATACTTCCCACGTTCCCATGTTGATCATCGGCTCGATGGTGAACACCATACCCGGTACAAGCAGCATACCCGTACCCTTCTTTCCGTAATGTTCCACATCAGGTTCTTCATGGAATTCCAGTCCTACGCCATGACCGCAAAGATCACGTACGACTGAAAAGCCGTTCTTATGCGCATGTTTCTGGATTGCATTGCCGATATCACCCACAAAACAGAAAGGTTTGGCTGCTTCCATTCCGATTTCCAGGCATTCTTTGGCCACACGAACCAGCTTTTCTTTTTCAGGAGAGGTCTTCCCGATAATAAACATTCGTGAAGCATCTGCATAATAGCCGTCCAGAATAGTTGTAATATCGACATTGATAATATCTCCTTCTTCCAGAATTTCCTCTTCAGAAGGAATTCCGTGACACACAACTTCATTGATAGATGTACATACACTCTTCGGATAACCTTCATATCCCAATGTTGCGGGGATACCTCCATGCGAAGTGATGTAATTATGTACCAGCTGATCGATTTCTGCCGTACTCATACCTGCATGAATCTCCTGAGCCACCAGATCCAGTGCTCCGGTATTCACCACACCGCTGCGGCGGATTCCTTCAATCTGTTCAGGTGTTTTGATAAGGCTGCGTCTCGGAACAAGATGTCCTTTGTTCTGCCAGTAAAGCACTTTCTTGTCCAGTTCGGTCAGTTCCGCACCTTTAGGAACCGTCCAGTTTATCTTGTTTCTTTTCATAACCGTTTTTAGTCTTGTTTGCTTCCTGCAAAGGTAGCAGAAAAAAATGGAAATGCAGCCAATCAGGGACAAAAATATAGCAGGATCGTAACGAGAGCTTCACACCGACTACTAAAATACATTAAAACTTGGTGCTCCTGACTAATAAAATGCCTTACTTTCAGCTATTGAATGAAGTATTTTTTTATTTTTGCTAGGAAGATTATGCAAAATATCATTCACTCATTAAAAAAACAGAAAAATGGACAAGAATCAAATCGGAACAAATGCCGGCATCGTCTGGAATATATTGAAAGACAACGCCCATTGGGAGTATGAAGATTTAAAAGCTGCAACCGGCTTATCAGATCGAGAGTTGAACGCTGCCATCGGATGGCTTGCACGTGAAGACAAAATAGATTTCGACATGGATCAGAATCATGACCGCCTTTTCTTGCATGTCAATGTGTACATCGGCTGATTATTTTCTGGCAATGTCACTCTATTACCTCACACAGATGCAGACCCGTATCTTCCACGCGGAGATCAACCGGCCTGCATCTGTTTTGTTTTCCGGAAAAAGCCGCCCGGCTTTTTCAAAAACGTTTCGGCCTTTCAGCCAAAACGATTCGACGTTTTAGACAAAACGCCGAGAGCTTTTCGGAAGCGCCTTTCATCCTCTCCCAAAGGTTGCGAGACAGTTCTTCGCTAAAGAATCTTTTTCACGGTAACATCCGGAAAATCTTGCAGTAACAGCAACAGCAGCCCTTCCTCATTCATCCGTTTCGCCTTGATCACCATCGAAACCTGATAAACCATTCCCTGATCCGGTGTGGGATATTCTTTCATCTCATAGGAAACGATGATATAATCTTTCGACCGGAAAATTTCCGTCACCTGCTTGAGAGACTCCTCGCTTCTGGTTGAAAACTCCACCATCATATTACGCATACCCATACTCTTGAAGCACACACTCAGCACCTCCAGACCGGCAAGCGCAAACAAGGTACTCAGAATTCCAACCATATACATCCCTGCCCCGATGGCCAGTCCGATTCCCGACGTAGCCCAGATACCGGCCGCGGTCGTCAGTCCACGCACAATCTGCTTTTGCAGGATGATGGTGCCCGCACCAATGAAACCGATACCGCTGACCACCTGAGCTGCAATACGGCTCGGGTCCAGGCGGACCAGATCGGCTTTCAGAACCTCCATAAAGCCATATTGCGAAACAATCATCATCAGCGCGCTTCCCAGTGCCACCAGAAAATGAGTCCGATAGCCTGCTTCCTTTGCCCGATACTCGCGCTCCAGCCCGATGGCAACTCCCATCAGACCAGCAACCAGCAGTCTCAAAGCAAAATCTCCGTATAATTCCATTCCGTTCATCTCCTTTTCATTAGTTTACCCCGAAATATACTGAAAAACTTCGGATATTGTACTATCTTTGCGCATGAAATCATTAAGTTTTCAAGAATTATATGAAATATAAACTATTAGTACTTGACCTTGACGGAACCCTGACAAACAACCGAAAAGAAATCACTGACCGCACACGCCTTTCCCTGATTGAAGCCCAGAAGAAGGGAGTAAAACTTGTTCTGGCCTCGGGACGTCCTACCTATGGAATTGTTCCTCTGGCTGAAAAGCTGGAAATGCAACGGTACGAAGGTTATATCCTGGCCTACAACGGAGGAGAAATCATCGACTGGAAAACCCGGGAACTGATGTACAAGAACGTATTAGACCCGGAAGTTCTTCCTTATCTCTACCAGTGCGCAAAGGATAATCATTTTGCCATCGTCAGCTACGACGGAGAATATGTGCTTACGGAAAATCCGGAAGATGAATACGTGCTTAAGGAAGCATTGCTTAATGTAATGAAGATCAAAAAGGTAGACAATTTCCTTAAAGCAATACATCATCCTATTGCAAAATGCCTGATTGTCGGTGAACCCACCCGGCTTGCCTTGCTCGAGAAGGAAATGTACGAACATTTAAAAGATCGCATGGGGGTATTCCGCTCAGAGCCCTACTTCCTGGAACTCGTTCCGAAAGGTATTGATAAGGCCCGTTCTCTTTCTGTGCTTCTGGAAAAACTGGGAATGACCAAGGATGAAATGATTGCTGTCGGAGACGGATTCAACGATCTTTCAATGATCCAATACGCCGGACTGGGAGTTGCCATGGCCAACGCACAGGAAGTCGTAAAAGAAAACGCCGACTTCATCACTCTTTCCAATGAAGAAGACGGCGTTGCCCATGTCGTAGAAAAATTTATTCTGACTTAGGCTTACGGTCAAAAAACGGATTTTTTGAGGATGCACTCACCGGAATAGCATATACCTGGGTGCATCCATCCAACCAGTCCAGCTGCCGGGCAGCCAGACCTGCCGAAAACATGATTCGCGTATCTACCCGATGATCAGCAGCCACCGAGCAGGCTGATCCAAGAGCAATCCCCAAATCCACACTATTGATCGCACAAGGCACCCCGTCTTCCCGTTCTCCACATGCCGCACAGCCGCAGTATCCACAATTCAGTCCCTGCGGATGTTCACGCGTTCCGATCAGCACAACACACTCCGCTTCCAGAATATTGTCCGCATCACGAAGGAAAAACTTGAAACCATTATCTTCATACATCTGTTTCATGGTTTCCGATAAAATCCGAAGATTACTTTCCGTCACCAGCGCCACCTCGATAATATCCACTCCCTTTGCTTTGGGTGCCGTACGGGCCGCCGTCATCATCAGCTGAGCAATCTGTACCACCTGCTCATGCCGACAGTCTCTTTCATTCAGTATCATAAGGCTTCTATATATAAATAAGGTATATACTGTTATTCAGTCCGTAAAAATACAAAGTTCCACGAATCTGCACAAGACCCGAGTCTTCTCCATGCAAATCCGTGGAACTTTTATTCAGGAAACAGAAAACTTCTTCAGAAAGTCATCTGCCCTTTATCTTATTTCAAGATATCCAATTGCTTGAAACACTTCACCAGTTTATCGATAGCAAAATCTACCTGGTCTTGAGTATGTGTAGCCATCAGCGCGAAACGTACCAGTGTATCCTGCGGATGACAAGCAGGCGGGATAACCGGATTGATAAATACGCCTTCATCAAAAGCCAGCTTGGTTACTTCGAAAGTCTTGTCTGTATCACGAACATACAACGGAATGATCGGGCTTTCCGTATCACCGATTTCAAATCCGGCGTCACGGAAACGCTTCAATGCGTAGTTAGTGATCTTCCAGAGGTTTTCCTGACGTTCCGGTTCAGTCTTCAGGATATGAAGAGCCTCGATAGCCGCAGCTGTTGCAGCCGGAGTATTGCTGGCCTGGAAGATATAAGAACGGGCATTGTGGCGCAGCCAGTTGATTACATCCTTGTCACCGGCAACGAAACCGCCGATAGAAGCCAGAGACTTACTGAATGTACCCATAATCAGATCGATTTCGTCAGTCAGTCCGAAATGGTCACATACACCGCGTCCGTTACGTCCGAACACGCCCAGACCATGAGCTTCGTCTACGTAAACGCTGGCATTGTATTTTTTCTTCAGGCGAACGATTTCAGGCAAATTCGCCAAATCACCTTCCATAGAGAATACGCTGTCTACAACAATGAGCTTCAAAGCATCAGGTTCGCATTTCTGCAACTCCTTCTCCAGCGCATCCATGTCATTATGCTTGTATTTCAGCTGAGTAGCGAAAGAGAGACGGCGACCGTCAACGATAGAAGCATGATCACGGTCATCGCAAATAATGTAGTCTCCACGTCCGACCAACTGGGGAATAACTCCTTCGTTTACTGTAAAACCGGTAGAAAAACACAGAGATTCATCTTTTCCAACGAACTCAGCCAGTTCCTTTTCCAGTTTAATGTGAATGTCCAATGTTCCGTTCAGCAATCGTGAACCTGCACAACCTGTACCGTACTTCTGGGTTGCAGCAATAGCAGCATCAATGATTCTCTTGTCATAAGTTAACCCCATGTACGAATTGGACCCAAACATCAGCACCTTCTTTCCGTCCATCATCACTTCAGTGTTCTGTGCACTGTCTATTTCACGAAAATAAGGATACACGCCTCTTTCCATATACATCTGAGGCAGTCTGAATTTACTTAATCTGTCTTGTAATATTCCCATATTTAAATATTGGAAGCCACTCCGGCTCCTTTAAATTATATTTTGATAATTCAAGCTTGTTTAAAATGACGCGCAAAGATAATAATTTCTCCAGACCCAGACGCAAAATACTCAAAAAAAAACGTTTCCATGTCAATTATCAGTCCAAAAAAGGATTTTTCAAGCAAATAATATTATTTTTGTACTCCGAAACCAAGCTAGAGAAGAGACATGAGCCTGAAAAAAAGAATTATTTTCATCGTCAATCCCATTTCCGGAACTCACAGCAAAGAAACAATTCCACAGCTGATCGAGGAAAAGATTGACCATTCTAAATATGACTATTCCATCCAACGCACCCAATATGCCGGACATGCCTCCCAGATAGCTGCCGAAGCTGCCAGGGATGGAGTCGACATTGTTGTTGCTGTCGGAGGAGACGGCACCATCAATGAAATCGGCCGTGCACTCATCCATACGCGGACAGCCATGGGAATCATTCCCTGCGGTTCCGGAAACGGCCTGGCCCGCCATTTGAACATTCCGATGATTGCCCGCAAGGCACTGGACGTCATTAATGCCGGAACTGTCAGAACCATTGATTACGGGATCATTGACGGTCATCCTTTTTTCTGTACCTGCGGAGTCGGATTCGATGCTTTTGTCAGTCTGAAATTTTCCGATTCAGGGAAAAGAGGTTTGCTGACTTATCTGGAGAATACATTGCACGAGAGTCTCACCTACCAGCCGGAAACTTACGAAATAGAGAACGCGTCAGGCACCGCCCGCTATAAAGCTTTTCTCATAGCCTGCGCAAATGCTTCCCAATACGGGAATAATGCCTACATTGCTCCTCAGGCTTCTCTGACTGACGGAATGATGGATATCACGGTGCTGGAACCTTTCACCGTATTGGATGTCCCGGCGCTCTCGTTCCAGCTCTTCAACCGGACACTGGATCAAAACAGCCGGATCAAGACCATGCGTGAGAAAAAAATCACGATTCACCGTTCGCAGGAAGGAGTTTTCCATTTTGACGGCGATCCGGCACAGGGAGGAAAAGACCTTGAAGTGGAAATCATTCATCAGGGTCTGCATGTCGTAGCGCCCCTGAAGGGACATAACGACACCATTCCGTTAAACGTGCTGCATCACATTACTGAATTTATCGGCATGCGCCCCATTACTTCAACCATTGCAAGCAAGCACCGGCAGCTTCTGAAATTAAACCAGCACATTCTGCGCCGGCTGGCCAAAAGAGGATAAGGATCTGCCGGCTTCAAAGGTAAAGATAGAAATCCTTTACCAGAGCAAGATATTCCGGACTATACACACGAGGTTCCGTTTCAATTGTCAGATGATCTGTTTCACTGGACGGAACCAGTTCCTTCGTAAAGGCCATCAATACCCGCTTGGGGGCTATTCCCGGTTTGGTATGCACCCAGGTCTGACGTTTTAAATACAGGCGATGGCGCAAGGCCAGACCTATAAAGTCCCGTCCGGCATCCGAAGGCAGAACGACAGAGAAGACTCCCCGCTCTGTCAGCAGGCGGCATACCGCTTCAAGCAATTCGTCAAAATCCAGTCCGTCCGTATGGCGGGCCGCATTCCTTTGCCGGTCAGGACACAACACCTTCTCCGTAAAATAAGGAGGATTGGAAACAATCGCATCAAACACGCCATCCGTTTCCGCCCGCATCTCCCGCACATCCTGTTTCCATATCCGGATCCGGTCGGCCCAGGGAGAAGCTGCAACGTTTTCCAAAGCCTGCTCCACCGCGGCTTCATCCACATCTATTCCACACACGGGAGCCTGGCAGCGCTGGGCTGCCATCAAGGCGATCAGGCCGGTTCCGGTTCCCAGATCCAGCACACGCCCCTCTTCAGGCAACTCTGCCCACGCCCCGACCAGCACTCCGTCGGTGCCGACCTTCATGGCACAACGGTCGTGGCAAACCGTAAATTGCTTGAATTTAAAATAAGGATTAGGCATATTCTTGTTTCTCTTTTTTCAAAAATGTCGTCAAAAATAACAAATCACTTCCGAATCCTCCAACAAAATGCAGGATATTTAGTTATATAATCTGTATTTGGCACAAATGTTTTTCCAAATTCAGAGTGGAATGATTAACTTTGCAGACGTTTTTGGGGTGAAGTACCCCTTACGTTTGATTATAGACGGTATTAAAAGAAGTATGATAAAGAAAAATAGAAAAGATCAGATTTTGATGAAAACAGAGAATGAGGACATTTCAATGTTAGCCGAAATAGATACCAACCCTGTGGAAGTTACCAAGGAGGAGCTGGATCAGGTATTTCCTGTCATGACTCTCCGCAATCTGATAATGTTCCCATCGGTGGTTATGCCTGTCACTGTAGGCAGACAAAGTACGCTCAAGCTGGTGAATACCGCCTTGAAGAAAAAATCTTCCATCGTCATCACGACTCAAAAAGTGAGCGAGGTGGAGGCTCCCGGCTTTAAAGATCTTTACCCCGTAGCTGTGATCGGTAAAGTTCTGCGTATTTTTGAAATGCCGGGAGGCAATACGACTGTTATTCTCCAGTCCAATGGTCCCAAGGTAAATCTGGACGAAATCACGGCTACCCGTCCTTACCTGCAAGGTAAAGTCAGCCTCATTGAGGAAGACATGCAGGTAGAGAAATCCGACGAGATGAAAGCCCTGATGGATACATGCCGTGAACTGAGCACCAAATATGTAGAAGCATCGGAAAGAATGAGTCCGGATACGGCTTTTGCCATCAAGAACCTGGACGAACCGGAGATCCTGGTCAACTTCATCTGTACGAACTTTCCGTTCTCGCAGGAAGACCGTTATGCCCTGCTTTGCATCAACAATCTGAAAGACCGCCTTTACCGGCTGATTCAGGTGCTGAACAAGGAAGTGCAGCTGGCTACTCTCAAACAGAATATCCAGATGCGTACTCGCGAAGATCTGGATCGCCAGCAGCGTGAATATTTCCTGCAACAGCAGATCAAAAATATTCAGGATGAGCTGGGCAACGGACAGAATGACGAGGTGGAAGAACTGAGAGAAAAGGCCAGCCACAAGAAATGGAGACGCGAAGTGGGCGAAACTTTCGAAAAAGAAGTAAGCAAACTGGAACGGATCAACCCGCAGTCTCCGGACTACAACGTGCAGCTGACTTACCTTCAGACTCTGCTGGCACTTCCGTGGGATGTTTATACGGACGATGTCATCAACATACCCAATGCCGAAAAGGTGCTGAACAAAGACCATTATGGACTGGAAAAGGTAAAAGAACGTATTCTGGAACATCTGGCTGTATTGAAACTGAAGAACGACCTGAAATCTCCGATCATCTGCCTGTATGGTCCTCCGGGAGTCGGAAAAACTTCTCTGGGACGTTCCATTGCTGCGGCCCTGAAACGGAAATACGTCCGAATGTCACTGGGAGGTGTGCACGATGAAGCTGAAATCCGCGGACACCGCAAGACTTACATCGGTGCCATGCCGGGACGTATCATCAAGAGCCTGATCAAGGCAGAAACGTCCAACCCGGTCATCATTCTGGATGAAATCGACAAACTGGGAAGTGATCACCGGGGAGATCCGAGCTCTGCCATGCTGGAAGTACTGGATCCGGAACAGAACAACACGTTCCACGACAATTATATCGACATGGATTATGACTTGTCAAAAGTGATGTTCATCGCCACGGCCAACAATCTGGCTACGATCCCTACCCCGCTGCTGGACCGTATGGAGCTGATCGAGGTAAGCGGATATATCACCGAAGAAAAAATCGAGATTGCCCGCCGTCACCTGATTCCGAAAGAGATGGATGCCAACGGACTGAAAAAAGAACATGTCAAGTTTACCAAGGCTGCCATCGAATATATCATTGAGAATCATACCCGGGAAAGCGGTGTACGTGAACTGGAAAAGAAGATCAGCAAGGTAATGCGTAAGATTGCCCTGGAAATTGCAAGCGACAAATTCACCGGCCAGCACGAACTGAAGCCGGCAGACATCAGACAATATCTGGGCGCTCCGGAATATTCACGCGACAAGTATCAGGGCAATGAATATGCCGGTGTGGTAACCGGACTGGCCTGGACTGCCGTAGGAGGTGAAATCCTGTTTGTAGAAACCAGTCTCAGCAAAGGAAAGGGCGGCAAGCTTACCCTGACCGGAAATCTGGGTGATGTCATGAAAGAATCTGCCATGCTGGCCGTAGAATACCTGAAGGCACACAGCCACATGCTGGACTTGCCGGAAGATATCTTCGACAACTGGAATATCCATATCCACGTTCCGGAAGGAGCAATCCCCAAGGACGGACCTTCTGCCGGAATCACCATGGTCACTTCACTGGCGTCGGCACTCACCCAGCGCAAGGTCAAAGCCAATCTGGCCATGACCGGCGAGATAACCCTTCGCGGAAAAGTTCTTCCGGTCGGAGGTATCAAGGAAAAGATCCTGGCTGCCAAACGGGCTGGTATCAAGGATATCATCCTGTGCGAAGAGAACCGCAAGAATATTGAGGAGATACAGCCGATCTATCTGAACGGACTGACTTTCCACTATGTGAAGGATATCAAAGAGGTGCTCAAGCTGGCCCTGACCAACGAAAAGGTGGCAGATGCCATTGACTTTACCCAAACTAAAGAAGAAAAAGACTCCAAAAAACAGTAACATGACGTTTGAACTCCAATATACAGACCCGCGCTCCAATGCGCGGGCGGGTCTGATCACAACCGACCACGGCCAGATCGAAACCCCCATCTTTATGCCGGTAGGAACACTGGGCACCGTGAAAGGTGTGCACCTGCATGAGCTGAAAGACGACATCAAAGCCCAGATCATTCTGGGAAATACCTATCACCTTTATTTACGTCCGGGACTGGACATCATCGAAGGAGCCGGAGGACTGCACAAGTTCAACGGCTTTGACCGCCCGATGCTGACCGACAGTGGAGGCTTTCAGGTGTTCTCTCTTTCCGGCATCCGCAAGATGCGCGAAGAAGGTGTTGAGTTCCGCTCTCACATTGACGGCTCGAAACACCTGTTTACTCCGGAAAGGGTTATGGACATTGAGCGTACCATCGGAGCTGATATCATGATGGCTTTCGATGAATGTACACCGGGTACCGCTGATTACGAATATGCCCGGAAGTCTATGGAGATGACTCACCGCTGGCTGGACCGCTGCCTGACACGGTTCAACGAGACAGAGCCTAAATATGGTTATAACCAGTCACTCTTCCCCATCGTGCAAGGATGTGTCTATCCGGATCTGCGCAAGCGGTCGGCCGAATACATTGCATCGAAGAATGCCGACGGAAATGCGATCGGCGGACTGGCAGTAGGTGAACCTACCGAGAAAATGTACGAAATGATTGAAGTTGTCAACGAAATACTTCCCGCCGACCGTCCCCGCTATCTGATGGGTGTGGGTACTCCCATCAATATCCTGGAAGGTATCGAACGGGGTGTGGACATGTTCGACTGTGTCATGCCGACCCGTAACGGCCGTAACGGTATGCTGTTCACCAAGGATGGCATCATGAACATGCGCAACAAGAAATGGGAAAACGACTACTCTCCTATCGAAGCCGACGGAGCATCCTATGTTGATACGATGTACAGCCGTGCTTACCTGCGCCACCTGTTCCATGCTCAGGAACTGCTGGCCATGCAGATTGCTTCCATCCATAACCTGGCCTTCTACCTGTGGCTGGTCGGCGAAGCAAGAAAACACATCATTGCCGGTGACTTCTCGACCTGGAAGCCTGCTATGGTGAAACGGTTGTCCACCCGTCTGTAAATTCAGGAACTAAAGTTAGAAACCAAGAGAACGAACAATGAAGACAAACCTGTTTAAGAAAAAATGGTTGAAGAGACTTGACAAATACATCATCATCAAGTTTCTGGGTACTTATTTCTTTGCCATTGCTTTGATCATCTCCATCGCTGTCGTATTTGATATCAATGAAAACATCGATGACTTCATCAACAACAAGGCACCGCTGAAAGCAATCGTATTCGATTACTACCTGAATTTCATACCCTATTATACCAACCTCTTCAGTCCCCTGTTTGTCTTCATTGCCGTCATCTTTTTCACCTCCAAACTGGCAGAGAATTCCGAAATTATCGCCATGTTCTCTACGGGTATGAGCTTCAAGAGGCTGATGGTGCCCTATATGATCTCGGCTGGAATCATTGCATTGGTGACCTATATCCTGAGTACGGAAGTTATCCCGACCGGAAGTGTTACCCGACTGAAGTTTGAGCAGGTGTACAAAAACAAGAAGAAGGTAGATTATGTACGCAACATCCAGCTGGAAGTTGACAGCGGAGTCATTGCATACATGGAACGCTACGAGGACTACAACCGGACAGGCTACCGTTTCTCACTCGACAAGTTTGAAGACCACAAGCTGGTTTCTCACCTGACGGCGAGACGGGTGACCTATGATACGGCAACAGTACATAAATGGATCATCCGCGACTACATGATCCGGGAAATGAAAGGGATGCGTGAAACCATAACCCGGGGCGACCGCATGGATTCCATCATCAATATGGAACCTCAGGACTTTCTGATCACACGCGGACAGCAGGAAACCATGACCAGCCCGCAGCTGAGAGAATATATTGACAAGCAGAAGAAGCGCGGATTTGCGAATATCAAGATTTTCGAAGTGGAATATTACAAGCGTATTGCCACTTCCTTTGCCGCCTTTATCCTGACCGTCATCGGGCTTTCTCTTTCTTCCCAGAAACGGAAAGGAGGTATGGGACTGCACCTGGGTATCGGAATCGGACTAAGTTTCTCTTACATCCTGTTCCAGACCATTTCGTCTACTTTTGCCATTAATGGAAACGTACCGCCTAATCTGGCTGTATGGATTCCGAACATTCTTTATCTGTTTATAGCAATCTATCTGTATCGGAAAGCTCCGAAATAACAATCCGAAGCAAGATATTCCTTCATTTCACTATACAAGGCATAAGGCTTATGCAAAGGAAATGCCGGCTTTGTCAGGTAAAAGCAGCTGGTTCCAGCAAGTGAAATAATCTGTTCCAGTAGGTGAAACAATTTGTTCCACTTACTGGAACAAATTATTTCAGTAAGTGGAACCCTTTCAGTCTTCCGTAAACATCGGCAATAATCACCAAAAGAAATTCCCGCTGTCTCCTGTCAGAGGACAGGATACAACGGGAAAATACAAGAGAAACGTCAGGCTTTATTCAGCCTTGAAACAATAGATGTTACCTGAAAAATCTGTACCAAAGAAAGTATTTCCTGATACGGCCACCGTGGTCAGAATGGGAGAACCTGTCTTATGACGCCACATGAGTGAACCGTTCTTACGGTTGACCGCATAGAAGGTGCCGTCAGAAGCTCCTACGATCACCATGTCACCCGACAGAACAGGAGTGCTTTCCACCTGAGCCATCTCACCGTTCGTGTAAGGAGAGGTATATATCATGGCTTTACCTGTACGGTATTTCCATTTGATGTCCAGTGTCTTGCGGTCGAGTGCGACAATACCTTCACCTGCCGTTCCGAAAATGATCTCTCCGCGTGTTACAAGCGGACTGGAAGTAGCCTCAACCGAGAAAGGCAGTTTCTTGACAGCCAGTATCTCGCCAGTCTTTTCAGAAAGTACGAAAAGAGAACTTTCAGACAGGAAATACATGGCTCCGTCGTGCATGGACGGAGATGACGAACGGAAACGGATTCCGTCTTCACTCTTTGCCCAAAGCAGCTTGCCGGTGCGTGCATCATTGGCATACATAGCACCCCACTGCACACTGCCGATAAGTACATCTTCATCCGGGCTCAACGACAAGGTGCAGGTAGTACCTTCGCGCTGCGACCAGGATGAGTTCTTCCAGATCTCACGGCCAGTTCTGGCATCAAGCGCAACCAGTCCCTTTCCTGCTCCGGCAAAGACTGTTGTTTCATTGGCAGCCAGTCCGTCTTCCAGTCCCGGAACAACTGCTACGTCAAGTTTCTTTTCCCATGCCAGTTTTCCGCTCTTGGCATCAATTGCATAAAGATATCCCCAGATATCCTGAGCAAAGATAAGTCCCTGTGCAGAAACAATGGTGTTCTTCACTGAAGAACGTGTGGAGTATTTCCAGCAGAGGCTGCCGTCGGTTGCATCCATCGCTGTAACGGAAGATTTGCCCTGTATGTTTTCATCCATAGTAGCTGCAAAGGCCTTACCGTCAACCACAATCGGAGAAGTCATATAAACATTCGATCCCATGTTCTTTACCCATGCCAGACGGATCGGCAGATTCAGTGTGTCTTTTGTTACGGCCACATGCTGCGGGTTTCCGCCAAGATTGGTCCAGTTGTCGCTTGTCTTGACTTCGACAGGAGTGGATGTATAAGTAAAGAAGCTTTCAGCTCTGGCTGTCTCTCCGTTTTTGAAAGTAGCTGTTGCCTTAAGTGTCACGGTACGTCCTTCACATTCAGCCGGAAGTTTCACGGCATCCGTCCAGTTGAAATCGGTCTGGCGGGTCATGCTGCGCTGCGGAGTTACAGCCTTGTCTTCCATATATACGGCATAAGTCACCTTGGCTGTCTGAGTTACCGTAGAATAGGTATTGACCGAAACCTGCAGTTTGCCATCCTTCGTCACAGGTGCCTGTTCGTTCTGGGCTGAAGCAATCACAATACTCTTGTCGATGTAAGTATATCTGAGTTCGGAAGAAATATTCCCCTTGCTGTCCATACCTATTTTGCGGAATGCAGACGTAGCATGATCAATACCTCCGCGTGCCAGAGTAGAAGTACAGATAGCCAGCGCGTTGCCGTGACGGGTAATGTGGTTAATGTGAACATGTCCGTATACCCATGCTTTCAGATTATGTGCATCGAGATCTATATCCATACCCTTGCCGGCAGAAAACACATGACGGTCGCCGCTGGTCCAGTAATCGTGATTGAACACAACAATCGGTTTTCCTTCAGGGATCTGTGCCAGGTCATTCTTCAGCCAGTGGTATACATCTTCCTTGGTATATCCCGGACGGTAATCTCCTCCCCACATCGGAGTAACGATGTAATGGGTATTGCCTGCATCGAATGAATAATAAACGGGGCCATAGATACTTTCAAAGAGTTCTTCACCATATTTCCCTTTGACAAGGTCATGGTTACCGATGCAATAGTACACAGGCACTTCCATATTGACTGTATTCATCATCGGTTTATGATTCTTCAGTCCGCCTTCATAACAGATATCGCCAGTATGTATGATAAAGGCTGCCCCTTCATTGTGTGCATATTTTCTCAGGTCGGATACCCATTCTTCCTGACCTGTAGCCGTTGATATTTCGGTATCTGAAATATGCAGGAAGGCATGTTCTCCCTTGCTGCCAAGAAGTGCATTGTAGGGAATTACTCCGAAATCATATTCGGTTTTGCCGTTTTCTATCGCGTGATAGTGACGGAATGTCTTGTATCCGCTGGGTGTAGTGATAAAGAGGAAACGTTCACGTTTATGTCCCGGTAATGAATATTCACCCGAAGCAGACGTTTTCACCACATTCAGTCCGTCGGATACAAGTATTCCTTTCAGCGTTTTTTCCCCTTTGTCGAACTGCCCGTTGCGGTTGGCATCGACATAAACTTTTCCTGCGTATTCTGCGGCTGTAGCGGTTGCCGAGGCCAGAAGAAGGCAGGAAATGACAGTTGTTGCTTTCATTGATTTTTCTGGTTATAAGAAATTGGTAAAATGATAAATGCCCGGAGCAGCAAGTCAGCAACTCCGGGCATAAAATTAGAATAATTGCATCATCCCTCAAAAGATGTCCGCAATGTTTTTATTCAGCCCAGAACTTGTTCTGTTTCAAGTTGGGGTTCATTTCCAGATCCTGAACATCAAGCGGAGTGTAATAATACTTAGGTTCGATGAAATCGAAAGCACCTACCTGTGAAGTGATATGGATATAACCTTTATCATTTTCAGTCAGAGAGAAGGTGTGTCCTTCAAGTGTATACACTGTCAGCTTTTCTGCAGCAAATTCATCCTTGCGTGCTTCTGATTCAGCCTTGGTCATTACCACAGCAATATCATTTACTCCGTCACCGGTCATATCATATTTACCAGGACCCGGGATGTACATACCTTCAGGAGCCTTGTTCATCAGCTTGCCACATCCCCAACGCATAAGGTCGTTGTATCTGAAGCCTTCGCAGGCAAGCTCGATACGGCGTTCGCGACGTACTTCGAGTACAGCTCCAAGCTGGCTTGAAGTAGCATTGGAATATCTCTGCTGCTGTACGGGATCAATGTTTGCAAGCCAGTCTGCCAGCTGTGCATGCGGCATACCTACACGGTCACGCAGCAAGTTGATTGACTTATCCAGGTCGTCCTGTGTCAGTGTACCCAGTTCTGCCTTTGCTTCTGCATAGATAAGAAGGATTTCACCATAGCGGAATACCGGCATGTCGAAATAGCACTTGCCCCATTCAATCTGGTCTGCAGAGCGAGGATCAAACTTGATCTGCATATATCCGCCCTTGTCAAGTGAAGGAAGGGTCGGTTCATAAGCATTGGCACGAATATATCCCGGCCACATGAAAGTCTGTTTCAATCGCGGGTCACGATTCTCAAAGATTTCAGCATATGTCTTGGTAGCATATCCTTCCACATCCTGGAACCGTTTGGTTGTATTGCCGTCAATCACCAGATAATCTTCCATCAGGTCTCTTGACAATCCGGAATAAGCTGTGATCTGCTGTGCATTGTGCATGATACCGAGATCTTTGTCATAATCAGTCATAAGAATGATTTCCGGGTTCTTGCTCAGGTCCAGATTACAGAACAGTGATCCGTATGTACCCATGTCATCAACATCTTCCATAGACAAAGAGTATGTACCGCCCATCAGCTGTTCAGCAGCACTGATAGCCTCTTCAAAGAAACGGTCAGCATCGTTCAGTTCAAGTTCCTTATGATATTTGCGGAATGTTGCTTCATTCAAAGCGATACGTGCCTTCAATGCCAGAGCAACGTCTCTTCCCACCTTGGTCTTGCTGTTGGTAGTTTTCATATTGGCAATTGCAAAGTCAAGATCCTGCATGATGCTGTCCACAACCAGTGAACGCGGATCCTGGGTCTTATACAGCAAGTCAATATCACTGGTCTGAAGATCCCGGCTGTACCAGGGCACATCTGAATATGACTGAACCTTGTCATAATAAAGTTTTGCACGGTACATTCTTGCCAATCCGATGAAGTGATTGATCTCTGCAGGATCACCTGTCACATTTCCGGTACGTGCCAGCATGAAGTTTACGTTACGGATTGAACTCCAGCTCCACTGTCCGACGGTTTCCGGATTGATTGTACCACCCAGCAACTTATAGGTAGAACTTGATTCAGTGTAGAGCATGTTGTCTGACACAGCATCCCAGTAACTTCCTCCGAGATAGCCATACATGTTATTGGTATAGATCTCCAGGTCATTTACAGTTTTGAAGAATGATTCTTCAGTAATACTTGTTTCGGGATAGCGGTCCATGAACGAGTCGTTACATCCCGTCAGTGCTCCGGCCAGACCAAAAGCCAAAGCCATTCCAAATATATTCTTATTTGCTTTCATGATTAAATTCTCTGATAATAATGTTTGTTTAGAATGTTACGTTAAGACCGAATGAGTAAGAACGCTGAAGCGGATATGACTGTCCACCCAGACCTTCAGGGTCGATATTGTAATATTTGTACAATCCAGAGATTGTAAACAGGTTATCGCCTGAGAAGTAAACTCTCACTCTGCTGATATTAACTTTCTGAGTCCACTTGGTCGGCAGGGTATATCCCAGCGTCAAGTTTTTCAATCTGATATAAGCTGCATTCTGCATGTATTTGGTCTGTGTCAGTGCAGCTTCAGTATACTCAGCTACATAACCCTTCATACGCGGGAAGTATCCGTTCGGATTATCTTCAGTCCAGCGATCGTAGTAGTTACCGTAAGTGATGTTAGTCCAGGGCTGTGAGTAGATACCCCAGAAGTAAAGGTCACCAGAACCAGGATAATAATCACGTTTTCCTACACCCTGGAAGAATGCGCTAAGGTCAAATCCGTTCCAGTCTGCATATGCATTGATACCGAATGTGAAGCGTTTGCTTGAGTTACCGATGATGGTACGGTCACCATGATCTTCAAGAGTGTTGGCACCCTGAGAAATCTTTCCGTCACCATTCAGGTCAGCAAATTTCAAGTCACCGGCTTCAAGAGGACGGTTTTCCAGATAAGAAGCTACGTTAGTCTGGTCTGCATGGTTTGCTACATCTTCAGCAGAGGTAAAGAATCCTTCTGTGGTGTATCCCCACATCTGTCCGAATTCATAACCCACATAATAGCTTCCCAGAGTTCCTGTCGGGTTGTTGAACTTGGTAATGAATGAACGGCTGTCGGCCAGATTGAAACCTACCTGATAGTTCATCGGTTTACCGGCAACTTTTACCTGATCCTTCCAGGTCATTGTTACTTCCCATCCTTTTGTCTTCAGATCGGCAGCATTTTCACTAGGCACGCTTGTACCGAGTACTCCCGGCAAAGGCTGACCGCTAGTCACCATATCCTTGGTACGGCGTACATAGTAGTCACCACTGATGCTCAAACGGTTGTCCAGGAAGTTGATATCAGCACCGATATTTGATGTAGAAACCTTTTCCCATGTCAGTGTAGAAGAAACAAGTCCCGGAGCACTTACATACAAAGGACGTTCACCATCGATAATGTATCCGAGTTTACCGGAACTCATGGATGCAATGTAAGGATAGTATGAAGAGTTGTTCTGGTTACCGAGCAAACCGTAAGAATAACGGAGTTTGAAGAAACTTACAACATCTTCAAGAGGTTTCCAGAATTTCTCACGGGATACAACCCATGCAGCAGAACCTGAGGGGCTGAATACGAAACGGTCATTCTTCGGGAAACGTGATGTACCGTCATAACGGCCGTTGAATTCCAGGATATATTTGTCATCGAAGGTATAGTTAAAACGAGCATAAGCTCCTCGCAGAGCCAGTGTGCTGATTGATTCAGACATGCTCATATCGCCTGTAGCCAGCTGGATAGTCGGAAGTCCATCGGTGATCAGGTTGTTTCTGCTCATACCAGTATATTCATAACGGTATTCTTCCTGATTGAATCCGGCAACGACATTCACGAAATGTTTTTCATTGAAAGTCTTGGCAAATGTAGCATATACATCAAACGTAATGTTCTTTGTTTCTGAAGATGCAGCAGAGGCGCTGTTCACTTCGTCTTTATAAAGAGTCTCCAGTTCGGGACCGTTCTTGTAAGGAACAGACAAGACTGCTGAACGGTCACGGTTCTTCTTGGTTGAATAAGCAAAGTTACCGTTTACCCACAGAACATCTTTCAGGATATCAATACGGGTATTGAACTGTGTAGTAATGTTTGCACCTTTCTGTGTAGTACGTCCACCTTCACCCAGACGTCCCAGCCATGATGCACCACTGCTGGTCCAGCTTCCGTCAGGGTTCTTAGGTGTATCCATCGGGTTCAGACGGTTGATACTCCAGAAGTAGCTGTCACCGGAATAGCTGTCATTCAATGCAGTCGGTTTATCATAATCAGTAAAGATAATCTGCGTATTGTTAGATACGCTCCACCAGTCTGTCAGTTTGAAATCCAGTTTTGAACGTACATTGTAACGATTAAATTTATCTGTTCCGTAACGTATCATACCATCAGTGAAGTTATATCCTGCTGACAGGAAGTAGTTCACTTTATCGGTCTTTCCTGAAATGTCAACAGAATGCTGGGTTGAGAATCCGTTCTTCTTATAAGCCTCGCCCACCCAGTCAGTGTTTCCAAAATAAGAATAGCTTCCGTCGGGATTCAGGAAGTAAGGAGAAGTAGACGGATCTTCAGAAACTTTCTTGGCGTATGCCAGCTGCTCTTCATTATACAGATTATAGAACGGACGGCTCATCACATTACGAACCTGTGCTACAATATAAGGATCGGTAATAACGTCCTGTTCCTGTGTATTCTGGCGGAGAGAGAAGTTGTTGTTATAGTTAATGGTCAACTTTTCAGAATTACCTTTCTTGGTTGTTACCAGAATTACACCATATGCAGCACGTGAACCATAGATGGCACATGAAGCAGCATCTTTCAATACAGAAATACTGCCGATGTCATTCGGGTTAAGGTTATTCAGTGTGGATGTATCAGAAATGATACCATCGATTACAACCAGCGGATCACTGCTGTTCAGTGAAGTGATACCACGAATGTTGAATGACGGGTTATCATTGGCCTGACCACTGCCCACCGTAATGTTCAGGTTGGCTACCGTACCCTGCAATGCCTGACCGACATTCTGAACCGGACGGTTCTCAATCTGTTTAGTAGCTACAGTTGCAACAGATCCAGAAAGGTTGACTTTCTTCTGTACACCGTAACCCACAACAACCACTTCATCCAGCATTTCTGTATCTTCTTGAAGAATAATGCTAAGTGGTCGTCCGTTCCATTTTACAGTCTGGGTTTTATAACCCACGAATGAGATTTCAATTGTTTCCCCTTTTTTCACTTGTGAGATGTTGAAATCACCGTCAAGACCTGTAATAACCCCTCGCGTGGTACCCTTGACCACAACTGATGCTCCGATTACCGGCTCACCATTTACGTCTTTCACAGTACCGGTACAAGCCGAGTTCTGCTGTACCTTATCAACTGCCATGCTCGCATCTTCCGACTGGACAGAAGGAGCTGCTGCCAGGTTCCCCGCTGCTCCACTAAGAAAGAGCAGCATACTGACTGATTTAATTGAATTTAGTTTCATATTATACGATTTGTATTAGGTGTAACATACATATGCAAATTACTGCATTTTTTAAGAGTTACAAATTAGACAATATTATAGAATATATGGATAAAATTACTTTTATATTAAATTACTAATCCTGTTATAGCGCGTTTTAAATGTTATATTTCAAAACCAATGTACAATTCAATGTTTATAATAGACAATCCTACAAAGTGTGAATAAAACATTCATATAGTTACATTGCGGTTCTGAAACAACTTTGCATTTCTTTTTTAGGCCTGCCTACATAACGGAAATATACAGCCATCATTACGGAAAGTCCGGCAATGAGTATTCCTGAGATATATGCTGCCGTTACTATAAAATGGAGCCAGTCCATATCACGTGTATAGAAGTTCTTATAGAGCAATACACCTACACTGCCCAGATACCCGAAAGAATCGGCCACACAGATCAGAAAGCTGATATTACTCTTATAGCGGAAAAGAGCTATCCAGCGTTCAAAGAACATTGTATGAAAACAGGCATAGCAGAGATACAGCCCAAAACCAGTGCTTATCATCCAAAGCGCAGGTGATACCATTTCATGGGCAAAGAGCCATGTCATAACAAAGAGAAGACATCCGCTTCCGATAAAAGTGTAAATATTGCCGAAGAAAACCCGCTTGTGATCAGTGACCTTAATCATACTCGCCACAATCGAAAGTACCATTACTGCAATGATTATCTCAGACGTGGCAAGTATACCTGCATTCTCTCCATATCCCATCTGTGCCCAAAGTTCAACAGCAAAATTGTCACGCAAATCGCGGTACACGGTCAAAGTAGCGTATGTCAGCGTAGAAAGTATCACTCCCCACGAGAAGGAACGGAAAAACTTCATTCTTTCTAAAGCTCCCATTGGAGTGCGTTCGCTCCGGCTCGCCTTGTCTTCCTCCGACTGGGGAGGGATAAGCGACAGCATCCATACCCCCAGCAGCAGTACAGGTACAAACACCAGTCCCGTACAGAAGGGCATCCAGAAGTCGGACACATGAAAGTGTATAATAAGGAAGCGCCCGACAGCTTTGGTTATACCTGAAGCCGTAATAAAACTGACACAAAGTCCGGCTCCCAGAAGCTCGGTATTACGGCGCCCCTCAAGAAATGAAATCACAATGCCGAATATCATACCCAGCGGCAAACCATTCAATACAAGGAAAACAACATTGTAAGGGTGAGGTACCAACGCAAACATCAGCAATGCAACCCAGGCAAAAGCGATAAAGCCAAGTATGCATCTGATCCGGTTCTGTGGTTTCATCGACGAAACAATGGTAATACCCAGAAATTTTGAGCAGGTATAACCCACCACCTGACTGATAATGGCTATAATTTTATAATCAAGCCCCCAATAAGTAATTCCCTCGAATGTAGCAGCCGACAATGGTTTACGAAAAGCATACATACTCATATAAGTAAGCAGTGCCGCCATCATACACAACAGATTAAATCTGGCTCCTTTCGACGGTATATTTAACACAGGCATTTTCATTGCAGCTCTCTCCTATTTATTAAAAATGTATTCCCACTCTAAACGGATTGTTATCTATGGCATACCGGAATGCTTCTTCAGTCTGATCGAGCGTAAAGCCATCGTATATAAGTTCCGATATCGGATAATCAGCATGATGCTTTTCCATGAAGCTTACTGCTGCCCGAAAATCATCCGCATTGTAATTGTGCAAGCCTTTGATGGTATAAAGATTGCGCACAATCTTTTCCGTATCCAGTCTGATCGGCTCCTGGGGACAGACTCCTCCTACCCATACGGCAGTACCGCCTATACGCAACGCATCGACAGTTGCTCCCATTGAAGCAAGATTACCGCTGAAATCAATCGTACAATCCGCTTTCAGTAAAGAGGGATCAAACTCGCCTGCCTTCATTGTCTGTGTGGCTCCAAAACGGCCGGCCAGCGCAAGACGTTCACTGTTGATATCAACAGCTATGATTTCCCGGGCTCCGGCTTCGCGGCATTGTGCACATGCGATGATGCCCAACATACCGATTCCCCACAGGGCTACTCGCTTTCCTTCTACACCTCCGGCCAGACGGATTGCTCCAGCCACCGTAGATACCGAGCAGTTGATGATTGCCGCAGCGTTGACAGGAACATCTTCACGCAAGACAATGACAGGAGTGTTCTTCCTTATAATAGTATATTCAGCAAGTCCACCGTTGAGAGTATTAGTTTCTGTCAGCTGTTCATGGCCATACTTAAACAGATCAGGCGACTTCTGAGGAATACCCAGACGTGACATCTCACTGTCAGGATCTGAAGCATAAATAGCCCATGTGATTCTTTTTCCTTCATGGAGAAGCATTCCATTGAGATCGGCAGCAGGCGCACCCGGTGCAACCGCTACTATCCGGCCCACAATTTCATGTCCAAGTATGGTAGGGCTTTTTTCGATACGCTTGCCCATATAAGTGCTGATATCGCTCCGACAGAGAGTAACATATTCATTTTTCACCAGCAGCTCTCCTTGTTTCAGTTCCGGAATAGAGCATTCTTCTATGCTGACTGGAGTACCCGCTTTTCTGAATATTGCAATCTTGCTTTTGTTATACATAATCCTTGTTTTTTTGAATTCGCGGGCAAATTTCGGATGCTATGACATCATGAGAAATTAATCGGTATGAATTTTCTGAATTTCCCATAAATTATCATTCACGCAATACTTTTGAAATACGGATGCAACATGTATATCATAGTTGAGTCGTTACTTTGCAGCAAATTAAATCTGTGTATGATGAATAGTGCTGACAAGCTTTTGGAAATTTATGAACGTCTGAAAAGACTGAAACAAAACGGTGTGAAAATGAAAGATATAGCCTCAACAATCGAATGGTCACCAAGTGTCCTTTCGGGACTGTATGCCACTGTCCTTCCTGCATTTGCAGAATTATATGCCGGAGGAATGAATTTCGATGAGGCGCTTGATGAGGCTATATATAAGGTAAACAACATATCAAGAAAGAAACTGCTCGGAGATATTGACACCATTTACGACTTCCTGACAGAAACGATGCCGGCAGGTACACCGCGTGTCGGAAAGAAAATACCTTTTCTGAAGCAACTGGCCTCTCAAAGCCGGCTTTCGACAGAAAAGAGCAAAAACCTTGAAGGCACATATATGTCATATAGCTGCTCATCTTCTGTCAGGACACTGAAGGCAGAACCTTTTTATCTGACACACGCCGGTGATGACGGACATCTGGCCTGTGGCAGAAAAAGTGTCCATGGATTTGTCCGTGAAGGAATAGCAATCGTAAAAGAACAACAGATGCTATACATTCTGCTCAACGCTTTCAGTGAACCTAACCTGTCACTCGTAACAGTCTACATGCAGTTACCGTTTCTTGAAGAGGTTAAAATTCTGAAAGGATTATATCTGGTACCAGACTATAATCAGAATCCCATTGCACGGCGTATCGTTTTCGTCAAACTGTCTGACACTTATGATGCCTCTGAATTTGCCGCCCTCAACGCACGGCTTATCCCTCATGAGGAATTTACAGATACAGAAAAAGCTATATTCGATTATACGTGCGAACTCACCGACTCCCTGAAAATGTGCACGCTTCCTTCACCCAAGCTTGACTTGCGTGATCTTCAGGCAGAAAAGACATTGCTGAGAAAAGAGACAGAACTGGAATCCTCTTTATAGATACAAAAAAGGTTGTCTCAAGATAATTTGAGACAACCTCTGCTTTTTGTTGTATTCAATTTTCTTCTACATCAAGAAACTTCCCATCAATTCAGATAAGAAGCCAATTCGCTTGCGGTTACATTCTTTGCCACAATCACTCCCTCACTATTCAACAGGAAGTTTCTGAAACCGCTTTCCAAGCCATACGACTTGAATATCTTCGAATTTTCACCCTCCATCTCCAGATGACAGCTAGCCGTGTCAATCTGATCCTGCCGAACCGCAGCATTGAAGACAGAGCGGTAACGGTCGAAGGATATGGAGATCATCTTCACCTGGTCCTGATTCTTCAGCAAGTGGCTCAGCGCAGCATTCTGCGCTCTTGAAGAAGCATCATAACTGGCCCAAAAGCTCAACAACGTATAATTGCCAGAGGCATCCTGCAGGTTGAGCGGCTGCATTTCATTACAGAGTACCAACTCCGGAGCCTTATCTCCCAAAGCCAGTTTCTCTGTCGGAACACTCTTCTTCTGGAAAGAAAAAGAGATTAAGGAACTGAATACTAATACAACAAAAAACCACTTTACATTTTTAATCATGTAATTTGATTTTAGTTAATACTATCCGGGACTGCCCTTTTACAGTGATTTCTACCCGGAACATTGTCTGTCGCAAAACATCTATGCGAACCCTGTTTCCAGTCTTCTTTGCATATTGTTTCGCTTCTTTTACTTAAGAAATCTGCTGCAAAGGTAAGCCCTTTTGACCATTTTACCAAAGAACAGAAAGAAAAATTATGCTTTTAAACATAAATTCGCACTCTAAATCACATAACGCCCTATTCTTTTTCCCGCAGAAACTAGGGTTCAAAGCATTTAATTCGTACATTTGCGAAGATTACTGCCAAAACAGAGAATAAAAGAAAAATGGAAAACAAAACCGAACTGATATTAATCCGTATCAGCGGCCTGGATCGTCCGGGGCTGACCGCTTCTATTACGGCCATTTTGTCGGAATATGATGTAGACATTATGGATATCGGCCAAGCTGATATTCATAGTACCCTGTCGCTCGGACTACTTTTCAAATGCAAGGAAAAGGATTCGGGCAACATAATGAAAGATCTGCTTTTCAAGGCATCCGCACTGGGCATCAACATCCGCTTCTACCCTATTTCGACTGAGGAATATGAGGAATGGGTAAACATGCAAGGAAAAAACCGTTACATCCTGACATTGCTGGGACGAAAGCTGACTGCCCAGCAAATAGCAGGTGCAACCCGGATATTGGCTGAACAGCAACTGAACATTGACGGCATCCGACGGCTGACCGGACGTATTCCTTTAGACGAGAAAAAAGCAAACGTACGTGCCTGCATCGAATTTTCAGTGCGCGGAACTCCAAAGGACAAAGAAGAACTTCAACGACAACTGATGCAGTTAAGCTCCTCTCTGGCTATGGATTTCTCCTTCCAGCAGGATAATATGTACCGCCGTATGCGTCGGCTGATCTGCTTCGATATGGATTCTACCCTGATTGAAACAGAAGTCATTGACGAACTGGCCATGCGGGCAGGTGTAGGCGATCAGGTCAAAGCTATTACAGAGCGGGCCATGCGAGGGGAAATAGACTTCATTGAAAGCTTCAAGGAACGGGTATCCTTACTGAAAGGACTGGATGAGAGCGTGATGCGGGAAATCGCCGAAAACCTTCCCATTACAGAGGGAGTGGAGCGCCTGATGTATGTATTGAAACGATACGGATACAAGATCGCCATTCTTTCCGGCGGATTTACCTACTTCGGTAACTACCTGAAAGATAAATTCGGAATAGACTATGTATATGCCAACGAACTCGAAATTATAGACGGAAAGCTGACCGGCCGCTATTTGGGGGACATTGTTGACGGCAAACGCAAGGCAGAATTATTGAGGCTGATTGCACAGGTGGAAAAGGTAGATATCGCTCAGACCATCGCTGTTGGTGACGGCGCCAACGATCTGCCGATGCTATCCATTGCCGGATTGGGCATTGCTTTCCACGCAAAGCCTAAAGTGGCCGCCAACGCACGGCAATCCATCAATACCATCGGTCTGGATGGGGTTCTGTATTTCCTGGGATTCAAGGATTCATACCTGGACGAACGTGGCAAACTATAAAATAACCGACTAAAAACAACCCATTTTATATGCAATTTTCAGAATTAAATTTAGAAGATAGCGTCCTCGATGCACTGGATGCCATGAACTTCCGGGAATGTACTCCAGTGCAGGAACATACAATCCCTGTCATTCTTGAAGGAAAAGACCTCATTGGAGTTGCCCAGACCGGAACAGGCAAGACAGCCGCCTATCTGCTCCCTGTACTCAACCAGCTCAGCAAGGGAAATTATCCGGAAGATGCCATCAATTGTATCATTATGGCTCCTACGCGTGAACTGGCCATGCAGATTGACCAGCAGATGGAAGGTTTCTCCTATTTCATGCCGGCTTCCAGTGTTGCAGTCTATGGAGGTAACGACGGAATACGCTTTGAACAGGAGAAAAAAGGGCTTACCTTAGGAGCCGACGTCGTTATTGCCACACCGGGACGACTGATCAGTCACCTTAGCCTGGGCTACGTAGATTTGTCCAAAGTTTCCTTCTTCATCCTGGATGAAGCCGACCGTATGCTGGACATGGGATTTGCTGAAGATATCATGCAAATCGTCAAATACCTTCCCAAAGAAAGACAGACGATCATGTTCTCAGCCACCATGCCGACCAAGATCCAGCAACTGGCCAAAACAATTCTGACCAATCCGGTAGAAGTCAAACTGGCTGTATCCAAACCGGCAGAGAAAATCATACAGGCAGCCTACATCTGCTACGAAGCACAGAAGCTGGGAATTATCGAATCACTCTTCAAAGAGCAGCAACCGGAACGTGTCATCATCTTTGCATCCTCCAAAATCAAGGTCAAGGAAGTAACCAAAGCGCTTAAACGCCTGAAGCTGAACGTCGGTGAAATGCATTCCGACCTTGACCAGAGCCAGCGGGAAGCCATCATGCATGAATTCCGGAACGGACGGATCAATATGCTGGTGGCAACCGATATCGTTGCCCGCGGTATTGACATTGACGATATCCGTCTGGTCATCAACTATGACGTACCTCATGACAGCGAGGATTATGTACACCGTATCGGACGTACAGCCCGGGCAAACAACGATGGATGCGCCATTACTTTCGTCAGCGAAACAGAACAGAACAAATTTAAACAGATCGAAAATTTTCTTGAAAAAGAAATCTATAAGATACCGGTACCGGAAGAATTGGGAGAAGCTCCGGCCTATAACCCACGCAGTGCCAGGCCTAAAGGCAAAGGCAACAGCCAATCAGCTTCCGGAAAGAAACGGTCCAGTAACGGAAACAGACGGAGAAAGAAAAAGAGTGCTCCGGCCAGCCCGTCACCGGCAAAAGCCTGAATCCGGTTTCAAACTAAAATCCCTTGCCACTGATCAGAGAATCAAAGGCAAGGGATTGTTTATTCTACATCCGCAGATGAAAAGGACAGCTGGTCATCCCGGTCAATAGTCAGCTCTACATTGTAACAGGATGCCCCATCCGGAATACACAAGGTGGCCAGATAATGATAGCCTTCAGCATCCACACCAATGAAATCCATGTCCGACAGGATAGACATCTTCAGGTAATCATCCGGAACAACTGAGGAAAACATCTGACGAGTGATATCCTTCGCATAAAGGCGTTGCTTTCCCTGATACACACAGATATGAATCACGTTGTCATAATACACGTTGTCCATCGTCAGTCCTTCTTCTGTCAGACTCGGACGAACGACCTTGATACTGGTCGGATTTATATAGACATACCCGCGGTAACGCTTGCCTTGATACATCACAGCCAGGTCCTTGGAGATCACTTCTTTCTTTTCCGGTCCGGTCACAGACAGCGCAACAAAGACTGAATCATTATCCGACTTGTGCAAAGATACCATGTCTCCTACCGGAGTACGGAACTGCAATGCCTGTTCCTGACAACGTTCCAAAGGATAATGCACTGTTTCCACCCCATAGATGGTCAATGTATCATTCTTCAAATCATATTTTAATGGAGCATTGATCTGACTGGCATAATAAATGCTGTCGCCTTTGATCTTGAAGACAGGAGATTCCGTGTTGTCATCCAGCCATACCCCCTGCAGCCATTGCGTATCTGCCAGTGTATCTGCGGCTTGTTCTTCCTGTCTGGCTTCACCTCCCATACAGGCCGGCAAGAGCAGGCAAAAACATCCCATGATAAAATAATTTCTCATACCCATTCCCTTCATTTCCATGCAGAACCTCATTTCCCGATACAATGATATACCAGACCGGCTTCAGCCAGTTCATGAGAATCATAAATATTTCTTCCGTCAAAAATAACCGGATGCTTCATCGTTTTCCGGATCACTCCCCAGGCCGGCAGACGGAATTCTTTCCACTCTGTCACCATCAGCATTGCATCTGCATCCAGCAAGGCATCATACATATCCTTTGCATAATAAATGGAATTACCGACACGGCGTCTGGCTTCGTCCATAGCAGCCGGATCGTATGCACGGATCAGACAGCCGGCTTCCTGCAGCTTTTTGATCAGCACCAGCGCCGGAGCTTCCCGCATATCATCTGTTTCCGGTTTAAAGGCCAGTCCCCATAAAGCAATCGTACGCCCTTTCAGGTCTCCCTGATAATAGGCACTCAGCTTGCGGAACAGAATATCTTTCTGATCCTCATTGACAGCTTCTACCATTTTCAGCACTCGCATCGAATAGCCATGTTCCTCGGCTGTCCTGATCAGAGCCTTGACATCTTTCGGGAAACAGGAACCGCCATATCCACATCCCGGATAAAGGAACTTACGTCCGATACGCGTATCGGATCCGATTCCGCTACGCACCATATTTACGTCAGCTCCAACCAGTTCACACAGATTGGCAATGTCATTCATAAAGCTGATTCGGGTCGCCAGCATGGAATTGGCAGCATATTTTGTCATCTCGGCAGAAGGGATATCCATAAAAATCACCCGGAAGTTATTCAGCAGGAAAGGACGATACAACTTAGTCATCAGTTCCCTGGCTTTATCCGATTCCACTCCCACGACAACGCGGTCAGGAGTCATAAAGTCATTGATGGCATTACCTTCCTTCAGGAATTCCGGGTTCGAAGCGACATCAAACGGGATCTCCACTCCCCGGGCGGCCTGTTCTCTCCGGATCACTTCCTTTACCTTGCTGGCTGTTCCTACCGGCACCGTACTTTTAGTTACAACAAGTACATAACGCTTCATGCAGGCTCCAATGGTTCGTGCTACTTCCAGTACGTATTTCAGATCTGCACTTCCGTCTTCATTCGGCGGAGTTCCGACTGCAGTAAATACAATCGACACCTGGTCCAGACAATCCTCCAGCGAGGTTCCGAATGTCAGACGCCCGGCCTTTACATTACGCTGTACCATTTCCTCCAGTCCCGGTTCATAAATCGGAATAACCCCTTTCTTCAAGGCTTCGATCTTGGCAGCATTGGTATCAATACAAATAACGTTTGCCCCTGTTTCAGCAAAACATGTACCTGTCACCAACCCTACATATCCGGTTCCCACGATAGCTATATTCATAACTTTGCGTTTTTATTCTTTTTTTTGACTGTGCAAAAATAGAACAAAAAAAAATTCCTTCCGAAAAAAGTGCGGGAAAGATGCGTCAAACGGATAAAAATTGTACATTTGCAGTATGATTGAATTAGCCAAACATATCGAAGTATTACTGCTGGAAAACGATTGCGTAATCGTTCCGGGACTGGGTGGATTCATTGCCCACAACCGTCCGGCAATGTGGCGGACAGACTCCGGAGAGTTTTTCCCGCCTCTGCGTTCCATCGGGTTCAATCCGCAACTGATCATGAATGACGGCCTGCTGGTACAGTCATACATGCAGGCATACAATACAGATTTTCCGGATGCAACCCGTAAAATTGAAAAAACAGTAGAAACACTGAAGGAAGAACTCTATCAGCGCGGACAGATCGCTCTGCAAGGGATCGGCACCTTATATTATAATATGAAGGGGGGATATGGATTCGAGCCGGAAGGGAAAGTGTTTTTCACTCCTTCTCTCTACGGACTGGAACCGTTTTCACTGCCACTTCTGAAAGAGGAAGTGATCACTCCTCAGGTACGTCCTGCCACGATTGTTCCCAAGCCTCATGCCATACCTGCCCAACAGACTTTCCGTACCCGCCATTTCCTCCCGGTACGGCGCTGGTTACAGAATGCCGTAGCTGTTGCAGCAGCCGTCATCCTGTTTTTCATACTCTCTGTTCCTGTTGAGAATACCTATGTAGAAGAAGCTGATTATGCGGCATTGGGATCGGCTGGTTTGTTTGATGCCATTCGTAACCAGTCTCTGGTTGCCAATACCCTGCAGAAGAGCAATCAGCATACCCAGCAGAAGAAAGTCAGAAACAATGTCAATACGCTGAAACCTGTCAAAGTCAAGACTGAAAAGGTTGCCGCTCCGCAAGCAACTTCTGCCAAGGTAACGGCACAGGCCAGCGGAAAGTCTGTGGAAAAACAGACGCCCTCCCAGACTCCGGTTCAGAAAAAGTCAGCTCCGGCAAGTCAGGCTTCAGCAAGTCAGACAACCGGCAAGTCTTCAGGCAACAAGGGTTATTACATCATCGCAGCCAGCCTGACAACTGCAGCTGATGCCAACAAGCAGGCTGAAATATTCCGCAAGCAAGGCTATAAGGATGTAGAGGTGCTCGAATCTGCCGGAAGATATCGTGTATCACTGGGTCACTATACGAATCAGGCAGAAGCCTACCGCCAGACTGAGACTCTGAAAAAAGAAAAGGCATTCAGCCAGGCATGGGTGTTTTCTGTTAAATAACCAAAGATAAACTTTGCAAAGTAATGAAAAGAGTAAGATGTCCTAAATGTGACAATTATATACAGTTTGATGAAACAAAATATCAGGAAGGCCAGTCTCTGGTGTTCATCTGCGACAATTGCAAAAAGCAGTTTGGTATCCGGATCGGAAAATCCAAACTGAACGCAGGCAGTCGCCGGGAAGAAGTCGTCGACGAAAAGGAAGGAACCGAAAACTGGGGAAACGTTGTTGTCATTGAGAACGTTTTTGCCTTCAAACAGGTTTTCCCCTTGCATGAAGGAGACAACGTTATCGGACGGCGTTCCAAAGGTACGGAAGCCGATATCCCCATCGAAAGCAACGATCCCAGTATGGACCGTCGCCACTGCATCCTGAATGTCAAACGCGACAAGCAGGGACAGATCGTGTATACCCTGCGGGACAACAACAGCATCACCGGCACTTTCCTGATGAACGAATTGCTGGGGCCCAAAGAACGTGTCCGCATAGAAGAAGGCAATATCTTCACCCTGGGAGCTACAACCCTGATTCTGCGGGGAGCAAATTCAAACGACACATCATGCGAAGACTGATCCTGATCACCGGTGGACAGCGCTCGGGAAAGAGCACGTATGCAGAGCAGATGGCCCTCCGCTTGTCCCCGACTCCTGTCTATCTGGCCACGGCCCGCATCTGGGACGAAGAATTCCGCCGGCGGGTACAGATCCATCAGGAACGGAGAGGACCGGAATGGACCAATATCGAAGAAAACAAGGAACTCAGCCGGCATCAGCTTCCGGGAAGAACCATCCTGATTGACTGCGTCACTCTCTGGTGTACCAATTTCTTTTTCGATCTGGAAGGCGACGTCAACCGGTCACTGGAAGCTGTCAAGGAAGAATTCGACCGCTTCACCGCACAGGACGCAACTTTTATTTTTGTAACCAATGAAATCGGAGCCGGAGGCGTTTCTGAAAACGAAGTGCAACGCAAGTTTACCGACCTGCTGGGATGGGCTAACCAATACATAGCTTCCCGCGCGGACGAAGTTTTCTGGATGGTTTCCGGAATTCCCGTTCAAATCAAATAGACTTATGATGCACTTTTCACCTCAACATCCCGACGAACGGATCCGGCCGCTTCTTCGGGAAAAGATAGACAACCTGACCAAGCCCAAAGGTTCATTGGGCAGACTGGAAGACCTTGCCCTCCAGATCGGCATGATCCAGCAGACCCTTTCACCGGAACTCAAGAAACCATGCAACATTCTTTTCGCCGCAGATCACGGCATCGTGGAAGAGGGAGTCAGCCTCTCTCCGAAGGAAATTACCTGGCAGCAGCTGAGTAACTTTCTGCATGGAGGAGCCGGAATCAATTTTCTGTGCCGCCAGCACGGTTTCCGCCTGTTGCTCGCCGACTCAGGAGTCGACTACGACCTGCCTTATGAACAGGGAATACGCAACCTGAGTGTGGGTAAAGGTACCCGCAACTTTCTGAAAGAAGCAGCCATGTCCCCGGAAGAGTGTCAATTGTGCCTGGAACGGGGAGCTTCTCTGGTGGATGAAGTATTCGAAAGCGGCTGCAACGTTGTCAGCTTCGGCGAAATGGGTATCGGAAACACATCGGCTTCGTCCGTGTGGATGCACCTGTTTACCCGGATTCCCCTGGAACAGTGTGTCGGTGCCGGAAGCGGTCTGAATGCAGCCGGAGTCTCCCATAAGCTGGATGTACTGAAACGTGCCGTAGCACGCTATAACGGAAACGGAGAACCGCTTGACATCATGGCCGAATACGGCGGCTTTGAAATGGTCATGGCTGCAGGCGGCATGCTGAGAGCAGCTGAACGGAACATGATCATCCTGGTCGACGGTTTTATCATGACCAACTGCATACTGGCTGCATCCCGCCTGCATCCGGAAGTACTGGACTATGCTGTCTTCGGCCATCAGGGTGATGAATCCGGCCACAAACTGGTACTTGACTGGCTGCAGGCCCGTCCTCTGCTGAACCTCGGACTCCGCCTGGGAGAAGGATCCGGAGCCGTATGTGCCTACCCCATTCTGGAATCAGCCGTACGGATGCTGAATGAGATGGATAACTTCGCCCATGCTTCCATTACCAAATACTTCTGACCGATGAGACTGCTGGCTGCCCTGATCTTTTTTACCCGGCTTCCATTCTGGAGAATAGCCGAAGTTCCACCCCGCTATTACAAAGAAGTTGTCAACTACTGGCCACTGGTCGGCTGGCTGACGGGAGGTGTCATGGCAGGTATCCTTTGGCTGACATCCCATTGTTTTTCGTGGGAAATAGCCGTTCTACTGACCATGCTCTCACGCATTCTGCTCACCGGTGCCCTGCACGAAGACGGACTCGCCGACTTCTGCGACGGCTTTGGAGGAGGAACCACCCGTGAACGCATCCTTTCCATCATGAAAGATTCTCATATCGGCACCTATGGAGTTATCGGACTGATCTGTTATCTGGGAATGTTCTATCTGCTCATATACCGCCTTCCCATGGCCATAGCCCCGTGGCTGATCGTGGGATTCGATACCTGGAGCAAGTTCTGTTCAGCCCAGATCATTAACCTCCTGCCATATACCCGCAAGGAAGAAGAATCCAAAGCCAAAGTCATCTACAACCGGATGAGCCCGGGAAACTGGATCATGGCTTTCATTTGCGGCCTTCTGCCCCTCGTTCCGGCATTACTGGCCTGCCCGTCACTGGCTCTTCTGCTTCCCGTTCCCCTGCTGGTAACTCTGACGCTGGTTCATCTGATGCGAAAGAAAATCCAGGGCTATACCGGAGACTGCTGTGGAGCGACCTTCCTGCTCTCCGAACTGGCCCTGTATCTTATGTCCAACTGTTTTTTTACTCATCTGCCATGAAAGTATATCTCATCAGACATACGGCAGTAGATGTTCCTTCCGGCACATGCTACGGCCAGACCGATGTTCCCTTAAAGTCCACCTTCGAAGCGGAAGCAGCACAAACGCTCCGCAATTTGAGCGGAACCCACTTCGACCATGTATATTCCAGCCCGTTAAGCCGTGCCCGCCGGCTGGCCGGTTATTGCGGCTACCCCGATCCGGAATGTGACGACCGGCTGATGGAAATCAATTTCGGCGAATGGGAAATGCAGCGTTTCGATGCCATCAGTGATCCGCGCCTGCAGGAATGGTTCGACGACTATTTCCACGTAGCAGCAACCGGAGGCGAATCCTTCGAGGATCTATACCGGCGTGTTGCTGCCTTTCTTGACGAATTAAAAAAGAAGCCCTGCCAGGAAGTGGGAATCTTCGCCCACGGCGGCGTACTTATCTGTGCACAGATCTATGCAGGAGCCGTCCAAAAAGAAACAGCCTGGGAACATCTCACTCCCTATGGCGGTGTAATTTCCATAGATCTGTAATCCGCCCTGCTAATTGGACCTGCCGTCCGTTTTCTCATCCTGAAAACTTGGAATTTTTACAGGATTGTTTTATTTTTGTAAAATCTTTGAAAAAAGAGAAGAATAAAAAAAGGATAACTAACAACTAACAAAACCCTTAATTATGGCTTTTACTAACAACGTAATGATTGTCCGGCACAAGCTACTGGAAAATCTTGTCGCCCTCTGGAAAGAAAACCAACTTGTCGAGAAGATAGACCGCATTCCCATTGAATTCAGCCCGCGCCGTTCACAGGCAGTAGGCCGTTGCTGTATTCACAAGGAACGTGCCGTAACCAAGTACAAATCACTCCCGCTGTTGGGCTGGGACATGAGCGATGAAACCGATGAACTGACTCCCCTATCCGAATATGCAAAGAAGGCGCTCGAACGCCGCGGAAAAATCAAGGAAAACATCCTTTGTGTCATCGATGAAGCTTGTTCTTCCTGCGTACAGGTCAACTACGAAGTAAGTAACCTGTGCCGTGGATGCGTGGCACGAAGCTGCTATATGAACTGTCCGAAAGGTGCTGTCCATTTCGACAAGAAGACCGGCCAGGCTCATATCGACCACGATACCTGTATCAGCTGTGGTATCTGTCACAAGAGCTGCCCGTACCATGCAATCGTCTACATCCCCGTTCCGTGTGAGGAAGCCTGCCCGGTAAAAGCCATCAGCAAAGATGAACATAACATCGAACATATCAACGAAGACAAGTGTATCTATTGCGGCAAGTGTCTGAATGCATGCCCCTTCGGTGCCATCTTCGAAATCTCACAGGTATTTGATATTCTGGAAGCGATCCGTGCCGGTGAAAAACTGATTGCCATCCCGGCTCCGTCTATTCTGGGACAGTTCAAGGCTACCATCGACCAGGTATATGGTGCCCTGAAGGAAGTCGGATTTGCCGATGTCATCGAAGTGGCAGAAGGCGCAATGGAAACAACCAGCAACGAAGCACATGAGTTGCTCGAAAAGCTGGAAGAAGGCCAGAAATTCATGACCACTTCCTGCTGTCCGTCTTACATCGAACTGGTAAACAAACATATTCCTGACATGAAAAAGTATGTTTCTTCTACCGGATCTCCCATGTACTATGCAGCCCGCATCGCCAAGAAGAAATATCCCGATGCAAAGGTTGTTTTCATCGGCCCGTGTATTGCCAAACGCAAGGAAGCACAGCGCGATGAATGTGTGGACTATGTAATGACCTTCGAGGAACTCCACCCGTTGTTCCGTGGACTGGGAATCGAACTGGAACAGGCCACTCCGTATAAGGTTGCCAAAGAATCCGTCTGCGAGGCTCACGGTTTCGCACAGGCCGGAGGTGTTGCCGGTGCCGTACAGGCTTATCTGGGCCCGAAAGCACAAGGCATCAAGGTGCTGCAGTTCTCCGATTTCAACAAGAAGAACATCGGTGTACTGCGTGCATACGCCAAGACTGGCAAGGTAGATGCCCAGTTCATCGAAATGATGGCCTGCGAAGGCGGATGCGTTACGGGTCCGAGTGCCCACAACGATCCTGTTTCCGGCCGTCGTCAGCTGAATCAGGACCTGCTGAAACGTACATTGAAATACGAAAACTATCACGAAGGAAACGAGGAAGGCAACCAGTAAGCCCTTTTTCCAATGAAATCGCTGATCGAACAACTATACCGGGAGGGCACACTACCTCCCGGTGATTTATATACCCTGCTGAGCAAATGCACGGCAGACGATCTGGCCTTTATCAATGAAAAAGCCAGAGAGGTCACTTTCCGTCATTTCGGCAACCGGATCTTTATCCGCGGACTGATTGAAGTCGGCAATTGCTGCCACAACGACTGCCTCTATTGCGGCATCCGTCGCAGCAACCGGAACATTGAGCGTTACCGTCTCAGTCAGGAAACCATTCTGGCCTGTTGCCGGGAAGGATATGAACTGGGATTCCGCACTTTTGTCCTGCAAGGAGGAGAAGACACCTGGCTGACTGATGAGCGGGCCGAATCCCTTATCTCAGCCATCCGGAACAGCTGGCCCGATACAGCCATCACTCTCTCACTGGGAGAACGCCCCACCGAATCCTATGAACGCTTCTTCCGGGCCGGAGCCAACCGCTATCTCCTGCGCCATGAAACCCACAACGCCGCCCATTACGCCCGGCTGCATCCTGCGGGTATGTCGCTTGCCAACCGGCTTCGCTGCCTGAACGATCTGAAACGCATCGGTTTCCAGACGGGAACCGGAATCATGGTGGGCAGTCCCGGACAGACTCTGGAGCATCTGGTAGAAGATATCCTCTTTATCGGAGAGTTCCGTCCGCAGATGATCGGAATCGGTCCCTTCCTTCCCCATCACGACACGCCATTCGCCGCCTGTCCGCCGGGAAACATGGAACAGACCCTGCTGCTGCTTTCCATCTTTCGCCTGATGCATCCCCGTGCTCTGATCCCTTCTACCACGGCACTGGCCACTCTGGCCCCCGACGGAAGAGAACGAGGCATTCTGGCAGGAGCCAACGTAGTCATGCCGAATCTGTCTCCCAGCGGCGAACGAAGCAAATATGCCCTTTATGACAACAAGGCTTCCATGGGAGCCGAAGCAGCCGAAGGACTCGCCCTGCTGGATCAGCGTCTGAAATCCATCGGCTATGTCATCGACAAGAGCCGGGGAGATTATAAATAATACAACGATTGAAAAATCAGAATATCATGGGTAACTATAAAGTAGATTCACCAAAAGCCGAAGAATTCATCTGCCACGATGAAATTCTGGACACATTAGCGTATGCACAGGCACACCGCAATGATACTGCCCTGGTCCGTTCCCTCATCGAAAAGGCACGTGCCTGCAAGGGCCTGAACCACCGGGAAGCAGCCGTACTGCTGGAATGCGAAGACCCGCAGCTCCTGGAAGAGATCTATGCGCTCGCCCGGGAAATCAAACAGCGTTTCTATGGCAACCGCATTGTCATGTTCGCTCCCCTCTACCTGTCCAACTATTGCGTAAACAGCTGTACATACTGCCCTTATCACATTAAAAACAAAACCATTGCCCGCAAGAAGCTGACTCAGGAAGAAATTCGCCGCGAAGTGATTGCCCTGCAGGACATGGGACACAAGCGTCTGGCTCTGGAAGCCGGCGAAGACCCTCTGCACAACCCGATCGAGTACATTCTGGAGTCCATTCAGACCATCTACAGCATCAAGCACAAGAATGGTGCCATCCGCCGGGTAAACGTCAATATCGCAGCCACTACCGTTGAGAACTACCGCCGCCTGAAGGAAGCCGGTATCGGTACATATATTCTTTTCCAGGAAACCTATCACAAGGAAAACTACGAAAAGCTGCACCCCAGAGGCCCCAAGAGCAACTATGCCTATCATACGGAAGCCATGGACCGTGCCATGCAGGGAGGCATCGACGATGTAGGAATCGGTGTCCTGTTCGGCCTGAATACCTACCGTTACGATCTGGTAGGCCTGCTCATGCATGCCGAACACCTGGAAGCCACCTTTGGTGTAGGACCGCACACCATCAGTGTACCCCGTATCTGCTCAGCGGACGACATAGACAAGGCCGATTTTGAAAATGCCATCTCCGACGAGACCTTCCAGAAGATCGTGGCCGTAATCCGTATCAGTGTGCCCTACACCGGAATGATCATCTCCACCCGCGAATCCCAGCGTTCCCGCGAAAAGGTGCTGGCCCTGGGTATTTCACAAATCAGCGGAGGCTCACGTACCAGCGTGGGAGGCTACGCAGAAGAAGAACTGCCGGAAGAAAACTCTGCCCAGTTCGACCTGAGCGACACCCGTACTTTGGACGAAATTGTTGCCTGGCTGCTGAAACTGGGCTACATACCCAGCTTCTGTACCGCCTGCTACCGGGAAGGACGTACCGGCGACCGCTTCATGTCGCTCGTCAAGACCGGACAGATCGCCAACTGCTGCGCTCCCAATGCACTGATGACCCTGCAGGAATACCTGGAAGACTATGCCTCTCCCGAAACCCGTGCACTGGGCACCGAAATGATCCGCCGGCAGATGGAACAGATCCCCAATCCGGCCATCCGCAAACGTGCACTGGAAAACCTGGAACGTATTGCCCGGGGAGGAAGAGATTTCCGTTTTTAACCATTCATCTGCCGCCATATGAATACATTACAAGATACCCCCCGTGCCAATCGGATCCATATCGGTCTGTTCGGAAAGCGCAACAGCGGAAAGTCTTCCCTGATCAATGCCCTGACCGGACAGGAAGCCGCTCTGGTCTCCGAAGTGGCCGGTACCACCACCGATCCCGTCTACAAACCCATGGAAATCCATGGACTGGGTCCCTGTGTTTTCATTGACACAGCCGGGCTGGACGATGAAGGAGACCTGGGAGCACTGCGCATCCGTCAGACTCTCAAGGCCATGGAACGGACTGATATTGCCCTGCTGGTATGCCGGGATGAACAAATCGGGCCCGAAATGGAATGGGCCGGCCAGCTGAAAGAAAAGAATATCCCGACCATCTGGGTGCTGAATCAGGCTGACAAGCTGGAAGATCCCCTGGCAACCGCCCGTGCCATCGAAAAGAAATGCGGACAGGTTCCCCTCATTGCCAGTGCCCTGAACCGGCAGGGCATGGATGACATACTCCGCACCCTGGTCCATAAACTGCCGGATGCCAGTATGGAGAAAGGCATTGTCGGCCATCTGGTCAGCGAAGGAGACACCGTGCTTCTCGTCATGCCTCAGGACATTCAGGCCCCCAAAGGCCGCCTGATCCTCCCCCAGGTACAGACCCTGCGCGAACTGCTCGACCGGAAATGTCTGGTCATGAGCTGCACGACCGACAAATTGCCCCAGATGCTTGAAGCACTGGCCCGGCCGCCTAAACTGATCATCACCGATTCTCAGGTCTTCGGAACAGTCTATGCCCTGAAACCGGAAACCAGCCGGCTGACTTCCTTCTCCGTTCTCTTCGCCCAATACAAGGGAGATATTGATTACTACATCCAGGGAGCCAGAGCCCTTTCCGCCCTGACGGAGAAATCCCGCATCCTGATTGCCGAAGCCTGCACCCATGCCCCACTTTCCGAAGATATCGGACGTGTAAAAATACCCAACATGCTGAGAAAACGCTTCGGACAGGGAATACAAATCGATATGGTTTCGGGAACCGACTTCCCGGAAGATCTGACTCCCTACGATCTGATCATCCACTGCGGAGCCTGCATGTTCAACCGCAAATATGTATTGAACCGCATCGAAGCAGCCCGGAAACAGCAGGTGCCCATGACCAACTACGGAGTGACCATCGCCTGTTTGCAGGGGATCCTGGACAAAATCGATTATTGATGAAAAAAACAGGCTTTATTGTTGCTCAGTTCAACAATAAAGCCTACTTTTGTCATGCTTAAAAAATCCTTGCGGTAGTAGCTCAGTTGGTAGAGCATCGGCTTCCCAAGCCGAGGGTCACGGGTTCGAGTCCCGCTTACCGCTCATTCCCTATAAATTTATTCTAATTTGACCGGACGATCGGGCTGAAACGACTGCACGATCGGGCCGCAACGTATATACAATGTGGGCAAATCGAGCGCCAAAAATTACCCCATCGACTGTACGATTCAGTTCCATCGTACGCGAAGAAATTTCCCTTTCACGTACGGGCAAAAAAAGAGGGAATCTTCCCAGACTCCCAATCTTCATTAACCTTAAATCTAATACCATGAAAAACACGATGCAAAGGTATGGTTTTTATGTTATGTAACATAATAATTACACAGAAAATCGTCTATATTTAACACTATTTCACAAAACCATATCATTTTCATCTACTTTTCTCCCCTTCATTCCCGGCTTTGGATGTAACCTTTTCCGGCCTGTCATGCAATTCCTTTTCTTCCTTCACCGCATTTTGCTTTTTTTTCGGATTTCAAACTCTGAAAATCCAACAAAAAAGCCTATCTTTGCAGGAAGTTTACCAAGTTGGAAAGACAAAAACAAAACAAACCAAACTAAAGATAACTCTTTATGAAGAAACGATTCGCAAGACTCGCATTCTGCCTTTTCCTGCTGGGAGCTCTCCCCGCAGCGGCACAGACCATGAGTGACAGCCAGGTACTGGAGTATGTCAAACAGGGAATGCAGCAGGGAAAAGACCAGAAGCAGATCGCCATGGAGTTGGCACGCCGGGGCGTTACCGAAGAACAGGCACGCCGAGTACAGGAAATGTATCAGCAACAGTCCAAAGGAACCCTGGGCACCAGCAGTTCCGCCTCACAGGACCGCATGAGACAGTCTTCTTCCGGAACAAGCGACTATTATTACCAGAACGGTTACCGCAAGAATACTAACCGCAACGCTGAACTGCAGCAGGAACGCCGCGAACAGATGGAGCAGGAATACCGTCAGCGTAAGAAAATGGAAGAAGAACGCAAGAAGAACGAGTTCTCCCAGCGTGACCAGTCCAACAACCCCTATTCTATGGAATACAATATGAATACCAACCAGAACCGGGTGGTATCGATCTTGGGTGACTCTCTTTCATTATCTCCTTTCTATGAGTATAATCCTGAAGACCAAGTATTCGGCCGCGACATCTTCAACACCGAAAATCTGACCTTCGAGCCCAATATGAATCTGGCCACTCCGTCCGACTACCGTCTCGGTCCGGGTGATGAAGTAATCATCGACATCTGGGGAGCCAGCCAGAACACCATCCGCGAAACCATTTCTCCGGACGGCTACATCAATATCCCCGACCTGGGACTTGTATTATTGAACGGCATGAGCGTGTCCGAAGCGAAGAGTGTTCTGAAGCAGGAACTCAGCAAGATTTATGCAGACTCCGGCAACAACATCCAGGTTTCCCTCGGTAATACCCGCACTATCCAGATCAATGTGATGGGTGAAGTGCTGCGCCCCGGAACCTATACGCTGTCCTCCTTTGCGACAGTATTCCACGCCCTTTACAGTGCCGGCGGAGTCAGCGATATCGGTAGTTTGCGTAACATCCACGTTGCACGCAACGGAAAGAACGTCGCTACGGTTGATGTCTACGAATTCATCATGCAAGGAAAGATCCAGGACGACATCCGTCTGCAGGAAGGAGATGTCATCATCGTTCCCCCGTATGAAGCCATCGTCAAGATCACCGGCAAGGTAAAACGCCCGATGCGCTACGAAATGAAATCCGACGAATCCATCGCGACCCTGCTTAAATACGCCGGAAACTTTGCCGCAGACGGCTACAAGAACAGCCTGCGCGTCATCCGTCAGGCAGGCCGCGAATACTCTGTAGCTACGGTAGACGCCAAAGACTTCACCCGTTTCCAGATGTGCGACGGTGATGAAGTGACAGCCGACCCCATTCTGGAACGTTTCACCAACCGTCTGGAAGTAAAAGGAGCCGTCTATCGCCCGGGTATTTATGAACTGAGCGGTTCACTGAACACCGTCAAGCAACTAGTTGAAAAAGCCGACGGTCTGCTGGGCGACGCCTTTACCAACCGCGCCGTTCTCTACCGCCAGCGCGAGAACCTCACCAGCGAAGTGCTTTCCGTAGACATCAAGGGCATTCTGGCAGGCAGCAGCCCCGACATTGCCCTGCGCAACAACGATGTGCTCTATATCCCCAGCATCCACGACCTGAAAGATCTGGGCAGCATCCGCATTTATGGAGAAGTCACCCTGCCAGGAGAATACCCCTATGCGGACAATATGACGCTTGAAGACATCGTCATCACTGCAGGCGGTCTGAAAGAATCAGCCTCTCTTGTACGCGTAGATGTATCCCGCCGTATCCGTGACCCGAAGAGCACCACCGAAGCCCAGACTATCGGAGAAACCTTCTCGTTTGCTCTGAAAGACGGTTTTGTGGTTGACGGCGAGGCCGGATTTGTTCTCCAGCCATACGATCAGGTATTCGTACGCCGCAGTCCGGGCTACAGCGAACAGGCCAATGTAACCGTCAAGGGCGAAGTCCTTTACTCCGGCCAGTACACCCTGACCAGCAAGAATGAACGCCTGACCGACGTGATCAAGAAAGCCGGTGGTGTTACCCAGTTCGGTTACGTCCGCGGTGCGAAGTTGACCCGTATCGCCAATGAAGAAGAAAAGAAGCGCATGCAAGATGTCTTAAACATGATGCAGAAAGAGCTGGGAGCTGGAATGACCGACTCACTCAAGCTGGAACTTGACAGTATCTTCACCGTTGGAATTGATCTGGAAGCAGCTCTGGCCAAACCCGGAAGCAACGCCGACATTGTCCTGAGAGAAGGCGACATCATTACCGTACCGGAGTTCAATAACACCGTGAAGATCAACGGAGCTGTCATGATGCCGAATACCGTATCCTACATCGACGGCAAGAGCGTGAAATACTATCTCAGCCAGGCTGGAGGCTACTCCAGCAATGCCAAGAAAAGCAAGAAGTTCATCATCTACATGAACGGTCAGGTAGCTGAAGTGAAAGGAAACGGTAAGAAACAGATCGAACCCGGCTGCGAAATTGTGGTTCCGAATAAGCAGCGCAAAAATAACCTGGGCAATATCTTAGGCTATGCTACCTCCTTCGCCTCCTTAGCGACAATGGTTGCATCAATTGCCAATTTAGTAAAATAAAGTATTCTTACGATCCCTATCCTATTTCCCGTACTGATAATTCTTTCATTATCAATACGGGAAATTTTATTCATACGATTTTCCATCTCAAAGAGAAAAAATATCTTCTCTTCCATGCAGTATTTCCTATCCTTCTGCATTGTGAAGAAAATCCCTTGCAGAAGTGTATTTTAGCCACATTCCGCTTTGATGTCTCGAAAATAAAGCCTACATTTGCAAGTAAATACTATTCAATTTCGCGTTTACCTTTCTTCTCCGAATGGGACAGGTAACCGCGAAGCGTACCCAAAACTATCCTTCACATGGCGAACATGTATTTAATAATTGCAGCCTTCATTACTGCAATAGTTCTCGGACGGATCATCATTCCGAACATTCTGATTATCTCTCTGCGCAAACGGCTCTTCGATGCGCCCGATGCCCGGAAGATCCATAAACGGCCCATTCCAAGACTGGGAGGTGTCACGTTCTTTCCCGTCATTCTCTGCACCACCTGCTTTTTCACTGCCTTGCGTATCTTGCTAGGGTATCTCCCCGATCCACAGTTTACCGTGACCATGGTGACCGAGTTGCTTTTTCTTATTGCCGGTCTTACCCTATTATACGTCGTCGGTATTGCCGATGACCTCATGGGAGTAAGATATCGCAAAAAATTCTTTGTACAGATCATCTCTGCCGCATTCTTTCCACTGGCTGGACTCTATATCAATAATTTCTACGGACTTTTCGGAATCTATGAAATTTCCACCTATGTAGGAATCCCCCTGACCATGCTGCTGGCGGTATTCATCACCAATGCCATCAACCTGATTGACGGTATAGATGGACTTGCCTCCAGTTTGAGTATGGTTGCCCTTACCATTTTGGGAGTCATCTTCATTCACAACCAGCAATGGATCTATGCCCTGCTGGCCTTTGTCTGTGTAGGTATCTTGATCCCCTTCTTTTCCTACAATGTATTCGGCAATGCCGACCGAGGACGCAAAATCTTTATGGGCGACACCGGAAGTTTGACACTGGGATACATTCTCAGCTTCTTTGTCATCAAATACTGCATGTACACCGGAACTATTCCCACTGAAGAAATCCTGGGTTCTCCCCTGCTTGTTTCTTTCAGCGTTTTGCTTGTTCCTTCGCTCGATGTAGTGCGCGTGGTTCTTCGCCGGGCACGTAATGGGAAGGCTCTTTTCCTGCCCGACAAGACTCATATTCATCATAAATTTCTGGATATGGGATTCTCCCCACGTCAGGCACTCATCACCATCCAGCTGATGTCTGCCAGTCTTTGTGCATTTACTTTAGTTACAGTACATTCAGGATGGAATAATACATTGGTCTTTATCATTGATGTTGTTGTTTGGACAGGATTAAATGTATGGTTTGATATGGTGATAAAAAATAGGAAAAATAGAATCAACAAATAAATTTACAAAATGGCTAGATCTATCAAAACCAACTATATATTTAACCTGATCAATACAGTTTCAAGTTTTATATTCCCAGTTATTACCTTTCCTTATGCATCACGCATTATGCTGGCGGAAGGAATCGGATTAGTAAACTTTTATCAATCCATCATTCAATACATCTCTCTATTTACTTGTTTAGGAATCCCAATGTATGCAATCAGAGAGGTTGCCAAAGTCAGAGACAACCCACAGGAATGTTCCAGAATAACATTAGAAATCTTATTTCTACACCTGAGTCTAACTTTTCTAGGCTATCTTATTGTCTATATCCTTTGTCTCACAGTTACAGAGATACAGGCAAATATTCCCTTATTTTTAATATTAAGTTTAACACTTATATTAACGACTATAGGATGCGAGTGGTTTTATCAAGGGATTGAAGATTTTAAATACATCACCATCAGAGGGTTAATCGTAAAGATAGCTGCCGTTATTGTCTTATTTGCAATGGTAAAGACTAAAGAAGATATACTTTGGTATGGTGGGTATTGTGTTATAGGAGTCTTAGGAGGAAATATCTTCAATTTCATCAGATTAAGAAAATTTATTCATTTCACACACCTCAAAAATCTCCACCCACTCCGACATCTAAGACCTGCTCTTCATATCTTTCTACTAAATTTAATTGTAAGCCTTTATGTGAACCTTAACTCCGTTATGCTTGGTTTCTTAAAAGATTCTGAGAGTGTAGGCTTCTTTACAGCTGCAACCAGATTATCTCAAATGATTCTAGGGATAGCATCAGCCTTGGGTACTGTAATGCTACCTCGTCTGTCTCACCTTGTTGCAAACAAGGATATGAGTGAATTTAATCGTCTTGCTAAAAAGGCTGTCCAATTTATGTTTGCCATTACTCTACCTTTATCCATTGGCTGTTTTTTTATTGCTCCATATATCATCCCTATTTTTTGTGGAGAAACATACTATCCTGCCATTAATACTTTACGAATCATCTCACCTATAATCTTCTTTATCGGCCTTTCTGGAGTGTTAGGTATTCAAATTCTATATCCACAAGGGCAAGAAAACAAGGTTATTATCTGTACTGCTATTGGAGCTTTACTAAACTTAATATTAAATTTTATTACTATCCCATTATGGTCACATCTCGGGGCAGCAATATCAACCCTATGCGCAGAAACAGCTGTTACACTCAGTATGATGTACATAGGACGTAAATATATTCCCATCCATTGGAATAATAAAATATTTATTAATTATGTCATAGGATCAACAGTTATGCTTATATTAATAACTATTTTAACATTACTTCCAATGGGCATTTGGGAACATCTTATAAGCATATCTTTAGGAGGAGTTTTAATTTACATTCTATATTTGAGATTAAGCAAAGATGAACTATTTATTCAATTATCCAATTACATTAAACATTAATCATTATGTCCCAATATAATAAAATTTATGTAGTAGCTCCCTATGCACATGCCACAGGAGGTGTTGAGCTATCACATCAACTTGTAGACTTTTTAAGAAATAATAATCAGGATGCATATATAATATATACACAAGATGCTATAAATATTAAAACTAATGCAACCATAACAACAGAATATATTAATTATAACATCCAAGTAAGCAATAATATTGAGGATGATAGAAATAATATTCTAATCCTTCCTGAGATATATTTTGACTGGATATATATATATAAAAATATACAAGTCGGATGCTGGTGGATGTCCGTAGACAATCATTACACAGCATGCTCATTTTTCGACATTCTATCCTTTAAAAAAGGAATTATAAATAAACTTCGTTTTATTTTTAGCAGCTTCAAAAACATCATACAACACGATTATCATCCTTACCGCAATAGCATAAAAGATCTCAAATCTCAAGGACACCGAATAATGCATTTTTACCAATCACATTATGCCCAATTCCATTTATACCAACTAAATTTATCAAGAATATTCCCTTTATCCGATTATATCAATCTAGAATTCATCAATTATAAGCAACAAATTAAAAAAGAAAATATCATCCTATATAATCCAGCAAAAGGAGGAGACTTTGTTAGAGAATTAATAAATCTCATGCCTAATCATAAATTTATCCCCCTAAAGAATTTAACACGTATTCAGGTAAGAGAACTATTTACCAGAGCTAAATTATATATTGATTTTGGACATTTTCCAGGGAAAGATAGACTTCCAAGAGAAGCTATTGTTAATAATTGCTGCATAATTACTGGTAAAAAAGGGGCATCTCGCTTTTTCGAAGACATACCAATCCCAGAAACCTATAAATTCGATATAGAACACACCTCTTTATCTTGCATAAAAAAAAGAATTATTAATATATTAGATCATTACGAATCATGCATTCAAGATTTCTTATACATGAAGAAGGAAATCTTATTGGAGAAAGATCAATTCCATAAAGAAATTAAAAATATTTTTATCTAAATTACCCTATGATTCCTAGAAAGATTCATTACGTTTGGCTCGGTAATGGGCCCAAGCCAACCTCTGTACAGGATTGTATTAATTCATGGAAAGAGAAAATGCCTAACTATGAAATTAAATGTTGGAATGAAAACAATTTCGATATACAATCCGTAACATGGGTAAAAGAAGCTATTCAAATGAAAAAATGGTCTTTAGCTTCTGATTATATAAGACATTATGCACTGTTTACAGAAGGAGGAATATATATGGATACAGACGTAAAAGTCTTCAAATCTTTTGATCCTTTTCTTCATTGGGATTTTTTCTCTTCTGTTGAATATCACCCTGAAATATTTCAAGAAAAAGGTATCAAACAAATAAATGTTAAAGGAGAAGCATTAAACGAAGGAGACACAATAGCTGGAATTGGAATATTAGCTGCATGTATCGCAGCTCAAAAAGGAAATCCATTTATAAAAGAATGTTTGGATTTTTTTGGGAACAGACATTTCATCAAAGAAGACGGAAGTTTATTCACTGATATTATCAATCCTGGGATTATGGCTACAATTGCAACACAATATGGTTTTCGCTATATTGATAAAGACCAACTGCTGGACAATAATATGATGATATACAACTCATCTGTTTTTGCTGGGAATCCAGCAACACGTAATAAAGAATCATATAGTATGCACTATTGTGACGGAAGTTGGAGAGAGAAAACAACCTATCAAACATTAAAATCTTTTGTACGTAGTTGGATAAAAAAACATCATTAAGCATAAATCATAACGCATATTTATTCTTGCAGTAAATGATATATAGACAGGGAAAATAATCGTTACTTATTATAGCGTTAATTATTATATTATAACCAATTTATTTCTCAGCCATTAATATTGATTATATCATGGATGTATCAATTATCATTGTAAATTATAATACAGAAAAACTGATAATAGATTGCATAAATAGTATTTATGAAAAAACAAAAGATGTAACCTTTGAAGTAATAGTAGTTGATAATGCATCAAAAAATGATACATCAAGACTCAAGTACGATAAAAGAATAATATATATTGAGTCTAAAAATAACTTAGGATTCGGGGGAGCCAATAACTTGGGTGTGAAATATGCTAAAGGAGAATACTTATTCTTTCTTAACCCTGATACATTACTTATAAATAACGCAATTTATATATTATATAATTATCTGCAAAATAATCCAGATGTAGGTATATGTGGTGGGAATTTATATGATATGAACAAGAATCCAGCGCATTCATACAGAATTATAGCTCCAGGCATTTTATCAGAAATTTATACATTAGTTTCAGGGATTCCTTTCAAATATTTTCTACATGAAGATTTCAATCCTACATCTAGTCCTATACGCGTAGCTTATGTAACGGGAGCAGATTTGTTAATCAGAGCTTCTGTCTTTAAAAAGGTAGGTGGCTTTGACAAACAATTCTTTATGTATTTTGAGGAAACTTACCTTTGTAAAGAGGTCAGTAAACTACAGTATAAAATATATAATATTCCACAAGCACAAATTATACATTACGAAGGAAAGAGTTTTGAATGGAAACAACAAAGAGAAGAAATGTATTTCGACAGTAGGAAAAAGTATATCACTTTAAAATGTGGAAAACTTTCTTATCATATCTGCAATTTCATTTATGCTATTACATGTTCCACAAGAATACTTTATTTCACACTAATGCGCAATAAGAAGAAAAAAAAATATTGGACTTACAAACTAAAACAACTATTATGAAAGTATTATATATAGGAGAATATTTTGAAAAACCTAGCACAGGTGGAGAACAAATGTATAAAAGAAATGTAGATCTTCTACAAGCTGCATTAGGCAATCAATTAAGCATATACAAAACATCTATAACCAATAAGGCCAAGACCTTTATAGATGCATTAATGGGATATATGAGAGGCTTAGATTCAAGATCTATGAGGCAAATAATAAAACAAATAAAAGTACAGCAATATGATATTATAATTCTTGGAAACTCTCAAATGGGAAAAGCAGCATTCCTCATAAAAAAAATATTACCTTCCATAAAAATATACACATTCTTTCATAATATAGAAGTACATTATATGCAAGAATGTTGCCGAGTTGAACCTTCCTTAAAGAATAAGTTCCTATTAAAAGTGACTAAATACAATGAAATTAGAACCTGTCTATATTCCGATAAATGCATAGTGCTAAATCAAAGAGATGCCAATTTATTGTATAGTTTATATCAAAAAAAAGCTGATTTAATTCTCCCAGCAACATTTAAAGACAAATACAATATAGAAAAAGCAAAAATTCAATACAATAAAAAAAATGATCGTTTAACTCTTTTATTTGTTGGGTATGCTTTTTTCCCAAACATAGAAGGTTTAAAACTTTTCATTAAGAATGTTCTTCCTAAACTACATAATTGCACATTACAAATCATAGGGAAACAGATGGATCAATATTTTCATTCGGAACAGAATATTGAAGTACATGGTTATGTAGAAGATTTAGAACAATACTATTATAACTCTGACATCGTAGTTCTTCCTATATATTCTGGTGGAGGAATGAAAACCAAAACAGGCGAGGCTATGATGTATGGATGTTCTATTGTCGGCACACAAGAAGCTTTTGAAGGTTATGATATTGATCATTCTAAAATTGGAGGACTATGTCAAACATACGAAGACATGATAGAAAGAATTAATGAACTGAATAATAACAGAACTTTATTAAATGAATGTAAAGAAAACGCACGTAAATTATTTCTACAGAAATATGCTTTCAATCATGGGATTACCATTTTAAAACAAATATTCTAAGATGACATTATTATATTTCCTAAATCTAATAATATATGTTTTTCTAGAATGCTATTGTCCCGTTTACTTGTCAAAAAAAATGGGCTTAGGAATAGTATCACCTATAACAATAGTAGCCTATTCTACCCTACCTATTATATTATTTAAGGCATTTATAGGACCTGCATTTCTATTAAATGACGGATTATTTAATAAATATTATAATTATGCAATTCTAATGACGAGTATAGCTTTATTAGGTAAGTTTTTCCTAATTAAATATAGCATTCTTTTTTTTAAAAGATACAAAATAACACGATCAATTGCTAATTCATTTTCTCCGCATTGGCATATAGCTCCCAAACGATTATTCATAGCTGCTACAATATTGTTGCTAATGGGTTTCTTTTGTTTCCTGTTAGTTGCAACACACTCTTACGGTGTAATAAATTGGATATTAGACCCTAGAACAGGATACCAACTACATAGAACAGGAGCTGGACAATTCTTTGCACTTGCTATTCTATTTTATTCTATAGCTTTCACTATATTCACTATATACATCAAAAAAGATATCAACGTCCTTTTTTGTATCTTAGGATTTATAATATTAGTATATTTTCTTGGTACAAAAGATGTTATTTTGAGTTTTGGAATTACCGGAATCGTAATATTATGGTTTCGGAAATCTAAATATTTTTACAAGACATTATACTTTGGTATTCCAGCTATCTTTCTATTAATGTTACTAAACTTCGGTAGTGCAAACCTAGAAGAAGTTGCATCATATTTTGATTATTACACAAATAGTGCAATGTATTATGAAGAATATTTCAATGGTGGAATCAATTTATTTCATGGGGAATTATTTTTAACATCTTTCTGGGAGGTCGTTCCAAGAGCATTATATCCAGAAAAGCCTTTTGTTTATGGTTTCCTTATAGTTAATGAACATTTCTTCCCAGGCATGGCAGAAGCTACGAATACACCAGCATTTGGGGGACCAGTAGGAGCATTTGCAGATTGGGGGATTATAGGTGTACTCACATCTTCTTTTTTGGACTACCATTTCGTATTTGAACTTTTTCTCTATTACTATTTATTTAAGAACTGTAATCTAGAACATATTAAAAAGAGTCCCTTTTTATTGTACTGCTTAATAATTCTTTTTGCTCCAGCCTTTATGAAATATATAGGCTTCCCACTCAATTTAATCCTCTGGATTTTTATTGTTAAAATCATAAGTATTTCAAATAGAATAATAATACGTTTTAATCATGCTACTACTTGATAATATAATATTCTCCTTACAACACGCAGGAGGTATATCTGTTGTTTGGAAAGAACATCTAACAAGACTATTAAAAGATACAACACTTTCTTCTATTGATAAATTATTCATAGAATATGATAATGCACAAAATAATATATTCCGTAAAGATTTAGAGATTCCCAAACCAAACATTATCAGCCGTTCTGATAGAGGCCTCTTTTTTAGAAGATATTTTTCTCCTACTTTATCATTCAATAAATATAATAATATAATTTTTCACTCGTCTTATTATAGGACACTTGACAAAGCAAAAAATATTACAACCATACATGACTTTACCTATGAATTTTACAGAAAAGGATTAAGTAAGAAAATTCATTCTTGGCAGAAAATACATGCAGCATTAAGCTCTGACCGAATTATATGCATATCCAATAACACTAAAGAAGATTTATTAAGATTGGTTCCTACTATTGATGAAAATAAAGTAGAGGTTGTATACAATGGAGTTGATGAGACTTTTCACCAACTCAAAGATCATAAAATACAACTCAAAGAGAACCCTTTTAGTAACGAAGAATATCTACTATATGTAGGAGATAGAACAGCTTTATATAAACAGTTTGATTTAGCCGTTAATACAGCACTTAAATTTAAACGCCCATTAGTCATCGTTGGAAAGCCATTAAATAAAATTGAATATGAAAAATTAAATAAAATTAGATATCAGGTTCTATCAGGCTTATCTTCTGAAAAACTTAATATATTATATAACAATGCTTTTTGCCTTCTATATCCTTCATTATATGAAGGTTTTGGATTACCTATTATAGAAGCCCAAAAAGCTGGCTGTCCTGTTATTGCTGGTGCCAACTCTTCAATACCTGAAATTATAGGTATTAATGGGCTAGCTTTAAAAGAACTAAATGTAAATACAATTATTGAGGTACTAAAAGCTTTAGAAAATACAAACTATAGAGATTTTATCATAAAAGAAGGCATTATGAATTCAGAAAGATTCTCATGGGACAAAACATATAAACAAACAATCAATATATATAAATCATTAATGTAAACAATGAAAATATCACTAATAACGGTAACATATAATAGTGAAAAAACCTTACAGAAAACTATTCAATCTGTATTAGCACAGAAGTTCATAAATTTAGAATATATTATTATTGACGGTCAATCTAAAGATAATACTGTATCAATTATAAAAGAATCAGAACCGCTTTTCAATAATAATCTAAAATGGATCTCAGAAAAAGATACTGGAATATATGATGCTATGAATAAAGGGATAAAAATGGCAACTGGAGATATTATTGGTATTCTCAATTCTGACGATTATTTCACATCTGATAATATTCTAGAAATTATTCATACAACTTTTGAAAAAAATCAATCTATTGATGCTATATATGGAGATATACATTATATAAATAATAATCCTAATCAAGTTTTAAGATATTATTCTTCAAAAATATTCAGACCACAACTTATGAAACTAGGATTCATGCCTGCTCATCCTTCTTTCTATGTAAAAAAACAAGTTTATACACAATGGGGTGTATATAAAACAAACTATAAAATTGCTGCAGACTTTGAATTTCTTCTACGGGTAATTTTAAAAGGTAAAATACAGACTCTATACTTACCTATTGATATGGTTACAATGAAAATAGGAGGAGTAAGTACTAATAATATTAAAAGCCATATTCTAATTATGAAAGAACATTTAAGGGCATGTAAAGAAAATCATATTAAAACCAATATCTTTCTTCTCTCATTACGCTACTTCTATAAAATATATGAGCTTTATAAATACAAGATAGTTTTCTTTTTTATCAAGACAAGATCTAATAATATTAACGACTAAATTTCATCATCCTATGGCAGAAAACAATAAAGGCTACGATTCAGAAATGAATGCAAGTTTAGAAATTGATTTAATGAAATTGCTACATAAATTGTGGTCTAACCGTAAATATATTTACAAATCTATAATTACAGCATTTATAATAGCAATCATTATTTGTTTTAGTATTCCTAAAAGATACACTACAAATGTCATATTATCTCCTGAATCGGCTCAAACTTCTAGTGGAAGTAATGGATTAGCAAATATGGCATCTATGTTAGGTATTGGGAATATTGGAGGAGGAAGTCAAGATGCTTTAAATTCAAGTATGGCACCAGAAATTTTAGGATCAACACCATTTATCATAGATTTATATAATATTAATATAACAACTACCCAATCGTCAAGTCCTATTCCATTATACAACTATTTAAAAGAAGAGAAACAACCTTGGTGGAACTATATCATGCAAATACCTGCAACCTCCATCAAAGCTATAAAATCACTATTTACTAATAGAAATGAGAATATTACAAATCAGGCCGACTCTGTTGATCCTTTTAATCTTACAAAAGAGCAATCTGCAATAATTCAAAAAATCAAAAGTTCACTTTCTGCAACTATTGATAAAAAAAGCGGTATGATAACTATATCAGCTAGTTTTCAAGACCCGATAGCTACTGCAATAATAGCTGATAGCGTTATTCATAAACTACAAAGGTACATAATAACGTATCGCACAAGAAAGACGCAAGAAGATTGTAACTACCTTGAAAGAATTTGTAAAGAAAGAAAACAAGAATATTATAATACTCAACAAAAATACGCATCATTTATTGATACGAACCGGAATGTAATATCGCAACGTACACAGGCAGAAGCCACTCGTCTGCAAAATGAAATGAGCATAGCGTATCAAATATATAGCCAAGTTGAAACTCAATTACAAATAGCTCAAGCAAAAGTTCAAGAATCTAAGCCAGTTTTTGCGATACTTGAACCAGCCGCAATACCTTTACATCCGTCATCTCCTAATAAGATCATTATAATTGTAGCGTTTATTTTTATTGCATTCATAGGATCTATTGTATGGATTTTTACAAAAGAGACATTACATAATATACATAATGAACTTAAAAATTATCAATAGTATCAATATCTTAATAACCATAAGAGTTCACTATCCCCAAATACTATATCTTAAAAGCACCCACAACAATCTCTGATTAAATCATGAATATCATCCAAACATCCATATCTGGTGTAGTCATCATTGAACCACACCTTTTTAAAGACGACAGAGGATATTTCTTCGAGTCTTTTTCTGAACGTAACTTCAACACACAAGTCAGAGAAGTCAAGTTTGTACAGGACAATGAAAGCATGTCATCCTATGGGGTCATGCGCGGACTGCATTTCCAGCGTCCACCTTACACACAGAGTAAGCTGGTACGTTGTGTAAAGGGAGCTGTACTGGATGTAGCGGTGGATATCCGCAAAGGAAGTCCAACCTACGGGCAGCATGCGGCCGTAGAATTGACAGAAGAGAATCATCGTCAGTTCTTTGTTCCACGGGGCTTTGCACATGGTTTCGCAGTCTTAAGCGAAACAGCCATCTTCCAGTATAAATGTGACAATTTTTATCATCCGGAGGCAGATGGAGGAATCAGTATTCTGGATAACTCTCTGGGTATTGATTGGCGTATTCCAACGGATCATGCCATCCTGAGTGAAAAGGATACAAAGCATCCGCTTTTGAAGGACTTTGATTCCCCATTTGATTTCAATGTTTCTTTGTATTAAAAGGTGAAAGGAAAAGAAGTTATGAATATATTGGTAACCGGTGCCAATGGTCAGCTTGGCAATGAAATGCGCATCATCAGTAAGGAAACCGGATATGATTTCCTGTTTACAGATGTTGTGGAGGCGGAAGGTGTAGAAACAACCTTGCTGGACATTACCAATACAGAGGCTGTAGAGAATATTATACGGGAACACCAGATCGATTGCATCGTAAATTGTGCTGCCTATACCAATGTGGATAAGGCAGAGAGCGATGTGGATCTGTGCCGGAAGCTGAATGCTACTGCTCCCAGTATACTGGCCAAAGCAATGAAAAAAGCCGGAGGATTGCTGGTACAGGTCTCAACGGACTACGTGTTTGGCGGAGATCCTTACAACACCCCTTGCCGGGAAGATCAGAAAGGCACGCCAACCGGAGTGTACGGGCTGACCAAACTGGAGGGAGAAGAGAGTATCAAAGCCATCGGATGCAAGCATATAATCATCCGTACGGCCTGGCTGTATTCTGAATTCGGTAAGAATTTTGTCAAGACCATGCTGAACCTGACAGCTACCAGACCACAGCTGAAAGTGGTATTCGATCAGGCCGGTACGCCGACATACGCTTATGATCTGGCTGTTGCCATCAAAGCGGTCCTGGAAGACTACACTGCAGAAAAGTCCCGGAATGAATACAGCAAGACGGGTGTATACCACTTCAGTAACGAAGGGGTATGTTCCTGGTACGACTTCACAAAGGTTATTGCTGAACTGGCAGGAAATACCACCTGCGATATCCAGCCTTGCCATAGTGACGAATTCTCCAGTCCGGTGAAGCGCCCGGCTTATTCGGTACTTGACAAAACAAAGATCAAACAGGCCTTTGGATTGAAGATTCCATACTGGATAGATTCTCTGAAAACTTGTATGGTCAATATGAAAATTAATAAATGAATTATCCTTAAAATAATATTATGGATTTCAAACGCAACATCCTGATCACCGGTGGTGCCGGATTTATCGGCAGCCATGTGGTAAGACTTTTCGTGAACAAATATCCGGAGTATCATATCATCAATCTGGACAAGCTGACCTATGCGGGCAACCTGGCCAATCTGAAGGATATTGAGAACAGAGAAAACTATACTTTCGTCAAGGCAGACATCTGTGATTATGACAAGATGCTGGAACTGATGCAGCAGTATCATATTGATGGGATCATCCACCTGGCTGCGGAAAGTCATGTTGACCGCAGTATCAAGGATCCGTTTACCTTTGCACGGACAAATGTGATGGGAACGCTTTCGCTGCTGCAGGCTGCCAAGGTATATTGGGAAGGGCTGCCGGAAGGTTATGAAGGCAAACGTTTCTATCATATCTCTACAGATGAAGTATACGGAGCTCTGGAAATGACGCATCCGGAAGGAATTGAACCGCCGTTTACCACTACGGCTTCTTCAGCAGAACATCATCTGGCGTACGGAAAGGATTTCTTCTATGAGGATACGAAGTATAATCCGCACAGTCCGTATTCTGCCAGCAAGGCCAGCAGTGACCACTTTGTACGTGCCTTTCACGATACATACGGCATGCCGACCATTGTAACCAACTGTTCCAACAACTACGGGCCTTACCAGTTCCCGGAAAAACTGATTCCGCTGTTCATCAACAATATCCGTCACCGTAAACCGCTGCCGGTATATGGTAAGGGAGAAAATGTACGCGACTGGTTGTATGTAGTAGATCATGCACGGGCCATTGACGTGATTTTCCACAAAGGCAAAATTGCGGATACATACAATATCGGCGGATTCAACGAATGGAAGAATATTGATATCATCAAAACGGTGATAAAAACCGTAGACCGCCTGCTGGGGCGTCCCGAAGGAGCTGACATGGATCTGATCACTTACGTGACTGACCGGAAGGGACATGACATGCGTTATGCCATTGACTCGACAAAACTGCAGCGGGAGCTGGGATGGGAACCGAGCCTGCAGTTTGAGGAAGGTATTGAGGAAACCGTAAAATGGTATCTGGACAACCAGGAATGGATGGACAACGTAACCAGTGGGGACTATCAGAAGTATTACGAAAGTATGTATCAGAACCGATAATCACACACAACTATGAAAGGTATTATCTTGGCAGGGGGAAGCGGAACACGCCTCTACCCCATCACGAAAGGTGTCAGCAAGCAGTTATTGCCGGTGTTTGACAAACCGATGATTTATTATCCCCTCTCTGTCCTCATGCTGGCCGGAATCAGGGAGATCCTGATCATTTCCACTCCAAACGACCTGCCGGCTTTCCGGCGTCTGCTGGGAGACGGAAGTGACTTTGGTATCAGACTGGAATACGCAGAACAGCCTTCACCGGACGGACTGGCACAGGCATTCATTATCGGAGAGAAATTCATAGGAAACGATGCTGCCTGCCTCGTACTGGGTGACAACATCTTCCACGGAAGTGGTTTTACTGCCATGCTTCGCGAAGCTGTACGCACGGCAGAGGAAGAAGGAAAGGCTACTGTATTCGGATATTGGGTAAGCGATCCGGAACGTTACGGAGTGGCTGACTTTGACAAGGATGGCAACTGTCTGAGCATTGAGGAAAAGCCGCAGCATCCGAAATCAAACTATGCAGTGGTAGGTCTGTATTTCTATCCTAACAAAGTAGTGGAAGTGGCTAAGAACATCAAGCCTTCCGCCCGTGGAGAACTGGAAATCACGACTGTGAACCAACGCTTTCTGGAAGACGGAGAACTGAAAGTGCAGACACTGGGCAGAGGTTTTGCCTGGCTGGACACCGGTACCCACGATTCACTGGCAGAGGCTTCTACTTACATTGAAGTAATTGAGAAGAGACAGGGACTGAAAGTGGCTTGTCTGGAAGGCATTGCTTACCGGAAAGGATGGATTACTGCCGACAAGTTACGGGAAGTAGCGAAGCCTATGCTGAAGAACCAGTATGGCCAATATTTGTTGAAAGTTATTGACGAGCTGGAACGGACAGGAAAGGATAATCTGGAATAATTTCCTTCGCATCTGATCTGATATCATTCAGGCCTTCTTCTCCGAGACTTTTTTGGGAAGAGGGCCTGAACTGTATTTGTTCCGCAATTTTGTTCCGCACCATCTTCTGCAGATCAGAAACGTCATCAAGCAAATAACTATCAACGGTTTACAATCACCAGAGTGAATCTTATTTCCGAACTTCTGCCAGCTTTGCCAGGCTTCTTTTAAACTATTATAGTTAGTGCGGACAAATTAACAAAATTTTAATTTTACATTTCTGTCCGCACTTTCCCTATAAGTTTATATATAGGGTGGCAAAGCTGGCAGAAAACGATATAACTTGCTCATTAGTTGTCTGTTTCATCTAAAAAACTTATCTTTGTACTATTCCTTTAAATTCACAAGATTATGAGTAATTACATCCGTTTTGACTGGGCTATGAAACGCCTGCTGAGAAACAAGGCTAACTTTGCCGTACTGGAAGGTTTTCTGACGACACTGCTCCGTGACCGGATCAAAATACAGAAACTGCTTGAAAGCGAAAGCAATCAGGAAGAGGAATTTGACAAGTATAACCGGGTGGATCTGCTGGCCGAGGACTCCAAAGGGACTCTGCTGCTGATTGAAATCCAGAACAACAATGAATATGCTTACTTTCAGCGTATGCTCTTCGGTACTTCAAAACTGGTGACTGAATATATCAACCGGGGAGAAGGCTACGACAAGGTAAGAAAAGTGTATAGTATCAACATTGTCTATTTCTCATTAGGACATGGAAAGGATATTGTGTATCACGGAAAAACAGAATTCCGGGGAATACACCAGAACGATATACTGGAATTATCTCCATTCCAGCGCCAGACGTTTAAGGTCGACACAGTCAGCCAGTTATATCCGGAATATTATATCCTGAAAGTGAACGATTTCAATCAGGTTGCCCAAACACCGCTGGAAGAATGGATCTATTATCTCAATACCGGAGAAATTCCAGATCAGGCACAGGCTCCGGGACTGAATGCTGCACGTGAAAGGCTGAAACTGGACCGTATGAGCAAAGATGAACTGAAAGCTTATTACCGCCATCTGGATAATATTGTGATTCTGAGAGACAATATCAATACGGAACGTGCGGAAGGAAGAGCAGAAGGCAGAGCGGAAGGAAGAGCAGAAGGCAGAGCGGAAGGAAGAGCAGAAGGAAGAGCGGAAGGCCTGGAAGCAGGACGGCAGGAAGAACGCCGGCAAAATGCAATCCGGATGAAAGCAAAGGGATTCCCTACTCAGGACATTGCAGACATCACCGGACTGTCTCCGGAAGAAATTGACCGCCTGTAAATGGGGACATTCGCATCTGATCTGATATCATTCAGGCCTGAAGTGAATCTTGTATCCGAATTTCTGCCAGCTTTGCCAGGCTTGTTTTAAACTGGTTCCTTTCATTTCTTTATAAAGTAATAATTATAGAACCAATCATAATCCAACAATAAATTCCAATAAAAATCAGACCCATTGGAAGTGATTTCCCCGGCATACCGTCTCACTTCAGTAGGAAGAGAGGTAAAATCCGTCACATGATATGCTCGTTTAAACCATTCAATTCTTTCTCTCAGAGAGAAGGAGCGGACTATAGTTAAATCTATTTGAACCTGGCAGAGACGAGCCCATACGGCCCGGACTTCTTTTAAGGTATCATCATTCAACTCCTGGATGATGGCATCCAACGTTCCGTCGTTGTTCGTGATAGTAAGAATACCATTCGCGTCATAATTTACGTTTTCATCCGCATCAGGCATCAGCATGACAGGCATCATCCTCTTATTTCCTCTCGTATTGTTACAACAGCAACCGTAAGTAGACAAACTATTACGTTTGCCATTACATGCAGCGGCAAGATTTGCCAAAGCCGTAATATGAGGCATTTTCGGTTCTTGCTCAATATCTTCCTGCGTAGTAAATTTTTTCATGGTGAAAACATCAGCCATTTCAACCAAATCATGAAGGGCTGGTGCATGACTTGCATAATAGCTGAATTCGTTCAGTCCTTCATCCCCTTTACATTCACGTGGAATTATATGCTCGTAATTAATTTTTCCTGCGGTTGAATTAAGTCGTCTCATGCAGTAGCAGCAGCGACAGTCCTGCTCCTCCAGCAGTAAGTTTTTCCACCCGTGATCATAGTTATTAGATTCTCTGTATTGTTTTTTCTTGAAATCCTCAAAGCTCCCCATCGGGTTGTCTGGACTCGGACATGGATGGTTTATATCTCCAGCGTAACAATCCTTAAGAAACCTTACATTAATGTGGTGGGCCTGTATTCTTAGCCTGTATTTATCGATGTATCTCATAGTTCCTTTTTTTTCTGTCCAATTCTTCCAAAACAGGATGTACGTCTGTTCCCACTATCTTTTTAATTTCATTGAGTATGGACTCAGCTTCTTTTTCCAGCCCCAAAGCATAATAGGTGAGATATTCATCCATTTTTTTTCTTATTTCCAGATTTCTGGAAGGTGTATCCATGAAATCACGTAAAGCTGCTGTATAGTCAATGCCATAAATGTTAGGCAAAACCTCTGCCTGGGTCTGTCCTTCCTGCATGATGAGAATCTTGTTCAAAAAATTGCCTCTTTCGTCTGTTTCTGCAGTATTCAGATTAGAGATTACTGCTACGGAATGAGTTGACATGATAAATTGTATTCTGGGGAATGTATCACGTAAACTTTGAACAACACATTGTTCTAGTGACGGATGTAAGTGCAAATCAATTTCGTCTATCATGATGATGCCTGCCGATTCCTTTTCACCATTCAGGATATATGCTCTGTAAGCAATGTCCAGTACCATGGCATACAATCTTCTGTATCCGGCAGGCAAATGCTGGAATTGTTCTATTTTTCCATTTTTGAAGACGATGGTAAGTTGGTATCCCTGTTCCGTCTGGTTAGGAATAAGGTAATCAATCTCATACCCCTCACCTTTTAGTGCGGGAAGTCCAGATATAAACTTTTGCAATCGGCCAGTTATGTAATCCGTTTCTTTAGCCAGAGGTTCCATATTCTTCTGAATACGTTCCATGTCAGCTCTTGCAGACAGATACTCCTCATTTACCTCCAGTTCCTCCTTGGAATATTGATTTTCCAGTTCTTGTAACTTAACAGCTAGTCGCATAGCCGGTGTATATAGCGGCATTCGTTGAGCCAGTTTGTTGCTCAGTCTTATCTCCCAGATTGATACACACGCTGCTTCCATATCCCATTGATAGTACCCGAAATTTCTAGGCATGTATTCTTGTTGGATAATATCCAGCGCATATTTTGTTTCCTTTACATCTTTGTGAGGAAACGAATCCGAATAGTACGCCAATAGAGGCAACTCTTCTCCTTCATTTTTCCAAGCATTCATGAATGTCTGGAAAGCTATTTTGTATCTGGAACTATAAAGTGCTGCTCCTGCCACAGAGCGTTTGTACATATCCCATGACAATTTTTTTTCACCATATTGAGCCTCCCCGTGGATATTTGCAGAAGGAGCATACGTCCTTGTAGCAGTGTCCAAACGATAATCCCCCGGTTCGTATGAAATTACTTTAAGTGAAGGATTTCCAGCAGAAAGGAAATCATTACCTAACGACTTGTCATTGGCGAAGATAAAACTCAATCCAATTTTAAAAGCCTGAAGAATACTTGTTTTTCCAGCTCCATTTCTACCAATAATGATTGTTGTTTCAGGAGCAGGTTCCAGTTCATATTCAGTAAAACACTTAAAGTCTTTTATTTGTAATTTCTGGATATTCATGTTTCGCGTTATTTGTTACAAATATACAAAAAATAAAATAGGTTTCGTATAAAAGTCATAAAGAAAATAACAAGCATTCTGTTCCACTCCTCAAAGAGATCCCTCAAGCAAATAATTATCAACGGATTACAATCACCAGAGTGAGCCCTGTTCCCGAATTTCTGCCAGCTTTGCCAGGCTTCTTTTAAACTATTATAGTTAGTGCGGACAAAAATAGTTACATTTCTGTCCGCACTTTCCCCTATAAGTTTATATATAGGGTGGCAAAGCTGGCAGAAAACGATATAACTTGCTCATACTCACATATCATCGATAGAAATACCCTTATACGAGATCTCATAGCCTTCATAAGGACCTACTGCTTTCATGAAAGTTGCCGCCTTGGATTTTAACAACTCTTCATCGAAATTCTTTGATTGCCTTTTTACTTCAATGAATTCGATCTTGTTGTCCACTTCATCTTCGGCAATGATATCAATCTCATTTTCTCCTTTTCGGTCGTTCCAATAACCAAGACGAGTATAGCAGCCCTGCTCCTTCAGCACCTCCATAAAATAACATTCAAGAGATTTGCCGCTCACTGTCGGAAAATCTCTCTCGGCAATGGACTTTAATTTCTCGTTTGCTCCTGCCTCAATAATGTGAGAGTATTTATACACAAAACGAAACCAGAATCTCAGAAATTGATCTTCAATGGTATAATGCACATTCTTATTGACTGATCTCTCATAGAGAGGCTGCTTCTTGCTTATCAGACCATACTCTTCACTCAAATTCTTTAAATATCCCGACAGTTCCTTGATATTAAGGGCATTCTCCAGCTCTGATCTCGTAGTCTTCCCCAAACTCATCAACCAGCATATTTTTGCCCTCTGATAAAAAATAGGAATCACGCTCAAAAAACATGTTCAGCATTGTTTTCTCTGTAAACTTCTTATGGTCAATAAACAACTCAACATATTTAGCAACTCCGCCTGTTAATGTATATAGAGCCAGCAAATCTGACTTTTTATATTCAGGACAATACTCAGACATGATTTCTTTCAGGACTGATGGCCGGAAAGGCCGGACATGCATTGTACCTGTCTGCCTCCCAAACAGTGGTTCTTTCTTATCCTTAAATATCTTGTTCATCAAAGTATTTACAGAACCTGCTACAATAAGATGAATATGCGCTGTACTCTTGTAACTATCCCAGATATTTTGCATATCAGAATAAATGGAAGAGTTTACCCTGAAGAAATCCTGAAATTCATCGATAAACAAAGTAATATGCTGATTCTGTGACAACTCCATGATAAACTTAAACACGGTAGCAAAAGTTATTCCCTTGCTGTCAATCATCGGAATGTTAAGTTTCGTCCGGATCTCTTCAATGAATATGTCACAAAGATCAGTTTCCGCTTTCCTGGCAACAAAAAAGTATAGCAACGTTTTTCTTGCATAAAACTGCTTCACCAACTCTGTTTTACCAATACGACGTCTGCCGGTTATAATGGTAAACTGAGCAACCTCTTGAGATAACTCCTCAATTTCTCTGAGTTTTTCAAGCTCTGCTTCTCTATCAAAAAATCTCATTGTTATAAGCTTTAACCGTAATGTGCATTACCGTAACAAATATTACGATAGTGCAAAATTAACAATATTATCGTCAAACGCACAAGAGTTTTACAGAAATAACGATAATTCCCGGAAGAAATTGACCGCCTGTAAATACAGAGGCGGTCAAGAAACGAGCCACCCGGAAAAAAGCATGATCAAGAGCATAAGCAACTCTGCCCGGCGGTTGATACGAATGGCAGTCTGCATATCGCAAGAAGTAAGCGGACGTTCGTGGCTGCCTATAAAGGGTTTGTAAACCCATTCGCCAAAATACTGATGGGGACCTCCAAAACGACAGTCCAGAATTCCGGCCAGAGCAGCTTCCGGATATCCGGAATTGGGACTGGCATGGCGGGGGCCATAACGGAATACAAAACGGAGGAGGGACAAACGGCCGGTAACCAGAACCATCAGAAAAGCTGTCAGACGGGCTGGCAGATAATTGGCTACATCATCCAGACGGGCCGCAAAACACCCGAAAGCACGATAGCGTTCATTACGGTAACCGATCATGGAATCAAGGGTATTGACCATCTTATAGGCCAGCATGCCGGGGACGCCCAGCAACAGATACCAGAACAGGGGGGCAATCACACCGTCACTGAGGTTCTCAGCCAAAGTCTCCAGAGCTGCTGTGCGGACTTCGGTATCGGTCAGTCCGGAAGTGTCACGGCCGACAATGCGGGCTACCTGACGGCGGCCTTCTTCAAGGGAGCGGTCTGCGGCCTCAAAAACCATCCGGACTTCGTCAATCAATGTCTTACCCGCCAGACAATAGAAAACGCCTGTAGCGGCCAGAAAAACGTATAAAACGGGGCTTATCTGCCAGGCATACTGCAACAGGAGGGTTGCAGACAGCCAGGTGAGCGTAACAAGGCCTGCGGCAACACATGCACCTTTGAACTTCCGGCCGGTTCCATGATTCAGACGATGTTCGAAAAAGGCAATCAGTTTTCCGAAACCGACCACCGGATGCGGAAGCCACAACGGATCGCCCAGCAGTTTGTCCAAAAGCACTCCGGCCACAAGGGGAAGTGCGAACATCAATATTGATACATCCATTCTTTAATTGCGGTAATTAACTGGTTATTTTCTTCCGGAGTCTGGACGGCAATACGGAAAAAGCCTTCGTCGAGTCCTTCAAAATTAGATGCGTCACGGATCAGCAGGCCATGGGTGTCTGCCAGCCATTCCTTCAGGGCGGAAGCTTTGCCGCCACGCAGACGGAGCAGCATGTAGTGAGTATCGGAAGGCCATACTTCGATCCCGCCCAGCTTTTCCAGTTCTCCGGCTACCCGCTGGCGTTCGGCGAGCAGGGCATTCAGATTCAGCTGATAGGCAGACGCATGACGGAGCAGATAGGTTCCGGCTTCGATGGCGAGGGCATTCACAGACCAGGGCATCCGGTAGCGCCGCAGTTTCTGAAGCAGGTCTTTATGTCCGGTGAGATATCCCAGGCGGAGACCGGGAACGGCAAAGCGTTTGGTCATAGAATGAAGCAACAGGACATTGGGTAAGGCCGCAGTCTCTCCTACCCCCAGAACTTCCTTGAGGGTAAAGGCTTCATAGGACTGGTCGATAACAAAGAGCTGCCGGGGATGTTCCTCGATCAGCCGGCGCAAACGGTCAGCCGGACGGACTTCTCCCGTGGGATTATTCGGATTGCAGAGCCATACAAGGGAAGTTCTGCCGGAAAGGGTATCCAGGGTAAACACGGACTCAACCTCGTGGGCATGCAGACGGCAGGCATCGGCATATTCACTGAAAGTCGGCATCAGAATGGCTGAACGGCTTCCCCGCCAGGCCTGGGCAATCAGATAGATCGCTTCCGTGGCTCCATTGGTGACACAGACATTCTCCGGGGCTACCCGATAACGGGCTGCCAGCTCGCGCTCCAGAGTATAAGGTTCCGGCTCGGGATAGGTACGGATGCAGGCCATCTGCCGGAACAGGTGCCCGTTCAGGGAATCATGGTTTACATGGGTATATACATTCGAGCTGAAGTTTACCCGTATGTGTCCGTAGCGGTAAGCGTCGTCTCCGTGTCCGTCAATCATGGGTTGTCAGTATTTGATAAATTAACGGCATATTGAGGTGCGAGCGCACATGGTCTGCCAGCTTATTGTATTGTTCTTCCTTATAGGCCGCATAATCCGGCGAAGATACGGCTTTTTTCCCGGCATAGGGAGCTACCAGCCAGTCGATGACGGAGGGGTTGTCCAGAATGCCGTGAATGTAGGTTCCTACACAGCGGGAACCGGACATACATCCTTCGGGAGTTCCATCTTCCAGCCGGGTAAAGGGAGTATAGGTTTCGCCTTCAACCGGAAGTGTGGTTCCGTTATGGATTTCATACCCCTGCCCTGCTCCGGTGGCACCGGCGAGTGTAAAACGGACCTGACGGGTAACTTTTTCTTTTTGCATGACAGTCTGCATGGGCAGCAGTCCCAGTCCCGGCAGTCGGGTCAGACTGCCTTCCACACCTTCGGGATCGCAGATTTCACGGCCCATCATCTGATAGCCGCCACAGATTCCCATCACCATCGTTCCTTCCCGATGGGCACGAAGAATGGCCTGTGCCACTCCGTTACGGCGCAGTTCATAAAGATCGTCCAAAGTGCTCTTGGTACCGGGAAGCAGAATGATATCTGCTTTCAGAAGATCGTCTGTATTGTTGGTGTAGTAAAGGTTGACCCGCTCATCGCGTTCCAGCATATTGAAATCCGTAAAGTTTGACAAATGACGGAGCAGCACGACGGCGATATTGACCTTGCCCTGTACGGCCGCACGTTGTTTCTGTACCAGTTCCAGTGAGTCTTCTTCTTCGATATGGATATCCTTGTAATAAGGAATTACTCCCAGCACAGGAATGCCGCAAAGGGATTCCATCTGTCGGATTCCGGACTCGAACAAACGCAGGTCTCCCCGAAATTTGTTGATAATTATTCCCTTGATGCGCTTCCGGTCTTCCGGGGTCTGAAGGACAACAGAACCGTATGCACTGGCAAATACGCCGCCACGGTCAATGTCGGCCACCAGGAATACATCGGCACCGGCATGGCGGGCCATCGGAAGATTGACCAGGTCCTTATCACGAAGATTGATCTCGGAAATGCTGCCGGCTCCTTCAAGCACAATCGGATTGTAACGGGATGCCAGCCGGTCGTAAGCGGCACAGACTTCTGTGCGAAGGGTTTCGAAGCCTTTACCCCGGAAATAATCCCAGGCATCTCTGTTGCCGATGGGCTTTCCGTTCAAAACAACCTGTGAGGTCTGATCGGAACAGGGTTTCAGCAGCAGAGGATTCATATCTGTGTGGCAGGGTACGCCTGCGGCTTCAGCCTGAACGGCCTGAGCACGTCCGATCTCCAGCCCCTGAGGGGTGGCGTATGAATTGAGTGCCATGTTTTGGGCCTTAAAAGGAGCTGGATGGTATCCGTCCTGCAGAAAAATACGGCACAGGGCCGCTGCCAGGACACTTTTTCCCACATCGCTTCCGGTTCCGGCCAGCATGACAGGATGTAGTTTCTGATTTTGCATAAGCTTTAATTGGTTTAATCCCAGAGTTTCCACAAATCGGCTTCTCCCCAATACCAATGGGTGTATCCGGCTATGACATTTTTATAACGGTATAGCGGAGTTGAGACTTCCGTGCCTTTTACATTATACAACGGCGTGACGGACGGGAGCGTGTCGGATCCGGCAATTGAAGAATAATGGAACTCATGGCCGCGCAGGGAAATGCCCTGATAGTCCATCCGGCGGTATCCCAGATGCAGACGCGCATTTTCCATGGTACAGTCAACCGGCAGAAGACCGGTCATCTGATAAGCTGTTCCTCCTTTACGGGCTGTCAGCGAACGGGTCAGAAACATCATGCCTCCACATTCAGCAAAGACTTTTCCTCCGCTTTCCGCGTAATCGCGAAGTTGTTGCATCATCCGTTTCCGGCGATGCAGCTGGCGGGCAAACAGTTCCGGATATCCTCCCGGAAGGTATACCAGGTCCGCATCCGGCAGATCACTGCCATAAACAGGACTGAAAAAAGTCAGATTTCCACTTTCTGCCAGCCGGTCCAGATTCTCCCGATAGATAAAGTTAAAGGCCGGATCTCGGGCCACGGCGATACGCATCTTTTTCCGGCGTCCCGTCTCCATGGCTTCGACTCCCTGCTCGGAAGTATAAGGCAAGGTGTAACGGCACGGGAAGATGCGTGTACACAGGTTCAGCAATTTGTCGACATCAATATATTGCTCGACCAAAGCTGCAGCTTTCTCTGCCAGTTCATCCATGCTTTGTCTGACGGTCAGGGTCAACCCCAAATGACGGGAAGGAACCCGCAGGTCTTCCGAATAAGGCAGATAGCCCAGACATTCCAGACCGGCATCGGAACATGCTTCCTTCAGACAGGCAAAATGAGAAGGGGAAGAGACCTGGCTGAACACCACACCGGCAATCCGGACGGAAGAACGGAAATGCTTGAATCCGTAAAGTACCGGGGCAACGGAATAGGCCGCTGCGCGCGCATTGACCACCAGCACTACAGGAATGTTCAGCAAGCCTGCAATCTCGGCACAACTGCCTTTCATCTGATAATAGCCGTCGTAAAGCCCCATCATCCCTTCTGCCACACAGACATCAGCCTTTTCTCCATACCGGTTGTAGACATACTGGACATGAGTCGACGAAGCCATCCACGTGTCCAGATTTACAGCATCCCTGTCGGCAGCAATCGTAAGATACTGCGCATCTATATAGTCAGGACCGCCTTTATAGGGTTGAACTTTCAAACCGCGCTTCTTCAATGCACGCAGCAATCCCAAAGTAAACATTGTCTTTCCGCTTCCGGAAGTAGGGGCTCCAATCAACAATTGTGGCTTCATCGGTCTATACGTTAAAAAATCGGGGGCAAATATACGCATAAATGATGGAAATCCGCGGCATCTTATTATCTTTGCGTTCCCTTATCGAAAAAAATTATTGCAATGAAAGTAAAATTCATGAGCCTGGCCAGCGGGAGCAGTGGCAATTGCTACTATCTGGCTACAGACACAGACGCCATATTGATTGATGCGGGAATAGGCATACGCACCATTAAAAAAGTTTTCAAGGAAAGAGGACTGGACATGGGACTGATCCGGGCTGTCTTCATCACTCACGATCATGCTGATCATATCAAAGCTGTCGGACACCTGGCGGGCAAACATAACATTCCGATATATTCTACCCCTGAAGTACATCAGGGCATCAACCGGAGTTACTGCATGACCGAGAAGCTGGATGAAGCACATACACATTTCATCCGAAAAGGAGAAACCATGCAACTGAAGGATTTTCAGGTAACCTGCTTCGAAGTGCCTCACGACGGTACAGACAATGTAGGCTACTGTATCTCGATTGACGGAAAGACTTTTGCTTTCCTGACGGACATCGGGCATATCACCGAGACAGCCGCACATTATATCGGCATGGCCAATTATCTGGTTCTGGAGGCCAATTATGATGAGACCATGCTGAGAATGGGACCTTATCCTGCTCACCTGAAAGAACGCATTGCCGGACCGAACGGTCACATGAGCAACCGGGAAATGGCGGACTATATAGCGAATCATAAATCCGAAGGACTCCGGTATCTGTGGCTTTGTCATCTGAGTAAAGACAACAATCACCCGGAACTGGCTTACAAGACCGTAGAAATGGCATTGAAGGAACGGGGAATTCTGACAGGACAGGACTTGCAGGTCATTCCCCTGAAACGGACCAGCCCTTCGGAACTTTACTGCTTCGAATAAGAACCTGACTGCCGGACAATACATTTTTCAAATGCGGTGCACCGTATACTCACAACCGCCCCGGGCGGGAAGTAACGATGCACCGCATTTTTTTCTCCGAAACTGACTCCTTTTTCAAAATTAATCGTATATTTGGCACGTCATATTCCGCTACTGACAGAATGTGGCATGAAAACACTTTGTATTAATCTTAAAAACATAACACCATTATGAGTCTGGAAAAAACTCTCGTTATTCTGAAACCGTCAGCTGTACAACGCGGACTAATCGGAGAAATCACTACTCGCTTTGAACGGAAAGGCCTTCGACTGGCTGGTATGAAAATGATGCAACTGACGGACGAACTGCTTAATGAGCATTATGCCCACCTCAGTGAAAAACCATTCTTCCAACGTGTAAAAAATTCCATGATGGCATCTCCGGTAATCGTATGCTGTTACGAAGGAGTGGATGCGATCCAGGTTGTGCGTTCCATGACCGGAGCAACCAACGGACGCGTTGCCATACCGGGAACAATCCGGGGAGACTTCAGTGTCAGCTCACAGGAAAATATCGTTCATACTTCGGATTCTCCTAAAACAGCCATCGAAGAAATCAACCGTTTCTTCAAACCGGAAGAACTCTTCGAATATAAACAGGTACACATGCCGTATTTGTATCATACCGACGAATATCAATTGGTATAAGCCATAAAAAAAGGAAGGGAGCAGATTTTTTTGATTCTGTTCCCTTTTTTAATTGTTTGATTTCAAGGGAGAAGAGAAAAACAGCAAATAAAAGATAAAAAATAAATAGATTTTTTCTTGCAGGTTTCAAAGAAAGAGCCTACCTTTGCACCCGCAATCGAAAAAGAAACGCACTCTTAGCTCAGTTGGTAGAGCAACTGACTCTTAATCAGTGGGTCCAGGGTT
>OGND01000012.1_pt1 | contig 170271 bp, 150 predicted proteins | sample 1573381 | NCBI WGS metagenome assembly OGND01 (sample SAMEA2581989, study PRJEB24529) | metagenome | biome: Human gut stool | place: China | collected 2011
CAAGGAATGCTCCCATTCCCTCTTTCTTGTCGTTTGTATCATTTACAACACCAAAGAGGTTTGCTTCCATCTCAACAGCGTTCTTGATATCCATATCATATCCGTTGTTGATAGCAGCCTTTGCAACTGCGATTGCGTAGCTTCCCTTAGAGATGATCTTTGCAGCCATAGCCTTAGCTGTTGGCATAAGCTCCTCTTTTGCTACTACCTTATTAACGAGACCGATGCGGTATGCTTCTGCAGCGTCTACATTGTCGCATGTGAAGATCATTTCCTTAGCACGTCCCATTCCTACTAAACGAGCAAGTCTCTGTGTACCGCCAAAGCCAGGGATAATTCCAAGTCCTGTCTCAGGCTGTCCGAAAATTGCGTTCTCAGAAGCGATTCTGATATCACATGCCATAGAAATCTCGCATCCTCCACCGAGTGCGAATCCATTGACAGCTGCGATTGTTACCTGACGCATATTCATGAGCTTGAAGAATGGCTCTGAAGCCTTGATTCCGAATGCTCTTGCCTGTGGTGCTGTGAAATTAACCATCTCTGAGATGTCTGCTCCTGCTACGAATGACTTGAACTCGTTGCCCTTCTTGTCAGGACCACCTGTAAGGATAAGCACCTTAACATCGTCTCTTGCCTCTATCTCTGTTAATGCTACATTTAACTCATCAAGAGTCTCACTGTTTAATGCATTAAGAGCAGCCGGTCTTGAGATTGCAAGTACTGCAATCTGATCTGCTACGTCAAGTGTTAAATTTTTGAACTCGCTCATTGTATAAATCCTCCTTAAAAAACCTATGTATAACCGACATTTCTGTCGTAATTTATAAAAAAATAGTAACACTTTGACAAATTTTTGTCAATGTCTGAATGACCTTTTTCAATAATATTTACCGTTTAATTTAATATACAAAATTTAAGGAGACAGTCTGCTTAATGCAAACTGCCTCCCGCCTTAGAAATAATATAATCAAATTATTTAATTAAATTAAATCAAAACTCAAATTACATAAGTCCATGTGTCCTGTTGTAAGCATTGCAGATCATATTTGAGTTCTTGATAAGGATATGCATAGCGATGAATGGTCCGATTCCACAGATAAGTGTACCAAATATGCACCACATCAAAACAGTGGTTCCATTCTCCTGAATGCTAAGTCCGTATCTGCCTGCATTATTTGCCAGTCTGTTGCCCAGCTTATAGTACCAGTACCATGCATAAATACCGCATGTAATCATTGAAAGCAGGATAAATGCTACGAGACCTGATGTATTCTCGCCATCTCCATCACATGCTACATTGACATCATGAGCCATCTTGTAGATGAAATAATATCCATAAATACCACATGTAATAATAGACAGGATGATGTATGAGGCAAGACCTCTGTCATCCTTTAATCTTTCTCCCCTGTATGGTGGAGGAGTCTGACCACCATTGTTCTGGTAGCCTGTATTGTACTGTCCGGCTCCGTTGTTCTGGTAGCCTGCATTGTACTGTTGTCCGGCTCCGTTATTCTGATAGCCCCCATTGTACTGTCCGGCTCCGTTATTCTGGTAGCCTGCATTCTGCTGGTTTGCACTGTTTCCTGTGAAGGACTGCTTTACCTCATCAAATGCACTTCCAAGCTCCTGCTCTGCTGCATTGAAGGCCTCTCCGGCTTTGTTTACAAAATCCTGTGCCTTTGAAACAGGCGCTCCACAGAATGGGCAGAATTTTGTTGAATCAGGAATTTCTTTTCCACATTTCTCACAAAACATCTTCGTTCTCCTTTTCTATTTACTGTTTATTACACGGATGATACGAAACAGGATGTTGTTTTGCGGCTCAAAAACCACGACATCATCGCCTGACCATATCAATCTGCATATATAAACTATAGCAAACATAATAATAATTGTAAATATAATTATTTTATAAATTTTTATATTTATTTTAGATTTACACAAAAGCACTATTACTGCAATAGGCACAAGCCAAAAAAGCGGATGGTATGCAAATGCCTTTGCCATATCCAGCTGTAAAAATGCAAGCCATGCCCTCGACATGCCACAGCCTGCACATGATATTCCTGTGATAAACTTAATGGGGCATGTGATGCCTATTGACTCCATAGCCATGTAAAGTACCACTACAGCTGTGACAGCACATATGAGCTCTTTTCTTTCATTTTTTCTTTTATCATTTCTTTTATTGTCCATACAAATGTTATCTCAAAAAGTACGCGCTGTAAGGCGGAAGCTCAAGGCCACCGTTTAATGTAACCTGTTTTCCTGTTATCAGGTCTGTTGCTTCCCCCTTTCCCATATCAAAGCCTGCAAAAAACGGCTGGTCAGCAGCATTGATGCACACGAATACCTTTTCACCATCACGTTCTCGACCAAAAACACACTGTCCGTTTGTGAGCACTACCGAATAGAAATTACCGTAGCATAGTGCCTTTGACTCCTTCTTTGCTTTTGCAAGCTTTGAAATCCACTCAGTCAGCTCATTGTACTGCGGTGCTTCAAAGCATGCTCTAAGTGCCGGGTCACCATCCTCTTTTTTTGCTTTCTCGCCCCACTCACTACCATAGTACACGCAAGGGATGCCCGGCATGCCAAACGCAAGTGCATAGATTAGTGGCAGATGCTTTTCATTTGTCAGTATGCTTGCCACTCTTGTCACATCATGATTATCCACGAATGACAACAGGTGCTTACCCTTGTAAAGCGTCCACTGCTCCGGTCCGAACTGTCTGAGAAGCGAATGATTTATCTCAAACATATTCATGGAATTAAAGCTCGAGTACAGACCCTTATAGCACTCATAGTTCGTTACCGAGTGAAGCATCGCATCATTCATAATCTGGTTGTAGTCACCATGCAGTGTCTCTCCCACCAAGAAGAAATCCGGCTTTAGTGAGTCGCAGAACTCCCTTAGTCTTCTGAGGAAATCATGGTCGAGGCAGTATGCCACATCAAGTCTCAGACCGTCTATATCAAACTCGTCTACCCAGCCCTTTATTGCTGAAAAGATATGCTGGATTACATCCTCATTTCTCAGATTAAGCTTGACCAGATCATAGTTTCCTTCCCAGCCCTCGTACCACAATCCATCATTATAGTTTGAATTGCCGTCAAAGGCTATACGGCCAAACCAGTTCACATAAGGTGAGCTTTCTCTGTTTTTGAGCACATCCTGAAATGCCCAGAACCCTCTTCCCACATGATTGAACACACCATCCAGCACCACCTTTATGCCGTCCTTGTGCAGATTATCACAGACCTGTGCAAAGTCCTCGTTAGTGCCAAGCCTTGTATCTATTTTTGTATAATCCCTTGTATTATATCCGTGTGTATCAGATTCAAACACCGGTGAAAAATAGATTGCATCTGCCCCAAGCTTTTTGATATGAGGTATCCAGTCATTTACTTTTAAAATTCTGTGCTCCAAAACACCATCATTCTCAAATGGTGCCCCACAGAAGCCTAATGGATAAATCTGATAAAATACGCTTTCATATGCCCACATTATTTTGTCCTCCCTTATAGTTGTGTAGTGGTTTTGTATCTGTTATCTATTATACACAATTATACACTTATATGCCACAGTTTTTTGTTACTTTTTACCTAAATATGATATAACGATTAAAGGGTCAAAAGGTATCATAATATTTTTAGTTACGCCGTCTAATAAAAATTTCTGTAGATAACGCACGCAATTACCACATGAATAAAGAAAATAAGAGGCATCCCCTTTACAAAATACCAGTGCTTTGTCTTATGCCTGAAGGCATACATCCCTGCCCATGTGCCAGCGCTTCCGCCCAGCAGACTGAGCCCAAATAATGTCTTCTCAGGGATTCGCCATGCGTGTGCCTTAGCCCTATACTTGTCAATTCCCATGGCAGCAAAGCCTGCTATATTCATAAGAAGCAGATAAATCAGAAAAATTTTCATATAAATGATTCTCCTACATAATATACGTTTTCTTACGAAATATGCACTACCGCATATTTCTGTACTAAATATTTACAATATATAATCATATATTAATAAGTCCATAAAAAATAAACAGCCCAGCCATTAAAGGCCGGGCCGTAAATTAATTATTAATTCTTAGCTTTTTTAGAACCCTTAGCCGGTGCAGCCGCCTGCTTTTTGATGGCGCTCTTGCCCAGATAAAGCTTCATCACATACCACAGCTCTGTAGCGATGCAGATTGAAGAATATGTTCCGCAAAGCACACCTACCATGAGTGGTAATGAGAACTCTCTGATTGATGTATGACCAAAGATAAAGAGTAACAATACCATAACAAATGTAGTAAGCGAAGTATTGATGCTTCGTGAAAGTGTCTGTGTAAGGGACTCGTTTGCTATATCAGCAAGCTCATCTGCTGAGTACTTCTTGATACCGTGAAGGTTCTCACGGATACGGTCAAAGATAACGATTGTATCGTTGACTGAGTAACCTACGATTGTAAGTATACATGCGATAAACGTACTGCCGACTGAGATTCTGATAAGTGCATATGCTGTGACAACAACAAGTACATCATGTACCAGCGCAAGGATAGCACTTGAAGCAAATCTGATATCCTTGAATCTGAACCAGATATATAACAGCATGAAAATACATGAAATAATAACAGCCTTTACAGCGTTTGTTCTCATCTCTCCACTGATTGTTGAGCTAATACTCTGAGTCTCTATAGTTGATGCATCAACCTTGAAATCCTTCTCAAGAAGAGCTGCGAGATCCTGTCTCTCATCGAGTGAAAGTGTACGTGTCTTTAATGTGACATCATGGCTGCCCTGAACTGTAGTAACCTGCACTGCACTATTGCCAAGGAGCTTTGATACTGAAGGCACGATGTCCTTCTCAACCTCTGCGGCTGTATAATCCTTGCCAAAGTCTGCAGTGGTTGATGTACCACCTACGAACTCAAGACTGTAGTTTAATGCATTGCCGCTTGTAGCACCGAAATAAATCATGCCGCCGATACCTGCAAGTATGACTACACCTGAGATAACAAAGTATTTAACTCTGTTCTGTACAAATCTGATAACCTTTCTCTTCTTTGCCTTGCCGTAGAACTTCTCAGCCCTGACACCAACACCGTAAAATGCTCTTGTAAGGTATTTTGCAATAAAAAGAGCTGTAAACAGTGACAGAATAATTGAAATCATAAGGGTGTATGCAAAGCCCTTTACTGTACCTGAACCGAGCACCATAAGCACGAGGGCTGCAATAAATGTGGTAACCTGTCCATCAAGGATTGCTGAAAGAGCCTTCTTGTAGCCCTCATTTACTGCCGCAAGCACTGACTTGCCGCCTGCTATTTCCTCACGGATACGGGCAAATACAATAACATTTGCATCTACTGCCATACCGATACCGAGGATGATACCCGCGATACCCGGCAGTGTAAGTGTAATCTCAAACCAGTAAATAAACAGTACTGTAAGCATTGAGTAAAGTGCAAGTCCGATAGATGCAACAACACCGAGTATACCATAGAGTACAATCATGAATACCATGATTAAGATAATTCCGATGATTGCAGCCTTTACTGCATTTGTGAGGGCTGTTCCACCGAGCTGTGCACCAACAACATTTGACTCTAACTCCTCGAGCTGGAGGTTGATGGCTCCGACACGGATAAATGTTGCAAGGCTTGTTGCCTCGTCGTAATCCTTCATTCCGTTGATTACACAGTTACCATCTGAGATAACGGCGCTTACTGTAGGAACGCTGATGAAATGATCATCATAGTATATACCGATTGACTGTCCTGCATCCTTTGCCTTCTTTGTGGCATCTGCCCATGTGTCAATAGCCTTATCCTTGAGCTTTAATGAAACAACAGGCTCCTTGGTTGATGTAGATGATGACTGGTCATACTGGGCGCTTGCATCCTTTACATCATTACCATCGAGGATGACTGAACCATTGGCCTTTAAGGTGTCAATATCATAGTTGAGCTTGTAGCCGCCCTCAACCGATGTGTCCTGTGTATAGTTGGCATTTCCGTCACTGTCATACTGGGCGATGAAGTACAGTGATCCCGGACTTCCAAGATCCTCGAGTACCTTGTTAGGGTCGTCAACACCCGGAATCTCTACAGTGATACGGTCATCCCCGCTCTTGTACACAGAGTACTCTGTTGTGTAGCTCTCTGCACGCTCCTCGAGCTTTGCGATAGTATCGCTTACGTCCTTGTCTGAAGGATTCTTGTCCTTGATATGGTAGGTGATTGAAACACCACCTGAGAGGTCGAGACCAAGCTTGATATTCTGATAATCCTTATCCTTGGTGCTCTCACCATTAGCAGTAGCCTCCTGCTTTTGCTTTGTGTCGGTGATTACTGCTGTGGAATACCAGCCCAGTAAGCCGATACAAATGACTGCCACAAGGATAATCACCCAACTCTTTCCTTTTTTCATTTTCTTATACCTTCCTGTCATTTTGCTACCATCCATATAGGTATACAGATGGCAAATATATTCGCACACGGGTCACAAATACCGCTATCCGTTTCCCGTGACAAATTCAAATTATTGTGCATCATCTGCCATATCAGCCTCTGCTGCCTTAATCATGATAGCACACTCTATACGCTTCTTCTGCAGCTCACAGCCTAAATCATAGGCATCAGTGATTGTGCCGTGGAAGTTGTATGAGTTGGCGGCACAGCCACCGCTGCAATAGAATCTGGCAAAACAGTTGCGACATTTTTCCTTGGCATAAACATTACAGCACTTAAACTCATCCTGGATGTCAGTGGCCTTGATGCCATCCCAGACATTACCCATAAGGAAGTCCTCATTGCCCACAAACTGGTGGCATGGATATAAATCTCCCCATGGAGTCACTGCCAGGTACTCTGTTCCTGAGCCACAGCCGGAAAGACGCTTATATACACAAGGTCCTCCCTCTAAATCTATCATAAAATGGAAGAAATTGAAGCCGTTTCCTGCCTTGTTTCTCTTTACCATCTCTGCTGCAAGTCTGTCGTACTCATCAAAGAGCACCGGTAAATCAGACTCCTTAAGCGCATACTCATCTGTAGGCTGTGCCACAACAGGCTCAACCGAAATCTGCTTAAAGCCTAAATCAGCCAGATGAAGCACATCCTTTGAAAAATCAGTATTGAAATGTGTGTATGTACCTCTCACATAGTACTTGTCCTGATGTCTGCTCTCTGCAAACTTCTGGAATTTCGGAACAATAAGGTCATAGCTGCCGGCACCCTTTCTGAAAGGTCTCATGCGGTCATGAACCTCCTTGCGTCCGTCGATACTAAGGACTACATTATCCATCTCCTTGTTGGCGAACTCCATAATCTCGTCATTTAAGAGCACTCCGTTTGTAGTGAGTGTAAACCTGAAATGCTTGTCATGAAGCTTCTCCTGCTCTCTTCCATATGCCACAAGCTGCTTCACCACATCCCAGTTCATGAGAGGCTCTCCTCCAAAGAAGTCTACCTCTAAGTTTCTTCTGCTGCCTGAATTGGCAATCAAAAAATCAAGTGCCTGTTTTCCTGTCTCATAGCTCATAAGAGCTCGTCTGCCGTGATACTCGCCCTCCTCTGCAAAACAATATCTGCATGCAAGGTTGCAGTCGTGCGCTATGTGAAGGCAAAGAGCCTTTACAACCGTCTGGCGCTTCTTGAAATCTATGATACGCTCTTTGTATGTATCCTCTGTGAAGAGCTCTTCATTATCCTTAAGCTCATTTACCTCCTGTATTGCTTCTTCTATCTCCGTCTGTGGATACCTGTCCACAAGCTTTTCAATAATCTCCTTAGCTGAGTTGTCCTCAAACAGCTCAATAACGTCATATGTGACATCATCCACCACGTGAATTGCGCCACTGTTGACATCTAAGACAATATTATAGCCGTTGTTCTTGTACTGATGAACCACTACAATATTCCTCTCTTTCTATACACATTTTAAAATTACACTGCGAAAAGAGTGTGCACCTGTCAGCGCACACTCTTTAAATCCGCTTCACCTATGACTATTTGTACTGCTCGCAAGTCTGGTTTCCAACTGTACAAGATGTCTTGCAAGCTGACTGGCATGATGTCTGGCACTCGCCACATCCGCCCTTTTTAACTGTGTTCTGTAATTTTCTTGTATTTAATGTCTTTACGTGTTTCATTTTTATCTCCTTTTCATTTAGCGATGTCTGATTGACACATCATATTTGCTCACACCATTATATCACAGCATTATCAATATGAAAAGTCCTTTTTTTAGCGAAAAACAAGCGCTGAAAACATTACCAGAAGTAGTATTATCAAAAGCTCAAATATATTTTTGGATTCGCCTATATCTATGACCACAGTTGCTATCACATACGTTACCCAGTATGCCACAACCGTCACTCTAATAAATCGCCTGCGGTGAAAGCAGCATTTGAGTAAAAATCCGCACACAAGCCCCACCACTATATTGACCGCCATTGCAAGTGCAAAATTTATCCACTCCGCCATGTCGACAAAGCACTGTACTATGGAAAGTATGATAAGGCACAAAAGTGCCGTAAGATGCATGATACATATTGTTATCACAGGACCTTTGATTTTTCTCCACATAAAAACGCCCTCCACACATCATATATATGTGCAAAGGGCGGTAATTATTCATGTATGAAATTCATTCGTGATTACAGCTCACAATTATTAACTGTTCTAGGGAATGGGATAACGTCACGGATATTGCCCATGCCGGTAAGATACATTACGCATCTCTCAAAGCCCAGTCCAAAGCCTGCGTGTCTTGCAGAGCCGTATTTTCTTAAGTCAAGGTAGAACTTGTAGTCATCCTCTGAAAGGCCAAGCTCATTTATTCTGGCAAGAAGCTTGTCGTAGTCATCCTCTCTCTGGCTTCCACCGATGATTTCTCCGATTCCCGGCACGAGACAGTCAACTGCTGCAACGGTCTTTCCGTCGTCATTCAGCTTCATGTAGAAGGCCTTTATCTCCTTCGGATAATCTGTGACAAATACAGGGCGCTTATAAATCTGCTCTGTAAGGTATCTCTCATGCTCTGTCTGTAAATCACAGCCCCATGATACCTTGTAATCAAACTTGTCATTGTGCTTTGAAAGGATGTCGATAGCCTCTGTGTATGTCACACGTGCAAAATCATTTTCAACAACATTTCTTAATCTGTCAAGGAGCCCCTTGTCCACGAAATTGTTGAAAAATGCCATCTCCTCAGGTGCATTTTCAAGCACATAGTTGATAACATACTTGAGCATGCTCTCTGCAAGCATCATATCATCCTCAAGGTCTGCAAAAGCAATCTCAGGCTCAATCATCCAGAACTCTGCCGCATGACGTGTGGTGTTTGAATTCTCCGCACGGAAGGTAGGTCCGAATGTATAGATATTCTTGAATGCCATAGCATATGTCTCGCCGTTTAACTGTCCTGAAACAGTAAGGTTGGTAGGCTTGTTGAAGAAATCCTTTGAGAAATCCACCTTTCCATCCTCTGTCATAGGGAGATTGTTCAAATCAAGTGTGGTCACCTGGAACATCTCTCCTGCTCCCTCACAGTCACTTCCTGTGATAAGCGGTGTGTGCACATACACAAAATCCCTCTCCTGGAAAAATTTGTGAATAGCATATGCGCAGAGTGAGCGCACTCTGAAAACTGCCTCAAATGTATTTGTACGAGGTCTTAAGTGTGAGATTGTACGAAGATACTCAAATGTATGTCTCTTCTTCTGCAGAGGATAATCCGGTGTGGATGCACCCTCAACAGTCACATCAGTGGCCTGAATCTCAAATGGCTGCTTTGCATCAGGAGTGAGCACAAGTGTACCCCTTACGATAATTGCAGCTCCGACATTGATCTTGCCAACCTCATCATAGTTGTCTAAGCCATTTCCGTATACCACCTGGATTGGCTCAAAAAATGTACCGTCGTTTACCACGATAAATCCAAAATTCTTTGAATTACGATTGCTTCTGACCCATCCTCCGATAGTCACCTCTTTGTCAGCGAATTTGTCCTTGTTGCGGAAAATCTCGCGTATGTTTGTAAGTTCCATTATCTAATCCTCCATTTAAGCTGCCTGCGCATCACCACAGACAGCATATTTATCGTTATTATTTGGCATCCGCGCTGCCACTTGAAGTATCCGGCGCTGCACTGCCATCCTCAAATGTCACATTTGCTTTCTCTGTGACTGTATCAATAGCCTTGTTTACAAGGTACTGGTTCTTAAGGTATGTCTTTCCCTCATCCTTGTGTCCGCTTCCAAAATACTTGTATACCTCAGAAGCCTTGCTGAACTGGCCATTGCTGGCTGATACGATGTAATCCACATAGCTGTTGAAGGCATCATCATCCATCTTGATATTTTCCTTCTCAGCGATAAGTCCAAAGATGAACTCTGTCTTTATCTGGTCTGTCAGATTCTCCTTCCACTTCTCTGTGGCCTGATCCACTGTCATGTTGTAGTTGGACTTTAAATATTTCTTAAGTGTCTGTCCATCCTTGACATTTTCCTTGGTAAATGAAGCAATATACTCATTGAGTCTCGCCTGTAAATACTCATCAGGAATCTCAACTGTGCTGTTTTCAATCATGTAGCTCTTTATCTTGTCCACCTCAGCGCTGTAGAGCTGCTGCTTCAAATCCTTCTCAATCTGTGTGCTAAGCTGGGCATTTGTTGTCACCCCGGCCTTTCCAAACACTGTGTTGACCTGCTCGTCTGTCATATCAGCAAGTGCAACAGGATCTGCTGAGTAAATACCCTTTACTGTATACTCAAATGTAACCGTCTGTCCGTTTAAGTCGTCATTGCCATAATCCTCAGGGAAAGTCACGTCACCCTTAACCTTGTCACCCACCTTGGCTCCGATTATAGGCTTTGTAAATCCATCGATAAAGGATGAACCACCGACCTGGCTGTTATTTGTCACATCAAGCAGCACATCTGCAGCTGAGCCACCATCAAATGCTTTGCCATCCTTATATCCTGTGTAATCAACCTTGACATAATCGCCATCTGCAACTGTATCACGATCTGTAACCTGCTTGTACGCATCTGCACCATATGACTGAAGCACATTGGTCAGATATGTCTGCTTTGCCGCATCGTTTATCTCATAATCATTTGAGACAGTAATTGCAATACCTGAATAGTCTGCAAGCTTTGTAACCTGCTTTGCGTAGTCTATGTCAAACTGTCCGCTTCGCATAGTCTCGCTGCCGGACTCGGTGCCTGCCTCTGTTGCGCTCTTTGAGCCACCCTTTTTGCTCTTGCCGCTTATTACAGCAACAAGCGCAATAATCACCACGATAAGTGCAATCACAATCACTGCTATGACTGCCTTCTTACCTGTATTCTTCTTCTCACTCATTGGAATCCTCCTGAAATCTGTAAGTCATGTTATTTATATGTATAATGCCCTGCCACGGCAAAAAAGCATTCGCAAAACACTATACCTGTCTACAATATCACATATCAGGTTAAATTACAACGAGTGAAAATTTCTTTATCTTTGCAAACACCGGAGGAGTATGCATCCTAAGCCCTACTGTTACCCTGGCATTCTTTTGCAGCCTTACCGGCTTAAGCAGATGTGTCACAAACCTGATATCAGCCGGGAAAATGTCGCTTGTATATGTATGAACGCCGCTTTCATCCTCCACATCCATAAACAGCTCGACCTCGACACCTGTTGTATTGGTTCCTCTATAGTCAACCGCTGCTATATACTCACCGGTATATTCAATATCCACTGTCTGGCTTATCGAATAGTCAAAATTGGCATCCGAAGAGATAAACACTCCATCCTTACCCAGTGTATACTGTCTTTCTTCAAGGCTTGTCTCAATCTGCCAATTATTAAATCCATCCTTAAATTCAGGATTTGAGATTAGATTTCCATGAATCATAAGAAGCTTCATGAAATCCTCCACCTCCGGTGTTTCTTCATACTCATAAAGTGATTCAATATACTTGTCAAGCTCTTTAATCGGCGGATTTTTCGGATCAAAGTCCCTGATTGCATCCCAGCCCGGCAAAGCCCTGCCATGCTCGTCAAACATACCCATATTCTCAAACCAGGTTCCCATGCCTTTACCAGGCACACCGACAGGCTCCCAGTAGTATACACCGGTCTTTCCGGTATCCTTTGACACCTCTGCTGCTATCTGCATGATTATTTCAAGAGACCGCTTCTGCTCTGCAATGCCTGCATCAAGACCTGCTGTCTCCATGAGTTCCTTTGAGATATGTTCTCCCTGGCAATGCCTCCACGGATGAGCTGTCTCCACAATATAAACCGGCAGATTATATAATTTTATGAGCCTGCTCATAGTATCCTTCAAATCCATGAAGGTACCATGCCAGAACGAATAAAAGGAAAGGCCAATCGCGTCAATCGGCAGCATGCCCGCATTAAACATAGAATCAAACCAAGGCATAATACAGTTATATCTGCCTCCCTGATCCAGATGAATCATGACCTTTGTCTCCGGGAGCAGCTCCCTGACAGCTCTGATTCCCTCATTTACAAGCGCAGCCAGCTGCCTGTACTGTGGCACTGCACCATCCGGAAACAGCATACCACTCCTTATCTCATTGCCAATCTGGACCATATCAGGCTCACAATCCATGATTTTTAATCTGTATAGCACGTCATATGTGTACTTGTGCACTGCTTCCTTCAGTTCATCAAAGCTTAAATTTTTCCACGCATCAGGCTTATTCTGCTGCCCCGGATCTGCCCAGTAATCTGAATAATGAAAATCAAGCAGAAAATGCATTTTGTATTTTTTAATGACATGCGCCATCTCAAGAACATATGTAAGACTGCAATACCCCTTAGACTCCGGCACCTTATCCGGCTCGTTCCATATACGCAAACGGACTGCATTTACATTATTCAGCTTTAAAAGATCAAATACCCTGCACGCATGACCTTCTTTATCCATTATTTGTATATTGTTATCAACCATCATAGGGATTGATGAAATATCCACTCCCTTTAAGAAATTGCAATCCTTTTTCTGCTTGTGCTGCTGCTTAAGCTGATACATCTTTGTGTCAGCACTTACGAGATAATCATCAAAGCTTTTACCACTGCCCGGCTTTGTATATATGATGCCGTGACTGATAAACAGGCTGTGCTGCTCCATGATATCATACACGCGCTTTATATACTTCTCAGCGGTGTCATGGCTGTCGCCCGGAATAAATACGATAAATTCATCTCCACCGAATCTGTATACCATACTATCCTTAGGCTTTTGTTCTTCAAGCACTCTTGCCACAGTCTTTAAAAGCTCATCCCCATACTGGTGTCCGTAAGTATCATTTATGTCCTTGAAATCATCCACATCAAGAAATACTAAGGTGCAGCCGATATTTTGGGCTTCAAGCTCAGCAAACATAGGAATGACCATCTCATTGCATGCCACACGATTGTATAGGCCTGTGAGCGCATCATGGTTGTAGAGATTCTTAAGCTCATTATTTGTATTCTCAAGCACCTTCTGCTTAAAAAGATTCTCAAGCTTCTTAAGCAGGGCAGACTGTATATCAAACTGCTCAGGATGGTCGTACAAAAACTCAGGATTCCTGAGTATTACATAGCCCACTATCTCGTCCCTGAAATGCAGCGAGCAATACATATAGCAGGTGTTTTTATCTACACTCTGCATGTACTGCATAAGGTCATTTACACTCTTAAACTCAAGCTTTCCATTGTCCTTGTCATCCGCATAGAGTACAACCTCGTCGTCAATATCATAGCCATGCTTCCTAAAGTGTGCATTGTTCCTTGCAGCTGCCAGATCAGAAACACCGACCACATACACTCCGTCACACTTCATGCTCTGTATATAGTCAGAGTATCTCTCAAACAAATCATAGTATTCATTGCACTCCTCGAGCTCTTTCTGGAGGATCATTACTGCATCCTCCTCATGCTCTCTTGCAACGGAGCCTTTGATAATATTCTTTATGTAATTACGATAATCCACTCTGCCGGTATTAGGGCATCCGCAGCTCTCAGCCGGGATAAACTCAGAATCAAGGTATTTATCAGAAGCATCGCCCGTGCCATTCCAAAGCGCCTTAAATATCTCAAGAGCATTTCTGCCTATATTGCCCCTGTTGTGATCCACTGTTGTAATCTGTGGGTTAAAATACGCAGCCTTATCCAGATTGTCAAAGCCTGTAACCTTAAAATCCTGTGGTACCTTGTATCCAAGAACCTCTGCTGTCGCACACAGTCCTGCTGCTATATTGTCATTTGCACATAAAAAGACATCCGGTAACGGCTTTTTGCTCTCGTGCCAATCACTCATATACCTGACACCTGTCTGATAATCAAAATCACCAAACATGTACATATCAGCTGTAAGTGGTATGCCATAATCACTTAAAGCCTCCTTGAAGGCCTCAAAACGCATTCTGTTCTCATAATGATACGGCGGACCACCTGCAAACACAAAGCTTTTGCAGCCATGCGCATAGTACATATGATCCATTATCTTGCGAAACAGCCTCTTATTATCGTTGCCTACATAGTAAAACCCATCAACCTTATACCCGATACTCACTACCGGCACATTTACCGACTGAAGCTTTCTGACCATATACTGTATCTCATCCAGGTTGGTCGTATTAGTGCAGTCAAATACCACTCCGTCGAAGCTGTTTAAATCAGGCAAATCGTTCAGCGCATACTCGCCTTTGTTAAACTTTGAATCCTGACTCCAGGTTCCGTTGGTGTTGTAAAAATACAGGCACACATCCAGTCCCAGCTCTTTAGAGCCTTCCATGATGCCCTCAACCCACGAATATATTACATATCTTCTCCAGCCATCAGCCAGAAGAGCAATTTTCTTCATTAATAAATACCCCTTTGCGTCTTCTAAAGAGTTTTTCCAAGATATAGTTTTATTATACTACGGTTTTACCTATTCTTGCAATAAAGATTGATTTTTTTTAGCATATTTGATAGAATTAATTTAAATAAGCAAATTTTTAGGAGGGATACGTTTTGAATCCAGCATTAATCGTACTTATTGTTATCGCAGTAGTGCTTGTGGTAGCATTTATAGTATTAACAATCCTCGGTAAAAAAGCACAAAAAAGAAAGGAAGAACAGGACGAACAGATAGCTGCTGCATCACAGACAGTCAATATGCTAATCATTGACAAAAAGCGTATGAAGCTAAAGGATGCCGGTCTCCCACAGCAGATTATTGAGCAGACACCAAAGCTTATGCGCCGCTCAAAGCTTCCTGTAGTCAAGGCCAAGGTCGGACCAAGAGTCATGTCTCTTATCGCAGACGAGCAGATCTTTGATGAGATTCCTTTAAAGAAAGAGGTTAAGGCTTCTGTCAGCGGTATCTACATCACAGCTGTCCGCGGTATCAGAGGACCTCTTGAGAAGCCTAAGAAGAAAAAGGGCTTCCGTGCAAGAATGGCAGAAAACTACAGCAAGGCCAACGAACAGCTCAAGGCTGAGGAGGCTGCAAAGGCTGAAAGAAAAGCTGCTAAAGAGGCTGCCAAAAAAGCTAAGCAGAAATAATATCATGATTTAATTTTCATGTACATAAACAGAGCATGTGGGATGACTTTCATCCTCACATGCTCTGTTTTTTATATGCTTTATATATTTTTTACCCCATAGGCCTGGCAGACTTTTATGCAATTTTGACTGCTGCGCCTTTTTTCTTCACAGCTATATTGATGTGACAGTCGCCTACAAATTCATAGTTGACATCAAGTGCATACTTTACCTCTGCCCTTATCTCGTCCTCAGTCTCCTTTACCTCTATGCTTGTGACATCAATACCTATCTGGATACTTCCAAACGGTGTATAATAATATGTCAGGTTTTTCTTTCCCTTCTCAAATATCATATGTACACTCATAGGTCCCTTGCGGGTGAACTCAAGATAATTGTCATTGAATTTAAGCATATTTTTGAGTGTCTGGGTCTCACCCTCCATTATCTCCTCAAAAAGCACATAGTGCTTGTTATTTCTTATATAATACTCTCCCGGGGCAATCACCTCTACCGCATCAGACTGCTGATCCGGTGCGAGCTGCAGGCCCTTTAATGATACTACTACATCCTTTGTCATTTTTTTCTCCTTATCCTCTTGCATATCTAAATTAATTCACGCTTTAATAATTTGTCATCACATATTTTCTTTTAATATATTTTTTCAGCATGAATATACTAACTGTTTTATCTGAAAATATCAAGGATTTTTAGTTTTATTTCATATTTTCCACTGTCAAATATGCTCTCATACTCGTCCGGAGTGAGTACCTCCTTAAGATTTTCCTTTGCTTCGTCCTCCACCACCTCGTACACACTGCCCCTAAAGCACATGTTTGGATACAGCACACACCACCAGTTATGACCGGCCCCATCGCCCAGTGTTATTTCAAGCGCCTCGTAATTTCCCTCAGGAAATGTATAGTCCCCATACGTCTTTTCCGGGAAATCGGTGTGTGTAAGCTCTGCCGATGCGCCATATGTAAAACCGTTTGCTGCAAGCGTCTCCTTTGATACCGCTATTATTTCGTCCATATGGTCATTTACGGTGGCTCTGGTTTCTTCGATATTTTCGCACTCCAGCAGATATGGCTCTATGTAAGCCCCTACTGCATCGCGCACCTGCTTTTTCACATTCTGGTCTGCTTCGCTGTCGCTGTTTGCCAGCACGTGAAAACGCAGGATTTTGCCGGCGATGGATTTTTGCATGTCGGCTGTACACGCTATACTATTGGTGTTTGCGGCAGGTGTATGATTTTTTGCAGCTATCGCTGCCGTAAGGGATATTATTGCTATGGTTGTTATTATTATTTTCTTTCTCATGTAAACAAGTATTGCCTTATTTGAAAAGATTATTCATCCTTTTTGAAATTTTTACCATGCTCCATGAGTTTCATTCGTATAGTCATCCAATAAGGTGCCAAGTGTAATTATCGGTTCCCCATCCTCATGATTCTCCTTATTCATTTTCTGCTCATAATAATCACCCATGTTATCAAAGATATCGTTTATATCATCTGCTATGCACACATATGTGTTTCTCGGAAATTTTTTGGATGTCTTGCAGTATTCCATGAAGCTTGCATAAGCTGCTTTATCATTTCTAAGCGTTTTTCCTATTAATATCACCTTCAGATGATTGGTATCGGCTTTTTGTGACAGCCGCTCCTCGAAGCTGTCCACGGCTGTTTTGATATCATCTGCATATTCGGGCTCATAGGATTTGTCCATGTTATAATAAAACTCTATATATCCGCTACTTTCATTTGCCAAATCATCTCTGTGGCTAACATATTCTTTGTAATCAGTTACATCTTTACCTGTTACTTCTTTATCGGTTATTTCGTCAGTATCTACAGCTACAACATCCACCGCAGCAAGTGTCGGAAAGCAACGCTCCTCAAGCTCCACTGCACTACAGCCGGTAAGCATGAGACCTATCGTCAGCACTACTATGACCGGTATCGCTATGCACATTAAAAATCCAAGATATTTTTTCACGATTTCATCTCCACTTTCAAGAATATATGCTAAGGTCACTGTGACTGCTATGACAAAAATGATGCACCAGCTTCTCATAGTGCTCTTTTCCTTGTCATGACTTTTCTGTCTGTCAGAGCCAAATTGCTTATTGCTACAGGAATGCCGGTTTTTATTAAATGTAAATATAATTTCTCTCGTATTTTCAGCAAAATTCTCACATCTTAAAACCGCATAATAAAGGCTCATAATGAGCACTGAAAACAGCGTGAAAAACCACACCGACAGCATCAGTGCATCTGCCCTCTTAAAGAAGCTTCCCTTTATCTGCACATCACTCATCAGTACGACAGCCGGAAACTCGATTTCTGACAATGAATATTTTCCGAAGCTCCCAAGCAATACTGCATACAATAAAAAAAGAATGCCTGCATATGTGAGTATTGCTTTACTCACACTCCATCGTATCTGTGAGGCAGTGCGCTCCCTTACAAACAGTATATTGAACACGGAAATGGATGCTGCAAACACATAGTATGCGCCCGCAAATATATCCGCTATGCCAAAGTCCACACCGACTCTGTCCTTAATCATCAGATAGTCTAATCTCACATCCGATAGCGCAAACAAAAGCATAGCAGCAAGCGGTATCAGCACAAAGAAAAATACTACCTCGTATACCCTGGCACGGCACTCCACTCCGCCACTTAGCGCATAAGCGCACACTGCCATTATCACAAGAAGTACAACTGTAAATGACTCATCCGGTATAAGGCTGTCACGTATCAGCTTTACAAATATCCATGCAAGAAATGCGGCCTGTGACAGTTCGTATATCACAATAATTAAATCATAAATTAACATTTTTGCATGTGTTGTTTTACCAAAGCTTCTGTCATATATACTTTTCTTCTGTTCTCGTACCTCGCTTACTATCCACATAAATAGCCATGCCATGAAAACACCAAGTGCGATTGAGATAAAACCATACTTTCCCAGTTTCGCCAGATTGTTTGGAAGCACCAGTGTGCCGACTCCAAGCAGATTAAAGACGTATAGTCTGTATAGCTGGCGGGGCGATATGCTTTCGTTTTGTGCAAATGTATCTCTTTTACCCATATTTATAGCCATACTTTAATTCCTTTCAAAGTAAAGTATGGCTATAAAATACAATTAATATACAATTCTTAATCTATCATTTTTATCCTGGTATTCCCTATTCCTCTTTTATGTCAATATTCTGCACCTTATCCTCACTTATGAATATCTTTGCATTTGGAAATGCCTTACACAGGCTTTCTACCTCAGTTTCATCTTTTGACAAAGGGGTATCATATATGCATATCGTTTCCAGATTTTTTAGCGATTTTAGATCATCTGCATCTTTTATTTGGCTTTCCTGCAAATCTATATCTACTATCTTTTTGCAGCTTTTCAAAAAACTAAAATCTGTAGTATCGCTATAACATATTCTCAGAATCTCAAGCTGCCTGCATTCAGATAGAAATGAAAAATCAGATATATCACAATTTCTGCAATAATTACTATATGCAAATCTCTTTAGCCTTTTTAATTCAGGAATCAAATCAGCCAATTCTTTCTGAAAAGTTTCAGCTTTTTTATTTGTTACAATCAGTACATCATCATTTGTCTCTAGCGAATTCCATTTATCGCCTCCACCATTTACTGAAATTCTCACCAGATTCTTGCATAATTTTATATCTTCTAAAGTATCATATTTTCCGAGCTGTCCTATATTCAATTCCTTTATAGCATATACATCTTTATATTTTACATTCTCTGGATTAACGTTTGGTCCAATTGTTCTGCTTATCTCATATGCCATGTTGGAGTCTTTAAATTTTACATGACGATTCATGTATATATATCCAAGTATCACCACGAATATTACCACAAGTATTACCAACATTATATATAGATTATTCTTTTTTTTATAAAAATTTTTTATCATACCACTATTCCCCCTCATTATAATTTTCAATCACATTAAAAATCAAAGGATCTCTATTCATTATTTTTATACTATTTAGAATAATATATATATCTTCATATTTTTTAGTTTTATTAAACCAAGACATATTTATCCCATCTTTAGGATATCCAATTTCAATCGCAAAATCTCTATGCTCTTTCATGTACTTATTATAGGATTCAACAATCTTTTTCGTTTCCGGTCCTGGATATAAATATATCTTACACGTCTCTGGATTTTCATTTACATCATTTGCAACACATATTAGTCCAAATTCATCAACAATCCAACCAATGTGATTGGCAAATTCACTCACCGATATTGTTTCCGCTGTTTCTAATTTACTCTCACTATTATCACAAATATCACAAACTGACGATATAATCCCAGACCCCGGGATTTTACCAATTAGCGAAGATGTTATCTGATTTACTACACTATCCGACAGCGTACCAAGCATATTTGTATTTTTATCAACTCCTGCATTTGCCCTTATGTACTTTATCCCTTTGTTCGCAAGATCATCCTGTCCTCCCTGATCAAATCCAGCAAATGAAGTGGTCATTACTTTTTTATTGTCGACTTCTCCTTCTATTATTGTTGGCTGTGAAAAATATGGATAATACACAGCAGTCAAATCTCCGGCTTTATTATTTTTAATATCAATAAGATTAGAATTTAACTCTTTTATAGTACCATCCAGCTTTATTTCTCTTACCATAACCAGGTCTTTATTTTTACCAAACTCTTTAAAAAAAAGTATTATACTGTGCTGCTGTAGAAATCCATCTATTTCTTTCATCACTTTCTGATGTATATCCTATTGCAATCCATATTTGTGTAACCCTGTTTATAGCTGCAGATAACCCATTATATTTTTTATTTAAAGAGTACCAATACTTTTCTGTCTTTCCTTCAATACCATTATCAAAAACAACAGGATTTCTTTCTCCGTTCTTTGGTTTCTTAATCGTATAGCAATCTACCAGAATTTCCTCTAAAATGTCGGCATCACCATTTTTAATAATATATTCCGCAATCATATTGTATTCTTCATCTGATATGTCATCGGCATCTTTATCTAATATATTTTTCCAATTTACTCCTATTATATTCTCTGTTTCCTTTGGAAGCGAATTTATAAATCCATCTTTTGAAAAGTTATTCTCAAAATTCACATCTGAAATTGACTCTTTTAATTTATTAATTATAGTATCAAAATCTGTCATCCTATCATTAAAATCTCTAAATATTGTTGCATAAGTTTCATCAACATTAATTACATCCCTAAAAATATCATCAATCTTTTTTGCTGTATAATTCTCAAAATCTGATATATCTCTTAGATAGCTTTGAAAATTTGACAAATCATCTTCAAGTTCAAGCGAATTAAAAAAATTCGATATATTTAATGGTATATCGCTAAAAAAATCCAGTATCTCACCATCATCTGAAACTCCTGACTGCAACGCATCATAAGCCTCCTGTGTAAATTTTCTTATTCGTCCCATTTTATTTTACTTCTCCTTTTATCTGTTCAGCACATCTCTGGTCTGTATCTTCAAAATTACCATTTATTTTTACGATAAAATCAGCCGTTGCCTGTATAAGACCTTGTAAATCCGTCTTTACATTTTCAATTATCTTTTCTCCCTCTTGTATGGCAGTGTAGGCCATGCCTTCATCACCTTCCTGCTTACTTTTTGAAATATTAACTTCATTTATTTCATTTATCAATTCCTGTAAGTCGTTAACAGCTTCATCAATACCATTTCTATCAATTTGTAAAACATTGCTCATAACATATTCTCCTTAGTAAATTTCTCTGTCTGCCTCATCAATATCCTGTATAAATTTTTGCATATTGCTTTTATTGTTATCGCACAAAACTCCTGCTGTCTTAAATAGTAACATGCTTGCAGTGTCCGCAAAACTATATAATTTTTCGGCAGTAAGTCCTTTCATACTTCCATCATCTATAATCCCTTTTAATATTCCGATATATTTAATAATAATATCATCTATCTGTTTTCCCACCTCCATATATGCCTGTGAATACTCTCCTATATAATTATCATCAATAATAATTATATTTCTACTTCCCAAAGGATTCATAACTGCCACTATCCCAACCTCCTCAGTTCATACTTTAAGATTTGTCTTTTATACATTATTGAAGAAATCATGTCATATTTTTCTTCTAACATATTTTCATTATTAAGAATCTCTTTGTCCATCTGTTTCATCATATTCAATAATCTATTACTGTTAACATTATAACAATTGCCAGATACTCGATCGCTCATTCTTCCTACATATCTTTCAACTAGCTTAACATTCTGTATTAAACATGACATATTCTCTAATTTTATCTTTTTTTTCTGCCTTTTGATTTCATACTTATCGCATTCACTCTCAAAACGTTTTTGCGTGCACTTTTGATTTTTTATGATTTCTTCAAGATTTTCAGCCTGTGATCTGAGTTTAACTATATCATTGTCACAGGCAATTATACTTTTTCTTATTTCTTCTTTTCTTTTTTGTTCCATAACCTCTCTCCCTTTCGCGCAAATTCATACATAATATATATGTTATCATTTGTATTGTTTAATTACAATAATACAATTTTACCATTTTCATCAACTTATTTTGTCCGATTTTCTTTCAGCTTTCTGCACTCCTTTTCTCTTGCAAATACAGGCCGCCTCCAAAGTCTTCGAAGCGGAAATCGTATGATACTGTCCTTTTCATCCTCGCCGCCTGTCAGCTCGCTGCCCACGAATGGCATCATGTATGGATAACCACAGCTTTTGAGCTTTGCAAGATGCAAAAGTATCACCATCAGACTTATTAAAAATCCAAAGTATCCAAGCCATGCCGACATAATTATTACAGCGAATTTGAGTATCCTAAATGAAAATGCAAACTCCTCACTCGGTATGGCAAACGAGCAGAGTGCGGTGAATGCAACCAGGATGACCACTATAGGGCTCACTAAATTTGCATCCACTGCTGCCTGTCCGATTATGAGGCCTCCGACTATGCCTATCGTATTTCCCATGGCTCCGGGAAGTCTTATGCCGGCTTCGCGAAGCAGTTCAAAGGACAGCTCCATCATGAGCACCTCTATGAGCTGTGGAAACGGGCAGCCGAGTCTTGCTTCATAAAACGCCAGTATGAGTGGTGTCGGCAGTATCTGTGTATGAAAATTTGTGACCGCCAGATAAAGCCCCGGCAATGTAAATGACATAAAGGCTGCCACGTACCTTATCAATCTGGCAAAGCTTGCCGCTATCGTTCTGTTATAGTAATCATCTGCGGTTTTTAAAAAATTGTTCATGGTGGTTGGCAGTATTATTGCTATCGGTGAATTATCGCACAGCACCACCACCCTCCCCTCTAGGAGCGCATTTACCGCCACATCCGGCCGCTTTGTGGTCTGAAGCTGTGGGAACGGTGAATACCATTTTGCCTCAGCAAACTGTTCAAGAACTCCCGAGTCACCCACATGGTCTATCACATAGCTGTCCAGATTCTTTTCCACTTCCTCTACAAGCCCCGGTTTTACGAGGTCTCTCACATACAATATGTCCACATTGCTGTGTCCGCGAAGCCCCTTTTTCACCTCTTTACACTTTAAGCGAGTGCTCCTTAACCTGCGCCTGATAAGTGCAGTATTTATCTTTATTGAATCAGTAAAGCCCTCATTTGAGCCTCTTATGACCTTTTCCGAATCAATCTCCTGAATTGACATGGCGGGATATCCCTTGTCTGGAAGCTTGAAGGCATCCGGATAGCCATCCACAAAAAAAATCACGTCTCCTGTCAGCATCATCTGGGCTGCCTCATTAACCGTGTGCAGATGTGCAAATTCGGATAGAGCTGCCTGATTTTTGTCAAGTACTTCCTTAACCTGATCCCGGTCTATCCCTTCAAGGTATGATGTAAATCGTCCAAACGCACTGTTATTGATACCGGAGCCTGCACATGTCACCTCAATATATGCAACAAAACACTTTATGGAAGCATCACGCCCCAGATACATCTCCTGCATCTTGATATCTGAGCAGTCAGAATATATCTGCCTGAAGCTTTTTATGTTCTCATCTATGTTTGTGGTCATCTTTAACTCTCCTATATACCCAATAAATCCCGTAAGATTTAAAATCCCTGATATAGTATGACCATACAAGCCCGCAAATATCCCTGATTACTTATTTTTTGCTATTATCTAAGCCACTAACTAAGCCACTAAAAAAAGGCCGCCGTTCACACGTCAGTGCAACCGGCAGCCCCTGGTTTTGTTATATTATTTTGTATTTTATTATCTTTGTCTGCTATAATCTTGTTATATTTCTGTTTTATTTCTTCTCTTCATCCTGCTTTTGTATCACAGCCTTCACAGCAACCGCCTGATTGGCCACATGCGTATGCATTTCTGTAGTCACAAGCTCCATATTTCTTGCCTCAAGCGCCCTGTAGATGGCATCATGCTCCTTCACAAGCATCGGATAATTCTTTGGGTCCTTCAAATACTCCACTCTGTAGCGGTACATCTGCTCACGGATATTGTTCATCATAGATACAAGCTTCGCATTGTTTGTTGCCTCATAGATAGCATCGTGAAACTTCACATCCTCCTCAGCTATCTTTTTCACATCTCCTGAATCCATGCTCCTCTTAAACTCGTCCTTTATGGTTTTTAGATTCGCAAGCTGCTCATCACTGATTTTCTTACAGGCTATTTTGGCTGCAAGCTCATCAAGAGCCTCTCTCACCTCAAGCACATCCTCCATATCCTTGAGAGTCATCTTGGCAACCTCTGCGCCCTTTCTCGGCATTGTGACTGCAAGCCCCTCCTGCTCAAGCATTCTGATTGCTTCACGTATAGGTGTACGGCTGACTCCAAGCTTTGACGCAAGCTGCAGCTCCATAAGTCTCTCTCCCGGCTTGAGCTCACCCTTTAAAATTGCCTCACGAAGTGTGTTAAACACCACATCACGCAGTGGCAGATATGCATCCATATTTAAAGTTAAATTATCAGTCATCAAACTTCTCCTATCTCTTGTATTATAATTCTCACATATAAGAAAAAAGTAACTATAAAGCACCCGCTGTGCTATCCGGATATCACGTTATTTGCGATTATTGTATACAGATGTCAGATACACCTGTCTGGCAAGATGTGAGCTTCTCATGGCTTTGTACGCTTTCTTTGCAGTATCTTCATCGTCAAACAGTCCAAAAACCGTCGGACCACTACCGCTCATCATGGCTCCTACCGCGCCATTTGAAAGCATATGCTTCTTTATCTCATCTATCACCGGATAATTTGGTATGGTCACAGTCTCTAAGACATTTCCCATATGCGCTGCGATATCATGAAGATTCTTAGCCTTTATATCATCTATCAGACGGTCTATATCCGGATGAATAGTCGTATCATCAAGCTTCAGATTCTGGTACACAAACTTTGTGGATACCGAGATGGACGGCTTTGCAATAAGCACCGGACACTTTACCATTGGAGGAAGAGGACTAAGCGCCTCTCCTATGCCCTCGGCCAGCGCCGTGCCTCTCATAATACAGTATGGTACATCCGCACCTATCTGCACACCTCTTTCCATAAGCTGTCTCTTTGTCAGTCCCAGTGAAAAAAGCCTGTTTACACCTATAAGCATAGCTGCCGCATCAGTACTGCCCCCCGCCATCCCTGCTGCAACAGGAATACGCTTGTCCAGCTTCACTGATACACCGTCAGTTATAGAAAACTCATCCATCAGAAGCTTTGCAGCCTTGTATATGAGATTGTTCTCGTTTACAGGGAGAAAAGACAGATTGGTCTGTATCTGTATGCCCGGCTCCTTTGTCCTTTTGATATCAAGCCTGTCATACAGATGAATGGTCTGCATAATCATGCGGACCTCATGATATCCGTCCTCTCTGCGCCTCACCACATCCAGCCCCAGATTAATCTTGGCTAATGCTTTTAATGAAATATCGTTATTACTACCCATATTGTATTACCTCTGTTTTTTGTATACAAGGATTATAACACACCCTGCCAAAAAGAGCAAATTTAAATATTCTCATTTAATTGTTCATTTTCATTACTTTTCAGATTTTCCACGTATTGCACAAAAACACTATGTTCACATAGTACATGTTTGCTAGATTTAAAAAGTAACCCTCTAACGCACCACAACAAAAAGCCTCACAGCATATCAATAATGCTTGTGGGGCTTTTTTTAAAAAGTTTTTCTAAACTCGTATGTACAATTTTTCTATTTCTTTTCCAATATAAATTTGCTAATCAGCTCGTTCATTGTCTCCGCCTGTGCTGAAAGCTCCTCACTTGTTGCTGATGTTTCCTCTGCATTTGCTGAGTTTGACTGTACAACATCTGATATCTGATTAATGCCAGCCTCTGCCTGCTCCATAGCCTTTGCCTGCTCATCTGCAATCTCGCTGAGTTTTTGAGAAGAATCTGCAACTTCCTTCATACCATTGATAACCTTTTCAATAGAAGTACTTACGCGCTCTGCAGCTTCATTACCCTCGTTAGATACCGCAATGGCACTCTCTATAAGCTGACGTGTGTCAACTGCAGCCTTGGCACTCTGCTCTGAAAGACTTCTGATTTGTCCCGCAACAACTGCGAATCCTTTACCTGCCTCACCTGCACGCGCTGCCTCGATAGCTGCATTGAGTGAAAGAAGGTTTGTCTGACTGGCAATATCCTCAATCTCAGAAATGATATTCTCAATCTGCTTAGATGTATCATTGATGCGTCCGATAACATCAACCATGCCCTGCATCTCTGTATGGCTGTGATCTGCTTCCTCAGCATACTCCTGTGCAATCCTGTATGTATCATTGAGCTTCTCAGATGTTTTCTCAACACCGCCTGTGATATCTGCAAATGTAGCCTGAAGCTCCTCAATGGCTGCTGACTGATCCATAGCACCTTCTGCTATTTCCTGTGCTGCCTGAGCAAGGTTGTTAGAACCTGCTGTAACAAGTGATGATATCTCATTGATATGTGACATAACATCATTCATCTGTGTCTTCATCTGACGCATTGCCATGAGAAGTCCAATAAAATCTCCGGTATATTTATCTTCCATGTCTGATGAAACTGTATAATCTCCTTCTGCCATCTTTCCAAGAAGCTTGTCAGAGTCAGATATGATAGTCTTAAGGTCTGCTGCCATGTTTTTCGCAACCCCTACCATATCAGCAATTTCATCTTGTGAATCAACTGCCGGGAATGGAGCCTCAAGATCACCCTGTGCAAATGTACGTAATCTCTGTTTTAACTCATCGAGTGGTTTAGAAATACCAACTGCAACTTCGTCCCCGATTTTCATCGAGATAAAATATGAACTGACAATGATAACAATAACAATACCAAATGCGGCATATGATACTAATGATAATCTCTTGCTTAAATTATCTCCCTCTGTTACCTTTGTATCCATAAGGGCAACAAGCTGCTGATATATATCATCATATGCAGGTGCAAGCTCTGCTACTGCTCTCTCCTCGGCTTCCTTCTGTGTCTCAGGATCTGTAGCATTCCTACCTAACTGTCCGATTTCATCATCGAGACTCCAGTATGAGTCGAGCTTACTGTTTATATCATCATATATAGCCTGCTCCTCATCTGTCTTTATAGAGCTTTGCAGCTCTTTCCAGTATTTTTGAAATGATTCCTTTTTAGAATCATGTGTATCAGACATCTTACTTAATGTGTCAGAAGCTGTATAACCGATAAGAGCTCGTGTAGCGCTTCGTGTCTCTGAGAAGGTTACCATAACCTTTCCTATATCTCCCTGTGAAAATCCGTAAAAGGTTAGTGCGCTGGAATATCTCATTGATACAAGAATCATAAGAATACCCGCGATAACCCCCGATGCCGATGCTACAAATGTAGTCATTCTGAAGCCTTTCTTTAAACGATTTTTGATGCTAAGTGCTTTCCACTTTGACATGTCTAATTTCATGATATTTCCTCCACATGAATAATGATACTTATATACTATTCTTTTATTATACACCTCTCAAAAAATTATACAAGTGCTAAAAAAGGTGGCTGCACGATGCGTGCAGTCACCTTTTCGTAATTCATAAATCACATTTCGCATATAATATTCGTTCCATCACGACACTTTTACATACACATCCGGCTTCTAGCCCTGTACCTGAGTGTCCTCTGTGCCATTCTTCCAGTCATCAAACTTCTTGAGCACTGCATCATAGGTATCCTGGCAAATTGATGGCAGCTTGTCTCCCCAGGCTCCTGTTGCCTGTGAAAAGCCTTTCTTGAATGCATTCAAAAGCTCATCAGCCTTGTCCTTGTCGCCTCCCGACAGTGCCTTTGCAAAGTCAAGAATACGGTCTGAAGTCTTCTCAACGCCCCAGTATCCATCCTCTGCGATGTCCTTTTTGGCCTGCGCTATCGTATCTGCATCTACAGTCAGATTCTCAAACAGACTCTTTAAGCCCTGTGACTTGTCCCAGGTTGAAGCCTGTCCTGTCATGGACTTTCTGACGATCTCGATAAGCTGCTGCTGTCTGGCGTTGGCATCATCCTTAAGTGCCTGTACCAGTGCATCTCTGTCTGCCTTGCTCATCTTCTGGTTTACTGTGCTCTTTGCAGTATCCTTTGAATCATCCTTGCTGTCTGATTTCTCATATACAGCTGCCTCCTCGCTGAAGCCTGCAGTCTTTGCATCCGACTTATCCGTCTTTGCATCCTGCTTCTTTGAAGCGGTATTGGTATTCTTTGTCTGCGCCTCGTCCTTTGCTGTGACACTCTGCGCCGCTACTGCTGAAACTACACTTGAAATAGCATCTAACATCTCTCATCCCTCCCTGGTAATGTGCGTGCGGGAATCCTTTCCCGCTATACTATTATCAACCTGTATAGCGTCTGATATAGCTAAACAGTTTATCTCTTATACTGTGTATCGGCTGTTTTGCGTCTGTTGCTTATAGCTTTAGCCGTTATTTTTTCAGCTTTCTGCCAAATATAAATGTCGAAAAATATATTACCGATGCGATAATCACTATCATCGGGCCTGTTGCCACATTGGTGTAGTATGACACTGCGAGGCCGACTATACCGGAAAATACTGAAAATATCACTGAAAAAAAATGATACTCACGCATATTTTCCGAAATATTCCTTGATGATGCCGCTGGCAGTATAAGCAACGCATTTATGATAAGTATACCTATCCACTTGATGGAGAGCATGACTATTAGTGCGACAAGCACTGCAAACAGATTATCCAGAAGACGCACATGGATACCCTTGCTTTTTGCCACGCTTCTGTGTATACATATGGCGTTGAGCTTATTGAAGCAAAGCACCCAGAACACTATAGTGACCACAAAAATCACAATTAGATAAACTATCTCAGTCTTTGTGATGCTTAGCACATCGCCCACCAGTATACTTGAGTATTTGCTGAAATTGCCGCCCTTTGACAGTATCGCAAGACCTATCGCCACAGAGCACGATGAAAATACCGATATAATGGTATCTGTCGATGCAGTGTTCAGACTGCCTATCTTATTTAAAAGAAGTGCAAACACTATCGCAAATATCACCATGGCAAGCGAGGTGTCTGCCATGCCGCATACCACTCCGACAGCGATTCCGGTAAGTGCTGAATGTCCGAGTGCATCTGAAAAGTATGCCATCTTTTTGTTTACAATCATGGTTCCCATTATGCCAAAAAGCGGTGTGATGATGAGCACAGCGATAAGGGCATTTCTCATGAAATCATATTGAAGCCAGGAGGTTATATTCATTTGTGCTCCTCCTCTCTCACCCAGGATTCCTCTCCTGTGTAGAAAATTCTCTCAAATTCCCTGCTCTCGAAGACTTCCTTCACAGTCCCCTGCTTTGCAACGGTCTTATCAAGCAGTACAACATGGTCTGCGTACTTTGCAACATAATCCAAATCATGTGATATGAGTATGATTGCAAGGTCATAGTGTGTCTTTAAATAATCCATGGTCTTATAGAAAAGCTCCATGCCGTTTTGGTCTATTCCGGACACCGGCTCATCCAACAGCAGCAGGTTCGGCTCGTCCATGATTGCCATGGAAAGAAGTACTCTCTGCAGCTGACCTCCTGAGAGGTTACACACCTGCTTGTCGATAAGCTCCTCAGCCTCAAACACCTCGAGTGTCTCCCTTATCTTTGCCCCTATCTTTTTGCTCTTCGGCAGAAAAACCGGATAATTGTACCGGTAGCTTGCTATGAGGTCATACACGCTGACCGGTGTATTTTTCTCGATATTGACAGACTGCGGCACATAGCCGATTTTAAGCTTAGCCATATGTCCGTCCTTAGTATCCTTGAACTCAATCGTACCGGTGTGAGGTATCTCGCCTAGTATCGCCTTTATGAGTGTAGATTTTCCGGCACCGTTTTGGCCTATTATGACATTGAATGAGCCGCAATGTATGTGCATATTTACATCCTCAAGCACTGTCTGCTCTCCAAAGCTCACTCCAAGGTTATTTATTTTTATGCAATGAAAGCCACATGGCTGTATTATTTTCCGCATATTTTCTCCAATTTTATTTAGTAAATGCCTCTTTGATAAGCTCTATATTGTGCTCCATACCATCAAGATAGCTGTCCTTGTCGTACTCTCCCCTGTTGAGAGGGTCGATATAAACCACATGCACATCTGTCTCACGCGATATGGTATCTCCCATGCTCTTTCCGTAGAGTTCCTCAGCGAGTATTACCGACACTCCGTCATCCTTTATGGCACCTATTACCTGCTTTATCTCACCTGCGCTGACTGAGCGCTCCTCGTCAAGGTCTAACAGATAGCATGCATTCATGGAAAAATCATCAGCTACATACGCATAGGCCTCATGGAATATGATGATATTCTGTCCATTGGTAAGACTCTTTATGCTATTTATCTTTTCTTCAAGCACTGCAAGCTTTGCATCATATGCTTTTGCATTTGCATAATATTCATCAGCATGCTTTGCATCCTTTTCGGCAAGCCGGGATGCGATTGTCTGAACCATGGTGCGGTAACGCGGCACGCTCATCCATGCATGGGCATTCTCATCACCATGGTCATGATCGTGCGCGCTATCTGCTTCTGCGTCTGCATCGTGGTCATGCCCGTGGTCACTGTCTGCATCATCCTCAGAAAGAAGTGCCACATCCTCACAGATCTCAACCACATCAAGCTTCGGATACGCCTTTGCCACATCAGACATAAACGACTCTATACCGCCTCCGTTTATTACAAAAACATCGGCTGTGGATAAAAGCTTCATATCCTCCGGTGTGAGCTGGAAATCGTGCAGACAGCCTGTCTGTGGCTCGCTTAGGTTTTCAAGTCTCACTCCTTCCACACCGTCTACTATGTTTAAAGTAGCAATATACATAGGATAGAAGGATGTCACGACAGTAAGCATATCATCAGCTTCGTCAGTATTTTTTGCATTGTCCGAAGCATCTGACATTTCACCGGCAGCTCCTGCTTTACCTGCCGTGTGTTCATATGCGTGTTCGTATGCCATTACAGCAAGCGTACACACTATCAATATACACAAAAACATAATGCCTACAAATTTGCATTTATTCTTCATATATTAAATATTCGCCTTTCTTTCTATAACTTTATTTCTATGACTCTATTTCGACTTTATTTCTTTTTATGATTATTAACGCTTTTTTTGCTCTTGGCCTTATCTCTGCGTTCTTTAGTCTTTTTGGCAACAGGCTTTCCGGTCTTCTTCCAGCGCTCCTTTTTGTTTGGCTCCGATGAAACGGCTTTTTTTGCTGCTGATTTTGCCTCGCGCTTTGCTTCTTCCTCCTGTTTCATGGCAAGAAGCGTCTCCTCGTCAAACACCAGTGAATCTATGAGATTCCAGATTTCATCCCTGCCTTCCTTTGACATTGATGAAAACGGTATAACTACCGTGCCGGGCTCTACATGAAGCACATCCTTGATAGTCTTTATGTGTGCGACAATCTGGCTTTTTTTCAATTTATCGGATTTGGTCGCAATGATGATCGGTGCAAATCCCTGGTTTACCATCCAGTCATACATCATGATATCATTGTCCGATGGCTCATGCCTTATGTCTATTAAAAGAAACACTGCCTGAAGCTTTTTTGAGGTGTGAAGATAGTTTTCTATCATCTGTCCCCATTTTGCTTTTATCTCGATATTGGCGTTGGCATAGCCATAGCCCGGCAGATCGACCAGATACATGGCGTCATTGACGTTGTAAAAATTGATGGTCTGCGTCTTGCCGGGCTGTGAAGAGATCCTGGCAAGTGACTTTCTGTTCATGAGCGCATTAATCAGTGACGACTTACCTACATTGGATTTGCCGGCAAATGCCACCTCATTATACTCATTGTCAGGGATTGTGCTTGTAATTCCGCAAACTGTCTCTAAATTAACACTTTTAATTACCATAATCTCTTCCTCATTCTTATTTTACAAATGCTATCTTCTCCACCTGTGAAAATCTCTCCACCGGCACGATTTCCATGCCGTCTGTTATTTCCTTTGAAATCTCCTCCAGGTCCTTTTCATTATCCTTTGGAATACATACTGTTTTTATTCCGATTACTTTGGCTGCAAGAAGCTTTTCCTTGAGTCCTCCTATCGGAAGCACCCTGCCGCGCAGTGTTATCTCACCTGTCATGGCTACATCTGCCCTGACAGCTCTGTCTGTAATGGCTGAGAGCATGGCTGTCGCCATAGTGATACCTGCAGATGGTCCGTCCTTTGGCACTGCGCCCTCCGGGATATGTATATGGATGTCATGCTTCGTATAAAACTCTGCATCAATGCCATATCCTTCGCTTATTGAGCGCACATAGCTAAGTGCCGCCTGTGCCGACTCCTTCATCACGTCGCCAAGCTTACCGGTGAGCACGAGCTCACCCTTGCCCGGTAGCACATTCACCTCAACCTCGAGTGTGACTCCGCCCACGCTGGTCCATGCTAGGCCTCTAACGATTCCAACCTCTGCGTGATCATTTTTCTTCTCCGGACTGTACTTCGGATTGCCAAGATACGTCTTAAGATTGGTCTTTGTAACCTTTACAGCAGCTTCGCTGTCCTTAAAGATTTCCCTGGCAGCCTTGCGGCACAGCTTGCCGATAGTCCTCTCAAGGCTTCTGACTCCGGCCTCTCTGGTGTACAGCCTTATAATATCCTTTAGGGCAGAGTCTGTTATCGTAAGCTGTTCCTTTTTAATTCCGTTTTTGCTCTTTTGCTTCTCAACCAGGTGTTCCTTTGCTATGTGAAATTTCTCATTTTCAGTGTAGCTTGACACCTCAATAAGCTCCATCCTGTCAAGAAGCGGCTTTGGAATGCCTGAAACCTCATTTGCCGTTGCAATAAAAAGCACCTCCGACAAATCCACAGGCATCTCAATGTAATGATCCCTGAATCTGCTGTTCTGCTCACTGTCAAGCACCTCGAGAAGAGCGGCTGATGTGTCACCCTTGTAGTCACTTGACACCTTATCTATCTCATCCAACAGCATGAGAGGATTTGAAACGCCTGCCTGTCTTAAGCCATTTACTATACGGCCCGGCATAGCGCCGATATATGTCTTTCTGTGTCCACGGATTTCTGCCTCATCACGCACACCACCAAGAGAAATACGCACATATTTCTTCTCCAGTGCCGACGCAATTGAACGGGCTATGCTTGTCTTTCCTGTTCCCGGAGGACCTACAAGACAAATTATAGGACTCTCTCCCTTGCTTGTCAGATTTCTGACTGCCAGAAACTCAAGTATTCTCTCCTTAACATCCTTTAATCCGTAGTGATCATCATCGAGCACCTGTGCTGCATGGTCAAGATCCTTGTTGTCCACAGACATCCTATTCCACGGAAGCTCAAGTACAGTCTCTATATAGCCTCTCTCAACAGTGCTCTCTGATGAGCTGCTGCTCATATTTCTAAAGCGCTTTATCTCTTTTTTCGTCTTTTCCTTTACGTAGTCAGGCGCATCTAACTCAGATAGCTTTTTCTCATATTCATCAGCCTCCGAGTCAGCATTCTCGCCCAGCTCCTCACGTATCACACCAAGCTGTTCACGAAGCACATACTCCTTCTGATGCTTGTCCACACGAACCTTTACTTTTTTCTGAAGCTCATTCTTTATGGAAATAACCTCCACCTGGGAGAGAAGTAATGATACTATAACCTGATATCTGTCATTGATATCCTCTGCCTCAAGCACCTGCTGCTTAAGCTCATATGACACCGGCAGATTGTTGGTTACATAATCAATGAGCTTTTCAAGATCCTCATACTGATCTATCTGTCTGATAAGCTCCTTGCTGATTTTGCCGACGACTGCCGCATATCTGTGAAAAGCCTCTCTGACTCCGAGAAGCATGGCTTCCCTGAGATCCTCCGGCAGGCTGTCTGCATTACTATCACAATAACAGATTTCTGCCTCAAGATACTTCTCATTACCGGTAAAGCCAAGCAATGCTGCCCGGCTTATTCCATCTACAAGTATTCTCACAACATCATTCTGTAATCTGACAACCTGCTTTATATCAGCAACAATACCCATCTGATAGAGATCTTCCTGAGTCGGGTCCTCACTGTCCACATTCCTTTGTGTGACGAGATAAATCCTTTGATCCTGCTCCATAGCCTCCTCGATAGCACGGAGTGAGCGCTCTCTGCTGACGTCGAAATGAGCAATCATCCCGGGCAGAATAGTAAGCCCTCTCAGCGCTACTGCAGGCATGTTAATAATCTGTTCTTCCACTTATATCTCCTGTATTATTGCACAGCTAAGCTTAACAAACCGCTGTGCAATTTATATTATCCGATGCTGTACCTTTGTTAAAATACCGCCATGTACTTATGATGCTGCTTTTTCCTCGACATATGCCTCCGGCACACACTCACCATCAAGCTTTAAGTTAGCCTCAACGATATCCTTGTCTATTACGCACTTGCTGATGCTCTTGTCTGACGGTATACGATACATAAGGTCAAGCATAACAGCCTCCATGATGGCACGAAGTCCTCTGGCACCTGTCTTTCTCTCAAGTGCCTTGTCAGCGATGGCATTGACCGCATCGTCTGTGAACTCAAGCCCTACTCCGTCAAGCTCTAAAAGCTTGGTGTACTGCTTGATAAGCGAGTTCTTAGGCTCCTTAAGTATGCGGATAAGTGCATCCCTGTCGAGTGCCTCGAGAGAAACGGTAATAGGTACACGTCCGATAAACTCAGGAATCAATCCAAACTTTACAAAATCCTGTGGAAGTGCATGCTTAAACGCCTCTCCTACATTGAGCTCTGTCTTTGACTTTACATCTGAATTGAAGCCTATAGATGATGTATCCATACGGCTGTCAATAATTTTTTCCAGACCATCAAATGCTCCACCGCATATAAAAAGTATATTAGTAGTATCAATAGGAATAAGCTCCTGCTGCGGATGCTTTCTTCCGCCCTGTGGCGGTACAGATGCCTCTGTGCCCTCAAGAATCTTTAAAAGAGCCTGCTGTACACCCTCGCCTGACACATCTCTGGTGATTGAGACATTCTCTGATTTCTTTGTAATTTTATCTATCTCATCTATATAAATGATACCATGCTCTGCACGCTCGATATCATAATCTGCCGCCTGAATAAGCTTTAATAGGATATTCTCCACATCCTCACCTACGTATCCTGCCTCTGTAAGTGTTGTAGCATCAGCAATAGCAAATGGAACATTTATCACTCTGGCAAGTGTCTGCGCAAGAAGTGTCTTTCCTGAGCCTGTAGGTCCAAGCATGAGAATATTACTCTTCTGAAGCTCTACATCTGATGTATCACCTGCCAGTACTCTCTTATAGTGATTGTAAACAGCAACCGAAAGCACCTTCTTTGCCTGGTCCTGTCCTATTACATAATCGTCCAAAAACGCCTTAAGCTCCTCCGGAGTAACAAGATTTATATCATCCTTAGCGCTGCTCTTGTCCTCATGGCCCTCTACGCCTTCTTCCTCAAGAATCTCGGCACATATATCTATACACTCATCGCAGATAAAAGCTCCATTAGGTCCGGAAATCAAACGATTTACCTGGTCCTGTGTCTTACCGCAAAATGAGCAGCGAATCTTTCCGTCGTTTTTTCCTGCCATTATTAACTCCTTTTATTGCATGAGGGCATCCCATATGGGGTACCCTCTTAAATTCATCTAACTTCTGATTATCTGTTTGTTATTACACTGTCTATGAGACCATACTCAGCTGCTTCCTGTGCTGACATATAGTTGTCACGCTCTGTATCAGCTGCAATTGTCTCGTATGGCTTGCCTGTATTTGCTGCTAAAATCTCGTTTAATCTCTTCTTTGTCTTTAAAATATTCTCTGCAGCAATCTGAATCTCAGTAGCCTGACCCTTTGCACCGCCTGATGGCTGGTGAATCATAATCTCCGCATTTGGAAGAGCATATCTCTTGCCCTTTGCACCACCTGCAAGAAGAAAAGCCCCCATGCTGGCTGCAAGACCGATACAGATTGTTGAAACATCACACTTGATGTACTGCATAGTATCGTAAATAGCAAGTCCTGCTGTAACCATTCCACCCGGTGAATTGATGTAAAGGTGGATATCCTTATTTGGATCCTCAGACTCAAGGAATAAAAGCTGAGCAACAACAAGGCTGGCTGTTGTCTCGTTTACTTCCTCTCCAAGGAAAATGATACGGTCTTTTAATAATCTGGAGTAAATGTCGTAGTTGCGCTCTCCTCTGCTGGTCTGTTCAATGACATATGGTACTAAACTCATATAAAATGCCTCCTTTATAAAAATTCAAAAGACCGGCTCAGAAAATAGGCTTCTGAGCCAGTCCATCAAATCTTGATTCAAAAATCTTATTCTTCTGTAGACTCTTCTGCATCAGCCTTTTTCTTTGCCTTTGCACGCTCTTTAACGTTGTCCATGATAAGATCTACGGCCTTTGTGATAGCGAGGTCTTTCTTCATAGACTCCTTCTCAGCATCTCCCATGTACTCTTTAAGCTTATCAGCCTCCATGCCGTATGCCTTAGCCATCTTCTCTACCTCAGCATCGATATCTGCATCAGTAACCTCGATGTTCTCCTCCTTGGCAATCTGCTCAAGTACAAGGCTGCTCTGGATACGTGTTGTAGCCTCAGGACGAACCTGATCCTTAAGCTGGTCAACTGTCATGCCTGAGAACTGTAAGTACTGCTCCATTGTAAGACCGCTCTGTGCGATTCTCTGAGCGAACTCCTCAACCATTGTCTCACACTGTGTCTCAATCATTGCCTCAGGAAGATCCATCTTTGACTTGTCGATAATCTTCTGGATAGCCTCATCCTCTTTAGTCTTCTTAGCTTCTGTCTCTTTCTTCTCTGTGAGGTTCTTTTTGATTTCCTCTTTGTACTCAGCTAATGTATCAACACCTGCTGCATCCTGTGCAAACTCATCATCAAGCTCTGGAAGCTCCTTAGCCTTGATCTCGTTGATCTTAACCTTGAATGTAGCCGGCTTTCCTGCAAGGTCTGCTGCCTGATACTTCTCAGGGAATGTTACATTGACCTCAACCTCATCACCTGTGTTCTTTCCTACTAACTGATCCTCGAATGTATCGATGAATGTGTGTGAACCGATCTCTAATGGATGATTCTCACCCTTTCCACCCTCGAAAGCTACTCCGTCAACAAATCCCTCAAAGTCGATAACTGCTGTATCTCCCTCTGCTACAGGACGATCTGTAACTGTAACTGTTCTTGCATTTTTGTTTCTCTGGTTCTCAAGCTCAGCGTCAACCTCTTCATCAGAAACTGATGTGTCGATCTTTGTAACTGTAACGCCCATGTACTTACCAAGAGTAACCTCAGGTCTTACAGCAACCTCTGCTGTGTAGATGAAAGGCTGTCCCTTCTCAATCTGAGTAACCTCAACTGTTGGGCGTGAAACAATGTCAACACCGCTCTCGTCAACTGCACCTGTGTATGTCTGCTGCATAAGGATATTTGCTGCATCCTCGTAGAACACACCTGCTCCATACATTTTCTCAATCATAGCTCTTGGCACTTTTCCTTTACGGAATCCAGGTACACTAATCTGTTTCTTCTGCTTCTGATATGCAGAATCCAATGCTTTCTCTAATTCCTCAGCTGCTACCTCAATAGTAAGCTTCGCCATATTATGCTCTAAATTCTCAACCTGTACACTCATGTCAATCGTTATCCTCCTTAAAAATATATATGAATGGTATGTACATCAAATGTAATGTGGGCATGCTTTTTAAACTGCTAAGCCCAGTCATTGGATGATTATAACACAACAAATCCACTATTTCCAGTGTTTTTTACATTAAATTTGCTTTTGTGTATAATTCCATAAATTGTCAGCAATACCAAAACATATTTTTGTCATTTTACGGCATAATATTTCCATACACATAAAGCTTGTGTATAACGTTTTAAAAGGAGGTATTGCATTATGGCAGCATCAAGTAGTAAAAAGGCTTCTGTACCGGAGGCAAAAGAGGCTATGAGCCGTTTCAAGGAAGAGGTTGCTTCAGAGCTTGGAGTTCCTTTAAAGGAGGGCTACAACGGTGACCTTACTTCTAAGCAGGCCGGTTCAATCGGTGGCGAGATGGTCAAGCAGATGATCATGAAGCAGGAGCAGCAGATGAAATAAGCTCTGCAATAGCAGGCTTCAAATGTACGCTTCAAATGCAAGCATAAAAAGAGGCTGCGCACCATGGGGTTGGTGTGTGACCTCTTTTGTTATAATACCAGGCATGCCTATGTTAGTATACCAGTCCCTGTCGAATATGCTCTACTGTGGCATCGTCTGTGAAGTATCTGACAAGCTCGAGTGCAAACGCAATAGCTGTTCCCATTCCACGACTTGTAATCACATTGCCATCCACAACTACAGGCTGCTCAAGCCACTGTGCACCGAGCAGCTTTTCCTCAAAACCCGGATGACAGGTAGCTTTTTTGCCCTCAAGTATATGATTCTCACCGAGCACGCTAGGCGCTGCACATATCGCTGCAACAAGCTTTCCCTCAGCAGCAAATCTCTTAATTGTCTTTACTACAGTCTCATCCGCACCGAGGTTTAATGTACCCGGCATGCCTCCCGGCAGTACGATTGCATCGTAGCTGCCAAAATCAGCCTGTGCCTTTGTGGTATCTGTCTTAAATGTGACCTGATGAGAGCTTGTCACCTCGGCTTTTTCCGTGATTGATATGGTTTCAATCTCAAGCTTTGCTCTTCTAACTATATCGACTACTGTAAGTCCTTCAATCTCCTCACAGCCGTCTGCCATAAAAATTCCTATTTTACTCATATTTTTCTCCTTCTTTTCCTGCGATTCATCGCTTGAATTTTTTAATACCGGTCATTATAATCAGATATGTGTAACTATAAACCCACACATAACCCGAAAGGATATACCATGGAAATCGAAAGAAAATACTTACTTAAACAGCTTCCTTCCAATTTAGACAGCTACGCGAGCAAAAAAATCGCCCAAGGCTATCTGTGCACCTCTCCTGTTGTCAGGGTCAGACGCTCAAATGACAGCTATTATATGACCTACAAGGGAGCCGGCCTTATGGTGCGCGAGGAGTACAATCTTCCTCTTACCAAAGAGGCATACATACATCTTGTCCAAAAGATTGACGGCCGCCTAATCGAAAAGACCCGCTATCTCATACCTCTTGATGGTGGTCTGACCGCTGAGCTTGATGTATTTGAGGGTGACCTGGCTCCTCTTACACTTGTGGAGGTTGAATTCGACTCTGTCGACGCAGCAAATGAATTCACAGCGCCTGACTGGTTTGGCGAGGATGTCACTGAATCCGGCAAATATCACAACAGCTATCTGAGCCGATTTGAAAATTCATAGTACTGCCTGGTCTTTATCGTATTCTTTAAATCATCATACCGCTTCTGCAATGGTCCCTCCGGAACTACAATATCCATAACCACCGCTATGTCATCTATAAGGCGGTCGGTTATGGTATCCCTCATTGAGACAAGTATATTGTACTTCTCTTCAAAGGTAGCCGCATCCAGAAACTCCATCAGACGCGGATCCGGAGCCTGACCTTCATCTGCATCCGGTGCCGGCATATCCTCCGGCTTATCCTTAAGCGTGATCTTATCAAATCTGTATTTCTGCTTCACATCAGGATATTTCTCATGGTCCACCTCGCTTACAAACATGTCGAGTGGTCTGGCGTATATCCCAAAATCATCATATAAAGCCTGATAAATCACAAGCTTTTCCCCTGTCTCTGAATGTGTTGCCACTGTAACTATCTGATACAGCTTATTCTTAAAGTGCCTGTAAAGCTCTCCGGGCTTTGGTGTTCTGTCCATCATTTCTGCCTCTTTCCTATTATTTAAAAGTTGTTAATCATGTCTAAGCCTTCTCCAAGGAAATCTCTCTCAAACTCCAGATTGCCACTGTATCCCATGGCAATCAGATCCTCAACACTGCCAAACATGTTCTGTGTCTCAGCCTCTATAATCTTTGCACCGTCTGCCGCTTTGGTATGCAGTGTCTGGCAGTTTCTTGAGTGCTCCTGAGCCAGCCTCTGCTGTGCCTCGCTATGTCCGTGCATAGCCTCAAGCTCTTTTTGTGTCGTATCATCCGCAAAGCGTGCGTTATTTTTCACGGCCCTCTGCACTATATCCGGATTGCTCTGCTGCAGTCTCTGCTGTGGCTGTACTCTCTGCTGCATCTGTGGTCTCTGAGGCTGCTGTACTCTCTGCTGCATCTGTGGCTGTGGTTTCTGCTGATATGTCTGGTTCAATGCATTCATACCCGACTGAACTGTATTCTGCATGCTGTTCCATATCTGCTGCATCTGCTTCTGCTGCGGTCTCGGTTTGTTTGGCTGCGTATTTTTGCTGCCTGCGCTCTTTGATTTTTTGTTAATGTAAAAAACAGCTCCTAAGATAATTGCCCAAATTATAACATCCATATTCTGCTCCTTTATCAATCTGCATTTTCTATGTCAATCCCTAAATATCCTGCACATATCGCGCAGTATGTACTCTGCTGTCTGTTCCGGCTCCCATTGCTTTGCAATGCCCACAAGCAGCGGCTTAAGCTCTGACAGTATCCTTGCCGTGCGCCTATCTGTCGTGCCCTCATACTTATCGTTTATGGCCTCAGCCTGCTTCACACATGCCTCAAGCTGCTTTAATATATCCTTCCAGAACTCCTCGTAATATATCTCATGCACTCTCTTAGTCTTTTGTGTGAAATTTAGCTCTGCAAGCTCTTTGTTGCTGTGCCCCAGATAGAAATATGACAGAGCAAACAAATCAGGCTTTTTCCTTTCAAGCCCCTCATTTGTCAGGTGTATCAGATTCTCTATCTCACTCTGTAAAATGATACCGTTGTCAAAGGATGACAGATATCTCTCCCCCTGCTTTACAACAGAGTCCAGAGTCGTGTGAAAATCCGTGTCCACCTTGCTGATTAAAAATTCATCGTCAAACATGCCGCTTTTCGCTTTGCAAGCCTTTATCAGCTCTCCAAAGTGCTTCCGGTCGGTTCCTGTGAGCTCACAATACCCGATAACTTGTTGCTCAAGCTCCTTTAAATCTGAAAGCAGACTGCTTAAGCCTGTCTTCACGCCATAATAGCGCTTTGCAACACCGGAGGAATTCTTTTTTGTTTTGACATACAGCTTAAGCCAGCTGTTGACCACTGTCATGTCGGCACCTGCCGTATCCATCGCTGTCTTAAATTTCTTTTCCGTATCACTTAGTCCTAAAATCATCACACACCCTCAAACATCATTCTAAAACTATATAATAATAATTCTACACCATTATCATATTTTTTTAAAGAGCCTTTTTTCGCTCTGAAAAGCCCACTTTAAACGCAAAAAAAGGAAGCCATACAATAGCTGTATGACTTCCTATATACTCTGCATGTTATTCGCATCGTCGTGCGAATGGCACGAATGGCTTTGTTATGATAGCAAAATCAGATTAACGACCGAACTGCATATCGTTGTTACCTGATTTTGTTGTGAACATCTCAAGCATGTTGATTGGATCGTTGTAATCCATAAGCCATCCCTCACGGGCGAAATCAAACTGTCCGTCCTTACGGCTGTTAAGGAATACGTTCCACTCCTGCTGCTCAACCTTTAAGTTGATACCTACCTTTGAAAGATCAGCCTGGATAGCCTCACCAATCTTTACATTGGCCTCTGAGTTGTTTACGAGGTATGAGAACTCGATAGTCTGGTTTACCTGGCCTGTGCTCTCATCTAATAATCCGATAGAAGCAAGAAGCTCTTTAGCCTCCTCGAAGTTCTTATCGTAATCTGTGCTGTAGTAGTCCTTGTTCTTGAACTCGCCACCGTTACCATCTGTAACACCCTCTGGGATGAATGTTGTGGCAATCTTCTGTCCACCCTGGGCGATTGTATCGATGATGTACTGACGATCAATAAGAAGACAGATTGCTTTTCTGAATACCTTAGCCTGGTCAGCATCTAATCCAAGTTCTGAGTAGAGCTTAGAGTTGATGTTGAAGCCTGCGTAGTATGTTCCAAGGTTGTCTACTGTGTAGAACTCGCTTGTCTTCTTAGCTGCCTCAATCTCTGCTGTAGGAATTGAATCAATAAAATCAAGGTCACCGTTCTGGTAAGCTGTGTAAGCTGAAACATCATCAGATGTAAGCATTACGTTCATCTCATCAACTGTTACATTGTCAGCATCCCAGTAGTTAGGATTCTTAACATATGTCATGCTTGAATCATGTTTCCACTCCTTGAGTGTGAATGCACCGTTTGTAACAAACTTGTCACTTGCATCGTTTGCCCAGTCATCATTTCCCTCTACTGACTTCTGGTTTACAGGGAAGAAGAATGGGAATGCACATAAGTCAAGGAAGTATGGTGTAACTGCCTTAAGCTTGACTGTAAGAGTCTTTCCATCATCAGAAGCAACTACATCATCAGCAGCAAGACCCTTTGTATCATCATATCCTGCGAATACTGCGCAAAGGTAGCTGTAATCTGCAGCTGTCTTAGGATCTGCAGCTCTCCTCCAAGACCACTCAAAATCCTTTGCAGTAAGCTCATCACCATTTGACCACTTAAGACCGTCACGCATTGTGAATGTGTATGTGAGGCCATCCTCAGAAACCTCATAGCTCTCTGCACATGCAGGCTCAAGCTTGCCCTCAGCGTTGTAACGCATAAGACCCTCAAAGCTGTTTACTGCAAGACATCCGCCGTCAACAGTACTGTTTAATGCAGGATCGATATGATCAGGCTCTGATGCCATGAAAATGTTTAACTTTCCGGCATTCTTTGTGTTCTTTGCATTGTAGAAGTATTTCATGCCCTCTACTGTTGAGTATACGTCTGTGACATAATCCTTGAGCATATACTGGTCATTGTAGTAGTAAAGTGGAATAACACACCATGTATCCATAAGCATATCCTCTGCCTGGTGCATCATCTCTGCACGCTTTGCAAGATCTGCTTCTGTACGGATAGAATCTACTAACTTGTCATAGCTTGTCCAGTCTACCGCTGTTGATACAGCAGTATCAGGAGTGTCGTTAGTAGATGTTTTGTTGTTGCTCTTGCTTCCACAAGCAGTCATGCCAAGTGCCATAGCTGCAACAAGAGTAAGTGCTACTAATCTCTTTTTCATCTTTCTTCCTCCTAATTAATATGAAAAATAAATTTATGTTAGAACCGGCACATGTGGCTTAAGCTATATGCCGGTAAAAACCTTATATTAGCGGTTGAAGCATGCAACCATATGTCCGTTTCCTCTGTCTGTAAGCTCCGGACGTGCTGCTGCACACTGTTCTGTCGCATATTTACAGCGCGAACGGAATGGACAGCCGCTAGGCATGCGAAGAGGTGAAGGGACATCTCCCTCAAGCACGATTCGCTTGCTGTGTCTGGCAGTCTCAGGATCCGGAATCGGAACCGCTGAAAGCAGCGACTGTGTGTACGGATGAATTGGATTGTCCATCAGCTCATCAGCATCTGCAAGCTCCATCATATGACCTAAGTACATAACAGCTATTCTATCAGAGATATGCTGCACTACAAGCAAATCGTGCGCTATAAACAGGTATGATAACCCTCTCTCCTTCTGCAGATCCTCAAACATGTTGACTACCTGGGCCTGAATTGAAACATCAAGTGCCGATACCGGCTCATCACATACGATAAACTTCGGATCTACTGCAAGCGCTCTTGCTATTCCGATACGCTGTCTCTGTCCACCCGAAAACTCATGTGCATAGCGTGTGGCATGGTCTGCGTTTAGTCCAACTGTCTCCATGAGATCCATAATCATCTCATGGCGCTCTTTCTTATTATTGTAAAGCTTGTGCACATCAAGAGGCTCTCCGATGATATCCTCAACCGTCATACGAGGGTTGAGTGATGAATACGGATCCTGGAATACCATCTGCATCTGCTTACGGTAAGGATGCATATTCACATCTATCTTCTTCTCACTGTCAAACAATACATTGCCGTCGAACTCAATGCGTCCTGCTGTAGGATGGTACAGACGTAAAAGAGTACGTCCTACGGTTGTCTTTCCACAGCCTGACTCGCCAACAAGTCCGAGCGTCTCACCCGGCTTTATGGCAAATGACACATCATCGACTGCCTTTAACTCCATCTTTTTAAATCCGTCATGAACAGGGAAATACTGCTTCAAATGGTCTACCTTGAGCAGGTACTCGTTGTTATTTGTCTCATTACTCATTTGATTTTCCCTCCTCCATCATATTCTTAATATTCATCCAGCATGATGCGAGATGATCCTCTCCAACCCAGATTTCCTCCGGCTTTTCGGTGAGACATATCTTCATAGCGGCATCACAGCGGGGGCAGAATGCACAGCCCTTTGGCATGTTGAGCATATTGATTGGTGTGCCTCCGATAGGAACAAGCCTGGTTTTTGAATTGGTCTTTGTAGGGATTGAACGAAGCAGTCCCTTTGTGTACTCATGCGCCGGGCTGTAGAATATGGCATCTGCTGTTCCTCTCTCACACACACGGCCGCCGTACATAACTATGATCTCATCACACATTGAAGCAATGACACCCAGATCATGTGTAACCATGATGATTGCCATGCCGAGCTTTTCCTGCAGTGACTGCATAAGCTCAAGAATCTGTGCCTGGATAGTCACATCAAGAGCTGTTGTCGGCTCATCTGCGATAAGGATATCCGGCTCACAGGCTAATGCCATAGCTATCATGACACGCTGTCTCATACCACCAGAAAGCTCATGAGGGTACTGATTTACACGCTTCTCAGGCTCATTTACTCCTACAAGTGTGAGCATCTCTATAGCGCGCTCCTTTGCTTCCTTCTTTGTACGGTCTGTGTGAAGAAGCACTGCCTCCTCAAGCTGGTAGCCTACCGTAAATACCGGATTAAGCGATGTCATAGGATCCTGGAAAATGATTGAACAGCATTTTCCTCTGAAATCTGCCATTTTCTTTTTGTTCAATTTGGTGATATCCTCACCCTTATATTTTACTGAGCCGCCTGTAATGGCACCATTCTCAGCAAGAATCTGCATGATTGAATATGCTGTAACCGACTTTCCTGAGCCTGACTCTCCTACGATTCCAAGAGTCTTTCCCGGCTCAAGCTTAAAGCTGACACCGTTTACAGCTGATACGTCTCCGTTATCGGTCTTGAAGGTAGTGTGCAGATCAGATACTTCAAGAACAAACTTATTATCTTCCATCTTACTCACTCCTTACTATTTCGATAATTTAGGGTCAAATGCATCTCTTAAACCGTCACCGATAAGATTCAATGTAAGAACAATGATACAAATCGTAAGCGCCGGAAAAATAAGACGCAATGGGTAGCTCTGGAGTCCGCCACGCGCTGTATTTGCCAACGAACCAAGTGAAGGCATAGGAGCCGAAACACCAAGTCCGATAAATGACAGATAACTCTCAGTAAAGATGGCTGATGGTATCTGAAGCGCTGTAGTAATGATGATTACTGACAGACAGTTCGGTAAAATGTGTTTTCTGATAGTGCGGGCTGATGATGTTCCGATACACTTTGCTGCGAGAATGTACTCATTCTGCTTGATGGTAAGAATCTGACCTCTTATAAGTCTTGCCATTCCTACCCAGTAAAGCAATCCAAACACTATGAAAAGTGCAATCATGTTGACACCGAGCTTTGAAAGCACTGTACCCTTTATTACAGGTGTCAGCACCTCATTTAATACAACTGCGAGTAAAATGATGAGCAGCATATCCGGCAATGAATAAATGATATCTACTATTCTCATCATAACCATATCTACCTTGCCACCGCAGAAGCCTGATACGGAACCGTAAATGATACCGATTATAAGCACAAGCAGTGATGCAAACACACCGACTCCCAGCGATACACGAGCTCCGTAAACAACACGGATAAAATAGTCTCTTCCGAGCTCATCTGTGCCAAAAATGTGCGGGAAAAGCTTCTCACCTGCATCAATCTGTGCCTGCTCAGCCTCGCTGTACTGGAAAGGTCCTAAGTTCTGTGCACCCTTAACGATATCTGCATAGCCGTAAGGCACAATCTTTGGTGCCAGAAGAATAACCAAAATAAGTAAAACCAAAACTATAATAGAACCCATAGCCAGTGGATTTTTGCGGAGTCTCTTAAGACCATCCTTCAAGAAGGTAGTTGACTCACCCATAACCTCCTGCTGGCGTTTTTCTTCATCTGATGCCTTGGCAAAATCCTTCATATCGAACTTGCTAAGGTCAATCTGTGTGGAGAAAGGAGCTCTCTTCATATTATCTTTCATCTTTATCTCTCCTTAATCAAGCTTAATACGTGGATCAATCACTTTGTATACAATATCTGTAATGAGGTTCGCGCCTACCATGATGACAGCAAGGAAAAGTGTTGTGGCCATAATCATTGTGTAATCACGGTTTGTGATACAGCTTACGAACTTGGAACCGAGTCCTCCGATATTGAAAATACTCTCAATAACCATTGAACCTGTGAGGATACCACCAATCATAGGTCCCACATATGTGATGACCGGAATGAGCGCATTACGAAGCGCATGTACAAATATAATCTTGTACTGATGTACACCCTTGGCCTTTGCCGTACGGATGTAATCCTGTCCGAGTGCATCAAGCATTGAAGTCTTTGTAAGTCTTGTAATATATGCCATCGGTGAAAGTGACAGTGACAGCACCGGAAGTAATACCATGTTGCTTCCTGAGCTGAAGGCCTGCACCACACCAAGCTTTATACAGAAGAAATAAAGTAATAACGTAGCGATGACAAATGACGGCATCGACGTAATCAGTGTGACGAAGAATACTATAACTCGATCCGGCCACCTGTTTCGCATAAGCGCTGCTATCGAACCAAGCACCACTCCGAATACTATCGCAGTGAGCGCCGCTAAAAGTCCAAGCTTCGCTGAAATCGGGAAGCTCTCCCCAATGATATCTGAGATCGGACGGTCTGTCTTAAGACTAACACCGAAATCTCCGTGCAGCACGCCTGCCATGTAGTTCTTGTACTGGACTATAAGTGGCTGATCCAGTCCGTAGCGTGCCTCAAGCTCTTTCATTACCGCCGGACTCTTTGCCTTCTCCGAATTGAATGGACCACCCGGAATTGCATTCATGGCAAAGAATGTAATAAGACTGATAATGAAGATTGTAAAAATCGCGAGAATAACTCTCTTTACAATGTACTTACCCATATTTTTCTCTCCCTCTTGGATTTGTATCGATAATGCATTATTTTTATTTTTTAAAGCATTATCACTGCACCACGTCAAAGTATTTTGTCTAATACGCAAAAAAGTGCGAATGACGTCATTGTCATTACACACTCCCTAATCTTGCTGTCTGATACAACTGTCGTTCTGACGCGAACAATTCTTTTTTATTATACACAGAAATCATACTTTGTCAATTGGATATATTTTCCTATATTATTTTCATTTTTGCATAAAAATTAGTCATTTTTTTATAATACTCATTAATAAGGGTAATTTATGTAGCTTATAAGCATTATTTATACATTTTTATTCATTTTTATTTTCGTATTAAAATATTAATTTTCAGTACATGATTACTTTGAATTGTTAAGTACCGGTGTTATTCTGGCATTAAACGGATATTTGGTGTATAATTACATATCATTATATATCAAGGAGCCACCTATGCTTACATACGACGATGCACTCAATCTCAACTACTATAAAAAAACAACCTTTACCGGCTGGATGAACGGCATGCGCTTTCTCATAAAGCGTGAGGAGCCTGTCATCAAGGAAGCCACCGAGGATACACCCGAGGAAAAGGGTGAGCCAATATTTCATGCATGGATATGGCCGGGGCCGTATATTTTTGACCTGACCGACGACAGCAAAAAGACTGACAATACCTTTCCATTTACAGATGATGGTAAAAAACAGTGTGTAGACTGGATTAATGAGGTCATCAGTGCACACTCAAACGAATATCCAAAAAATAAAACAGATGGAGAAAACGAGTAAAAAACTCTTGACTTCCTACAAAAAATATTGTAGTATACGTTTTGTGAAAAACACAAGGGCTTGTAGCTCAGCCGGTTAGAGCGCACGCCTGATAAGCGTGAGGTCGGAAGTTCGAGTCTTCTCAAGCCCATCCTTGTAATAAGTGTATTATGAAAGCCACGGATTGTTCCGTGGCTTTTGTTTATATGTATACTTTTTGTGAACCTACACCTGCACAATGCTTCCGTGTCTGCCTAATCCCTTAAAAAATCCTGCATTAATTCCATCATACCTTTTTGCACTGCACTCAGAAATCATGAGCTGCTGCTTGTATTTGTAATCATCCCACTCTAGAATTGCTGTGACGTAGGGCTGTTCCTCCATTACGTGCACAGTCGTGTTTTTCTTTGAAAACACAGGGTATTTTCCGGTGTACCCCTTTTGAAAAAGCTCCTGTTCAAGTGCTTTACGCTTTTCTTTTATGCGTTCATTTATCTGATTTCCGTAATTTCTCTCCGGATAATCCTTTGATGCCTTTATCACAAGCTTATAAATATACTGATAAAGCGGTACTCTTTTTGCATCGGCTAAATGTCTGCTCAAAAGCTTTTCCGTTTTCTCACATGGATTTGCCCTGTAGCGTGCAATGAGCTTAAGATAATCAGTGTCCGAAACCTCCCTGCAAAGCTCCTCCATAATGTCTATTCCCTCTACACGCGCTGGAAAATGATACTCCATCAAATCGCCAGGTACCGGTGTCCATCTGCGAAACGGTGCAAAGTAAATAAGGCTCTGGATAAAGCATTCTGTCTCGTTGCAGTATTCCTTTCCCATGTACATATACTTATCAGCGATTGTTCCTACCATATATACAAGCATACGCCACTGTTCCTGTCCCTTTACCCAGAAATGCCCTATTTCATGGTATTTAAAGCATGCCTCATGCACATGCAAATTATCAAACCAGAGTGTGATCACATTGTCCTGCTGGTGCAGAATGAGTCCGTAGCCTTTTTCACTTCCTAAAACCAACGATGCCGAAATAATTTCTTCCTCGCTATGATAATCGCCCTTTAACACTGCATTTTCCACAGTCAGATAGCATTCCACCGCGTCATTCATGATATATGGGATTATATATTTGTCGTCACTTCTGCATATATCAAATGAACCGTAATCAAAAAGCTCTGCGAGCATGTAAAATGCGCGTGGCATATCTTCTTTTAAGCCAGGAAGTGCTTTTACTAAATCCTTGTAAGCCTGCATTGTGGTATCCTTTCGTATAGGAAAAAATGATAAAAAAATAAGAATTTCAGAAGTAATAAAAACCTCTGAAACCCTTGTAAACAGTACGGGCAACAGGACTTGAACCTGCACGGTCTCCCACTAGAACCTAAATCTAGCGCGTCTGCCAATTCCGCCATGCCCGCAAACACCTTGACAGTATATCATTTTGTTTCATGTGTGTCAATATTATTTATCACATTACAAAAGTGAACTATTCACATTCAAACCGTATTTCCACAACAAACCGCTTCCCCTCAAGCCTTGCTTCAATACTTCCGCCCATTCTCTCCACAAGCTCCTTTGCAATCGAAAGCCCAAGCCCGCTCGATGATATACTCCTCGCCTCATCGGCTTTGTAAAAGCGCTCAAACACCTTGTCCACGTCTATATCATCAGGATTTTTTACATCGTTTGAAACCAAAATATGGACAATCCTATTTTTTGAAGTACGCTCGTCATCTGAAGCCCTGCAATTGCACGAATTCTGCTGCCTCATCTGTATGCAGATGCTCTTCTGCCCATGCACCAGCGCATTTTTTATTACATTCTGAAACACCCGCCTGAGCGCCTGCACATTTGCAGTGATAAATATCGTGTCCTCACATATATCAAGTGACGGCTCAATGCTCTGCTTTTTCCACTCCTCATAATACGAAAACACTGTCTGCTTTAAAAGTCTGCTGACACAGCAATTAGACAGCTCTAGCTTGAAGCTGTCATTTTTAAGCTTTGTGAACATAAAAAGCTCCTCGAGCATATCCTTGAGGCTTGTGATACGCTCCTGAATGATATCTATATAATGCTCCTGCGCGCTCTTGTCAGTCTCATCCCTAAGCAGCTGAAAATAGCCGTCCAGCGAGGTAAGCGGAGTGCGGATATCGTGCGACAGGTTTGTGTACGTGTCAGATATCATCTGCTCCTTTTTTGCCGCCGCCTCACGCTGCCTGTGCCATTGCTCTAAAAATCTGTTTATGCGCTCCTTAAGCCTTCCGATATCAGCCATGTTGGTATCGGTTAAAAGGAGCATATTTGTATCCTTTTCGCATAAAAAATCAAGCTGTTCGTTAATGTCACGAAGCTGTGCCCTTATTTTTACGAGCACAGCTATTAAGACAGCTACCGAAACTGCAAGTATTACAGTCAGTATTTTCCAAACCATGTTTTATTCCTCATTCAAAACACATTATATATCCCTGCGTTTAAATACACCGTACACTGCAATCAGTGACACCACTGCCCACACAGCAGCTACCGCAAATGCACCACCTACGGTCTTTACAGATGCACTCAGATCAAGCTCAGAAATCTTGTTGACTATAAGGTAATCATTTATATCAAAGTTCTTTACTCCGATTTTTTCAATAAGTATATTAATTCCGCTGAAAATCAATGTAAAGATACCTGTACACATACATACAGCGATAATCATGCTGATTACATTGTTTTTTATAATGATTGCCATTGCCATGACAAAATATACAAACAAAAGTGTGACCACATACTGGCTGCCAAGCATCTTAAAGAAGTCTGCTGCATCTCCGAATTCTGCTCCATGTAAAAACAGCGGTGTCGCAATACACTGGACGATCACATCAAGTGCCATGGCCACAAAGGTAAATACCGAAAGCGCTATCATCTTTGAAAACAGCAGCACTCCACGGCACTTCACCTGTCCGCCTACGCTCTTTATATAGCCACTGTTTAGGTCAGCCGTTGAAAAGAGCACCGTAAATATAGCAAGTAAAAGAGCCAGGTCAAGCCCCGCTATATCGCTTTCAACCATATCTGCTATGGTCGGTATCTCATCTGACATGTCGGAATCGTCCACCTCAAGCCCAACTGTTGCCGTTGGTCCATTCGACGCTTCCGCTGATGCTGTATCGTATTCACCTGTTATCTCACTGTCTGACTCACTTACCATGTTGACCTGTTCATTTGTTTCAACGATGCTGTCTGCCGCCATGCTTCTGATAAGAGCTGTCATACCGCTCGTAGCGATTGCAAGCGCCATAGCAATTATCAATATAACATAAGCTGACTTTGTATGTATCAGTCTGTAAATATCCATTCTTACCGCATTAAACATTTGTCGCACCTCCTGTGATACTAAGGAAATATGTCTCAAGCTCCATTCCTGTGACCGCTAGCTGTGCCACCGAAACTCCTGCTGTGACCAGCGCTGTATTTAAGGCGGCGCTATCATTCAGACGCTCATAGACATCTATATGATTTTTGTCCACTATCATGTAGTGCACAAAGCCCATCTTATCGAGCACAGGCACTGCTTTATTTGGATTGTCCACTGTCAGTGTAATCTTCTCACTGCACTTGGAAAGCAGCTCCTCTCTGGTAATTTCCTGAAGCAGGGCTCCATTATTTATAATGCCGTAGTCTGTGGCAAGCTTTGAAAGCTCCTCCAATATATGGCTTGAAATAAACACAGTCATATCCTGCTGTGCACACAGATTCTGAATTGTATCACGCACCTCTGCAATTCCCTGTGGATCAAGTCCGTTGATAGGCTCATCAAGCACTAAAAGGTCAGGCTCTCCAACCAGCGCCATGCCGATTCCAAGCCTCTGCTTCATGCCAAGTGAAAAATTCTTTGTCTTTTTCTTTCCCACATTTAACAGACCTACCTTATCCAGTATGCCCTCTGCATAGCCCTTTTTACTGATGCCGAAGAGACGGCACTTCATCTCGATATTTTCCTTCGCCGTCATGTTTGGATATACACCCGGTGCCTCAATCAGGCAGCCCACTCTTGAGCGTACCTTTGACAAATCCTTTCCAGCGTATCCAAACATAGATATCTCTCCGCTTGTCGGCTTTGCCAGACCACCGATCATTCTCATACAGGTAGTCTTGCCGGCACCGTTTCTGCCGATAAATCCATAGATTGCACCCTTTTTGATGTGGATATCCACATTGTCAACTGCCTTCTGGTGACCATACTGCTTGGTCAGTGCCTTTGTCTGCAATAATATTTCACTCACAATCAAATCTCCTTTTCTTTTATTCCTTAGCAACCCTTTAATCATAATATAAATGTAAAATCCTAATACATCGCTAACAAAAAGTAAAAAAAGAGTAAAGCTTGTTTACCTTTACTCTTTCATTTTGTAGCCTATGCCCCACACTGTCTCTATGTACTCGTCATCGGTCAGCTTTTTTATCTTCTTTCTGATATTGCTGATGTGCACATCAAGAGTCTTTGTCTCGCCCATGTACGGCTCATCCCAGGCATATTCAAATATGTCCTCCTTGGCAAACACCTGTCTGGGATGTGCCATGAGAAGCTCGAGTATGGCAAACTCCTGCTTTGTGATGCCGTCAACAGCATTATCAGCTACGTAAAGCTGTCTTGAAATCCGATCGAGCACAAGCTGTCTGTGCTCTATTTTAACGGGTCCCGCTATGTATGTATTTGCAGTATCTCCCTGTCCGGTATCATTTTCTGCTTTTGTCTGGTTTTCTCCTGCCTTGCCCGACTTTGAAGGCACATCTGCCACCGCATGACGCAGCTGCACAGCCACTCTGGCGACGACCTCCTTTATCTCAAACGGCTTTGTGATGTAATCATCAGCGCCTGCCACGAGCAGATTGATTTTCTCATCCAGCTCATCCTTTGCCGTAAGGATTATCACCGGAAGTGACGCATCCATCTGCCGTATCCGTGTCAGAAGCTCCTCCCCTGAAAGCCCCGGAAGCATCAGATCCAATAGCACAAGCGCATAAGCTTCCCTTTCCAGCTTAAGCAAAAGCTCTCCCTCTGTGCCTGACCATGCCTGTCTTGTCCTATATCCGGCTTTTGAGAGCGCTGTCGCAAGCAGATCATTAATGTCCTTGTCATCCTCTATTATGAGTATCTCCCCGGATTTGTTGTCTGTCATAATATTCCCTTTCTCTATCTGTTGTACCACTTCTATATAACACTTTTTATATTCTAGAAATATCCCTCGACTCCCTGCACCAGTCCGTCTGCCAGATTTTCAAGTGTGGCATCGCTGTGGTCAGAACATGCGTTGCCAAGCTCTACATCCACTGACGGCACCGTGCTGTATGAGGTCTGTGTCAGGTCTATTGCCATTGAGCCATTACCATTTATCTTTGCTCCATGAGCGCGCAGTCCTTCTATCAGGCTTTCCCCAAGTGCATCATGCTGCTGCCAGTGTGATGCAACCGGCTCCATTCCCTTTATGCCTCCCGGCACTGATATGTAAAAGCAGCCCTTATCGTAGCTTAGTCCGTCGCCATCCCAGTGCAGAGCGATATGACAATCCGCCGCATTATTGCAGATGACAGTACGTGCCACATTGTCAAGCTGCACATCGCTTCCGTCTCTTACCATAAGCACATCATAGCCTGCCGCAAGCAGCTTGTCCTTTAATATCTGCGCCATACGGAGTGTGACAGAGCTCTCCGGTGTACCGTCATTAAAGGACATACCACCTGAAACTGCTACTGCTTTTGTTGCGCCTGCGCCTGTTGTACCACCTGTGGTCTTTGCCGAGCCGTCCGGATGACAAAGTGTCTTCACCGAAGTTCCTCCGCTTGTACCGTGTCCGGCATTGACACCTACTACTATGTTTTTACGGTTTGCTGTAGCCTTGTACATGACCGCACAGCCTGAATTTATCGCTGAATGGTCTGCATACTGCCATGAAGGATTTAGTGATACTGATTCTCCATTCTCATAGGATGCTCTTTCTACATACCGGTAAGAGGAATTATTATCACCTGAATTGTTCTGCTCATCGTCCTGCTGTTCGGCAGTCTGTTCTTCCTGCTGCGCTTCCTGCTGTTCTTCTGTCTGCTGCGTGTCTTTTACAGCCTCTGTTACCACCTCTGTCACGGCTTCCGTTTCCGTAGGCATCTCGACCTTCTCTGCAGCCTGTGTCTCTGTTGCAGGCTCTGTCGGTGTATCCTGTGCTTTTTTGCCGCATGATGCGAGGGTAAATATCATCATGCCTGTAAGTAATATTGCGGTAAATCGTTTCATTTTATGTAATCTCCGTTTATAATTAATTGAATTGTGTACCGGTATGTATCAGTGATACATATAGATACTTTATACATATTATAATAAAATGTATGATCTTTTTCACTCTTTTTTTCAAATATATTAATCTAGTCAATAATCAAGCGAAAATGCTTTAGTCAGAAGCTTTCCTAAAAAACAGGCGCAGAAATTTAATCCTACGCCTGTTCTTATGGTTTTGAGTTATTAGCTGTGGTGTTATGCCGAAAACAGACATATCACCAACCTGTCAACCATCACCCCTGCAATTATCCCTATCACAAATACAGTACATACTCTTACAAAATGCACCATCTTTGGCTTGGGTGATTCGCGATAGCTTACCAGTCTGGCGGAAAGCAATATCATGCACACGGCTGCTGCTATTGCAATGCAGCCCATTATGATGCGGCTTGTTATACCGGCGCTTTTTAGCTTCCACTCCGTCAGACTTTTCTCATCAATGGTGGTGGATACGCCGTTCTCGCCCAGCTTATCCTGTATTTTTGTGATGCTTTTTAAGTCTGAAACCTTTACACAGTATGATGATGCTTTTGGTGTCTCTCCTTGATTTTTTATGAAATTTTCCGCAGCTGGAATACTTATACACGCTGCTTGTGAATCAGAATTATCATCCACTACACCTGATATCCTTGCTGCACTTTTTCCTATGATAATGCTGTGTCCTATCCATTTTGCTGCCTCCTGTTTCACCTCCGGCTGCTGCTCTTTCAATTCAATGTCTGACAATGTTGCAAGCATAGGGATATTTATCACAACAGAAAGCCTGCTGCTCTCATCTGAATAATATTCTCCGCATATCACTGTCCCCTCTATCATCGCAGCCTGTATTCCTCTTACACCTATCTCCTTATCCACCGACTGTGTCTGCACGTTGGTGTCTATATCATACACATACGATCCGTTTTCTGCACCCATTTCACCAAGCTCAGAAGCTACCTGTGTAAATGCATCCTGCGCACCATCCTCGGCAGACATCACATATATTCTGGCACTTTCCTTAATGCTGCTGCTTAAATCAAGCTTTTGCTGCACAGCATCCGCAAATAAAAAAGCGGCCAGACTTATAAACAGTATTCCGGGAAATGCGATGCTTTTCCACGTTTTAATTCCGTAGCCTGTCATCTTTTCTTCCTTCCCATGTAATACGCACCGGAAACTGCCCCTGCAAGGACTATAAGCCCACCTATTACTGCAAGTGATATCCACCACTGCGAAGCACTTTTCTCTTTCTTCTCATCGCCTGTCGAGGCTTCATCCGGCATCTTATTTATCGTTGTATTGAAGCTAAACTCCTGTGTCTGCTCATTTCCAAATCCATCCTCATACGTAAGCGTAACTGTTCCTGTCGTATCGCCATACTGACTTTTCCCCTCAAGAGTGGTTATAAACAGATTCGTCTCCCCTTCTCCTGCCGTACCGCTTTCCATATTTCCGATAAAGGCTGTCTTGGTCTGCGAAAGTCCGTCTCCTGTCACATCACATCTGACATTGTACACAGTACTTCTTCCAAGATTCATCACCTGAAATGTCAGTGGAATAGTGTCTCCTGCGGTCACATTTTTATCTATATTTGGCATGGTAAGCTTCACATCAAGCGGCTGTTCCACCGTGACCACAAAACTGCCTGTCGAGCTGAACGTCGAAGCCTTTGGATCATCATAGCTCATGGCTATCTCTATCGGATAATTGCCGTCTGCCGTGCTTTTTGAAGCATGGAATTTAAGTGTCAGCTCTGTGGTCTTTTGTGTGCCGATTTTTCCTATAAAAATAGTATTTGAATCATTTTTAAGCTCTATATCAGCAGATGGCACATTCACGGTTGCTACCAGATTCTGCACCGATTTCTGCCTGCTCGTATTTTTTAATGTAACTGTTACCTCGAAATCCTCACCGGCTTTTACCGTATCTGTATTTATGACACTCTTATCCACCAAAACTACCGGAGCCGAAGTGGGTGTCTCCTCCGCCTGTGTTGTATCTGCCACCCCAGAAGCTGCTGCATTTGGATCAATACCGTCTGCTACCGTCACAAAATTCGTAAATGACTTTTGTACTTCTATGCCGTTTTCATCCTTTCCAGTCACATTTATGATAACCGGATAGATGCCATTAACACGTTTTTCTGAAAGAGTAAGCTCAAAGGAAACGAGAAATATATCTTTAGTTTCTCCTGTACCGTTTATGTATTCAGGCTTGCAGTTAAACTCCTTTTCATAGCTTCTAAATACAAACGGAGAGCTGTCTGTAGCCCCAAGATCTACCGATGCCGTTATTTTATCCTGCTGTAATTTTCCATCGCTTATAAGAGGAAGCACCAGTGTTACATTTCCGTTTGCACAGACCGGCTGATAGCCGTTTGTGTATGCCTGCTGCATGCCCTCGTATACATTTTTGTTGTCTATGCAAAGTGATACCTCAGACATTGATACGCCCGAAGCTGCATCGTCCTTTGAAGCTGCATCGTCCTTATTGTCTGCTTCATCCTTCGCGCCTGCTCCCGCCTCATTATCCGGCTTATCAGTCCGCGCCTGAGTACTCTTCCCCTCCTGCATAACAGCACTATCCGACTTGGCATCAAGCGTGCTTGCATGCACTACGAGTATAAAATGATAGCTTAAGCACATTATGATCACCAACAAAATACTCACAAATTTTTTCACTTTATTTCCTCCATATATCCATCATCCATCTCGCAGACCGTGTCACACAGCTCATCTATATCAGCCTGATTGTGGCTTGCGAGAATTATTGTCTTTCCCTCCGCGCGCAGCTCCTTTATCAGATTTCTGATCTGCGCTACACCATGCTTATCAAGTCCGTTAAACGGCTCATCCAGTATCAGAAATGATGGATTCTCCATTATTGCCTGTGCTATTCCGAGCCGCTGTCTCATTCCCAGACTGTACTTGCTGACATTTTTCTTTAGCCCCGGATCAAGCCCGACTCTCTCTATCGTCTCTACTATGCGCTTTTCATCGGCAATCCCCTTAAGAGATGCCAGAATCTTTAGGTTCTTTAGTCCGGTTGCTCCCGGTAGAAAGCCCGGTGTCTCTATGATAATTCCCATATCATCCGGGAAATCCATATCCTTTCCAACCTCTTTTCCATTGATGAGCACACATCCCTCATCAGGTCTTAAAAAGCCGCATATGCATTTCATCATGACTGTTTTGCCACTGCCGTTATTGCCGACAATGCCATGTATCCTTCCTGCCTCAAACTCCCTGTTGATACCGTGAAGTATTTCTTCTTTTCCAAAGGATTTGTGCAGATTTTCTATTTTTATTGCAGCTTCCATGCTACTTTCCTCCTGTTCCGGTAAATTTGAAATTGTAGCCTCGCACTACCCAAAGTGCTGCGATAAAGCAGACGAGCACGAGCACTATGCAGATCAGGTAGCTCTGCCACAGCCTCGGCAGCATATCAAGCCCGAAATTGTGCATATAAAATGTGGCATGGTTTAAAGGAGATACCCAGCCCACCCATACATTTACCTTATAGGCTTCGTAATCCGGTATATTAAATATTCCTATGATTGTCTGCGGATTCAGTAAGAACCCATATATGCTGAAGCCAAATGCTGCAAGCACTCCGCCTATCTGCCCGAATTTCAGGTTAAATAAGAGCATGAGAAATACCAGAATGAGCGAATAGCACAGCATGAGCAAAAATACTATAGCCGCACAGCCGTATGGAGTAGACATCCCCATCGCTTTTACCGATGCCGGCACTGCCAGCGCCTCACCGGCCTTTGAGTATCCCAGTGCAACCGCAGTATTGCTCCATACATTTCCCACGAAAGCCTTTCTCATGCTGATAAATGCTGTCGCAGACATCACAAATACCATATAGACGGATGTGGCAAGAAGTATGTAAATTGCCTGTCCGAGCAGCCATTTTTTCCTTGTCGTTCTCATAAGAAAAAACGGTGTGGCATTTGTGACAAACGGCATATCCGCAAAGAGAAATATCAGAATCATTGATGATAACAGTATTGAGTTGCTATCACCGAAGGTCCATATGAAGGGCTCCAGTATCTGCATGGAAGTATCATATTTTTCCGCGAATGCAACTATCTTATCCGATAGCAGAAAACAGAATATGAATGCAATCGAAAAGCTTAAAAATATACGTGGATTTTTCTTCCATGTCCTGAAATTGTACAAAGCCACCATAAATACCTGTTTCATATTCCATCAAGCCTCCTCTCCATAGCCGGTATCAGAAGCACCGTGATAAGCATACTGACAAAAATCAGAAATATCACTGCGCCCGCCTCACCAAATTCCCAGTTCCCTGCCGACGGACAAAGCCACTCCTTCGGATCTATGATATACAGCTTTTTTAAGTATCTCTCATGCAATATTATGAGTGTATACTCGAGCACAAACGGTGACGCATAAGCCATATATCTGCTTGCGGTGAGTACCGAAAAGAGCATTCCGATCAGTGAAAACACCATTCCGATGCAAAAAAATAAGACATACGTTGCGTCTGTCTTTTCAGCCGTTCCCTGCTTCTCCATCGGCAGCAATATAAGGCGCAGCAGATTGTAGTACACTCCGGTTCCCAGTGTACATGCCGCTCCTCCGCTTATAGCTGCCGCAAGTATTTTTGCACTGATGTAATGCCACCTCCCGGCTCTCGGAAGATAGCTCTTTATAAATCCGGAGTCTATCTCCTCGAGAAATGCCGAGGTATACGGCAGGGCTGCAAATACCGGAAGAAGCAGGCACAGGGCATCAGACTTTATGGCATTTTGCAGCACCGTAAGATGAGTGCCATAGGCAATAAGCCCCTCCCTATAATCGCCTGCCGCTTCCCAGAAATCCGCAAAGCCGCCTATCCCAAGAGCAAACACGATTCCTACGACCGCAAGGAAAAACAAACGACCTGTCAGAGCCTGCTTTATGCATGATGAAATTGTATTATTTATCCGTAGCTGTTTACTGCTTTCCTGTGCTCTATCCATATCAATAACCAGCCGTCACATCAATGACGCTTCCATCCACCGCGTTTACTGCAAGAAGAATCCATGGCTGCTGTTCTGAATAATTTTCTCCTCCAAAATCAATATTATAATCGCCGTAAAACAGCCATGCCGGTGTGAGAAGTCCGTTTCTGTCACTGCCACTGCTCCTTACACGCATCAGTCCGAGCCTTACCTCATATACTGTTGCAGTTGCCTTTATCTCAACATCTCTATCTTCATGTTCTTCCAAATCACCTCTTGTGGTTAGAGGCATCATCTGTTCAAAGATATCCTTTGCCTGATCAAAGGATATGATACCGACATTGTCTGATACCTCCTCCTCTACCATTTGAGGAAATTCCCAGCTAAATGCAACAATACCATTTTTATCCACAATAATACGGATTTTCTCATACAGCCATGTAAGAGTAGTATCATCCTTGTCAGGTACATAATCTGAGCTTGTCGTTGCGCTTTGAATACCATTTATATTCTGCACAAGATTAAACACATATGCTGTATAGTTGTCTGCTGAAATCATTTCTGCATCCTGATTGTATTTATCCGTATCATCAAAATCTTCCTTATATTTGTTTCCTGCTGCACAACCAACATCATAAATTTCCCAGTCCATACCTATTTTCTGTACAAAGTCATCAACATATTTTTTGGCATCCTCCTCGCTTATTCCAATCTTCTTTTTTTCATCATCTGTACATGAAGCTGCCTGTGTCGTCAATATACCATCGTAATGATAGTCTTTAACATTCTCATATCCGGCAGATGAACTAAAACTATCCTCGTCAGATGATGAGCAGATACTAAGTTTTTCTTTTTGATCCTTTGAGCTTACATTTAATTCTTTGGTTTTTGTTGTACCGCTTACAGTCTCCTGCTCCACATCCACATACGAGGAATCCTTTGGCACATATTTCAATGTGCTCTCATCAGGTGCTGTTTTCCGTTCCTCTTCATATTCCTTGATAATCCCCTCATGTGTTTGTATAATACTCTCTTTATCAGACTCTGAAGTATCCGGATCATCTTTAACATTTGCAATATACTTTTTTTCTTCCAATATCAGATTATCTATTATCTGCTTTGTCCAGTCTGAGCCTGTTGTAGTATAAGCTCCATCCGGGAAAAAATAGTCATACAACTTATCAGCTATCTCCTGCGATAATTCACCACTTTTTACTCGATACATAGGTATGGTATCCTTTGTAGGGAGAGTAACAGGCACATTGTCAGCTACTATCTTTACCTTTCCGTCATCGCTTTCATAATTAAAATCATAAGTATCGGTGGTAGTCTCTATTATGTCCTTTAAGGTGCTTCCGTCCTTTGGAGTTTCCTTTGCGGCTTTCTCAAGCCTGTCTATGTTTTTCTGTGTGACAAGTGATTTATCAGGTGTTTTCTCACAGGCTGTCATTGAAAAACACATTATTGCAGCCATCAGACAAACTATTTTTCGTTTCATAAGTTCCTCCTCGTTTTCTTTGATGATATGATTTTATCCCCTTTTATGTTTTCAAGTCATCAAAGAGTTGTAAGAGAATTGTAAAGAAAAAATACTGCCCTCCTGCAAGCTGCTTTCCACAGAAAGCTTTGAGTGGTGAAGTTCCGCAATCCTCTGGCACAATGCCAGTCCCAGTCCAAAGCCCTCCTGATTTCTCGAAGCATCTCCCTGATAAAATATCTCAAATATATGCTTCATATCCTCATTTGAAATTCCTCTTCCGTTGTCCTTTACCGATATTCCACTGCCTGTTATATTTACTTCAATCCTTGTCGCACCTGCCTTTTTTGCATTGTCACAAAGATTGGTTATGAGCATGACAAGCATATCTTTGTCGCCCCTTATGCTGCCATTTTCAACTGTCATAAATATATCGTCCCGGCCCTGCCATATCATCTCAAGATGTTTTTTCAGTTCCTCAAGCTCTATGTCCTTAAGCTCTATCTTATCCGCTGTAAGTCCGACCAGAGCAGTCAGCTTGCCCGACAGGCTGCCGAGTCTTTTTGCCTCAATGTCCATAAATTCGAGTGCTTCTTGCTTTTGTGCATCATTCAGCTTCATATTGCGAAGCGAATAGGCATAGCCGCAAATTGCCGTTACCGGAGTCCTCATCTCATGGGAGAGCGCATGTATGAGCCTGTTTCTCGCCTCCGAGGTCTCCTCAACCTCTGCGATATGTGACTCTACAGCCTTTGCCATCGTATTAAAGCTGTGCGAGAGTGATGCCAGCTCATCCTTTCCTTTTACGTCTATCTGACGCTGATACTGCCCCTGTGATATGGCATCAGCCTCATCCTTAAGCTGCTCTAACGGTCTTAGTAATTTTTTCAGGAAAACAATCATACTTACTGCCGCAGCTAATGAGATAACAATTCCAATCCCCACACACAGCGCAATCATCCGGTATATCTGTCTGTAAAGCTCTGTTATATCGCGCACTATACATACCTGATAGATTCTGTCATTGATATTGATATCCACTCCGCAAATGTAATAGTCTGCCCCTTCTGTATGCACGATGTCGCTTTTCGTCTCCCCCTGCATCTCAATATTACTCTTATCCTCATTCAGCCCAAGTATCGTTGGCGCATCAAGTCCGGAATCGTTATATATTATCTCATCACCACATTGCAGCACATACTCCGTGTCAGAATCCGAATACTGCGTCTGCTTAAAAAAGTAGTATTTCAGCTTTGTCTCCGCGGTAAGCTCTTCAACTGTGCTTTCTATGTCACTTTTGTTTGTATAAAAATTAGCCACAAGCTTTTCCAATTCTGTCTTTGTATAGCTTGTGGTACTGTTTAACATATTTTTTTTGCTGACATATATCATAAGTGTGCAGCACAGTGTAAGAGAAATCAGCAAAAATCCAAGTGTTCCAATCGTTATCCTGCTACGAAGCTTCATTCTCCTACCTCCAGACGATATCCAATCTTTGGCACAGCTACTATACGAAGTCCTGTCTTCTTGCGTAATGCCGCCACATGCACATCGACAGTTCTCGTCTCTCCCTCGAAATCTATTCCCCATATCGCATTCAGCAGCTTTTCCCTCTCCAGAGCGATATTTCTGTTTTTCGCAAGGGTACAAAGCAAATCATACTCCATAGGTGTCAGGGATATCTGCTCCTTTTTCTTTAAAACTATGTGCTTTTTCATATCAATGGTAATGTCATCAAGCTCAATGATATCATCGCTTTTTCCTGTACGCTTTAATATTTTTTCTATGCGCAGCAAAAGCTCAAGCATCTCAAACGGCTTTACCATATAGTCCTCAGCCCCGCCCGAAAGGCCTTTTACCTTTGATTCAAGATCGCCTCTCGCGGTCAGATATATCACCGGAATATCTGCTTTTTTAAGTGGCTCGAGCAGACCAAAACCATCAACCCTTGGCATCATGATATCCACTATCGCAAGATCTGCCGATGCTCCTGTTGCGAGATAATCGAGCACTTCCTGTCCGTCCTGCATGGACACCGTCTCGTAGCCTGTAATATTTAAATTCATGCATATCATTTTATTGATTGCAGTTTCGTCCTCTGCCACAAGTATTTTACTCACTGTTTAACTCCCTCTGCTCCCTGCAGCAGCCCATCTGTCACAAGAAGCTTATCCTTTATATCTGTGCCATCATTAAAAGGCATAATGCCTGTGGCCTTGTACATATTATAATAAAGTTCAGGAATTTTTTCATCTTTTTTTGTTTTCTAAAAAATAAACTAAAATTGCATATATGGTCATACAAAATAAAAATATATATTCACATACAGAATACTCACTCAATGTAATGAAATGTGAATTAACAACCGACAATAAAAAAACTTGTAAAAACAAAATAGAACCAGCAAAATGTAAAATTTTTGTATTTTTCTTTATTACTATAAATAAATTAATAATCATATAAATTAGTATTGCAATTAACACATATATTATTTTGCTCATATATTTTATCCTATCTAATAATTATTTTTTTCTATTGTCATAAACACTAAATACTTGAGCTATTAATGCAAGCAGCATAATGATAAACAGCCCTATGCTATTTCCATATAAAAATATAGTAAATGCCTGTATTGCAACAATTACCCAGTTAATTATTAATAAAACAAGTTCAAGATTTTTTTTCATTTTCATTTTCTCCTTTTCTTAACTTTTTATATAAACTATCAAATGGTAAAATTTATATATTACTTCCTAATTCACCATTTTCTAATATATCAGCATTTTTTGAAGAAATTCACAAATCACTCCCCAAAATGATATCAATGCACTTATCAGAATATTGAAAGCAAAACTTTCTAAAAATACTCTATAATAAACTCAATTACTTTCTTAAACTTTCCTTGAATAATCATTCCAATAATTCCCACTATAACAATAATTATTCCTATATAAAACATAACATATGAATCAATAAACCATGTTGTTATTTCCATTATTGCACATCCTATGACAAAAATCATTACTGACAAATTAGAAACTATTTTTTTCATTTATCCTCCTTATTTTGTCCGATAATTTTCATTAGAAAATAATCTCTATTTTTCTTTCTTAATCATAATTATCTTCATATCTCTTATAGTTATTTGTGGCAAATCTGGCCAACCATGTATCAGGCGGAAGTGTCCATAAAATCACCAAAATCCACACTATGATACCGATAGCCCTGTAAACACCACAAAGCTCCGTGCATGGTGCAATATCCAGACACGCAAATACAGAAAAAACACCACAAATAATAAATGCAATACCAAAATACACCAACCAAAAATTATTCTCCCAGCGATTCTCAAAGAAAAACCCTTTTATTTTTCTCCGCTGTAATATAAGCAATACCACACCGGCTATAATCATCGCTATATTAGCCGCTTGATAAACATATATTCCCAATATAAATGCAAGTAGTATCGCAGAAATAAAGACTCCGCATATTCTTGCTCCGGCTATGCCATCACTTGACACTTCATCTTTGATATTACTCATAGCACCTTTAATCTGTATTATAAAAAATACCAAATAAAACATAAGACCTGCTATCACAAGTCCAAGCCATTTTGGCAAGCCGAAAACTGCTTCTCCGATAAAGCAGCCTATTGCCAAAACACATAATTGTATGAATAAAACTTTTAAATTCTTCTTCATATTCCCCCTTATTTTGTCACTCCTATTTGCAATCGATCCTGACTCTTCAACTGTTATTAATTTCTTTATATCCTATAATCCATATATCTTCAACCATAAATACATGAATGACACAAATTCGTACAGGTTTGACATTCAATCAATAATTTTCGTTTATATAAATACAGTACCACTTATTCTAAATTATTTTCAATACCTATTTTTATCATATTGTATTATACCTCTTGAAATTATCTATAGCTCAATTATAGACAAACTCACAGTATTTTTCAAACAAATAATTATAACCATAAATGCCCTAATTTTTAGATAATCAATAGAAAATGTTATTCCTCTAAAAATCAGTTATACTATATGTGAATGCATCAAACATATTTTAACTTGGACGGCTCGCATGGAAATATTAAAACTGCCTGTTGGAATTGAAAATTTTGAAGATATACGAAGATCTGGGTTTTATTATATTGACAAAACTATGTTTATTGAGCAGTTTTTAAATACTTGGAGTGAAGTAACGCTGTTCACCCGTCCAAGACGCTTTGGCTTTACAGATAAAGATGTTCAGGAAATACTTACGTATTTTAATCTTTCAGAGCATTATGCAGATGTAAAAGAATGGTATGACGGATATCACTTTGGAAATGCCAATGTATACTGTCCGTGGGACGTGATAAATTACGTGGATCTGCTCAGATTGGAGCCTACTGCAAAGCCGCAGGATTTCTGGTCAAATTCAAGTGAAAATGCCTTAGTCAGAAACTTCATTGACAAGGCCAATGTCCAAACCAAGTATGAGATTGAGCGCCTGATAGCAGGCGAATACATTGAGAAGGAAATATCCCAGGAGCTGACCTACGATGAAATCGACAAAAGCATCTCAAACCTGTGGAGTGTGCTCTTCACGACCGGTTACCTGACAAAGCAGGGCGTGACCGACGATGGCAGGGTGCGTTTATCAATACCAAACCGCGAGATTAAAAACCTTTTCATCAAAAAAATCCGCGAATGGTTCAGCGATACAACCGCAAATGACGGAAAGACACTTGAACAATTCTGCAATGCATTTGTGGATAAGGATACCGAAAAAATAGAAGAGCTTTTTGGCGATTATCTCTGGAATACAATAAGCATAAGGGATACCGCAGTTGCCAAAGATAAAAAAGAAAATTTCTACCACGGTATACTGCTCGGTCTGCTGGGCTACAAAGCAAGCTGGCTCATCAAATCAAACACCGAATCGGGCACAGGCTACAGCGATATCCTCGTTGAAGTTCCAAACAACCGAACCGGCATCGTGATAGAGCTTAAATATGCCGAAAACGGCGATATGGATGCAGCCTGCGATGAGGCACTGAAGCAGATTGAAGAAAAGTCATATGTGGATAAGCTGAAGCAGGATGGCATGCGCAATTTCATCAAATATGGAATTGCTTGCTTTAAGAAGGATTGTAAGGTTATGGTAAGTGAATAAGGCACTCATTAAAACAGGCGTAGAGAGACTAACTCTCTGCGCCTGTTCAACTGCTTTTCTCAAACTTATTTTTTAAGCCATCCTAAAAAACAAGAGTATTCGTGTATACAGCTTCGTTCATTTCATATGTCAAATGGTAATTATATTTTTCTTAACAAATCACGAATATTTAATAGATATAAACAACATAAATATGCGGATAGTATTAAAACTTGAAATCGAGCAGTATCCCTTTGAGTAAATAAATCCATATTTTTGCTATACTTTTGCTTTGTAACATGTTATATTTTTTCTCCTAAATCATATACAATAAAAGATGTTTAAAATTCAAATTTAATGCACTGTTCATACATATTGACAATAGCATTTACACCAAATGGAATAATACATCGTGGCTGTGCATGCCCAACATTTACATTATAAACTATGGAAATATTGGAATTACTAATTGTTTCTAACAGAATTTCTTTGTATTCGTTATAATATTGCTCATCTATAGGTTTTCCTACTAATATCCCTGAAACAACATCAAAGATTCCCTTCATTTTTAACATTTCTATGGCTCTTTTATATTTTTCTGGCGACATTTTTTCTTCGCAGGATTCTAGCAAAAGTATTCTTCCAACCCACTCCTCTTTCTTGGGGAACAAATGGTACTTTTCACATAATATAGGTGTATCTTCATATCTATCCCCACAAAAAAAATCGTAAATAGAATCTATGCACCCTCCAAGAATTTTACCTGAAAAAATCGGCTTCCCACATAATAATTCATACCCCCTATTAGGATGTAACTTTAGTGATGTACCAATTTTTTGAGCTGAAAAGTCAGTTCGATCTTCATACCAAACATCGCTAGGTCTAATTTCCTTTATCATTCCTGTTTCTATTAATTCCGTAAAATATTTTTTTGTATATGCAGGCATATCTGAACCAATTTCACAAATATCAGTAAGAAATGCTTGTCCGTAAAAAGTATTCATTCCTACTTTATGAAACATAAAGTGATTAAATGTAGTATCAGAGAACCCCAAAAATATTTTATTTGAAATTGCATTTTCCAACTCATGATCATCAAACAAATAAGGCAATAGACGATATGTATCATCTCCACCAATAGCACATAAAATCATATCATATTTTGAGTCTCTAAGTGCTCTTAGCAAATCTTCTGCCCTTTTTTCTGGATGCTTTCTCAGATATTCCATACCCTTTAATGCATTAGGCATAAATTCAACATTTAATTCAAACTTTTCTAATCTTTTTAATCCTATCTCTAATTCATGTTTTACAAAATTCTCACCTAGAACACCTGACGATAAACTTACTATTGCAATATTTTTAACCATATTTTACCTTTCTACAGATATTTATGTATATCGTTTCTCAATTTCTTTAAATAAGAATTTTTTAAAATCACATATCCATTCTTTATCATATATAATTTTTTCTGATATCCGTTTACAATATTGACATTTTTCGCAACCATTATCGCATATTATATTTCCTTTAATAAATGGCTCCAAAAAATCATCTAGTTCTCTATTATTGATTCCTAATCTTAAATATTCTGTACATTTACCTTCCTCTATGGATGTTAAATATTGAGGATATCCTGGCTTCATCAAATATAAGAGGTTACCATCAAATGACTGATTCAAATACGCTTTAACTACCTCTATATTATATTCAGCAGAACGATCTCTTCCATCTATTTTAAACAAAGAAATCCCGGCCTCTTCATAATATTTCATGTCCTCTGGTCTAATCCAAGGTGACTTTATATTTTCTTCTAAGTGGACTAATTTTTTCAGCATACATTTAACCGATGTATGAGAAATACTATTGTTCTCATCAACTGGTAAATATTTTTGTAGTTCATTTGATAAAACTGATGAAAGATTAGAATGATAATGAACATCCGGACAACGATAAACACATGGTGTTGTACATAAAACCTTTAATTCTGCAGATGTATTTTCTTTTATAACTTTTATTATCTTAAAATTTCTATTTATATCGCGATTCAAAACAAGAACATTTGCCCCTGATAGTTCAAATTCTTTTGCTTTTTGGACATTATCTATTTCATTACAAATTGATGCATTAATATTAATATTTTGAAAATGATTTTTCAACAAAATCATGTAATATGAAGATGTAATCGTGAAGGAATCCACTCCCATTTCCAAAAGATTCTTTACATAACTAACAATCGATTTTCTACCTTCATCTGTATATTCTCTTCCATCGCTAACTGTTGAATTGATAACATAATTAAACTCTATTCCATTTTTATGTAAACGTGCAATATATTTTTTCAAATTGTCATCACTTATGTATTTTAAAGTAAATGACGGTCTCAAATTTCCAATTATATCTTCTCTTCTAGCACCATACACCTCCTTGATATATGCATGTCCAGTACGTGTATTATTAAGTTCTATTATATTATCTAAATAATCATCTTCAAAAGTCATTGGTATACTCAATCCTATACTCATTGTTCCACCACCTCTACAAAAAACTTTTCCTTAACTCTTTTAATATATGTTCCTAATTTATTAGGATATTCTGCCTTTCCTATACAAAATCCAACCCGATCAAAAGAACTTTCCAATTTATTAATATATTCTCCTGGTTGTTTTAATAGCCCCGTCATAACTGTTTCTGGCATTTTATCTATATCCTCTAGCCCATCAATTTTTTTTATTATTCCTGCTTGAGGTGACGAAAACCAATATACCTGAGAATACAAATGTTTACTTCTCTTACAATTCACCTTTTCTCCAAGTGCAAGTTTAACAGCACAATCATATAAATTAACGCCTGTGCTTATTTCAATTAAATCCATAATTCTATCTCCTGGCATTCTTACAGCCACTTCCATCACTACAACTTCATTTCCATCTATCTTCGCTTCCAAATGTACTAAACTGTCTTCTACGCCTAATACAGAAATTACTTTTTCATTTAGTTCATAAAGCTTATCTTTTATTGAACTGTCTATAGTATCATATGGCACCAAATGTGACTCTTCAATAAAAAGTGGCAATTTTCCTAAATACTTTTTTGTTATATTTACAAATTCTATTTTTTTGTTCTGAACAACTGATTCAATACTTACTTCTTGTCCAACAATGTATTCTTCTATTAAACAAACGTTTGAATAATACTTCAGATTATTAATATGCTCCATGGCTTCTGACTTATTATTTATTATCTTTACTCCAATACTTCCATATTTATTAACAGGTTTAAAAACTTTAGGATACTCCAATTTCTCTAACATTGCTTCGTCCATGGTTTCTAAATCAACCACATTATATTTGGGTACTTTAATACTATTTAATTTAAACAACGTCCTTTGATAACTTTTATTCGTAGATAGAATTGAAGCTTTTATTCCAGCACTTTTTAACCCTAATTCTTGAGCAGCAAATGCTGTAGCTTGTACATGTGTATCTGTTAATGGTAGAATTCCTTGAAGCTTTTTTCTACTATTAATTTTTCTAATCATTTCTAAAAACATTTCATTTTCAAAGCTATTATATGATATTCTATTATCAATCAATTTAACATATTCCTTATTATAATCACATAAAAAAAACTCTTCTAATTCACCTGCAGATATCTCACACTCATTAAGTTTTGCACACTCTAAATATCTTACAGCTTGAGTACCAAATCCCATTATTAATATATTTTTATTGCTCATTTAATAAATTTCCTTCCTATCCTGTTAAATAACAAATTACAAATTATTCAAACCTATAAAATATAACTTACGAATGCATCTTTTCATACCTATGAATACCATGTTTTAAGGCCTCCATTCTACCAAAATAAATCCATTTAATTTTTAAAATACTTATACAATATCAAATCTGTTAAATCATCTATTTACACAAGTATTTTCTTATCTTGATTTCATTCTTATTCTCTGAATTTTGAAGTCATTTGTAATTTATTTAAAAGTGTAACATAACAAATTACGAATATAATACATACCACACTATATAACCTAAATATCCACGATACATTTATTATCCCAGATAAAAAACCAGCAAAAATACCTGATAACGAAACAAATAATGAATTTATGGTATATGAATAACTATCTACTCTTCCTATATATTCTTTATCCACTATTTTCGCAAAAAGAGTTTTAGCATTTATAGATACTACCATTATAAGTGCACCTAAAAAAACTATTTCGAATATAGCAATATAAAACGTTCTTGTTATACTCAATGCAAACATTGAAATTGGAATAAGTAAATATCCTATAAATCCAAGTTTATTTTCTTCTTTATTCGATAGAAAAAATGCAATAATTCCCCCCATACATACACATCCAACACCAAACGAAGCATCTAATATACTATATTCCCCAACACTTAATCCTAAAATAACTTCTGTATACTCGCATAATAATGTATTAAGAACATTAACCACAAAACTAGGTGCCCCACATATAATAATTAGTAACATAATTGTCTTTTTATTTAGAATATATGATAATCCACTCCTAAAACTTTGAACCACATTATTTTTAGATTCTTTTAACTCAATAACAGTACTCTTGTCCATATTTATTATTATGACTGCAGAAAGTAGGAAACTAACTGAATCAAAAAATAAAATGTATACAACGTTAATTTGAGACAATAACAAGCCTGTTACTATAGAACCCAAAATAGATCCTATTTGTTGTAATGTATTATTAACGCTAAATATTTTCATATATTCATTGTCATTAAAGTTGATTTTTATTAAACTAGATATACATGGTGTAAAAAAACAATCTGCTATTTTAACTATTGCAGACAATAAATAAATGTACCATATTGAAATTTGATTTTCCGTTAATAGTAACACGTATCCACAAATTAATATTATTAAAAATCGAACAATATCCATTAATACAGTTATACTTTTTCTATTATATTTATCTGCTATATGACCTGTAAAAGGGGCTACTATAATAACTGGTAAAATCGAAAACGCCAATAAAATTCCTACAGCAAATGAAGAATGCATTTGCTGATAAACATACCATGAAGTGGCAATATAAAACATCCCATCACCTATAGTTGAAATAAATGTTCCAACATATAATGTCTTCTTTATACTCATAACAAACCTTTCTACAAAATATAAGTCTACCAATTAAAATTATCGGACTAGTAATATTCTACTGTTTTCATAAAGTTCTAACCCTTTCTCAATTTGTATTCTATCAATTGTTCCAAAATTAGAATAATATGCTCCTATAAAATCCACCAGTTCAATAAATTTATCTGGAAATGTTTTCATTGAAAATTTTTCTGTTCCTAAAACATTTATTATATGATCCATATCATCTGTTTTAAATATAACTTTATGATATTTTTCATAAGGCTCACTTAATTTTTTTGCAACCATAAACATCTGTTTTTTTGAAAATTCTTCTAAATTGATTGAATTAAATCTTCTATTAAGTGCCTTATCATTTTTTATTAACTTGCACTCATCTTCTGTTGTTGCACATATAAATCTCAATTTACTATTCAACAAATATGGCTTTAAAATATTTGAAGCAGAAATACCACCTTCACTAGCACCCGCTCCAATGACAATATGTGCTTCATCTATAAATAATATATGTTCATTTCTTACACAAATATCCAATAGTTTTGTTAATTTTTCTTCAAATTCTCCTCGATATTTCGTATTTCCCAACAGACGTGCTATATCAACACTTAATATTTGTTTTCCACATAATTTAGGTCTAACCATACCTTTATTTATCTTTTGAGCAAAAGCTTCAACTAAAGTTGTTTTACCAACTCCAGGCTTTCCAGTTATTAATACATTATTTTTTGTTTTCATCGATAAAAAAATTTCCAACAACTCTAGTTCTTTAGTTCTTTCAACTATATTTATATCATTATTAATCCCATATAAACTTATATTAGTCGTGTATTTTTCTATAAACCTAATTTCTTCATCCAATTGGTCTCTAATATCAATAATTTTTCTATAAGACACCCCTATATTCAGTAAATCATACTTAAGATCGCTCTCCTTACTTACACAATTTACTAAAATATCAAATATAGAATTTATTCCACTTGGATAATTTTCCTCTAATTCACTAAAGAAATGCTTATTATACAATTTTGCATCTACATCAACTTCATTACCTTTATATATGGTCTCAATATCTTGTTTTTTTAAACCAAAGTACTCTTTGTACATTTTCAATATCTCATAAATAATCAAATTTATAGATAATACCTGATTTTCTTTCTCTACCTCATTAATTATTTTCTTTAACTCTTTACATATATGTATCATTTATTCACCTTCTGATATGTTATTATAATTAAGCAATTCGATAGTCATATCAACCAAATTCAACAGTAATGATTTATTAATCACCTTGCAGTCAGCATAATTTGTAAAATATTTAATAACTTCCATAACTCCAATATTAGCTGCTATTGCATTAAAAGGTTCAATAATTGTTGTCATCACTTTTTCTTTTATTTTTTCTATGTCCTTGTCTTCATGTATCAGATGATTACCTATCAAACTTCTATACCTAATATCACTATTCGGTAATATCAATGGTCCGCACAATATCTGATCATTTGTAGGAGAACCCACATAATACGGAACTCTCAACAGTAATGCTGCTTCATCAACAATATCTATAATTTTTCCCCTAGGTGTATCTGCACATAGATATATCATATCGCTATTTTTTGCTACACTAACAACATCCTCTACACTAGAAATCTTTTTATTTATAAATTCATAATCTACACGAGGATTTATTTTTAACATTTTTTCTTTTGCCACATCCACTTTATATTTCCCAATATCAGACTCCCAATATAACATTTGTCTTGATGTATTGCTTAATTCTATTTTATCAAAATCAACTGCAGTTATTTTTCCTATTCCCATTGCAGCAAATCCATATAACGAATGAGAGCCAACTCCACCAACCCCAATCACGCATATTTTCTTTCGTTTGATAACACTTTGCATTTTTATTGCATCTTGATATCTAATTTTTCCATTTAGCGCAAAAGAATTTATTTGTCTATCATATTTCTTAAGTTCTTCTTGTGATAACCCACATGAATCAAAAACTTCATATTCATCAAGAAAATTTCTTTCATCAAACATTTTCAAAATGTATTCCAACGATTTTTGAGAAATATCATATCCCTCCTTTCGTATTTTCTCCAATAGTTCCTTCTCGGTATATGTTCCGTCCATTAACAATACTAATTTCTTTATAAAATCTATATTAATCGATATTTTACATACATTTTTTGAATTCAAATGAAAAATCAAATTTCCTATATTGTCTTGGCTTATATATAAACTTTTTTTTATACATGGTTTTCTCATATTAATTCCTCTATTTTCTTATTGAAATCAAAACCACTAAATAGATTTGATTTACTAATATTATAAATATGCAATTATACTATAATTTAAATCTAAAGGCTTGTTGAAATGATCATCAAATGCAAAACTTTTTACTTCACACCATACATTTGCTAGATATTTTATTGTAAAATAAATCATCTGCAACTGCTTACATAATAAATTGTTTATTATTGGAATTGACTTAATAATAAAAAACGGAGAGGAAAATCCTTTCCGTTTTTATTGTAATCGCATTAAGGTGTTATCATTTCATAAGACTGCTCAATTTTTGTTTCAACGTCTACCTCCTCAAATACGATGTTTTTTGTATCTACTGATACTAACTCTTTTGTTGTTTCCATAAAATTTTTTCCTCCTATTAGTAATTTTCTGTCACTCCTGTTTGCAACCATTCATGACTCTATGTAAAGCTATTACATACAACATTAATTGATTTCCCAAATATACTTATATTTGTAGGCTAATTAATTAAAAATTAGTCTTTTCACAAAATTGATAAATACTAAGCTTGTCTCTTTCCATTAAGTCTCAATTATTTCCTTCTTAGTTCTTAAAATCTCTAATATTTTAATTTTATCTTATACTAAAACCATCAAATATCAATGATACTTACATGAATGACACGAATTCGTACACGTTTGACATTTAATCAATAATTTTTGCAAGAATCAACGAAATCGCTACCGAAATATTAGCAGCCATAACACAAAGCACTATTTCATTTTTCAGTACTCCCAAAATTGCTGCTATAACAATTACAATTAAAATGATAGTCTGAAATCCCCATGTATTTAATTGTTGCTTATGCTTTTCTTCTACTGTTAATGGTTTATTTTCTGCTTCAACCGGAGCCAATCTCAGTACAGTTAACACTGCTACCATATATAGCACCATCAAACACCATATATATTTTTTTCCCAATGCCAATGCAGACATCACAAATACAATAAAGGTAATCTGCGTATACAAGATACATTTAAGATGACTACGTGCATGATATCCTCCAGCTGTCAACCTCAACGGAGTATATACTGCTATGTACGGAATAAATGCTATAGGATATCCTATAACGTAATATGATAATATAACCATAAAAGCAACATTTATTAATGTAGACAAAATCAATTCCATACCATAGCAGTATGATTCCTTATCATCAGTCTTGATTATTGCATTTTTAATCCAAAACTCAACAATTAGTGTACTTGCTTTCTTAATCATTTCTTTTTTTCAATGAGTCTGGGATATCTGGCTGATGTGAAAAAAAGAAACATGTTGCATTCACAGAGACAACAGCAAGTACCATTGTAAATGTTGCAACAATTTTTGAAAATTTTACTATACCTTTTTTAACCATAATTCTTTGCTCCTTTGTTTTTATTCTTTACACTCTCAATTCTACTCAACATCACTGTATATACAATAGCTCATGCACTAACGACATAAATATACACACCTTTTGCATATATAGTAGTATTACTATTGCAAAATGATAGTAATACTATATTCAAAATATTAATTTTTTTACCTACAATATCTATAGTTTAAATATGAAGGCAGGTAAATCATGCAGGATACAGAATTCATAAAGCATATAGGAAAAATCATACGTTTCTACCGTTTGAAAAATAATCTAACACAAGAACAATTAAGTGAATATGCAGACTGCTCCTGCGGATTTATTGGTCAAATTGAACGTGGTGAAAGCAAAATTTCACTTTCTGTTTTATCAAAAATAATCAACACTCTCAAAATAGACGCAAATGAATTGTTTTGGGGCACCGATACACATACTTCTGAAAGTCAGCAATTGGATAATCAGATAGCTCTCTATGCCAAACAATTATCAATTGACAAAAAACATATTGTTCTCAATCTGATGGATGATTTGAAAAACCTAAATTAATCTTGTAAATTCAAAATTTATAATTTATAATCTTCATAGCTTAATTGTTTTGATAAGGGGATTATTTTTATGAATATTGCTATTTGTGATGATGAACAACAAGATATTGATATACTTTACAATTACTGCAAATCATGCAAATTACCATACAATATTTCTACTTTTCTGTCTGCCTCTGCCCTGCTTGAGGCTTTTAAATCCCAATTTTATGATTTAATTTTTCTTGATATAGAAATGGATAAGCCAAATGGTTTTGAAATTGGCTCTATTTTAGCAGGATATTCTCCTCGTCCCGTAATAATTTTTACGACAAACGCACTGCAGTATGCAGTCCGAGGATATGGAATTGCTTTTCGATTTCTATGCAAACCGATAACGATTACAATGTTTCAAAGTGTTGTCAGGGAGGCTCTTGACGAGATTCTTCCGCAAAAGGCAGCGGTAATGTGTGGTTCAACTCAAAAAATGATTTCTATAAACGATGTCATATATTTTGAGAGTCTGAACCGGCACATTATTTTTCATTTTGCAAATACATCCACATTGGAGATAAAGGATTCAATGGAAAATATGATTTCAGTTTTTTCATATCCTTCATTTGTACAGATTCACAGAAGTTATTGCATCAATTTGAATTATGTGGACAGCTTTACACCACTTGCTGTCACTATGACTGACGGCTGCAAAATTCCACTTTCGCGGAAAAAACAGACCATTTTCCAAGAGCGCTTTAACAATTTGATACGAGGTACCATCAAATGAATTTTCCAATTGAAGTATATACCATTATTATAGAATGCCTGCTTATTTTCTACTTCTTTCATAAAGAGGTTAGACCTATATACCCTTCCCGCAGATATATTATCCTATTTTGCATATCACTCTTTGCGGTCATAATGCTATCAACCCTATATACACCTATGTTTATACGGCTTGTCATTATCAGCTTATTTTTGTTTTTATGCTATACTTTCTGCTTCAAATGCAAAATATTCCAAATCACCTATACTATTATATTATTTTTTGTTACGTCGATGTTTTCCGATGTTATTGGTGCGTTTGTACTTTCCAGACTTGGAATTTCAATAAATGAACTTTTAGGAATAAGTGAAGGACGGCTTATCTACAATACCACAAGCAAGATTATTCATCTGTTTTTGCTGGTCATAATTATTTTATTTACCAATGCCCGATTTGATTCAAAGGCTCTACTGCATGCCATACCACTCATGCTCTGCAATCTGTCAAGCATATTTATTCTGTTTGCCCAGTACACTACCTTTATTGACAATGGTAAATACTCCACCTTTGTGATGACCACCATATGTATGCTTGTTATCAATATAGTGGTTTGTGGATATACGGAAATAGTAAAGAAATCTTATGAATTACAGAAAAATCAGCTCTGTATGCAGGAGCAGCTTGCCAAACAGGAGCTTTACTATCAGGATATCATTGCTCGTCAGGACGAATCCCGCGCACTTTGGCATGATATAAAAAAATACATGCTGGCAATGGAAAATCTGGTTTCTACGAAAACACGACCTGAAGCCGAAAGTCAGCTCTCTGCCTTAAAGAAAAAGTTTTCAAGCCTTGACCAAATGATTGATACCGGTAATTCCATTGTTGACGGCATCCTAAACTATGGCTCTAATAAAGCAGGCAGTCTGGGAATCTCCATAAACTTTAATCTATGGCTGGATACTGACCTTAACATTTCGCCTGTTGACCTGTACATAATCATCGGAAACACTATGGATAACGCAATAGAAGCCTGCGATGCTTTTCCGGCAGGTCACAAACCATCCATCTCATGTACGCTGCGCCAGAAAAATCATGTGCTGCTTTATGAAATATCCAATCCTATTCCACAGGTTTCGGTTAAAAAAGCCGGAGTTATCCACGGATATGGGCTTGAAAATGTCAAAGAATGTGTAAACAGAAATAGTGGTTTTATCTCTATCAAAAACGAAAATGATATATTTTGTGTCTCTATAACACTAAACGTTTAATATGTCTTAAATCCGCGATATCACAAGCTTTCCATCCTGCACATCAACCCTGACCTTATTAGACTCTATCCCCGCTGCCTCAAGCATCTCATCAGTGAGTTTTATCCTGTGCGCCTTGTCCAATACCGTATATTCCATTGCAGGGTGTTTCTTCAATTTCTCCGTGCTTACCTTTCCGTCAGATATAAGCACTGTGCGGTCTACACGGCCTGCAAGTGCCATATCGTGTGTCACTATGATGATGGTTATACCAAACTCTTTGTTCAGCTTATGAAACAGCTCATAGATTGTATCAGCAGTCCTTGTATCCACGGCTCCGGTCGGCTCATCCGCAAGCAGTATGTCCGGCTTATTTGCCAGTGCCACCGCTATCGCTGCGCGTTGCTGCTCTCCTCCCGATAGCTGAGCCGGAAGCTTATCCTTATGCTCCTGTAATCCCACTGCATTTAACAGTTTAAGGGCATAGCTTTTATTATTATCCTTGCGTTTTTTTATAATTTCTCCGTGTTTTAAATTATCGGTATTTCCGGTATTTTCAAACATCATCACTGCCTCGACATTCTGCAGCACAGTCAGATATGGGAACAGATTTTTGGCACTTTTCTGCCACACAAAGCCCACCTTGTTCCTGCGGTATCTCACCATTTCAGCTTCTGAATATGTGGAAATATCTTTTCCGTCAATAGTGAGCACTCCCGCCGTGGGTGTTTCCAGTCCTCCTATCATATTTAAAAGGGTGGATTTTCCGCTGCCGGATTTTCCTATTACCGCAAGCATCTCCCCTGTTTCCACCGTCAGGTCAAGTCCCTCCAGTGCCATCACCTTTTTATCGTCTGTCTCATATATTTTTACCAGTCCATCGCAATTTATCATCTACTTTTCCCCTTTTTAATTTAAATTACTATTCCGTCACTAAGCTCAAACACTTCATCTCCCAGCTCCATCAGGTTCGGATCATGCGTGGTCATAACTATTGTGATGTCCTCATCGTCTATCAACTCACGGAACAATCGCATGACTTCAAATCCGGAAGCGGTATCGAGTGCTCCTGTCGGCTCATCCGCAAAGACCACCTTCGGGCGATGAACCACAGCGCGCGCTATCGCAACTCTCTGCTGCTCACCTCCCGATAGTTGTTCCGGCATATGGTTCATGCGCTTTGAGAGTCCGACACGCTCGAGCAGCTCTGATACTCTGTCATGCGTATTCTCATTTATCACATCGGTTTTTGCATCTCCAATGTCATTATCCATTTCAGTCAAATTCTTCTGTATCTGACGTTTATTTTTCGCAAGTCTAAGGGCAAATTCCACATTCTCATATGCCGTCATCGTGGGAATTAGTGCTATAGACTGGAATACAAATCCCATCTCATACCGCCTTAGCATTTCCCGGTCTTTCTCGGTCATCTGCTCGAGATTTTTATCCAGAAACTGCACACTTCCCTCTGTCGGCATATCAAGCGCACTAAGGATATTAAGAAGTGTGGTCTTTCCGGAGCCGGAACGCCCTTTTAAGATGGCAAGTGTTCCTTTTTTTATCTCCATGGATACTCCGTCAAGTGCGTGGACTGTTGTACCATCTCCCGCCTTGAAATATCTTTTTATATTTTGAGCAATTATCGCATTTTCCATATGTCACGACCTCATTTACCATGCTATAAAAACTTTCTACCGACTACCACAAAATCATTTTTATCTGCTAACTATCTTCTCCAAGCCTTAGTGCCTGTGCTATCTTCATACTCTTAAGCAGTCTGCTGATAACCACATAGCATACGGCTACAGCCACGAAAAGTACTCCTGTAAGCTCCAGCATATCAGATGGATAAATATATACATTTACTCCGATATTGTGTTTCTGCGGCAGATATATGATCGATATGAGCCTTACAAACATCGCTGTTGCAGTTATACCTATGCCTGCTCCCGCAAGAAGCGGCAGAAATGATAAAAATATCTGCTCGTTTAAAAGCATTGCTTTTACCTCTCTCATTCTCATTCCCATTGCGCGGTATATACCAAACTGCAGCTCCCTCTGTTTTAGTGTCATAACCCAATACAGCAAAAATCCTACTGAGCACACTATCAGTGAAAGTATAAAACTTAATGTAAACATACCGTTTGTGATCTGCACTGTGGCTGAGTTTTTATTCTCGTCTATAAGCTGCTGCGCGGATGTTATATTCCTGTATATTTCACTCTGTACTTTTTCACTTTGAGTGTCTGTTAAATTGTCTGCTGTACTGTCTGAATTTTCACTGTTCTCACCGCCCAGATATCCCACAATATCATCCACCGTTTTTCCTTTTGACAGGTTCATCCACACACTGTACGGTGTCATGCCGAACTTTTCCACAACCGTAGCATAATTTGCAACGATCAGGTATTTCTCCTGCTCGGTCACATTTTTGTCTGCATCTGTCTCATAGGTGTAACGCTCGTAGCCCGGAAAACCTTTTACTATGGCACATACCTTTACATTCTCGGATGCGTAAATCTGATCTTCATCGACAGCCTCCGGTACATACCTTGAGTAATTTAAGCTGTCACCAACTTTAAGTCCCAGATCTTTTGCCAGATTTGAGGAAATGATGACTCCGTCCGGCTCTTTTGCCAGCTCATTCAGGTAATTGAACCAGTACGCGTCATTAATATCATCATTTTGGTCACTCTGCAATTTCGCAGTCTCACCGAATTCTTTTGTGTTTATCGCCATAAGATATGCATCAGAAACCGAACCACTGCCTGCGGAAATGTCTACCCTCTCGTCCTCAAGCACACGCGTGACACCGTCACAGATGCCCTCATTTTTGAGCGACTCGTATTTACCGAAATCAGGCTCGTCATACATCCAGTTTACAGAGCCATTTTTATTGTACTGTATCCTGAGTCTGAAATCTTCGTTGTATATCGCATCACAGCCCACATTGTAGACGATACGCTGCTCCATATTGCTGTTCATGGTGCGCGCCATATTCGCGTCAAAAATACCGCCGGCCACTGTCATGATAAGAAATACTGCCAGAAATCCCTGATTGTATCTGGTTCGTTTTAGCTGTAAAAATGATGCATACATTGCCGGAGAAAAATGCTTTTTAAAGAGCCTGTCCACAAGCAGAATAATAAGTCCGGTAAGTCTTACGCACAAAAGTGCCGCTGCAAATATAAAAAGCGAATTGTCCAGTATCATGACAGGATCTATGCTCCTGTTTTCAAGAACAGATATCGCAAGCGTACTCTTCTGCTTGTTGTAATTGTAAAGCAGATATGCTGACAGAGCCAAAAGTATAACGTCTATAAAGCATTTCTCCCAAAGAGGCTTTTTCTTTGATATTCGTCCCCTACTGCTGCGCTCTGATATGGCATCCTTTGATTTTTTCCACACCGGAACTGTGATAAACAGCACCATGATAACTGCCGCTGCCACCGCATAGACAAGCATCTGCCATACAAATTTGTAAGTGCTTATATCCTTTGCCGTAAATCTTAAAAATCCGTCTGTAGATGCGGCAGCCCTGCACATTATATATCCGAGTACTATTCCGAGTACACAGCCCGCAAACGCTATTATTCCCGACTGCTGTAAGTACAAAATAAATACCTGTAATTTTGTCGCACCGCGGCTTCTTAAAACAAGTATGTCATTTTGCTCGAGCGAAAGTATCTGTACAGATATCATTCTTATAAATAAAATCAAAAGCACAAGACACGGCAGCTCCAACGCCCAAAGCATCAGCTTTATCGTCTTCTGCTGTATAAAAAAGCGCTCCAGCGTATCACGGATGTTGTCATTGTAGAGCTTGTCAGCATCCTTAAACTGCTCCATATACCCATCATAAAGTGAGGCATTTTCCGTGTTGATCTGCGTATAATCCAGCATGAGAAAATCACTGTAGCTGATATTGTCCTCGCTGTAATACTGCATCATTTCGTCAAAAACATCCTGCGAAACAAATATCACATCGCCCATATCCGAAAGCGTCTTGGCCCAATATGGATCGTTTATATCTTTTTCACGACAGATCTGTGATATGACGAAAGTAATTTTCTTTTTCCCACTGCCATCAGGTACATGTAAATAGATTTTTTCACCTGCTACAAGTCCGTAGTGATCCATTGTCTTTTCGCTTATACAGCATTCATATGTTCCTGTATCTGTTGATGTATTTTCATTATTCTCTTGAGTTTCATCTAAATTTTCACTAGTATCTGATTTTTTCTCATCAGTCTGAGATTTTACAACATCCGCGTACTCCGAAAGTCCCGGCAGATATCCTATTGTAAAATAATTGTTAGGTCCTCCAAACTCTGTATCTGCGCGTCCTCCTGGGAGTGTGATAAGCTGCTGTGAGGAAACCTTGTTTATATCCACATATTCAATCCACTTCTGCTCGTATCCTGACAGCTTATCAAGTACTGACTGCGAATCAGGATAATCTGCCACCGCATATGTTCCCTCGCGGCTCATCTGTGCAGGAAACTCATTCTGCTGTGTGGCATGATCCGTAAAAAGTCTGTCGAGTATCTGATTTCCCGCACCCTTTTCAAACATAGAGTGGCACACAAAAAGTGCTATAAACAAAGCCACTCCCATAAGCAGACACAAATTTAACCATTTTCTGTTTTTTAATTTATTAATTACGAAGCCAAACATATTTCATCGCCCTCATCAATACCGTAAAGCACAAATGTATTGCTGCCTGATGTATAATCGCTCAATATTACCGGCTGCTTTACCACGCTATCCCCATCAATTTTCCACACATAGTATGATATATCATCTTTGTCCATAGGATTGACCTGCTTGTGTATGATCGAAGTCGGCACCACTACCACCTTTTTAAAAGAAACATAAGAAAACTTTACAGCAGATGCCCTGGTCAGATCATCCGGTATTCCATTGTCAAGTTTTATATAAAATGCTGCATTTCCATATCCCGAATCTGTGTTTCCTGTAATATGCACACCTTTATCATCCTGATTTATATATCCCCTTTGAGCTTGCCTGCCGTAACCGGCAAAACCGATACAGTTTCCGTAGATTGTTGTACCGTCCAGCTCAAGTGATACGCGCTCTCCCACATCTGCTATATTGTCCGTATATACTTTATAGTTATTGCTATCCTTTACCAGGACCTGCAGTACGTCCGTGGAATTTCCGGTTATCTGCAGGATATCTGAGCCTTCCTCCACATTATCTCCTGCCTTGACACTCACCTTTGAAACTTTTCCGTCATTTTTGGCATATACTGAAATATTTCCTTTGCCGTCATTTCCTGCGCTTATGCTGTCATATGCTGACTGTAGCCGGGAAAGCTGATAGGTGTGGTCTGCACCGGCAAGTTTTTTCTGCAGATCAAGCAGCTGTAAGTTCAATTTCAACTGCTGCTCTTCATATGCTGTATCCGGCTTTTCATCCTCCTGGTTATTTTCTTCTGTGCTGCTACCACCTTCAGATAAATCTTTTACCTGTTTATCGTAATCTGCGATCTTGTGCGCATAGGATTCATTCTCCGAGTCGATCTCATTTTTTGCCTCTGTTATGGCAGCTTTGCCCTCTCCGGTATCCACCACGTAAAGCAGCATCCCATTTTCTACCGTATCGTCCTGCTTCACATTGACCGATACGATCTGCCCTTCATAATCACAGGTTTCGGTTATCGTCCCTGCGTCAGATCTGCTGTAGCTCACACCGTAGTTTGCTATATCAAAGTCAGACCTTGTTACCGTATATTTGCTGTACTTTGTCGGAACCTGATCTGTAGAATTATAGTAGACCAGCTCCCCCTCTTTTAAGCCCTCTGTGACCTGTGTATAGTTTTCATCATACTCACCTGTTGTTATGATGCGTTTCTCGCGGCCGCCCTCATCATTTTTCACATAGACATATCTGGTATCGCCATCCTTATAGATGGAATCTTTTCCCACGACAAGTGCCTGATTTGCTTTTGTCTTTTCAAAATATACCGGATACATCTGTCCTGCCGTAAGAAACAGCTTTTCCCTGCTTTCCACGCACACATCCGGATAGCGGTTGTTTATCTTCGAAAGTACCAAAACCTCTGATGTATATTGAGACTCGGTGACATCATATTTTTCGCCATCGACTATCACATATTTCTTGTCATAATCACTGTATTTGTACTCATTTATGGCTGTATCTTTTATATCCAGCACAAGGTCATCCGTATCGGAGACAATGACTATATTCTCGTATGCCGCAGCAGACCTTCCACCTGTCAGCTTCTTAGTGTAAGTGACAAGACCGCTGTGGGCGGCCTTAAGCGTTCCATCATCAACGATCTGCTGATATAAAGCCATCTGCTCATTGATCTTTTGCACGCGGTATTCATGAAGCTGCTTATCGTACCGTTCATTTTCCTGTTCTGTGGCAATCTGCGTATTGTAATCCTCTTCTGTGCTCTCTTTTTTCTCAATCTGTTCTGTTGAAAATTCGTCCGTATCCGCAGCCTGACTCTCCCATAATTTGATCTGCGTATCCGAGATCTGAGCGGATATCTCATATGTCTCATTCTCATGCGCCAGCGCATCCTTACATTCCTGCAACTGTTTTTTTGCCTCATCCACATCACAGACTGCAAGCACATCCCCCGCATTTACTGTATCTCCCGGCTCCACATATATCTGTGAAATATTTACATTGGCACTGTAGTAATTGCAGTAATCCCTCGGAACTGCAGTAGCCATCAGCACCTGCATAGAGCCGATCGTACCGTATTCCACAGGTCTATAGGCTTCATTTAACGCTACAGGTTCTTCAAGCTTTGGTATGCTGCTTTCTGTCATTTTTCCACAGCCGCCTGCCACAAACGATACACATATCCCCAGTACTGCCAGTTTTTTTATTGATAAAAGGTTTCTGTTCTTCACTGCAAAACCACCTCATCCCCGCTTTTAAGTCCTTCTGTGATGATCCGGTAGTCTCCCACCTGATCTCCGGCACTTATCCATACCGCCTGTCTGTATCCATTCTCATCCAGTGTGTATACAAAATACCTGCCATCCTTCTCATGTACTGCGTCCTTTTGCACATACACAGCATTTTCTATAGCAGGGCGCGTCACTTCCATGGAAAATATCTGTGCATCCGATACTGCCGACATGTCCGATACCGGTTCAAAAACAACCTTTTTATCGTCCACCGCTTTTACCTTAAGTTCAAACTCTATATCAGATGCTGTTGCCGTGTATACATCACCTACATTAAAGTCATAACCTTCCGGTCTGTCAGCCTCGTAATTGCCGTTTCCGCTGATTTCTGTTATAAGATTGCTGCCCGGTTCAAAAACTCCCGCCAAAAGCGAATTGTTCATTGCTGTGATCGTGCCATCCTCGGATGCCGTGATCTGATATCTCGACAGTTTTTCCTCTGCCTCATCAAGATAAAGCTGCGCAACCTCTGTATCCTTATCAAGCTGGGCAATATCGCTTGAATAATCCTGAGTATCATCGATTTTCATAATAGCCCTGTAGTGCTCTGCCAGAAGCTTATTCTGACTGATCTGCCCGCTGTAGTCCTCAATCTTTTTCTGTATCTCCCCGGATTTAAAAGCCACCAGTATATCACCCTTTTTCACATGATCACCCACTGCCACATTTACCTTTTCGAGCGTAAGCTCCGTGTTTGTCGCACCATAGGAAAACCTGGTATAGCCCTGCGCGCTCAGACTGATGGTAGTCTGAGGTGTGAGTGAACCGCTCTGTACCGTAACTGTCTGGTATGATATTTTCTCGTAGGAAGCTCTGTCCGTCTGTGCAAGCTCCTTTTGTGCCGCCCCACATCCTGAAAATAAAATAGAGGTAATTGCAGCGGTAAGTGTCAAACGACTTATATATTTTTTCTTTCTGTTAATCATATATTTTTCACATCTTTTCCATCAAAATATGAACCCGATCCATTAGCTAAATTTTATATGAGATCATCAATCCTTATGATCGTGCCGTCTATCGCATTCACGTACACTGGATATCTGTCGTAGCCCTTATCCTGTTTGGACAAACACCATGCCGGAACATAAGTATATTTATCCTTGTCAGATGCATCCTTCAAACGGATATATCCGAGCTTTAGATTGTTGTAAGTGTGATTTTGTGTAAAATCATACTGATCTGAATTCTTTGTCATGTCATCCTTGATGATCTCTTTTATAGTGTCCATTGACAAGAGTTCTACGTTTTTTGACTCATTTACAATATCAACCGGGTAAGAAACAGTAAATTCCGTCACTCCCTGATCCGTCACAATAAAGGAACTATTGCCATATGGCATAAAATCATCATAGTTATCGAGATTCTCCCATATATCCATATTCCGGGTGAAATCAAGTGACTTGCAAAACGCTATACCATCTACACCCTCGCCATAATCTATGATATATCCCCACGCTGTATCCTTTATAACGCTCTCTGTATCATCAGTTTTTACGGTATCATCGCCATCCTCTATCACTCCTGCACTCCACTCGTAGTCTGAGGTTCCTATATATACCTGTGAAGCCCTGCCTAATTTATTTTGAAATTCTTCTGCCTTCTTTACAGCTTCTTCTTTGTTCAATACACACTCGTTGTCATATGAAGATGTAGTATCTCCACCTGTAGAACCTCCATTAAGGCCCCCTACACCCTGCTCCTCTGCAAAGGATGGTGGTCCGTAATAGCCATACTCACTGCTATCATATGATGTTCCCTCACTTCCTGCCTTAAGAGGCTGTGCTGAAATATATTCAAGCGAACCGTCCTCAGCAATTCCAAATCTAAGCTCACAGAAAACATTACCAATATATCCCAGATACTCATTACAATCCGTATAATCTGTAGCTTTTTCACGCGTATCCAGTGCAGACGGTTCTGCCTTTTCATACTGTTCCAGCAGATCATTTTCAATTTTCATCACCCTGCTGACGCCCTCTTCTGTGGTAAGTCCCTGATCAATATCGTACTGATATCCGGCAATCGCATTTTTTACAACTTCCATACTGTGATATATCTCTTCTTTCGTATAATGAGGTATGTCGTGATAATATACGGTACTATCGCCAAAATAAGCCTCTATCACACTCTTTTTGAAATCGGCACCCACCTTTATATTCTTCACCTCAACAACCGACATGCTTTTGCAGTCCGGCAGGGTAATGTCTGCTGAAATATCCACATCCACACTTTTGTCAGATGTCTCAACAGAAAAGCTGTCATTCCATTTCGTACTGTCGTCAAACGCACTTATATCGCTTCCTGCTTTTGTGTTTATATTTTCAGTTTCCATATTGTAATCTACTTTTTTTCCTGAACAGCCGGTTAATGCTATTGCAAGAACCAACGCCGATATAATAACGTTTTTCCTCTTCATAGCCTCTCCTTTACAGTGAATTTTCCAAATTTATGATCGTTCCATCTATAGCGTTTACAAAGATAGCATTTTGCTCATTGGAGTCTACCATACGTGACAGTACCCACGCCGGAACATAGCTGTATTTTCCCTGTTCACTGTCACTTCTTATCTTAAGATAACTAAGCTGCAGCTTATTGAATGTTGCCGCGGTATCATATTTATCAGGATTTTCCGTAATCTCCGCCTTGATGATCTGCTCTATATTTTTCAGAGAAATAAGCTCCACATCCTTATAGATCTGTGTTACATTTACCGGATATTCCAACTGCACATCGATTATTCCATCATCCGTGACTGTAAGAAGTGTACTGTCAGGCAGTGTAACATCATCTATATCACTATCATTTGCTTCATACACCGACAAATAGGTATCCATATCAAATCCATCCTTAAATGTGATGCCGTCTATGCCGGTCGCGTATGAATAAATATATCCCCACGCTGCTGTCTGATAGTCATTTTCCTTTTCGCTGTCAATATTAAAACCTATCCAGCTGCACTCACATTCACCTCGTTCCACCAGATCCTGCATTCCCAATTTACTAAGGAAATTCCCGGCTTCTTTTTTGGCTGATGCGGCAGATTTACTGCCCTCATTTGAGGTCTCGTCTGCCTTATCCTTTAGATCATCATCCTGAAAAGTCTGCGTTATGGTATCATAGTCCTCATTCCTTAAAGATGGTGGACCGTAATCTGTCCCGGACTGATGCAAGGCGTAAGCATGTACCTTGTGAGCCTCAAACTCCACCTCACAGAACACATCACCCTTGTAGCCTGCAAATACTTCACAGTTTTCGAGATCCTTTGCCACGGTATAAGTAGTCTTTGCCGTTTCAAGCTTATCCCTGTATTCAGCCAGCCGCTGTTCCAACCACTCCCTGTAAGTATCATCCTGTTCTTTCTGCCAGTACTCTATGACCTCATTCAGTTCGTCAACAGTATAATGATCCGGATCGTGATAATAGTACTCGTTCCCACCAAAATATAAATCCAGAAAACGCTTTTTGTAATCAGCATCTATCTTTACATTTTCCACCTCAACAACCGACATGTTATCGAAGTCCGGAACTACAATATTTGCATATACATATACTGTTTTCTCGCCATTACCGGTCTGTATGGTAAAGTTTTCATTCCAGCCGGAGTCTGCCCTGATATCAGCTAAGACAGACATATTTTTTGTCTCTTTACTTTCGCTCTCATTCCCATAATCTACTTTTTTGCCTGAGCAGCCTGTGAGTGAGATGATTACTATCGCTTCAACGATCGTCATAGCCGCTGCGAGTATTCTTGTGTGTTTTCTCATATGCCAATCCTCCCTGATATGTCACATTTTTTTCTACAACATAATTATTCCTGTGAAGGTACGGTCTAATGTAAACATTCTGTATCTTAACTCAGATCGTCCGAATGTATCACACTTCCGTCAATCGCGTTGATAAATACAGGGCATGCATTTGCAGTGCCTTTCTGCAGCAATTCCAGACTCCATGCCGGAATATAACTGTATTTTTGCATATCAGTCCGGTTGTTTACCCTTATGTATGCAAGTTTTAGAGTGTAATATTTTACATTTGTATCCAGTACATATTCATCAGCATTGTTTTCAAGCTCATCCCGGGCAATATCAAATATATTTTCTAAAGGAAGCATTTCTACATTTTCCTGTTTTCTTACTATACTTACCGGGCAGTCTATATAAAAAGTCCCTATACCATATTTATCAACATAAAAATTGTAGAATTCATTATCAAAAGTATCCTCTATACTATCACCATATTTCATATTGTATCCGCTGTAATCCATCGGGTTTAAAGCATCATCAAATAATATTTTGCCAACTCCGATATTGTAGTAAAATCTATAACCACTTACACACTCATGTATATCATCTTCCTGATACACATGATCGGCTCTTTCGTTATATCCACTCCATTTCAGCTGCGAGCTCTCAGTCTGCGGGATGGATGAAAAACCTGTCTCTTTCAAAAAGCTGTCTATCATATTCCCCGCTTCTTCTATTGTGATACCCGATTCATTTTCCTCCTGCTCAATTTCCTCTCCCGATGTATCCTGTGAATCCGTGATATCATATACCGTATCATATTCCATGAGTGAATCCGGTCCAAAGTATTGCTGCACATATCCATCGTTAAATATATTGCTCCACTCGTATTCATTACTTCCTGTCTTTTTGGTATATCCCTCAATCGGACCTGCGCCAATTCCCGACAGCAATTTATTTTCATCACCATCTGCAACAAAATTCACGTTATACCAAGTGTTTCCTTTTTTCCCTACAAACTCATCACATGAATCATACTCTGTAGCTATAGTCCATTCATCCCCGGCATTTTCCAGATAATGCGTATATTCCTTCAAAAACTCAGCTCTGTTTCCTGTGCCAGATGTATCAGTTGGTGTTGTTGAGGAATTTATGGAATCAATGAGATTTTGAAGCTGTGTTTTTGTCCAATGTTCCTTATCATAGTAATAAATCTGTGACTCTCCAAAGTAAGCCTTCAATACCTTTTCCTTGAGCTTTGCAGAATAAGGTATCTTTTCCACTTCAACTACTGACATTGTCTTACAATCAGGCAGTTCCACTTTTGCACTTATATCTATATTTACATTTCCAATTTCTGTCTGCACGGAAAACTCATCGCTGTAGGTCTCATCTGTACTAAAATCCTTTACATTGCATACAGCACTTTTTGTCAGTTTTTCTGTATCAGTGCCATAATCTACCTTTTTATCTGCACAGCCTGCCAGTGATGTGAGGACAAGTGCCTCGATGAGTGTCATAATTGCTGCAAATAATCTCATATTTCGTGAAGACATGTTACCCCTTTTATCCATATGTAGCTCTCCTCCCTTTTTTTCTTTCCCGGTGACTATTCAGAATAGTTATCTTCCATGTTGTTATAATGAGTATATATGTCAGTTGTAAACTTTTTGTATCATACATTGCATTTTTATTATAAAAACCCGGTCTGCACATACTTATGCAAACCGGGTCTATATCACTTCTCATGGACCGCATACACATATTCATTTTCCTGTAAAAACTGCAGCACCTCATAGCTTTCATTATTTTTTTGCTCAACTGCTGTTGTCCCGGATATCAGTTTAAGCTTTGAAAAATCTATCCCGCTGTAGCCAAAATATCCTTTGTAAGCAGACAAATCATTTTCTGCCTGTGATTCATCATCTGCCTGCAAAACCTCTTTATATTCACTCATATCACTAATATCCTTCATATGTGCTTTTGCCATAATGATTGTCCCATCCTCAAGCATCCAGATTGTATGATTTTGTGTACCATCATACTTCTCAAACCTGATTATCCAGTAATATGCCGTATATGTGTTAAAGGTATTATCCGATGCCTTTTTCGCTGCTGCCTCCCACGTATACCAGTTAGAGTAGTCAGGTGAAAGATTTACCGGATAGAGCTTTTCTTCATAAAGCTTTTCTATGCTTTTTCTGCATGTGGCAACTGCCTGATAATCCTGCTCATCCATCTCATAAGAGGCGGCGTCATCTGTCGTGCTGTCCCACTGCCCATCTATGAGTGAGAGCTTCTCTGACAATTTCAGATTGACAGATGCTTCCTTTGCCATTACAGAGCCTGAAGGCAGATAGCTTTTAGGAACCTTCGCCACATGATCATGTTCACTTTTCTGATTTGCCTCAAGCACTATGCCCGGCACCATGATGCCTGCTATTACTATACAGATTACTGCAACAGACATTATTATTAATTTGAAGCTGTCTTTTTTCATATCTTCCTTTAAATCTTATGTATTTTCCTTTTTAAAATCTATATTGCGTTCAGATTACCACGGCAGCAAAATCCTCATCGTTGTTCCGCATCCGGGCTCACTTTCCACTGAAAGTACTGCATTATGGTGCTCTAAAATAATTGCCACAAGCGACATTCCAATTCCGGCACCGCCCTCTTTTCTGGCTCTTGATTTGTCTGCCATATAAAACTCATCACAAATTTTTGCCGCCTGTTCCTTAGTCATTCCGATTCCGTGATCGATTATGCAGATTTCATATGCCGTCATACATTTCTCGTCATCTGCTGATTCGGTTTCGCCTATATCCGTTTTATCTTTAGGTATATTACAAGCCCTACTGTCCACAAATTTTCCTGTAACCCAAACCTGCTGACCTTCTTCTGACGCTTTTCTTGCATTATCCATCAGATTGACAAGCGCTGTAATAAAAAGCTCCCTGTTAAGTAAAAGCACAGCATCCTCTATCTCTGTTTCTATAGTAAGATGCCTGTTTTCGTATGCAGGCTCAACAACCTTTACCACCTCTGCACAAAGATCTGCCATATGAACCCGCGCTTTTTCAATATCATGCCGGCGCAGATATATAAGCTCAAAAAGCTTCTGCGACATGCTCTCCAGACGTTTTCCCTCCGAAAAAATATATCCAAGCGCCATCATCTGTTCCTCTCTCGGAAGCTCCAGTGAACGCATCGTGTCTGCATATCCAATAATTGACGTCATAGGGGTTTTTATCTCGTGGGTAAAATCCGCCACAAACTGCTCACGTCTGTGCACCATATCGTTAAGCTCGTCTACATGATCCGATACTGCCTGCGCCATGATATTAAATTTCTGTGCAAGAAGCCCTATCTCATCATGACTTTTTACGTTTACCCTTGTGGCATAATCCCCCTGCGCTATTTCCTCGCTGACATGGTTAAGCTTCTCGAGCGGCTTTGTCATGTACCTGCTGATAAAATACATTGCTGCCGACTCTGCAATCAATATGACTATTATTATCAGCCTGAAATAGTTTATCTGCTCATCAAGCAGTGTATACGCCTCTGATGCATCGCATTTACTTACTATCCAGAGATTTTTTTCATCTATCACACTCTGCGAAGTAACATAGATATAGTGCTTTTGGGATTCTTCTTTAATCACATAGTTTTTGTTTCCTGTTGTGAGATTTTTGAAAAGTGTATCACCTATCCTTGCATCACTTTTATCATCTGTATATACTTTTTCACCATCAAAATATATATAGAAAAATGAATCCCTTGAGCGCACACTGCTGCTTACACGGCTTCCGATCTGCGGAAGTTGCGCGGCTATTGATGATGCGGAAATGCTGCTCTTTTCTGCATTATTGTTATCTATATTATTGTTCGAAGTTTCAGAATTATCGGAAACTGAATTTAAAAGCTGCAAAAGCTCATACTCCACAGAGGACTGTACCAGATTATTCTGCACAATAGCATTTTTTAGCTGTGTCTGCTTCGCCAGCTCAAAATTCTTGTGTATCATGAGGTATCCCACCAGCCCCAGTCCAAGTGAAAGCAGTATTAAGTTTGTGAACAATACCTTGTACCTGAATTTCATTTATCCCTCTTTTTGTATATTACGCTTACCCATATTTAATGATTTTTTGTTTTCTATTCTTCCAGCCTGTATCCTGCCTTAAATACGGTTTTAAGGCAGTCGCCTATGTCAAGCTTTTTGCGCAGTCTCTGTATGTGAAGATCGAGAGTCCTCGACTCGACAGAGTACTCACTTCCCCATATTTCTTCATATATTTTTTCTCTGAAAAGTGTGATATTTTTATTGCGCATCAAAAGCTCAAGCAGCTCAAATTCCTTTGGTGTAAGCTCTATATGCTTCCCTGCCTTTGATACATTCTGGTTTTTCGTATCGATAGCTATATCCTTAAAGGTGAGCTGCTGCTCCATCTTATTATAACGTCTTAGCACTATATTTACCCGGGCTAAAAGCTCAACAATCTCAAATGGCTTTACCATATAGTCCTCGGCACCGGACGTGAGACCTCTTAGCCTGTCATCTAAAGTGGCTTTTGCTGTGAGAAATATCACAGGTATGCCAAGCGGCTTTATGTATTCCATAAGCTCAAAGCCGTTTAACTTTGGCAGCATTACATCAAGTATTATCAGGTCAAAATTTCTCTCCTCAAGAATATCTGCTGCCTCCATACCATCAAAGGCACAGGTGCAGCTATAGCCTGCTTTCATGAGATTTAATCTGATGAGGTCTGATATCGGTTTTTCGTCTTCCACTATAAGTATTTCTATCATGTTGTTCCTTCTAAAATTTTATGTTCTTTATATAAATCTTTGCATATTCTTCTTTTGCTGTCAATCCTAAGGAGCATGTATCAGCCAGGATTATGCATTGCTTTTTCTATATTAACAGATACTTGTATCTAAAATGTATCAGGCGCAAGCAATTACATACGAAAAATCCGCCACGCGCATTCCCCGGCATGACGGATTTTCTTTAATCATATTTTCCCGTAACCTCTTATTTTTAAAAATGACATATAGTAACCCGCTTATTTAATATCAATCTGACACATCTTCATGGTGATTAGTGCCGCCTCATGACTGTCCGGTGTGACACCTGCACAGCACGATGCATCCACTGAAACCGGCACGTCCGGAAACTGTGCTTTTAGAATAAGTGCATTTGATACAACACATATATCAGTACACAGTCCCACAAGCTCAATCTCATCAAAGCTGCGCTCATTCCAGTTCGGCCATCCAAAATTCGGCTTGTCGATACAATCTGCGCCTGCGACATAGAGACCATCAGCTATTTCCCAGCCCTTTGTTCCCTTTATGCAGTGCTTCACAGGAAGCTTCTTTCCTTCCGGTGTATCGAGGTAATCCACATCATGTGTATCCCTTGTATAAATTATTTCATCACCATTTGCCCTATATTCTTTAATCTTTGCAGCAACATTTCCAACAATCGCCTGAGCTTCCTTTGTGCCAAGTGCTCCGTCTATAAAATCATTCTGCATATCTACAACTATCAATGTCTTCATATTCTGCTCCTTTTCTGTCATATATCCTGTAATTTTTTCATTATATAATAATTTTTTTTACCCCGCAACAAAACCTGTCATTTATACTAAAAAAGATGCGCAAAACTAATACTATTTTACGCATCTTTGACATATTTTATATTCTGAATAATTACATTTATTTCATGTACTCAGGTGTCACATTCCTGCCCATGCCCTCAAGCATTTCCTTATCACTTCTGATTGTGGCACACGCTACTGTCGTAAGCATGTTTCCTGTAATTGTAGCTGATGCTCCAGACTTGAATGCAAGCTCTCCGTCATTTGTAAGCAGCGCCCTTCCGGCGCCGAGACGTATGTCAGCCTCTGGATTTATATATCTGAAAAATGACACTGTACGCAGTATATCAGGCTCACTGATATGCTCAAGTCCCTCAAGCGGAGTGCCTGCAATCGGCATAAGCGCATTAAGCGGAATGGAATCCACTCCTACCTCTGCAAGGCTTACTGCCATATCCAGCCTGTCCTCCCAGGTCTCACCCATTCCGATGATGCCGCCTGAGCACGCATACATACCCTCTGCCTTCACCTTTTTAAGCGTCTCAATCTTCATATCATAGGTGTGTGTGGTGCATATATTTGGGAAATTACGCTTTGAGGTCTCTATATTGTGGTGATAGCTGCTGACACCTGCCTCGTGCAGTCTGTGAAGCTGCTCTGCTGAAAGAAAGCCCATCGATGCACATAAATCAATCTTGCACTCTCTGTTCATGGTCTCATATGCATGTATTGCCTTTTCAAATTCCTCACCTGTCAGTGCTTTTCCCGCTGTAACTATCGAGAAACGGTCTACGCCCTCTCTCTCATTCATCCTGCAGGCCTCAAGTATCTTTTCCTCAGGTAAAAAATCATAAACCTCACAATTTGTATGATTATGTGCTGACTGCGCACAATACTTGCAGTCCTCCGGACATTTTCCGCTTCTTCCGTTTATTATCGAGCACAAATCTACCTTGTCGCCGATAAACTTCTCCCTGATCATATCTGCGCCCTTACACAGCTCGTCTAAATCACATGTAAGGAAAAATGATAGGTCATCATCCCTTGTGATTCTTCTTCCGTCTATTATCTCCTGTGCCAGTGTTATTAGATCCATTTTAATCTCCTTCGTGTCCTGTATTTCTTTTCTCATTTAATAAGTATCATTATAATACATATCATCCGTTATAATTGTCAACTATAAATTTTTTCTCGGTTAACAATGATAATAAAAAAACAGAAAAACGTCAAGATGTTTTTATATATTTAAACCAGCATAATCAATGTTCCTGCTATGATGAGCACCAGTCCTGTAAAGGATTTAATCGTCAGTTTTTCCTTAAATACGAAATATGAAAACACGATTGACACAACTATGCTCAGCTTATCTATAGGCACTACGACACTCGCAAGTCCGTCCTGCAGTGCCTTGTAATAGCAAAGCCATGAGCCGCCTGTTGCAAGTCCCGAAAGGCAGATAAAGCCAAGCTCTTTTTTCTCTATATGCTTTATGGTGTGCTGTTTTCCTGTGGCAAATACCACTATCCACGCCATGATAAGCACCACTATCGTCCTTATCGCAGTTCCCAGATTAGAATTGATCCCCTCTATACCGACCTTTCCCAGTATTGAGGTGAAGCTGGCAAAAACAGCAGACAGCACTGCATAAAACAGCCATCCATGAGAACCCCTGGCCTTATTCTGCTCTTCCTGTGATATCTCCTTTTTGGTGATCATCATATACGTTCCAATTGCTATAAGTACCACACATACCAGCCTGAGTACGTTTATCTCCTCTTTAAAAAAGATAAATGCTAGTATAATGGTCAGTATTGTGCTTGATTTATCAATCGGCACCACTCTGTTTACATCGCCAAGCTGGAGTGCTTTAAAATAACAGAGCCATGAGGCTCCGGTAGCGACTCCTGAAAGCATCAGAAATATCCATGTCTTTGCTGACACAGCTGTGATCTGCCCCTGCGCTTTAACCACAAATACCATAATCCATGAAAAAATCAAAACTACAATTGTCCTGATTGCAGTTGCTACGTTTGAATCAGTTTTTTTGATACCACACTTTGCCAGTATTGATGTTATACCCGCAAAAAATGCGGATCCAAATGCATATAATACCCACATATTTTCCTCTGTCCAGCGCTAGGTCAACTCCGTTGTCCGGAGTTCGATTCCTACGATGTCTGACATTAAAAAACGCCTCTTTAAGAGAGGCATTTTTAATGAGACATCGGGGATTCGAACCCCGGACAACTTGATTAAAAGTCAAGTGCTCTACCACCTGAGCTAATATCCCATATATTCAAATTGTAACAGGGCTAGTTGGATTCGAACCAACGAATGCAGGAATCAAAATCCTGTGCCTTACCGCTTGGCGATAGCCCTTGAGTAACACTCGTGCGCCGCACGGATACGCATATAATGCGCACGACACTATTTGCACTAATGCAAAGGGTGGATACAGGGATTCGAACCCTGGGCCTCCAGAGCCACAATCTGGCGCGCTAACCAACTGCGCTATACCCACCATATTTACTTCATATGGTCCATATGGAATTGATATGAAATAAAAAATGTGCCTGAAGGGATTCGAACCCCCGACACCCGGCTTAGAAGGCCGGTGCTCTATCCAACTGAGCTACAGACACATATGGGATACTGCAAATGCTGCAATATCTAAGCGGGTGATGGGAATCGAACCCACGTATCCAGCTTGGAAGGCTGGTGTTCTACCATTGAACTACACCCGCATGTAGTCGGGGTGACAGGATTCGAACCTGCGACCTCCTGGTCCCAAACCAGGCGCTCTAGCCAAGCTGAGCCACACCCCGAAGGATTTGTTTTGCGTTCTTTCCGTGACGCAAGAATTAGTATATAGCAAAGAGAAGAATATGTCAACAACTTTTTTTATTTTTTTGATAATTTTTTTAAAGCTGCTGCCGGTCGGCTTAAAAGGGCTTTCCGGCAGGCATTTTATCCGTATATGTTGCAATTCAGTACCTATACCAGTATAGCGTTTTTTAATTAAATGCTATACTAGATCACCTTCACAAGCATCTCTTTCATGGCGCGAAGAGCCTTGCCCCGATGGCTTATGGCATTCTTCTGCTGCGGAGTAAGCTCTGCTGAGGAGCAGCCGTACTCATCTAAATAGAAGATAGGATCATAACCAAATCCATTAGTGCCTGCTATCTCCCATCCTATGTAACCCTCCATAGTCTGTCTGGTCACAAGCTCCTTTCCATCAGGAAGTACTGCTGCGATAGCACACACAAAGCGGGCTGTACGCTTCTCCTTTGGCACACCGTCAAGGCGCTCTATAAGGTTATTATTCTTTATATCATATGAGGTATCCTCGCCCATATAGCGCGCTGAATATACTCCAGGCTCCTTATTCAGATAGTCAATCTCAAGTCCTGAGTCGTCAGCGAGAACAATTGCATCTGTGTGTGCCGCTATTGCGCGTGCCTTAATCAGCGCATTGTCTTCAAAGGTCTTCCCATCCTCCACTATATCCACATTGATACCGGCTTCCTTCATTGACATGATATCCACGTCGCAGTCTGAAAGTATCTCTTTGATTTCTCTGAGCTTATCCTTGTTTCCTGTTGCAAATATAATTTTTGTCATAATATATTTCCTTCCTTCTTTTTCTATTCGGACAATTTCCAGATACAGCTAGTAGCCCTCATCAAATGCCTGCATGATTGCATTGTATATACCCTGAGCTGCCTGTTTCTGATAGTCTGCATTGGCCAGATTGTCAAGCTCCTGTCTGTTGGTCATGAAGCCCACCTCCACAAGTGCAACCGGAGCCTCACTTGTTCTTATTATATATATGTCATCCGCAGGAAGCAGTCCAAATGCCCTGTTTCCTGTCGCAGCTGTCACGTTGTCCATGCAAATCTGTGCAAGCTGCTTACTTCCAAGCTCTCTGTCATCCGACTGGCTGTAGAGCACCTGCGTACCTGAAACTGCGGTGAAATTGCCCTTTTCATATGAGTTGCAATGCACGCTGATAAATAAATCCGCATCAGCCTTATTGGCAAGTGCCGCTCTCTGCTGCAGTGTAGGATTGGTATCTGTTGTCCTGGTGTAGAATATCCCAAGCCTTTTGTCACCTGAATAGCTGTCAAGCTGTTCCTTAAGTGCCAGCACTATATCCAGATTGATGCTTTTTTCCTCTATTCCGTTTCTAACGGCACCGGTCATACGGCCGCCGTGACCTGCATCTATTATGATGACCTTATCGTATATATCATGCAGATTGACAAAGCTCAGATAAAGATATCCATTCTCTATGCGCTGCTTCACCTGATAGAGCTTGTCTGTAGTGATAGCTATCACACCATCTGCCCCCTTGCGGTAATACTGCATGGAGTCTATATGATTTGACCTGCCTGTCATGGAATACTTCGTAAAGTAATTGTCCACATCAGCCTTAAGCTTCACATAGACCGTCTGCGTCAGGGCATCGGTTTCCACCGATATACTCTGGCGCTCCCCTTCTGAGTCGTCCGGCAGCTCTATCCTTAAATCATCCTCAAAGCCGGCTCCCTCCTGCAATATCTCATCAGGGTTCTTCTCCTGCTTTGCATCTGTGGAAGCCTTGACATAGTTTTGCAGCACATTATCCTCCAGTGCTTTTGCCATATCATACTTCTCATTTATAGCCGGAAGCTTTTCAAGCGTGACCGGCACGATAAGTGCAAGCATAACGAAAAATACTGTTATTATCTTTAGAATATTTCTGTACATATCATCTGTTATCAGAAAAGGCCTTTATACAGAGGTTACAATCCTGTTTTTCCTTTACATTGATATATGCCACACCATCATAGCTGATGTAGCCCTCGCCATCATCCAGATTGACCGTAGACATGTATGCTTCTCCCGAGTTGTACTCTATAGCCATCGGATGAGTCGAGCCCGGTGTATTTATATAAAGTACAATGGCATAACGCTCACCGGACTCCAAATCAACAGGCTCATCAAAATCAACAGTGTAATAGCCTGCATTTTTTAGTGACCCCTCAGCCACCAGTGTCTTATTTTTAAAAGAATACTCATTCTCAAAATTCTTAACTACATACAGCTTGTATGAGGTATCCGCTGCTGTAGCATAAAAGCCACAAGCCCTTAGCGATTCAGCCGACTGTGCTGTAAATATGTTGGCTCCGTACATATCCTCCTTGTCGTAGCCCATCTTTCCAACCCAGCCACACAGGTCACTCTGGTAGATATTATCATAATTGTCAGCACTCTCTATATCTGTATAAACAACATTGTGCGTGCCCACATTTGTATCGTAGTATGACACATAAAACACCCCATTGTCTCCAAAACTGCTGCCCCAGCTGTTCTGGCATATGAAGGCTCCATCTCCTTCCAGATCCACATTGAAGTTTTCCTTAGGGTAATTGTCATCCCAGCCAATTATCACCACATCATGATTTGGCTTGTTTTGACCCATATAACAGTAAGAATTAGTCTGCTTATTGTAATAAGGCGTCTTTGTCTTTGAGCTTGCTATTGTACTGTAAAGCGATGTCTGCACACCACCATATTTGAAAACAGCCTCCTTTATGCCCTGATAGTCCTTTCCATCTATGATAAGCATCTGCTGCACATGCTTTACTGCAGCAAGATCATCGCGTGTCACTCCATCTCCGTAAGGATCATCCGCGTCATAAACCGGTCCCTGCCATGCTGCCAGATATGCCATTCCCATGGTATACTCTCCACCGTCATACTGATTGACGTTGAATGAATTGCTCATACTCATATGATCCACGGAAAACAAAAGCTGTTCCTCCGGCATAAGGGCTGACTCGAGTGCACTTGTGGCCGCAAAAGCCCAACAGGTGCCATAGCTGCCCTGATCCCTGATTAGTGACACACGCTGTCTTTCCCTCAGATCATACTTTGTTGGCACCGTTGATACACCCTCGGATTTGTCTGTCATAGTGAGTGTATTTGTCGCCGTATCAAAGCTGCAGGTCATATCCAAAAGTTTAGACAGCTTGTCTAAGCTTGCATAAAACTGCCCCTTATACTGTACAAAGCCATTGTCATCTGCCAGCTTGAAATCAGCTGTCAGACTGTGTTTTTCCACCAGAAGCTCATTTTGGTTGTATACATGGGCACTGCTGTTTAGTGCATCGCGAAGCATAGACACGGGAACCATTATATTCCTGTTCTCATCCATATACACATGCTCATCCTCGCTCGTATACTCCTTATTTTCTATCATAAGCCTGATGGTGGTGCCATTTACATCAGCAGCCACAAGCGGACTCCATATAGTATTATCTATCTGTGCTCCTCTGAACGCGCCAAGTGTAGAGCTGTCCTTTGCATATATGTAAAAATTAGACACAAAGATAAGTGCCAAGATGAATGTAAATGCAATATATCTCTTTGAATATTTCATATACCCTGCTAATCCTTTTTCCTTCTCGGAGGCTTAGGCCCCATAAACTGATAAAAATATGTCTTTATCATACCATTGTAGATTTTCCTGTTTTTGTCAGCTTTTCTGCCGATATAGCGCTCTGTATCCTCATAGCTCGTAATCAGATACATCGACCATGCATCAAGCCTCTTATAAGCTTCTCCAATCTGTGAATACAGTGCCGGGAGCGCTGATTTCTCCTCGAGTCGCTCACCGTATGGAGGATTTGAGATAATAAATCCGTACTTCTTCGGGTGATGCAGGTCAGCCACAGCCCTCTGCTGGAAATGAATCATGTGCTCCACTCCGGCTCTCTTGGCATTTTCCCTGGCTGCAGCCACCACATCAGGGTCAATGTCATAGCCCTGGATGTCCACCTGCACATCCTTATCTATCATATCCTCTGCCTCCTGCACAGCCTCATACCACAGCTTTCTTGGTATGATATTGGTCCAGCTCTCAGCTGTAAACTCCCTGTTCATACCGGGTGCTATGTTTGCTGCCATCATGGCTGCCTCTATCGGAAATGTACCACTGCCGCAAAACGGATCCACAAGTATTCTGTCTGCATGCCATGGTGTAAGCATGATGAGCGATGCTGCAAGTGTCTCAGTCAGCGGCGCCTTGCTCGTTGCCAGACGGTATCCTCTCTTGTGAAGGGAATCCCCCGATGTATCAAGTGTCACCATCACCTCATCCTTGTACAGAAAAACCCTTACCGGATACTGTGCTCCGTCCTCCGGGAACCAGTCAATGTGATAAGACCTCTTCATTCTCTCAACCATAGCCTTTTTCACGATAGACTGTATATCAGATGGTGAAAAAAGCTTACTCTTTATGGAAGAAGCCTTTTTCACCCAGAATCTGCCGTCCTTGGGAATATAATTTTCCCATGGGAGAGCCTTTACATTTTCAAAAAGCTCATCAAATGTGGCAGCCTTAAAGCGTCCTACCTGAAGTAATACTCTCTCTGCGCCTCTTAAGAATATATTCGCTCTGCATATAGCCTCAGCATCGCCCTCAAACGATACCCTGCCGTCCTCCACACGTGTTATCTCATATCCCAGATCATATATCTCCCTCTTGACTACTGCCTCAAGGCCAAAATGACATGGCACAACAAGCTCAAATCTATTCATATATTGTGTAACTGCCTTTCTATAATTGTACTTTACATTGTTATCTAATATTGTTGCATAAATTTCAATTTTTTTAAATAGTTTCAGCCATATTTCTGCAACTTTTTTTGATATCCGCACATAGCATTGTATCCACCTATGACTGTCGCTGTATCAAAACCGCGATTTCCCAGATATCTGGCCAGCTTCATGCTGCTTCCACCATGCGTGCAGTAAAAAATCACACTCTGTGACGCATCGAGTTCACTCTCATATGAATCCGTGATATCCATAGGCATACTGAGTGCGCCTTTCCAGTGCGACCTGTCATATTCCTCTCTTGTTCTTATATCTATAAGCAGTGCATTCATTTCTTTTTGCACCTTATAAAGCTCATCCGCATAAACTATTTTAAATTTCATACATCCATACGCCAAAATACGAATTTACATTATGATATTCATTTTATTATGAGATGTGAACTGCGATAAATCACCAAAATCATTACAGCCGGTGCTTTAGTACTTTAGCTCTTTAATAAATTAACTCGTTTTGTTAAAATTATATTATTTTGTGTTTCAAAGTATTGCTTTTTAATTACTGTTATTTTATAATGTTTCCGAAGAGAGAAATCTTTTCAATGTTATACCTCTTATTAATTATTTATACTCCCCTCAAAAGAGCCGGTCACATGACCGGCTCTTTTATACTGCTTATATTTTTTATATTTATCAATCCAAAAGCATCTCATACTCTGTTAACGGCAGTGGCTTTGAATAATAAAAGCCCTGTATACTGTCGCAGTCTATATTCTTCAAAAACTCTACCTGCTCCTGACTCTCAACACCCTCGGCGGTCACGCAGATTCCCAGCTCCTTGGCCAGTGCTATCGTGTGCACAAGCAGCCTCTCACCATTTGAATCTCCTATATAGTCAATCAGGCTCTTGTCGATTTTGAGTGTATCAAAGCACTTCATATTGAGGGTAACAAGTGATGAATAGCCTGAGCCAAAATCATCCACCAAAAGTGGAAATCCATTGCCATGGAATTTATCCGCAATACTCTTGATTTCATCATTATCGACCGCTGCACTCTCTGTAATCTCTATAGGCACAAGATGTGTGTATATGCCGATTCTTCTTGCTATATCATGATATCTTTTAACCACAGACTCAAAGTACAGGCTCGCTCTGGACAGGTTGATTGAGATAGGGACTATTTTTTTCCCTTCATCAAGCCATCTTCTCTGATGTGTACACACCTCGCGGAACACATACTCATCAAGCGCCTTAATCATGCCGTTTCTTTCAAAAAGCGGTATAAATTTGGATGGCGGAATAATCTCATTATTTTCTCTTCTCCACCTGACAAGTCCCTCTGCACCGACCAGCTTGTTGGTCTTTGGAGCATACTTGGGCTGATACCATATCTCAAAATGATTGTCATTTAAATCCCGGTAGAAGTTATCCTCCATCTGCTTTTCTTCGACAATCCTTTCTGTATCGGCCTGACTGTATATCTGATAGAGCACGTCCTTCCGCTCCTTGATCCGATTCTTGGCAAAGTTGGCCTCGCCGTATGCTTCCTCAACCTTTTTTCCCGGCTCCCATTTTGTCACACCAAAGTATGGCTGAATCTTTGGAATCTTTAAGGATTCTGAAACCTTAATAAGCTGTAAATTGATGGTCTCTATCTTTCTGATAACCTTATTTATCTTGTCATCCGCAAAGAAAATAACAAATCTGTCTGCATTTATATGACCTGATATGTCATTATATCCTACAACACCGCGTATATTTTCAGAAATCCATCTAAGCGCCTCATCGCCCTTTGCCACACCACAGATGGAGTTTACTATCTTGAAGGAGTGAATATCCATGGAAATCAGATATCCTGATACATTTCTGTCACGCAGCTTCTTTTTAAAGCTCTCGTAATTGTTGCCTCCGGTCACTGCATCCACATACGCTATACGCTCAAGCTCTCTTTGCTTCTCCGGGCTTATATCCGAAAAGCCCGCTATCATCTTGTGCAGCTCTCCCACGCCAGACACATTGACAAACTTTGCTCTGCAATACTGTACCTGTCCATCCCTCACGATGCGGTAATCATGCTGATAGGTATCCTTTATCAAAAACTGCCTGCGCAGATTATTAATTGATGTCTCTAAAAGCATGTGAAGCTTATCCTCTTCTAAGACGATAGCATTTACATACTGTTCCATCATCTCATTATAGCCCGGTTTTGACTCAAGCACTTCTCCAAACATAGCACGGACAGAAGGATTCATCCTGTACGGATACATCTTATTGTTGTCTACATCTACATAGTAGATACTGTTGAAGTTGCTTCCTAAAGCATTCACCATCTCACTCTCGTTAAGACGCTCATCAAGCTGCTCAGCAAGCCCTATTGCCTCAACTGTTCTGCCAGCATCATCAAAGCAAATCGACTTGAATGATATCCTGTAGGTATCTGTTCCTTCCTTGGCATGCAGTACTACAGTAGCAAATTTTTCTCCATCTGCAATCTGTTCAACAGCCTTCAGCAGATTATCCCTGTCAACCATGCTGTCTATAAACGGATTGTTTATAATATCAACATTTTTTTCTTCTGAGTCATCTAATGAATCCTCTGATAAAAAAGACCTCAAACGGCATTCCTGCGGAAAGCACTTAAAAACATACTTTCCCCAGGATGCGAATGCGGTCTTTATATCCATCTCTATATTGTTTTCATCATCAAATCTATTACTCATAATAATTCCCACAAAAATAAAATAATTATTAAAACTCTTTCATACCTATCACTACTATATCATTAGTAAGTCATTTCGTAAAGTTTTGTTTTTACTAATTTTGTTCTTTTTGTGTATTTTATGAATATATGTTTTATTTTATGGCGTCGAGTGCGTTTGAGATATCTGCAATCAAATCAACCTTGTCCTCAAGACCTAAGCTTATTCTGATAAGCTCTGCCGGCACTCCTGCTTCCTTAAGCTGCTCATCATTCATCTGACGATGCGTGCTTGTTGCCGGATTTAAGCAGCAGGTTCTCGCATCTGCCACATGTGTCTCGATTGCGCCAAGCCTTAATGCCTTCATAAATGCAGACGCTGCCTCTCTGCCGCCCTTTAAGCCAAATGATACGACTCCGCAGCCTCCGTTTGGAAGATACTTCTGTGCTCTCTCATAGTATTTGTTTGAAGGAAGCCCCGAGTAGTTTACATAGGCAACCTTTGGATGATTTTCCAAAAATTCAGCCACTGCCTGTCCATTTTCCACATGCTTTGGCATACGCACATGAAGTGACTCAAGGCCAAGATTCAGCATAAATGCATTCTGTGGTGACTGCATAGAACCAAAATCGCGCATAAGCTGTGCTGTACATTTGGTGATAAACGCACCTTCCTTGCCGAATTTCTCTGCATATGTGATGCCATGATAGCTGTCGTCAGGTGTGCACAGTCCCGGATATTTATCTGCATGTGCCATCCAGTCGAATTTGCCGCTGTCTACGATTGCTCCGCCGAGTGTGGCTCCGTGTCCGTCCATGTACTTTGTGGTAGAGTGTGTGACAATATCTGCGCCCCACTCAATTGGTCTGCAGTTTACAGGTGTCGGGAAGGTATTGTCCACCATAAGCGGTACTCCGTGCTCGTGTGCCACCTTTGCAAAAAGCTCTATATCAAGCACCGTAAGCGCAGGATTGGCAATAGTCTCACCAAACATAAGCTTTGTGTTTGGTCTGAATGCTGCATTCAGCTCCTCTTCTGTAGCATCAGGAGATACGAATGTAGCTGTAATACCCATCTTCGCCATAGTTACCGCGATGAGGTTGAAGGTGCCTCCATAGATGGATGATGATGCCACGATATGGTCTCCGCACTCACATATGTTGAACATGGCATAGAAATTGGCTGCCTGTCCTGATGATGTGAGCATGGCAGCAGTGCCACCCTCCATAGCTGCGATTTTTCTTGCTACCGTGTCACAGGTTGGATTCTGCAGTCTGCTGTAGAAATAGCCCTCTGCCTCAAGGTCAAAAAGCTTTCCCATGTCCTCGCTTGTGTCATATTTGAATGTAGTTGACTGAATAATCGGAATCTGTCGCGGCTCTCCGTTTCCGGCTGCATAGCCTGCCTGTACACACTTTGTACCTATACTGTATTCTTTCATTGTGCTTCTCCTTTATTATGTTAATGTTTCAGTTGGATATAGTATATTACATTTGGCGCGTTTTGACAAATTCAGATTATATAACTTTTGTCACCATAAATTCTTAATCTTTAAAAGCATCTTTATAAGATATTTTATCTACCAACGCTTCATAACTGCTATCATCAGCTTGTACTATCTCTCTGACATTGTGATGCTCTAATACTGCTGTTGTTTTTTCACCTATTGAGTATGCTGTTTTCACGTATGCATTCTCCGGCAGCATATGAAAAAATCTTTCCACATTTGATGCGCTTGTAAAAACAGCTTCACTTACCATGCTTCCAATGCTTTCAGGAATACTCTCATATGCCTGCTCATTTACATATGCATCAATTTTTTCTAATTCACATATTTCTTTAAGCCCTGCCTCAAGGTCAGGTGAAGCCTCCTTTGCCGAGAAAATACAGACTTTACACATTTTATCAAATATATTATCATTGCTTAAATCCAATGTACTATTTTTCCCTAAATCAAATGTATCCTCATCACTTTCCCCATAGACATACGGCATACATAATTTCATTGCATTTGCCAGTCCTTTTCCGGTCTGTTCTCCCGGAATAATATCTGCCTTTATATAATGCTTTGCAAGCTCTTTTTCTGTAGCTTTTCCCACTACTGCAAACCTTGCATTTGCTATAAGCCTTATGTCTGCCCCTGCCAGCTCCAGATTATAGAAAAATGATCTTACACCATTTTTGCTTGTAAAAACTATCCAGTCTGCCGATCTTACCTTATCAGCAAATTCAGGAATTATTATCGGGTTTATTATGCCCGTCTTAACCGGTGTGACATCTGCTCCAAGCTGCTGTAATTTTGCTATCAATTCGTTTGTTTTGATATATGGTACTGTGATTTTTCTTCCAAACAGCGGTCTTTTTTCAAAGAAATCAAGCCTGTCATTCAGTGAAACCACATCTCCCACAACGATTATAGCCGGTGATGTCAGCTTTGCTTCCTCAATCTTTTCTCCGATATCTACAAGCGTTCCTATACATTTGCGTTGCGCGGCAAGTGTGCCGTTCGATATCACTGCTGCCGGAGTATCCGCTCTTCGTCCTGCTTTCATAAGCCCTGCTGCAATGCTTTTTACATGCGCAAGTCCCATCAAAAATACGCAGGTGATTGTCTCATCTGTAAGAAGGGAATAGTCTATATCTGCCTCCTCATCCTTTCTGCTGTGCGCAGTGATGACCTGAAAGCCTTTTGCTATGCCTCTGTGTGTGATAGGTATTCCTGCAGCCGCAAGCGCTGCAACCGATGAACTGACACCCGGTACCACTTCTACCTCCACATTTCTATCTGCCAGATAGAGAGCTTCCTCTCCGCCTCTTCCAAAGACATACGGATCTCCGCCCTTTAAACGGACTACAAGTTCATGATATTTTGATTTCTCGTACAAAAGCTCGTTTATGGCCTCCTGCTTCATGACATGCCTGTGATTTTCCTTGCCCACATAAATAAGCTCACAGCCTGCCTTTGCCATTGAAAGAAACTCTGGTGATGACAGCCTGTCATACACCAGACAATCCGCCTGTTTTATATATTTTTCTCCTTTTAAAGTGAGCAGGCCCGTATCTCCCGGTCCTGCTCCAACTAATACTACTTTTCCTGTGTTTTCTCTCATGATTTTCCTAATTATTTTTCTACTGAATTATTATGATTAAAAATTATGACTTGATATTTTTTTTAGTCGATTTCTAATTTATACCGAATATCGTGCACCGCACGCTCCACAATATTGTTTCTGTCTGATGTCATATCCCATACCTGCTCTGTCCTTGCAAGCTGTTTTCCATCCTCTGAGCCAAACATCGCAAGAAGCTTTAGCCTGTTATTTTTGTTGCTGTCATTACCGCGGTCTTTTTCACTTACAATATCACAGTATGCAGCCACAGGCAGATGACAGTTTCCACCGATTCGCTTTAAAAATTCTCTCTCAATGCCTGCGCACAGATTGGTTTTCTCATCTGACAAAGCATCAAGCTTTGCCATCAGCTCAGCATTGTCAGCACGTAGCTCAAGCGCCAGTGTGCCCTGTGCCGGAGCCGGAATCATATCATCCTCTGAAAAGTACTGTGTGATCTCAGAATCTCTTCCGATACGCTTTATTCCCGCCGCTGCAAGTACGATTCCATCCAGCCTGTATTCGTTATACTTATTCTGTTTTTCGTTAGCTATCTCATTGTTATTTACAGTATTATCGGAAACCTCTTCATATATAATTTCACCATCATATAGCTTACGAAGCCTCGTATCGATATTTCCGCGTATGCCAACCACCTTAAGGTCAGGACGCAGCTTTAAAAGCTGATACTTTCTGCGCTTGCTTCCGGTTCCTATCACGGCACCATGAGGAAGCTCATCCAGTGAAGCGGCATTTTTTAGCACCAAAACATCCCTTGGATCTTCACGCTTCCATGCCTTTGCAAATGTAAGCCCTGCTGCCGGTTCATCAGGCATATCCTTCATGGAATGGACTGCCATATGAATCTTTCCCGATAAAAGCTCGTCCTCTATCTCCTTTACGAAGATACCCTTTGAGCCAATCTTATCGAGTGCCTTTTTCTGCTCTAAATCGCCTGTTGTCTTTATGATAACAGCCTTAAAATCATCATCCGGATATGCTCTTTTTAACTTATCTATCACGTAATCAGTCTGAACAAGAGCAAGCTTTGAGCCTCTCGTTCCTATTAAATACCTCATTTTACTCTCCTACGGATCATGCCATTTTCCATTTATAATTTATAAATGAACAACAACTTAAAATCTGCAATACCATACTTTAAACTATATTTCCGGAATCCTTCCATTATCAATAGCTGCACACAAGATTTCTTTAAACACACGCTTTCTCTCGGCTTCCGTGTCATATTGTGCTATTACTTTTTCGCGGATCTGTCCCATGTATTCGTTCAGCTCACCAAGAAACGGAGTAAGAATCTCCTGCTCTTTGCCTTTCAGATACTGAGTCAGCACAGGGCTGTTTCCTCCGCTCGAAAATGCCGCAACAAGATTCTTTTCCTTTATGTATGACGGAAAAATAAAGCTGCAGTCAGCCTTCTGATCGACCGCATTTACCATGATGTCCTTAGCTTTGCAATACTCTGCAATCTCATGATTTAAAGCATTGTCATCAGTGGCAGCGATAACCATTTCCATGCCGTCACAGTCTTTTCGTTCAAACCTTCTCTTTATGAACGTAATTCTATCTGCTGCATCCGGGTCCGTCTGATTGTTTTCTTTATTTGCCGTATATGAGCCCTTTTTATCCTCGCTTGCTATATCATCAATTGTAAGCTTTCTCAGCTCATCACATATATCCTCTGCCACAACCGTGACCTTCGCGCCAAAATCCAGCATTACACTCACCTTGCGGTATGCCACATTTCCACCGCCGACGATCAGACACTCTCTTTCCGTCATATCCACAAACATCGGAAAATACGCCATTTTTATCTCCCTGTAATACCATATCCATACTTTATTTCATATATTATTTCATGCCTTATTTTATACTTTATTATACGCTTTATGCTTTATTTTTTGCCTTATGCTTCACACTGTATCCATTGAGCATTCCTTCAAAAACAGGACGAAGCTTAGCAGAAAACACTGCTGCCGATACGCATAATATAAAGTCCGGTGCAACAGTTATCAGACAGTAATCTACTATTACGATGCCCCAGCTGACAGGTGTTGCCGCATAGAAATTCTTCATGCAGTAAAAGTATATTGCTCCAACTGTATAATATGCCACCAGTCCGACCGTTGCCGGAAGAATGAGTGTAAACGCATTGGTCTTTTTAAGCTTTTCTGTGATAGCTCCGATTAAAAATGCGGCAAGCACAAAGCCTAAGAGGAACCCAAAGCCCGGTCTTAAAATGTATGTAGGACCACCGCCTGCCGCAAATACAGGCACTCCCACCAGTCCGATGCACAAATATACTATCACGCTAAGCGATGCCAGCTTTGCCCCGAGCAGAAATCCCGCCATCAGCACAAAGAACCACTGTAATGTAAAATGCATGGTGTACATAGGAAGCGGAATATCAATCTTGATAAATGCTCCAACTGCTATAAGTGCCGCAAAAAGTGCACATGTTGTAAGTTCCTTTGTTTTTAATTTCATTTTCGAACGCTCTTTCGTTTTATTAAATATACATGCTATAATAACATCTTTCTCTAAAAAAGAAAAGCCATCTTCGATGAAGCTGACTTTTCTTTGCAGCTTTCGCTGCGACTCAAAACATTAACATATGATTTAGAAGTAATATTCATCAGAATATATTCGTAAATCCTCTTTCGTGACCTGTCCACCCTCGATATGAAACGAGTTGATTACAGGATTTTCCGCCATAAGCGACATTATCATGTAGCTCGCACTTGGATCGTATGCAAGCTTTATATCCTCATCCGATGGCCTTGAAGGGCTAGACGGGTGTGAATGCCAGTTTCCAAGCGGCTTAAGGCCGTTTGCTCTCATGTCCTTTATGGCTGCCAGCTGCTCCTTTGGATCCATTGTGAAATGGTCCTCGGCATGGTCTGTATTCGTCAGGTAATATACCTTTGTGATGAGACGACCGTTTTCGTCCTCACTGCCTGCTATCAGACCGCACGCCTCCTCCGGCAGATGCTCTTTAGCATATTTTGCTATTTCATCCAGAAACGGATATTTCATTCTTATGATACTCATATCGTTCCTTTCCCTACTGTCTTTTTATTCCTGTGTACGAGGTGCATCAAATCTGCCCGCTGTCTCCTCGCAGACCTCCTGCTCGTAGTCGATTGGCTCGAGAATGGTCGGATGGTCGCCACAAACTGCACAGTTGTGTGTATCCTTTGGAAGCTTAATCTTGTGGAACTCCATGGTGAGTGCATCATATGTAAGCAAATATCCTGTGAGCAGCTCTCCAACACCGATTAAATACTTGATAGCCTCCATAGCCTGAAGCGAACCGATTACTCCGCCCATAGCTCCGATAACGCCTGCCTGCTTACATGTAGGCACTGCATCCTTTGGTGGCGGATTCTTGAATACACATCTGTAGCAAGGTCCCTCTCCCGGCACATATGTCATGAGCTGACCCTTGAAACGGATGATTCCTGCATGTGAAAACGGCTTTTTCTCAAGCACACATGCATCGTTGATTAAGAACTTTGCCGGGAAATTGTCAGTTCCATCGATGATGAAATCATAATCCCTGATAAGCTCTCTGATGTTTGACGCATCTACAAACATACGGTATGTATTGACCTGAACATCCGGGTTCATGGCGTTCATTGTCTCTTTTGCTGACTTTACCTTGGCTTTTCCCACATCGGCTGTTCCGTGGATAATCTGTCTCTGCAGGTTGGATAAATCTACCTCATCCGCATCCACAATACCGATTGTGCCAACTCCTGCTGCTGCAAGATACATGGCTGCCGGAGCTCCCAGTCCGCCGGCGCCGATAATAAGCACCTTGCCCTTTAATAATTTCTTCTGACCTTTAACACCCACCTCATTAAGGATAATGTGGCGTGAATAGCGCTCGATCTGCTCATCAGTCATTGCCATTAGCATCCACCTCCCATGAAGTAAAGGAACTCTACATTGTCGCCATCTTTAAGCACTGTCTTTGGCTTATCCTCTGTGGCAACAAATTCCTCATTTATTGAAACTGTTACATACTCAGGCATATCTACATTCTCAAGCTCGATAAGCTCCGGTAATGTAAGTCCATCCTTATATTCTTTCTTCTCTCCTGCTACTGTGATAGTCATTTTATTTCCTCCTGTGTCACAGATTGTGGTATCTGTATGTGTTATTATCCTGTATCAGACTGCTTTATATAATAATCTAAAGACTATAATAATTCTTCAACCCATGCTTTCAAATCGGCAGGCTTTTGTGCGCCGACCTTTCTGTCTAAGACCTCTGCGTCTTTTACGAAAAGCAGTGTCGGATTCGCAGTCACCTCATACTCATCAGCGAGCTCTCCGTCAAAGTTTGTGTTGACCTTGTATACGTGAAGCTTATCCTCATAATCATCCTCGATATCTCCGAGAACCGGTGCCAGCTTCTTGCAGGCCACACATGAATCCGAGTAAAAATCAACAATTACCGGAAGCTTGCTTTTTAATACTTTTTCATCGAAATCCGCCTTTGAAATTCTTGCTGCCATGATTAGTCCTCAACCTTTCTGACATAAAGAGTGTATGTTCCATCCTCGTTGTCCTCGAGCTTAAGTATCTTGTGTCCCTCTTCCTTCATGCTTCTTGGAACATTCTGTACCGGCTCTCCATCATTCATACGGATTGCAAGCACCTCACCGTCATCTAATTCCTCTATTGCTACCTTTGCCTTTACAAATGTAAGAGGGCAAACCTTGTCAGTTATATCTACCTGATCGTCGAATGCTATATCTGCCATTTTGCATCTCCCTTCCTATACTCATATTTATTATATTTTTGCCGTAACCGTTGTTGTTTATGCATGCCGGATATTTTCTGCTATACATGGGGATTATTTACCCTCGTATGCTGCCTGAATCTCTTTTTTGAACTCTTCCTCGCCCACTCTCTGAAGAGTAAGTCTGAAACGCTCACCACCGTTTGCATGCTTCTCGAAGAAACTAATTGCTGCATCTGTCACTCTGAAAAGAGTTTCCTTGTCGCGGATAATTGGAACAAGCTGCTCTCCTTTATAGATATGGTTTCCGAAAAGTCCTCCAAACGATACGATATATCCCGGAGTGCCCTTCCATGCATCTGTCGGACAGCTCTTTACGCAGCGCGCACAGTTGTTACATTTGTCTCTGTCGATGACAATCCTGCCATCCTCCATGCTAAGTGCACCCTCGCGGCATGCCTTCACACATACACCACACTGGATACAATCGTCATGGCTGCACTCTACTGTCATGCCTCCTTTGATTCCGACATCGTTTTCCTCTGCCTTTAAGCAGTTGTTCTGACAGCCTGTGACACCAAACTTGAACTTGTGCGGAAGCTCTCTTCCAAAATATCTTGCATCAAGCTCCTTAGCCAGAGTGTATGTATCGATGCATCCGCTAGGACAGATTTCTGATCCCTGACACGCTGTTACAGTACGTACTCTCGGTCCGCAGACACCTGTTCCTACACCGCCCTTTGCCAGTTCCTCTTTTACCACATTGATATCCTCAACCTTGATAAAAGGAATCTCAATACCCTGACGCGATGTAATATGAACATATCCGTGTCCGTATTTCTCCGAAACCTCTGCTACTGTTTTGATATTTTCTGCTGTAAGATTTCCTCCTACAACCGCAATTCTAAGCGAGAAACAGCCCTTTTGCTTCTGTCTCATGAAACCGCCCTTTTTTAGGGCCGCGTAATCAACTTTCTCCGCCATTTTTAATCTCCTTACTGTGTAAATATGTTAATGTTTTGTTTTATATGTAAATGCATATGCACGCTCTCATTTGCATACACATTGATACCTTATTGTGATGGCTTAATCAGCTATATTTGCAAAGGCCTGTGCAAAATCCTCCTTGAGGTCATCTATATCCTCGATACCCACACTGACTCTTATAAGATCCTCAAATACTCCTGCATCCTCCTTCTGCTTACCTGTGCTGTGAAGACTGATTGTGGAGCCCGGATGAATGACAAGTGTCTTTGTGTCTCCGATATTGCTGAGTGTATATGGAATTGTCAGGCTGTCAATAAACTTAAACGCCTTTTCCTTGCTGCCAACCCTGATTGTAAGGATTGCTCCATAGCCGTTTGTGAGCTGTTTTTTTGCTATTTCATGCCATTTGCTGCTACAAAGCCCCGGATAATTAACCTTTATGTCAGGATAATTGTTTTCTATCCACGACGCAAGCTCGAGTGCATTAGAACATTCTCTTTCCATTCTAAGACCGAGTGTCTCAAGTCCTATAATATTTAAGTATGCATTCACCGGAGCTAAACAGGCACCCATATTTCTGAAAAGACTGTTTCTCAGCTTTGCGACAAATGCCATAGGTCCATACTTCACATAATCTGCAAACCCCGGATATCTGTTCTTGTCCCATTTGAACTTACCTGAGTCTGTCAGAATACCACTGATTGCATTGCTGCTTCCATTGATATATTTGGAAGATGAATTGACCACGATATCAGCTCCATGCTTTAAAACCTGTATCAGGTACGCTGTCGATGTGGTATTGTCAACTACAAGCGGTATATCATGTGCGTGTGCTATCTCTGCAAGCTTCTCAATATCTGTGACATCCAGACAGGGATTACCGATAGTCTCTGCAAAAATCAGTCTGGTATGCTCATTGATGCTGTCCTCTATCTGCTGCCAGTTGTTGTTCTCGACATATCTGGTTGTGATGCCGAAGGCCTCAAGATCATGGAATAAATCTATTGTGCCACCGTAGAGGCTGGCGCTTGAGATGAGCTCATCTCCACTGCTTAGTATATTTAAGAAGGTATTCATCAGTGCCGCCATGCCTGATGCGCATGCCACCGATGCTATTCCTCCCTCGAGCTTTGTAATTCTATTCTCAAAAGCTGTAATCGTAGGATTGGCAACTCTTGTGTAACAGTAGCCCGGAGCTTTGTTTTCAAATATTTTTTCCAGATCTGCCGCGCTCCCCTGCTCGAAGGCGCTTGTCTGATATACCGGTGGCAGTGTCGAGCCATTTGTCTCTTTTGTCACACCGGCATGAAGTAAGCTTGTATTAAATCTCATTGTTTTCTTCTTCTCGTTAATTCTTACATAGTCTATTGTGTTACTAGGAATTGATGAGATTATTATACAAACGTGTGTGTTGAAAGTCAATGCTATCAGTTATACAAATTATTTGTGCGTGGTTATATATTTTGTTTATAGCCATTAATGTCCCTTAAATACTCTGCGGCTGTCGTTGCGGCATTTGCTCCGTCAGATACTGCGGTTACCACCTGACGCAGTGTCTTGGTACGGACATCTCCCGCCACATACAGTCCCGGCTGGACGCTTCTATCATGGTCACCATTTTTTGTTGCAGCATATGTGATGCCGTCCTCACCTGCCACTACATATCCTCTCTCATCGAGCTGTACCAGATTCTTCATAAGCTCTGACTGCGGTACTGAGCCATATGCCACGAATACTCCGTCTACAGCCAGTGTCCTGCCACTTTTAAGCTTTATGCCTGTTGGCTTTTTTTCTCCATATATTTCTGTCACTGTTTCGTTTAGGACAAGCTCTACATTTTCTTTCTGCTTTAAGAGCTCAACTGTGCTCTGTGCACCGCGGAAGCTGTCTCTTCTGTGAACCAGATAGACCTTCTCACATATATCGGACAGATATAATGCATCATCCAAAGCGGTATCTCCGCCGCCCAGCACTGCGGCTGTCTTTCCTTTATAGAATGCTCCGTCACAGATTGCGCAGTAAGATACTCCCTTTCCGGTATACTCAGCCTCTCCCGGCACTCCTGCCTTTCTCGGATATGCTCCTGCGGTATAGATGAGCGCTCTTGCCTCTGCTATCGTGTCATCATCGAATTTCACTCTGTATATCACTGATTCTTCTTTCTCACCATTTTGTACTGCTTCTATCTGCACTGCTTCTTTTTCGATAAATTCTACATCAAGGGACACTGCATGCTCCCTGAATTTTTCTCCCAGGTCATATCCGTTTATGTTTGGAAGCCCCAGATAGTTGTTCACATTTCCGCTCTCGGCTATCTGTCCTGTTCCCTCGTATTCTTTTTCTGCTACTGCCACATTCAGATTGGCTCTCTTTGCATATATTGCTGCGGACAGTCCTGCCGGACCACTGCCTATTATTATTATATCGTACATGGAATCGGTTCCTTTCATTGTCCCTTTATGATTAATCAGATTACCACATGCTATGCATCGATGATACCTTTTTACTCTTTAATCATTATATACATTATCGTAAAAAATACAATAATACCGCCTGCTTTTTATAAAAACAGACGGTATCAATATTTTACTTATCGTATATACATCCTTGCCTCATATGGTCTGAGCACTGACATATCAGAGGTATCCTTATAATTTGAAATCAGCACCTCCATACCCTCGCACTCCTTTGCAAGCGGCATTGGTATCTCCTTGTCAAAGAAATTGCACACAACAATCATGGTCTTTTCTTCATTCTTTCTGCTGTATGCAAAAATATTTTCATCATCCTCAAGTAAAAGTGTAAACTTACCATCAACAAATACCGGATAATCCTTTCTCAGCTGAACAAGCTTCTTGTAGCAGCTAAAGATTGAATCTGGGTCATCCACCTGTGATTTGGCATTTATTTTATCGTAATTGTCATTTACCTTTATCCAAGGTGTTCCTGTGGTGAAGCCTGCATTTTCCGAGTCATCCCACTGCATAGGTGTCCTTGCATTGTCACGGCCTTTTGCGTAAATGGACTTCATGATTTCATCCTTTGAGTATCCTTTTTCAAGGCGCTCATGGTACATGTTTATGATTTCACAGTCCTTATAATCCTCGATATCATACTGTACATTTGTCATGCCCAGCTCCTCGCCCTGATAGATGTACGGTGTACCCTGCATGCCGTGCAGCAATATGGCAAGCATCTTTGCTGATTCCACTCTGTACTCTCTGTCATTGCCCCATCTTGACACGATACGCGGCAGGTCATGATTGTCCCAGAACAGACTGTTCCAGCCACAGTTGTAGAGCTCATTCTGCCAGTGAGCCATTGTCGTTTTGAGCTTTTTAAACGGAAGCGGTGCAAGGTCCCATTTCTCGCCGCCCTCCTTCTGGTCAAGCCCTATGTGCTCAAACTGGAACACCATGGAAAACTCGCTGCCATCCGGATTGCTGTAAAGCTTTGCGCGCTCCGTGTCTGCGCCCCAGGCCTCACCTACGGTGATCAGATCACCCTTTTGGAAGGTCTCCTTACTCATCTCCTTAAAATATTCCTGAAGTCTTGGTCCGTTTATGGTGATCCTCTTGTCCGGCTCCTTGGCTATCTGGTCGATTACATCCATTCTGAAGCCACCGACTCCCTTGTCCATCCACCAGAGAATCATATCGTAGATTGCTCTTCTGACCTTTGGATTCTCCCAGTTTAAATCCGGCTGCTCCGGTAAAAACTGATGGAAATAATACTGTCCGATTTCCGGCACATATTCCCATGCGCTTCCACCGAAACAAGCCTTCATATCACTTGGCGGCACGCCTTCATCTCCGTCTCTCCAAATATAGTAGTCATGGTATGGATTGTCCTTGCTCTTTTTAGCCTCCTTGAACCACCTGTGCTCGTTTGAAGAATGATTTAAGACAAGATCCATCATAATTCTTATGTTGTGCTTCTTTGCCTCGTTTATAAGCTCCTCCATATCATCGAGACTGCCAAACGTCGGATCAATATCCCTGTAATCCGAAATGTCATAACCGTTGTCCGCCTGCGGTGATTTGAATACCGGCGAAAGCCAGATTGCATTGATTCCAAGCGTCTCAAGATAATCAAGTCTTTTGATAATACCCTGTAAATCGCCAAAGCCGTCTCCGTTAGAATCCTGAAAGCTCTTTGGATAAATCTGGTAAACTACCGCCTTTTTCCACCATTTTTCATTATTGTTTTTGTTCATTATGCCCTCCTTATCTCTTTGTTATCTCTTTGTTATCTCTTTGTTATCTCTTTTAGCTGCCTCTTTTTGTAAAATTGGCACCGTTTCTTTAATTGCGTATCCGATTATGCTATTCGACAAGCACCACCAAAACCTCACAGCTTTCAAGCTTAAGCTCGGATGCTCCCACTGAAACAGTGCTCTTTTCAGCATCATTTGTGTTGGACAAAAGCACCTTTTTCACACTGCCATCCAGCCTGATTTGTGCCTCTTTACTGCCAAAATTTGCCACAACCAGCACTCGTTTATTTGCATCCTCTCTGTAGTAAGCCATGATGCCATCTGTATCCTCATATGCCGGAACACATCTGCCATAGGTGAACAGCTCCCTAAATTCATCTGACTTTCTGAGTGCCACAAGCCTTCTGTAATAATTCAAAACAGATGAAGGATCCTTTTCCTGCGCCGCAACATTGATAGCCTTATAGTTTTCATTGACCTTAAGCCATGGCTTTGCTGTGGTAAAACCGGCATTTGCCTCATCACTCCACTGCATAGGTGTCCTTGCATTATCCCTGCTCATTCTTCCACAGGCTGCAAGTGCCTGCTCCTTTGACAAGCCTGCTGCAAGTGCGGCCTTGTACTGATCCTTTGTGCTGATATCATCATACTCATCTATGCTGTTCCATTTTGCATTTTGCATACCGATTTCCTGTCCCTGGTATATAAACGGAATACCTCGAAGCAGTACACTGACGGTTCCAAGCATCTTGATTCCGGCAGGATTTTGTGCATACTCAGGTAAAAATCTTGATGCGCCTCTCGGCTCATCATGATTTTCTATAATATTGGCCTTAAAGCCGTACTTTTCTGTCTCAAGCTGTGAGCTGAGAATGGCCTTTCTCCATGTGTCAAAATCAATTTTTGGAGCATCATACCAGCCATGCTCTCCATCACTTAAGCACTGTGCACAAAAATCAAATATCGTTGAAAAATGCCCATTCTCACCGATAAACTCCGGCAGCTCCTCCGGCTTCATATTGAATACCTCACCGACCGTAAATGCATCATACTTCTTAAATGTATTGTTCTTTAATTCCTCCAAAAACTCTCCGACGCCCTCTGCACTCTCAACCATCTTGTAGCAGGCAGCCAGTCCGTCCTCTGCATCCGGCTCAAAATCAGGGAAATCGAGATTTTTCTTTATATTTATTATCGCATCTATTCTAAATCCTGACAAGCCCTTATCTAGCCACCAGTTAATCATCTCATAAAGCTTTTGTCTTAGCTTCTCATTCTCCCAGTTTAAATCCGGCTGCTCCTTCGCAAACATATGCAGATAATATTTGTCCGTGCCCGGCACCTTCTCCCAGCAGCTTCCGCCAAAATAAGAGCGGTAATTGCTCGGTGGATTGCCGTTTTTGCCTTTTCTGAAATAAAAGTAATCAGCATACTCTCCGTCCGGATCCTTAAGTGCCTTTTGAAACCACTCGTGCTTATCCGAGCAGTGATTTATTACCAGATCCATGATGATATGCATATCACGCTTCTTTGCCTCGGCAAGGAGCTCATCAAACTCCTCCATAGTGCCGAACTCTTCTGCTATTGCATAGTAATCAGCTATGTCATAGCCCTGATCCACAAATGGCGATTTATATATCGGAGACAGCCATATGATGTCAATTCCAAGCTCTTTTAAATAATCCAGCTTTGAAATGATACCTCTTAAATCTCCTATTCCGTCACCGTTTGTATCCAGAAAGCTCTTTGGATAAATCTGATATGCCACCTTGTCATGCCACCATTTTCTCTCCATAATGCGTACCTCTTATCTAATCATTAATTTTGCAGTCATTTACATCTTGAGCACTTCGTCTTGATGTATTATACTGCTATTATAGAAAGTATTTAGTATAAATTCTTGCAATATTTTTTCATTTCATAACACAATACTGCTCTTATAATTATTAAATGGTATAGTTTTAAAAGCTATGGAGAAACAACAATATGAAAAACAATAATCCGCTTGCCCTGGGGCAGAAAGAAAATGCAAAGCACGGAGATGTATTTTTCCCTGTTCAGAAATATATAACAAGACTTGCAGCCGATTACCCTGTCATCACCACACACTGGCATGATGAGGCAGAGCTCACACTGATTACAAAGGGCTCATGCACCTATCAGATTGATTTGCTCGAGTATGAGGCAAAGGAAGGCGATATCATCTTTATACCGCCACTGCTGCTGCATTCCATTTCAATAAGGGACTGCGATGAATTTTACTCGGAAACGTATGTATTCCATATCAATTTTTTAGGCGGAAACAACACCGATATATGCTCATCAAGATACCTGACTCCGCTAATCAACCATGAGTTTGCCATGCCTTACCTGATTTCACCAAAGCATCCGGCATATTCATCCATCCGCAAATGCTTCACGCGCATAACAAATCTCTACTCCTGTCAGGAATTTGGATATGAACTGGCACTAAAGGCATTTCTGCTCCAGGCAATATTTCTTTTGCTGCAATACAGTGAAAAAAATGCTGATTTTGGTGTCACCACATCCTCCGACAAGCTGAAAAATGTGCTCGATTACATCGAGGTGCACTATGCCGAAAGCATCCAGGTTTCAGAGCTTGCCGGGCTTTGCTATTTCAGTGAATACCACTTCATGCGTTTCTTCAAAAAGCACATGAACATGACCTGCGTGCAGTATATCAACAATGTGCGGCTTGAAAAATCCGTAGAACAGTTTGAGCGCGGCAACACCTCAATTTTAGATGTCTCGCTGTCTGTCGGATTTCACAATCTGAGCTATTTTCACAGGGCATTTAAAAAGAGGTATCATATGACACCTCTTTCCTTTATCAAAAGCCTTGAATAAATATTTATTTGCACGCAATCACTCTGAGTATATACTCATATGACCTCTTTGCAGAGGATATGGAAAGCCTCTCCTCAGTCGTATGGATATCATACATGTCCGGTCCCATTGATATGCAATCGAGTCCTTCAATCTTGCCGCTTAAAAGTCCGCACTCGACACCGGCATGAATAGCCTCAACTGTAGGCTTTTTGCCATACATCTCCTCAAAAATCCGTACCATATCCTCGCGGAGCTTTGAATCCTTCTTGTACTCCCATGCAGGGTAATCGCCCTCAAATGTAACCTCGGCCGCAAAAGCCTCTGCTATGCAGACAAGCTGGTTCTTAAGGCTTTTTTTAGCCACACCGACAGAACTTCTGACTGCGTATCTTAAAGTGACAGCAGCATCGTCTGATTTTAAAACTCCCAGATTAAGCGAGGTCTCAACAAGCTTATCGATTTCACGGCTCATTCTTATGATGCCGTTTGGCAGTGCCTCGATAAGTGCGATAACCCTTGCGCTGTCCTTTGCACTTATAGCTGACTCACTGCAGTCAGTCTCCTCTGACACAGTAAGCTTAAGGTCAGGATCAGATGCCTTAAACTCCTCCGCAATCTCATCTGCTGCCTGCTCTATCGTAGCCTTCACTGTTGCAGCCTTATCCGGTGCTACAATAATCTGTGCAGTACACTCTCTTGGAATGGCATTATCCTTTCTGCCACCATCTATAGAAGCTATAGCTACAGGTGCTGATGCGTCGCGAAGCAGTCTGGACATAAGAGCATTGGCATTGCCCCTGCCCTTATCAATCTCTGAGCCTGAGTGTCCGCCGGTGAGACCTGATAAGCTCACAGTGAGCTTTGTTCCGCTCACTGTCTCTCTCTCTACAGGCAGCTTCACATCAGCTCTGCATCCACCGGCGCAGCTTGCGAGCATCACGCCCTCTTCCTCGCTGTCCATATTAAGAAGCTTCTTTCCCTTAAGCATAGACACATCGATGCCTGTAGCACCCTCCATGCCTACCTCCTCGCATACAGTGCATACAAACTCAAGGCGTGGATGCGACAGACTGTCATCGTCTAAAATAGCAAGCGCATATGCCACCGCGATACCATCATCTCCACCGAGTGTAGTGCCCTTTGCTGAGATAAAATCACCATCTATCTCAAGGTCTAAGCCTTCCTCGTCCATATCCTTTTCACAGTCAGGTGCCTTCTCGCATACCATATCCATGTGCCCCTGCAATATGATTGGCTCCACATCCTCATATCCTTCTGATGCTTCCTTTATGATTATCACATTGTGAAGCTCATCCTGGTAATGCTCAAGGCCTCTTGCCTTTGCAAACTCCACCAGATAATTACTGATTTTCTCTTCCTTGTATGATGGATGAGGGATACTGCATATATCCTCGAAAAACGAAAAAACGTTCTTTGGCTCTAAATCTGTTAATACTCTCATTTTACTCTCTCCTTAAAAAAAGTCTGCCGGCGAAGCTGCCGACAGACCTATTATAACACAATCCGGTATTTAATTGTATATTTATTATTCAAGTCCAAATCTTCTGATATTATTTTATTCCTGTGTACCAAAAATGTCAAATAGATTTGGTTGTTGGGGACAAACTAGTTTTACTTAAATTTCTGCATCACTTCCTACATCATATAATTCTCCGATAAAATCAATATAACCTGCCCTAATCTGCTCCTGTGTATATGATTTTTCATTAATCGGATTATCCGATACATGTTTAATCAAATTATCAAACTCAATACTTGAAACTATAGCATTCACAAATTCCTTCTTATCAAGATGCTTGTACTTTTGCCATTGAGCTGTTGTGACCGGAGAAATTACATTCCCTTTTTTGCCAAAATATTCGATTCTTATTCCAAATGGTATCATACTAGTGCTTATAGTGTCATATCCTTTTAAGGCAGGAATACATCCACGCAATGTACCATCGTGATAATGATATCCATCATCGCTCTTTAACAAAGCCTCTAACAAATACCTCTTAGTGCTTTGTCCAGCATCTGTTGTCAGCTCATCCGTATTGGTTCTGTAAGAAATTAAATACATGAATTTATTATTACTTGAATCATTTGGAATCAGCATAATTCTATCTTCCATTGATTTGATTAGCACTTCTCTAAATGCCTTGTCTATTATAACAATTTCAAAAGGAATATCATTTGCATGTGTATTCAATAAATCTATAATATTTTCAATCTCTAATTTCTCCTGCATACCATTATGATCTGTATAATCATCTATATTCTCTACTACTGCTGTTTTATCAAGATTATGAATAATATCTTTATAATCTATTTCTGTATGCTGAAAACTATTACCTGCTTTTTTCATCACTTCTACACTAACATTAATAAGGCTAAATATATCACTATATCTACTCAGCAAATCCATTTTATCTTCCAACGATGCAATGCACCAAAAAGTATATATCTGCCCACATTCTTTATCTGACTTCTCCGTTTTTGACGAAAAAACAGCCTCTTTGATAATACTGAAATAAAACTGAACAGCATCATCCAATATTTCATCAACTATTTTCATTTGCCCTTTTCGGAGGTTCTTCCTATCCAGCGTTAAAGTCTTTTTGGTATCTAAACCATATAAGTCCATGGCATACCATATTCCTTTACTAACCATATATGGTGCATTTTTTAGCTGCATCCCCTTAAAATAAAGCTGATTATTATATCTCTCGTATCTCTCCCGCAAATAAATACTCATACTCGAATTTGTCTTGCAATCCCAAATACTCATTTGATAATCATCGCCCATATTATAATAATAGCGTCCATCATCTGAACATTTTTCCAATTTATCAAATTTCTGAGACTTTATTATATCCATCTGTTTATCTTCAAAGAATAGCTTGATCGGAAATAACGTATTTTCTATAGTACCACATAATACATCCCATATTTTCATATAATACAGCATCTGCTTTTCGCCTGAAAAAGGATCAAACTGCTCTGATATAAACTCTGCTGTATTGCCTGAAAATCCATATGAAAAAGTCATATCACTCGGAAGAACAACATGTATCTCTGTTCCCTGTTCATTACGTACATCCGATTTTGATATCTGCACATAGCCGTTTTTTCTTCGCGAAGTTACCTTTGCATATATGCCATCATTGCCGGCTGCCTTTGAATATATTTCAAACTCATCGGCTATCAAAAAAATAGATTGCAGACCTATTCCAAATCCAGCTGTCGGTCTAAGCCATAATGGCATATTTTCTACTTCCTCGCTACGCTTCTTATCACCTGAATAACTCACTCCAACATTACAGATCTTCTTAAATTGCTCTGCAGAAATTCCTATCCCATTATCACTGATAATAACTTTAAAATGATTCTCATCATATTTACGCAATATTACGTCAACACCATAATTTTCAAACACATCATTTTTTATCTGAAATGGCTGCAGATTGTTAACAGACTCCTTCGCTATCCAACTTCTATATCTGTTTTCGGAGATATCTCTCCACATTTGGATTTTACATGCATCCAATGCATTTTGAATAACTTCTCTTAAAAACACAAATTTGTCTTCATAAATATTGGCACCTTCGATTACTTCAAAAGCTTTTTCTGTAGAAATTGAAAACTGTAAATCGGAGAGTCCTTGTATGTCAGGAACTCCATCAAGGAGTAATTCACACTTTCCCAGCTTAGGAGCACTTCCCTTTATATTTTCCGGCATGATATTCTTCCAATTTAGCGCCCAAAATTCCACCTCTGTCTTAAGCCATGACAGGAAATTTCTGGTCTCTCTGTATACCTCCGGTTTACTACAATCTGCTCTATATTCTATAATATCGGGTGTGATCAAAATATGTCTCGCCGACATATGCTTTTCCCAATGATTTCTTGACGATTCCGGTATCTCTCCAAACACTATCTCATTACTTGCATTAAATCTATTATTATCTGCGTCAAGTAAATCTCCCATACGAAGCATCTGGGCCAAGAATCTGGGATGTGCATAATCTGCATTGAATCCATTTGTCCTATAGTCCAGCTCAAGGAGCTTATCATTCGATTCTGTATGTAAATAAGCAACATCTGCCAAAACATTTATCAGTCTCTGTTGTATCAATCCGTTATATCCTAAATCAATGTGAAAAGCATTCCCCATGTCTTCCAGATATGAACGTGAATCTACAGCATGCTCTTTTCTATAATAATCTGCAATTAACAGAGTTACCGCGTATCTTACTCTTACAGGCCATGCCAAAACAGATTTTCCTTTATCCCTTTTCTCTCCAAATGAATTGATCAACTTTGCATTTTCAGCCAAACTATCATCTAATGAATTCTCTGCTGCATGAAGATAATCCTGAAACTCTTTTGATTCCCAGTTATCCTCTATACGCTTACACTCTATGACCATACCAATATCGTGCAAATATGCCGCATGCAATAAGAGCCATGTATCAGTAGGCGATAATAGACGAATAGCCTCCTCTCCCAAAAGCATTTCAATATTTGTAATAATAGCCTCACAATGTGATACATCATGTCTGGTATAATGAGGATAATTTATAACTACCGTTGATAAGGCATCCTGACACATCTTCTTATTAATGTTCCAAACTGATAACAAATTAATATACGTTGGATTTTCCTTGCATATCTCAGTTAAATGCTGTTCCAATTTGTATGGTAATACTATATTATCTTTCGTCATGATGTTCCCCTCAAAAAATCAGCTACTTCTTCTTTACCATGCAACGCTTCTTGAAAAAAGATATACCATAGCAAAGAATCTGGTCATAATCGTCCTCATACTCTTTTGCATACATCCTATCGTCAATCTGCTGCAGAGCATTATTACATTCACATTCCATACTATTGAGACTCTTGGTGTATTTTGCTTCAAAAATTGCTACACGACCATTTACAGAATCATATACAACCACATCGCTTCGTCCCTCACCATGCTCCTTATTAGACTCCACCATATAACCCGCACCGGTAAAAATGCCGGCAAGAAAAGCATGATAGAAGTCCTCTTTATAATCATGATAACTTATTGTTTTCCGCAAAAGTGTGGTCATCTCACTTGTGAGCTTCTCGCTATCACCACTCCAAACAGCATCAAAAAGCTCATTGCGATTCCATTTTTTTGCACTGTCATCAAACCACTTGATTACGGTAGTTTCAAAAATCTCTTTAATCTCAGCATTTGGAATCATAAGAGCAAGTTCTCCGTTTTGGAGCTCCCCATCATAATAGTCATCACTTACCTTTGTCAGATACCCAGTCAGATAGAGCATGCTCCAAAGATTATCCTCCGACGAATGAAGATAATCATATGTCAGGCTCTCATCAATTCTCTGAATTATGCAGCCACCAGCCATTAAAGTTTCCAGCTTCTTAGTTATATTGTTTCCTGCGTAATCAATAAAAGAGCGAATGATTGCATTGTCGCTCGTATTCTTCCAATAACTTACAGGTTTTGCATTTGGATTTCGCTGTAATTCCAAAAGATAATTCATAACATCCCAGGGACAATAGACATCAAACTTACCGAAATGATATCCATCATACCATTCCTTGATACTTCCCGCTTTATCCTCTATAGCTGCATCTATGATAATACGATCAACTTCGCTCTGAACAAAGCCAAAATACTCATTCAGCCTTGAATCCGTAATAGAATCCGATACAAAATTGTTAGTTCCTGTAAAAATGCTTTCCTTGGCGATTTTTAAGCATCCTGTTATAACAGCAAAACGAAGCGACTGGTTATCTTTCAATGCCTGCATCAAGCCTTTCATAACATCAAGCATCTCATTATAGTAACCATGACTATTTGCTTTTGCCACAGGAACATCATACTCATCAATGAGGAGAATTACCGGCTTGCCATAATGTTGCTGCATTATCGAAGTCAGGAGAATAAGACTATTTTTTACTTCTTTTTCAGAGCCATGACCATTAGCAAGATTGGTAAATATCTTTCTTTGAAATTCTGTTATCCTATCATCATCAAGCAAATACAAGTACTTGTTGTATAAATCAGCAAGTACCATTGTAAGCATGCCATATGCACCAGCAAAATCCAAACCATCTACCTGCCTAAATGAAATAAATACAGTAGGCCATTGATTCAGCCATTCAGCACATAAATCCTGCCTCTTAGAGATCTCAAGTTTCTCAAACATTCGCTTACTATCTTTTTGTATGTCAAAGAAATTCTCAAGCATGCTCATCGCGAGTGTTTTTCCAAATCGTCTTGGACGGGTAATCAGAGTCACTTTTGTGCCTGTTGACTCAAGAAGTTCCTCAATAAGTCCTGACTTATCTATATAATAGTAATTATTATTTCTAATTTCTGCAAAATCAGAAACGCCTACCGGAAGGTTTAGCAGATTCATTTTGTAATACTCCTTCTGTTTTTTATATCTACAAAATATTATATCTAATATATTAACATCCGTCTTCTTATGCAAGCTAACACAATTAGAATTTGCCTTGATATTCTCTATGACACTCCCTATACTGTAAGCGCTCAATATTCCAACGCTAGATCTTAATTAACGCTTGCATCATTTTTGCTAGATGCAAGCGTTTTACTACAATTTAGTTTTTGCAAACATTTTGAACTTCTTTACTCCACGGAGTCAAAGCCTCAAGCTGTACATCTAACATATCTTCACTTGGACGATGCTCCAAAAGATATGTCATCAACATGTCTTTCCGGTTTTGGGCATACTTCACCGCTGTCTCGAAACGGCTTCCCTTTTGGAACCGCACCTTTAAAAAGATCCTCAAGAGTACGTTTTTCTTGCGTGTATGCTCAGAAACCTTAATAACAGGTGCCTTAAGATCAACATCAGCTTTGTCAAAAAGATTCAGCTGACCTTCCACATCTTTCATCTTTTCACTTGATGTGCCGAACAGTTTCTTTGTAAGATAATCGACCTGTGCCAGAAGATTCTGTATCTGCTCAAGAAGTTTTGAATCTCTTGCACTTACTGCCATGTGTTTTCTGCTCCTTTTTCGATACTCTTATTATACCACAAAGAGCATTGAAAAAGAAGCAAAAATGCCAGTATTTTCAAAGCTTGGGGACAAATTCCTATATGCTGGTATTCAGTAAAGTAATCGAGCCATACTTATAATTATTTTCCTGCATACAATTTGGTATCAATAAAATAAACTACCACATTTATTATAGCCATAATAAATAACAATATCGACCAATCAAAATTCTTAAAGTATTTCACTAAATCTATATTTTCTGTTATAAACCCAAGCACTATTACAGCAAAGGAAATAATTACCAGGATTGATTGTGATGCATGATATGAATATTTATAAAAAACACCTAATTGAAGCATAAAATACAACAAAAAAATTAAAATTATGGAAGCTATTTTTATTAGCATATCTGTATTATATTCTACATTAAAGCCAATTGTTTGTATCACAAATAAACTTATTGAAGAAATTAATAACATAAAAAGAATAAACACTGCCCTCGAGAATACAACTAAATATTTTGATACCGGTAATCTTCGAATAAAATCACGTGTATCACTATTATCCTCAATACTCATAATTTTAGTAAATGGAAGTGATGTTACAAAAAAAGGCACCAAAAAAAATGTGAACAGAATATTTGTAGCGCCTTCATGCATTATAAGCCAGGTGACCACCACTGCATAAACTACAGATAATAGAATCCATTTTTTTGTAAATATAATATCCTTTTTAATTAATGCAAACATATTAGTCCTCACTCTTCTTTCTCATGTATGAAAGTATATCGCTTAATAAAGCTTCCTTTACTTCTACATTGCAAGTCATTGCCAAATCACGATCCACAATATAGTAATCATGGATTGAAACGCATTCCTTTGCCATCCCTGCATTCACAAGAATAACATACTGTTGCTGATTTAACTTGACATATTTTTTCTTTATTTCCTTTTTATCACCTTGTAATACAATACGTCCATTATTTATGAAAATAACTCTATCTGCTATTTTTTCGATATCTTCTGTGATATGTGACGAGAATAACACAGAAGTATTTTTTTCTTTTGCAACACATCTTAGAATATCTAAGACTTCATCACGAACAATTGGATCTAATCCTGAAGTTGGTTCATCAAGTACCAATAAATCTGGATTTTTTGCGAGTTCCAAACTTAAAAAATATTTAACCTTCATTCCTGTTGAAAGTTCTTTCATCTTATAATCATCATCCAAATGAAATACATCTTTAAAATAGTAATAATATACTTCCTGATCAAATTTTTTCTTCATCACATCTTTTACAAAATTCGTCAAATCTCGAATTTTGATTTCATTGTAAACATTTTGATCCTGATTCATAAATCCAAGAACCAAAACATCGTCTAATTTTTTTACCACCTGATCATCTACTTCAAGTTGTCCCTCATCTGCATCAATTACTCCGCACATGCACTTGATTAATGTTGATTTACCTGCTCCATTTTCTCCAATCAATGCAACAATTTCACCTTTGTCAATCTCAATTGATGTAGGCTGTAATTCAAATTTTTTATACTTTTTGCTAATATTAAGTCCTTTAATCATGTCTCTGTTTCCTTATATATCTGTACTATTTGTTTGTAATTGGATAGGGTATAACATAAATCTTGTATTATCGTACAATCGAATAATTTATTTTTATGGCTCTTCATCAGGATATACGCTCTTAAAAGTAATCAGAACTTTATATTTCATCTCTAACCATCATAAGCGCAAATCCAAGCAGATTCTGTCCTCTCCACTTATCTCCTCTGCAAGCTTCCTAACCTTCCCTGCATCTGCACATTGATAGCCGTTCTTCATCGCTTCATCATATGAAAAATCCACCTCTTTGCCCGACGCTGTCACATCACACTTCCATGCGCCACACGAGCTATGTACCTGCGTAATACCTGTATATTCGATAAGTGCTCTCACATTGATATCATTCACGCCGCTTCCTGCCAGAATCGCAATATCTTTTCCATATTGATTTTGAAGATGCTTAAGCTGTTTTCTGCCATCCCATGCATTTGCTGCGCCACCGCTTGTGAGGATACGATCTGTACCAAGCATAATAAGCTTCTCCGCTGCACTATCCTGGTTATCTGTGCAGTCAAAGGCGCGGTGAAACACTGCCTCTTTGCCATACTCATGAATGAGCTCTATCATTTCCCTCGTGCGCTTCTCATCAGGCATTTTTTCCTCTGTCAGAAATCCAAACGCAATACCATCTGCTCCATGCTCTAAAAGAATTTTTGCATCCATAAGCATAGTGTCGTATTCTTCGTCCGAATAGCAAAATCCACCGCCCCTTGGACGAACCATTGTCACTACCGGTATATTGCATTTTTCCTTTGCATATATTAAATTGGCGAGTGTCGGTGTCAGCCCGCCCATGTATAGGGCGCTGTTGAGTTCAACCCTGTCTGCACCATTTTCATATGCTGTTTTCACATCTGAAAAGCTGCCGCAGCAGATTTCAAGCATCGGTTTCATCATACTTTCCCACTCTTTCCGCTAAAATAAGGCTTAACCTTCACACAATACATGTGTGGCCGACAATAATTACATAAATCAGTTTTACGATAATCAATATTCATTGACCACAATCTCGAATACTCCGTCCTCATTAATTTTTAACCTCAATGACTTAACATATTTATTGTAAAAATCCTTCATTTCTCGCTCTGTCGATGTAATTTTAGTCCTCTCGTATATCTGTCTTGTCATCTCCCAGCCATTTTTTCCGACAATATCATTTGTCAGATTTTTCAATTCACTTATCATGACTTTTTTCTTTAAATCACTTGCATTTCCTGTATAGAAATCGTCTATTGAACAATGAAATATACATCGTTTTGTAAGTGCATCCTTGATTGACTGTCCGCACTTGCTATATTCGTACATCACGAGGAAATGAGCATCCTTTACCGATGAAATAAGTCCCCAGTAATCCGAATCACTTGAGCACAAAATAAACGAGTCTATGTTGTCCTTATAATACGCTTCACACACTCCCGCAGTCATCTTTATATCAACAAGCGACTTTCGGTCTGTCACACGCTCCACCTCCTCGTGGAATACAGGGATATGTATGAATTTTTCCAGCCAGTCCCATCCACAGGATGTATGATAATCATCATAAAGTATAATTTTTTCTATTTTGGACATTTGCTCAGAATTTAAGTTTTTTAATACTCCATACAGCTTGTATACATCAGAATTTTCACAATCCACAACTATCACAACATGCATACTTTCACGGATAAACTCATATATATTTTCCTTTGTATCTTCCACTGCATCCCTGTATTTTGAACCGTCATTGAAATAATCACCATGCTGTCTGTATATTGTCTTTAATATACGTCCGTCGGAATTGAGCAGATTTCCCCTGCCATCCGGGCGCCAGTGAATGTACATCCCGTACGGATACTCTTTTCTGTGCTCTTTATAGACAGTAAACTCTGCCTTTAGCTTCTTTGGCTTTTCATAATCCGCTATAACAAACAAATCCCTGATATACTCCCATTTTACCCAGTCTGGGAAAAGCTTTTTGCATGCATCCACGTGCTCATTTATCAGCTTGTTAATATGTACGCAATACTTGTCAGCCGATGAATTATACAATATAATATGCACTTCCCAGCTCTCAAGCTTATTTATATTCTCTGCATCAAACCACTCCATCCTGTTTATATTACCCAGATTATATTTTATTTCATTGTCTGTTTTTTTATAGTTGCGCAGCAGACTTGTACGTGCCTTACACAGATATCTGAGTATCCTCGCATTTGTACTTTCTCTTAAGCTGTTTAAAAGCTCCACATACTCATCACTGCACATATCATCAAGTATCTCATTTCTGACACCTATAAGATATGATAGAATCGTCACAAGCTCATATTTCTGTACTGTTTTATATTCCTTTTCCTCTGTAAATTCAAAGTCCAACGCATATGTTTCTTCATATGTTTCTTCATATGCTTCTTCATCTGTTTCCTGTATCACATTATTAACTTCATCAATCTCTGTCAAATCTATTTCCCCTTCATTTTCAAAATATATTAAAATTATATCATATGTTGCACTCTTTGTATTGTTAACATTTACTTAAATCTATATTATTTGCCATTTTCTCCTACACATGCTACAATACCTTTATCCGGATTAATGGTGATTATTATCAGACACTTTTTAGTAGACAGCGAAAATGTCAACGACAACTGGCTGATGCTGTTTGATATGGCAGATGAGAACGATGAAATCGTAGTTTTTTATACCAAAAAATCACCTCACATGTCATACATGTCAGTCATCAGGCTTATGGAAAACAACAGTATTAATGTACGATTTGAGGAATGCTATGAGGGAACGAATGCCCTTGATTTTCAGCTGGTATCCTATATGGGTTATCTGATGGGACGTAACGATACCCACAGTGAAAATAATTCTTCAGCTACTCCTATCGTCACAGACGCAGCAGATGTATCAGCAGCCTCATGTGCTGATGAGTACATCATAATGAGCAACGACACAGGCTATGACCCTGCTGTCAGATTTTGGAAAGATAAGGGATACGCTGTGCGCAGATTCAATGTTAATTTCTGCAAACAGGCTGTCCAGCGAAGGAAAAACATCAAGTATCAGGTGGTCGCAGATATTCCGTTTAAGGAAGATAACACCAATACCAATATCGATACAAACATCGATACCGATAATGATAATGATGCTATCACTGCAAAGTCTTATAATCTGAATGAACTTTTCGATGGCAATCATAGCAGCTATACAGACAATGAACCGTTAAGTGATGAGCTTGCGGCTAACGATGATTTACCGTCAAGTGATAAGCTTATGACTAATGATGACTTACCATTCACTGACGAACAGACACCTCATAACGGTTCTGGTAACAGCTCAAATAAAAACGAAGCAGATGAGGCTAAATCCTCAACGGACAGCATTGATACATCAGATATTTCTGAAGTATCGGCAGCATCCGAAGACTTCGACCATTTTGAGGTAGATTCTTTCTTAAACTGCATGGGAAAAGACAATCTGCTCAAGCTTCATGAGACACTGGTTCATGTTTATGGTATGAAACAGGGTCAGACAATTTATAAAACCATAAAAGACAAATCCTACTCTTATACGCCTGAAAGGCTCACGCGTAAAAAGAAGGTAGAGCGTTTTACAGGTATAATTTTCGCTCATAGTGATATTAATGATCCCGGAGATTTTGTTGATTTTCTTGAAAAAAACAGGAATAAAACAAAGAATCTCAATGGCATAAGATCTGCCATCACAAAGAGCTACGGTGAGACAGATGGTCTGAAATATTACAGCCTTTTCAAGCCATATTTCAAAATTATATCTGCACTGAAATAACGCCCTTTATTTTACAACAGAAAGGTAATCCGGATAAAACAATTGAGGCACGGAATTGATACTCCGTGCCTCAATTATGTTATTTATTTGAATTATGGGAGAGATATTGATGCCTTTGTTACAAAAATATCAAGTTTCCTGTCTGTTGTCATTTGGGTAAACTTGAAGTTATAGTGCAATCTTTTTCCATTTTCTAATCTTGGTTCTAAAGGTTCCGAACGGAGCAACTGTATTAACATGTATGAATTTGTATACTTCCCAGACAGCTGTTTTAGTTGCTTCATCAGCCCATTTTCTCATATGTTCTCAATAGTCTATCTCCTCAGCTTCCGATTTTCCAGTTTCAAAAACAGGAAATTGTTTAACTGATTCTATAATGTCCTATGATATCATCACGATGTTCCAGTATATCCTCTTCATAATATATTTGATATGGATTTGCATGATGGATAACAAAACATATACCTTTTCGATTTCTCTTGTCAGATATAATGCCGATATGTTTTTTAAATACAACAATATCTCCACCTTGCCATTCTTCTATTTCATTTATATCTGTAGTAAGACTTATTGCATTATTATCGAAATATACTTTTAAGTTTTTAACTCTTCTAAAATCTATATTTTTATCAACGCCATCTATATCATATAATGCTTTATTGTTTTTTATATCCTCATTTACTAATACCATCAAATCATATCCTGCATCTTTTAAAGCAAAAGCTACTACATCAGTACAAACCCCATATTTATCATTTGGATAACCTGTGTTGTAATATTTGCTTTTATATTTTGGATTAGTTTTTATGTAATTATTTGCATTATTTAATATATCTGTTTGGTCATCTATACCATCATCGTCTTTATCAATATTGCTCTTGTAAGCTTCTATATTGAAATCTGCATTTGTGTATTTTTTATGTGGAATATAATTAAAACAATACAACACATATAAAGCAACAATTATTAGCACCGAAAAAACAATAAGCGTTATTCTCTTCTTCATACATTCTCCATTAAACAACTTGCGAGTTGTTATTCTTTATTATTTTTGAAAACCATTATAAGTCCAACAATTCCAACAATTATCCCGATAAGAGCAAATGGGAAATCGCTAAAACTTGCCAATACAGTTCTATTCATTTCTTCACCACTTGCACTTAAGAGTATTCCAAATAGAATAACTGCTATACCCTTTAACCTGTTATCATTCATTTTGTTTACCTCCCAATTTGTCAATTTCATTAAATAAAAAGTTATCATCATGTAATATGTTTCTTATACGTTCCAAAAGGAAATCTGCTCATTTCGAGAAAATGCATTTCTCATTAAACGACATATATCTTTGTATTCATTCAATTTTCTGGAAAAGTTTTATCAACAAGCATCTCTGCATCAATCCTCACGGATTTTTGTTTGTATACTTTAGGATTTTTGACCCAATATCAACATGTTACACAGTCAACTTTCTTGGTTAAACCTTGTTTTTTTTACATTGATCATTTCAATTTATCCAAGAAAAACCTTGTTTTTAAAGGCTTTTTTCGCATCAACTTGGATAAATCTTGGATAAAATTTGTTTCTTACTTGTTTAAATCCTTGACAAGTATCCAAGATGACCTCTGCTGATTCTCGGAATCTGTTGTTATTATTTCCGTTCTTCTCATCTGCGCTAAAAAATTCTTTACTTTACTCTCTTTCTGCTTATCATCCATTACTTCTGGCAGTTTATCCCACAGCAGTTCTCTAATATCTTTTTTTGGCAGAACCGTATTGCTCCAAATACTTTACAATAAGATTTCTATAATACTGGTCATTAAATGCCTTATTTTTTACATATTGATTCTGTTCACCGATGTTCTCTGATACAGACGCAGATAAGAATATATTTGGTGACTTCCCTTCTATCACTTTTAATTTTCGCAAATGTTTAATCGCTTCTCTATCAATTTTTATGCGCTTCTGAACACAGTCAATCAAGAACACGGTCTCCAGATCCAAATCGGGATTAGCAAACAGTATCTGAGAGTAGTTCTCATCCAACACCTTTCCATACACGCAAACTTTAACCTGCTGTCTGTTGGATAAATCATAACTTGTATATCTACTTATTAATTGATACGATCCTAACTGCTGAAGCCATTCCACCGTCGCCATACGAGGGATTTTTAATAAAATCATTTGCTGAATCACTCAACTCTTGATTGTTTTTTATCGAATGAATAATTTCATTTTCCCATCCGAATAATCTTGAATTAGATATAGCTTCAATATCCAGCAACACGTTTGTAATATTATCACGATAACTATTGTTATGCTTTTCTATAATATAACTCATTAGTTCAAGTCGTTTATTCATACTTTTTATGTTTGTAGAAGCAGAAGCAGTCCTATAGTTAATCAGTGGTTTTTCAACAATTCCAGCAAGAGCTTCCGGTGTGGTTTCTAACATACTTAAGAAAAAATCCCAGTCTTCAAAACCTGAACGCATAGATTCATCATAGCCCCCACATTGTTCATAAAATTTCCTTCGAAGGATATGTGTTGCAGGGCAACAATTGTGAGATAAAAAAGATACTATATTTCCACCAGTTGGACGAATAATCGCATCAAGAACTCCAAATGTGCGCATCCAAGATGAAGCTATAACCATTTGAGGATTATCGTAAAGTAATCTACCGACATTCTCAATAAACTTTGCCTCAAGCTTATCATCACCATCAAGGATTAGAACCAATGATGATTGAGCCTGATTAATCCCAGTATTCCTAGCTGCCGACACTCCTTTATTTTCCTGAAAAACCATCTTTACAGGAACAGATAATTCCGAATCATTACCAATAGCATTTAATATCTCAATAGAATATGTATCAGTTGTGCCATCATCAACAATTATTATTCTTTTAGGCAATACTGTTTGATTACACAAAGACTGAACCGCTTCTAAAATCATAGTTCCTTGATTATAACTTGTAATAACAGCATCCACATCTAAATTAAAGCAATTATTATTTATATTCATAAATTTCTCCAATATCTTAAACCAATTCCGATCTGTCAATTTCATTAAATAATAAATTAGCTACTTTTTCCTCTAATGACGGATATACATCTCCACCAAAGAGACTCTGATAAACTGCTGCCAAATTACCTTCAACATTGGTCTAAAAGCATCTTTGTTTGAATATCATCAACATCTAATCAACCGTATAGTCCCATATATCCTGCATTTTGAAAAATCGCAAATTCCTCATTCGTAATAACTCCTGCATTATGTGCTGTCTCTGCCAACATTTGATTCCACTGTTTGATGTCTCCCCTGACAACAAATCTTCTGTTATCTTCGTCCAGTTCATTAAAATGGTCAGCAACCTCCTGCCTGTATGTCTGGATTGCAAAATAAGTCTGTCCTAATGCAATGACCTCTTTTCTTGGATCTCCATTCTGAACGATCAGATAACATGCATATCTTGACAGTTCATAATCTTTTTTGGGGTTCGTGGTGACTCCAGCTTCAACGATTTTCCTGACTTCAGGAAAATCGTCTGGAATACTGTGCCCGCTGTTTTCACATGCGATCATTGCTCTTTTAATTACTTATGCAAAGTTCTCCCATTTTGCATAATCAATTGCCTCATTTTTATAGCTTTTATTGTGTGCAAAATAATATCGACCACAAATAAAAATAACAACAGTTGTAGATACTATTATGAAAAACCAAAAAGTGTTCAGAAATTGAATACATTAAGTCCTGTTTCTTCATCATAAACTCTATCAACTTTTCCATCAATTACCGTAATCACGAGCTCGCAAGTTGCACTCACAACAGCTCTGTTCAGATGTCCTCCAAACACTTCACCTTTTTCATCACCGGCACTCAAATGAAGATGTGCATAATATTCTCCATCCATTGTATTGATTGTACCTGTCAGCGATGTAATTTCATAATATCCCTTAAAACTGTTTGAGTAATATTTCTTCTCATCTGTCTTGTATACTCCGACTGTGAAATCATTGATAGCTCCAAGAGCATTAATACTGGCAAGCTTTATATTCTCAGTTATGGCAATTGCTTTCAGTTGCTCCAAAATCTCCTCCCCTTTGTCAATTCTCGCTATTATTATATTATCAAATTTTCTGTATTCCATTATGTTTCCTCCGTAACTTTCGAATTGTTATTCTTTATTATTTTTGAAAACCATTATAAGTCCAACTATTCCAAATAGAATAACTGAAATACTTTATTCGTGAATTTCCAAGGGTAGATTGTCAGGATCATGAAAGAATGTCATTCTTTTGCCTGTGTAAGTATCGAGTCTAATCGGCTCAGTTATGATGCCCATTTTATTCAATTCTCTTACAGTATCATCGACCGAATCTACAGCAAAGGCAAGATGCCTGAGACCGTAAGCCTCTGGATAACTTGGACGCTTCGGACAATTTTTAATGATAAAAAGTTCTAATTCTATCTCATCGAGTTGAAGATCAATTTTATAATCATCACGTTCCGGTCTGTAATTTTCTCGAATAATAGAAAAACCTAACAGATCCACATAAAAGTGCTTTGATTTTTCATAGTTGCTCCCAATAATGGCAATATGATGAACTTTTTTTAAATTCATGGTATATTTACCTCTCTCCTACTTTGTTTGAATACATGAAATAATGTATCACAATGATACTATTTTGTAATATATTTTTTCAAAAGCTTATAGGTATTCTCCACGCCATCCATGTGTGAGCGCTCATAGTTATGCGATGCATAAACTCCTGCACCGATAAGCCCATGACGGATATCATATCCGCTGTGCAGTGTTGCCTCAACATCAGAGCCGTAGTGCGGATAAACATCGATTGCATAGTCAAGCCCCTCGCTCTTTGCCAGATTTGAAAGCTCTGTAACAAGCTCGTAGTTGTAAGGTCCGCCTGAGTCCTTCGCACAGATTGAAACCATATGCTCCGTACAGCCTAGGTCTGCTCCAACGCAGCCCATGTCTACGGAAATCATCTCCTCCGTATCAGCCGGTACAAAGCTTCCGCCATGGCCTACCTCCTCATAAACCGTAAAGAGCAGTGTGACCTTGCGGTTTAGCTTCCAGCCCTCCTCCTTTACGGCATGAGCCACACCGAGTAAGATGGCGGCTGACAGCTTATCATCAAGGAAACGGCTCTTGATATAGCCGCTCTCCGTGATGACTGTACGTGGATCCATGGCGATAATATCCCCTGTCTGGATGCCAAGTGCCTCTACGCCCTGCTTGTCATTTACATTTTCATCAAGCAGGATTTCCATGTTTTCTTCCTTTGTCTCAACCTTTTCATCTGCCACATGTGCTGATGGCTCTGTATTTAGCACCACGCCTGTGTACATTCTGCCATCACGCGTAAAAACCATGCAGTTTTCTCCATCTGCTGTGCTCCACTGATGGCCACCGATAGTTGTCGGGCGCAAACGTCCGTTATCCTTTATTGAGCGAACCATGGCTCCAAGTGTGTCCACATGCGCTGCCAATACCAAAGGTGCTCCCTCTCCACCGATTTCCACGCTGACATTTCCTTTATTTGAAAGCTGAGGCGCATATCCCATAGCCTCAAGCTGCTTCATCAGATAGTCTGTGGCATTTTTTGTGAAGCCAGTAGGGCTTGCTATTGATGTGAGTGCTTTGAGCTGTGTTCCGATATATTCTTTAATCTCTTCTGTTGACATAATTGTTATCTCCTGCTTTATTACTGTTTATTAACTGCATTATAACATCTCATTTTTGCGCATGCAATCCGTATTAACCGTTATTTGTAGTACTCTACTCGCAAGCCGCGGGTACCCTGGAGCACACACTATCCCGCGTTCGCTACGCTACGCAGCTAAGAGGCTGTACGAATTGTGCCCAAAGTCTTTTTTAACTCGACGAAACCGTCGAAACTCGCCATCCATGGCTCGATTTCTCCTTGCCTCGGCGTCCATGCCTCGGCATTTCTGCTTTACATAGCACAATTCTACAGTCTCTAAGCAGCTCCGCTATTCGCTTTCGCGGGATAGTGTGTGCTCCAGGGTACCCGCGGCTTGCGAACAACACCCAACAATTTATGGTCAATCCACTTGCGATCAACCTGCAACAATGCTATTCTTAGGATATGAATACACAGAATATATATAATAATAAAGATATAAATACAAAAATAAATTTAGATACAAATTCCAACACAAAAATAAAAATCTGCGGTCTGACTTCACCTGCCGAAGCACGGTATCTCAACGAAAATCACGTTGATTTTGCGGGTATGGTGTTATTTTTTTCAAAGAGCAAGAGAAATATATCCATCGAGCAGGCAAAGGAGATTATGGCTGCCCTTGATGCTTCCATCAAAAGAGTCGCCGTTGTAGTTTCGCCATCCATAGAGCAGGTCAGACAGATAGAGGCTGCAGGCTTTGACTATGTCCAGATACATGGGGAAATTCCGGAGACAGAGGCGGAGGCAGCAATAGCTATCCCGATTCTGAAGGCCTTCAATGTGTCTGATATGGGCAGCTATGAGAAATATCACAATGATTCACGTATCGCAGGCTATGTGTTTGATGCCATTGAGCCCGGCAGCGGAAAAACCTTTGACTGGAAGCTGGTTGACAATATCCCCCGCGATGAAAAGCTTCTGCTGCTCGCAGGTGGCTTAAATCCAGACAATGTACGCATGGCAATTGAAGCCGTGCATCCTGACGGAGTCGATGTATCCTCAGGTGTGGAAAATGATGACAAAGCGGGGAAGAATCCGGAAAAGATACATGATTTTGTTGCGGCAATAAAATCATAAAAAAATCCACATACATCTCTTTCAACATGATGTATGTGGATTTTTTTTAATTATGTAACTATTATTTTTCTTTGCCAATCTTGAAAAACAGATTTGCCTTGATGAGCACCGGTCTCAGTGCCATATACACGATTGTCGCAGCAATCACAGATATCACTGCATTGACTCCTGTTGTGGTCACGCTCCATGCGATTTTGAGCTGTGCCATCGGCTTTCCGAGGATAAGCATATCGTAGAAATAGCTTATAATCGGATCAAAAATAAAATTGAAGAGCATTCCTGCACATGCTGCAAGGACTGTCCATTTAAATACATGCTTCTTGTCTGTTGAATATGTAATCTTTCCAAGCTTGTGTGCTACAAGACCGGTGATAATACCAATCATAAGCTTGAGGAAAAATGTCTTTGGTGCTCCGGTGATGTATATCGGGTCAAGTAAATCACCGATTGTCATTCCGATTGCTCCACCGATTCCTCCGTATACTCCGCCTAAGAGCAAAGCTGCAAGTACTACGACTGCGTTGCCAAGGTGAAAGGATGTGGCGCTGCCACCCGGTAATGTGACCTTAATCTGTAAAAATGTGAATATGACATATGATAAAGCTGCCATAAGTGCTGTAAGTGTGAGTTTTTGAACTTTTTCGTTTCTCATAAAATGCCTCCTAAATATTACAATTAAACTATATAATACTCTTATGTGGCATCAAGTATATATCCAATTTTATATAAATTTATATATCCAGTTTATCTAAAGTCCATTTACTCCTGTGGTTTAATGCTGCCATAGTGTTTTTTCAGCATTTCTATTATCACCTGCTGGCTCTGCTTCGAATGGGTGATAGCGTAATAGCTTCCACCAAATTTTGCCTTGCGCTCTTCCTCATCTATCCCTACGCTTCGTCCCTTTTCGGTGACACGCTTTATCTTGTTCTCGCCTTCTGTAACTTCCTCCAGATAGCCCTCCGCAATGAGAAGCTCGTTTATAAATGAGGCTGCAAGCTTTTTGTGCTCCTTATCAGCAGGGCACAGCTCATTTATTTTGTTCGTAAGCTCTGTAAGCCTGCTTTTGTCAGTGAGCTCTACCTCATCAAGCCTCTGTGGCTCGATGTAAAACGGAAGCTTCTTTTTTCTCGTGCTGCCGGTTTCAGCAGCCTCCTCATCGCTTAAAACAGTCTGTGGTCTTTCACCGGTCGTGCTGCCTGATGGATTTGGGTTATCTGCAACAAATGAATTTACCGCCGTCACAAACGCTTCACCATAATTTTGTATCTTCTGCTCACCCATTCCGTACACATCGGCAAGCTGTTCCTTATCCCGCGGCAGCTTTGCGCACATATCCTTTAAGGTCTTGTCGGAGCAGATGATATACGGAGGCACCGACTTTTCTGCAGCAAGCTCTGTACGCACGCTGCGCAGCTTTTCAAACAGCGCAGCACCAAGCTCATTAAGCCCTGCAAGCTGTGCTGCCTTTTTGCGCTTTTTGCCGGTTTCAACGTATGTCTCCTCCTCTTCATCCTCCACAACCACACAGTTGCTGCATTTGTTGCAGATGCATGGCGTTGTGTCTCCGAAATATGAAAGTATAAACTCCCTCAGACATTTGTCCGTCTCACAGTAATTTATCATCTGCTGCAGCTTTCTTTGGTCATTGGCTGTCTTTTGCATGTCGGATGCCACATCGCCAGCTGAAGCCTTATTCTGCAGAAGGAACTTGTTTATCATGATATCCTGCTTTGAGAAAAACAGCACACATTCCGCTTCCTCACCGTCTCGTCCCGCTCTTCCGGCCTCCTGATAGTAATACTCGAGGCTCTGTGGCATGTTGTAATGCAGCACATATCTCACATTTGACTTGTCGATTCCCATTCCAAATGCGTTTGTGGCAACCATCACACGGATTCTGTCGTATGTAAAATCCTCCTGATTCTGCTTACGTTCATCATTTGAAAGCCCTGCGTGGTAACGGCCCGCCGAAATGCCCTGCTCATTTAAAAGAGTATACAGCTTATCCACATTCTTTTTCGTTGCGCAGTATATTATTCCACTTTCGTCCTCATGCTTTTTCACATAGTTGATGATACTGTTGTCCTTCTGACTGCCTCCCTTTCTTGTAACAACCCTGAAAAACAGGTTAGGTCTGTCAAACCCTGTCACCATAGTAACCGGATTGTTAAGTCCAAGCGAAGCCACTATATCATTTTTCACGCGCTCCGTGGCAGTCGCTGTAAACGCACTGACTATCGGTCGTCTTGGAAGTCTCGTTAAAAATCCGGCAATTTCCAGATAGCTCGGCCTGAAATCCTGCCCCCACTGCGATATACAGTGTGCCTCATCAACTGTCAGCATCGATATGTCCGCGTTGCAGGCAAAATCCAGAAAACGCGGCGTGTTGAGGCGCTCCGGAGCGACATAGATTATCTTGTAGCGCCCCTGTGAGGCATACGAAAGTGCCATCCTTACCTGGTTTTCGGTCAGTGAGCTGTTGATATAGGCGGCATGCACTCCTGCCTGGTTTAAAGCCTTGACTTGGTCTGACATGAGCGAGATAAGTGGCGAAATGACAAGCGTAATTCCTTTAAGCATAAGCGCCGGAAGCTGGTAGCACAGCGATTTTCCTGCGCCTGTCGGCATGATACCGAGCACATCGTGCCCGGCAAGTATGCCGTTTATGAGCTCCTCCTGCCCTGTTCTAAGACTGTCGTAGCCAAAGTATTGTTTGAGTGTCTGGTTTATGTTCATTTATGCTTGTTGTCCTCCCTTAGCTGCACGATAATCCTGTAGACCTCAGGCCTTCTCTCCTTCAGATGCTTATCAAGCAGGTGTCTCCTCTGTGCAAACCGCTCTGCAAGCTCCGGATGCTCTCTTGCTATACGCTCATGCACCTCGCGACGGTGCATCTCGATATCTGCCGCAAGCGTGTGCACATCCTTTCCTGATATGTTGACGATTTCTTTCAGATGCTCCTCCAGATGCTCCAGCCACTCATCCTGGTCAAACTCATCCATATGCGCCCAGCGGCCATGCATGATTTCCTCTATATCCTTTGTCTTTTTGAGCTGTTCTATCTGAAGCTTTATCTGCTTTTCAATCTGCTCCTCACTCTCGGCGCCAAACGCCCAGACAAACTCCTGCACTCTGTTGTCAGCACGCTTTCTTGAGGCACTGCGCTCCTCGTTATCCACGCCACCCTCAAGCGGATAAGGTCTGTTTATTCCCATATCCTTTAGCGCAATATGTATTGTCCTTCTGACACAGCCCTGCTCAATTAAATAGCCTAAGCCCAGCTTCCTGAGTTGCTCGTTGAGCTCTGCAATTTGCTCTGTTATGTATAGCTTTACACCTTTTTGTTTCAGTGAGCGGTAAAGTGACTCTATGCTGTCAGCTCCTGTGATATCAATACTTCCGATAGCTCCGGCATCGATTATGACAGCTTTTGTATCATGCTTTAGGTGGTCCTCAATATCGCGCACAAGTACCTTTGCATTTGCAAAAAACAGGCTGCTCGAAAATCTGTAAATAATCACACCGTCAATCTCGTGGATGTTTGTGCTCTCCCTGATATCGCGGAAATGACTGTGTCCCGGCTGCACACCGAGAAAGCAGGTGGCCGGCTTTGCGCTTCTGATTATCATCTCGGCAAAAGACAAAATGATTCCTATCAAAACTCCGTTTATCGTACCCAGAATAAGTACTCCGAAAAAAGCACCAACAAATATGAAAAATTCTGTCCTGCTGACCTTCCACAGTCTCTTTGCCAGATGAAACTCCGTGGCACCCATGAGCGCTGATATGACAATCGCCGTGAGCACCGGAACCGGCAGATATCCTATAAAGCCTGTGCAAAAAAGAAGCACTGCTATCATGGAAACGCCTGCAACAAGCCCTGTGAGCTGTGTCTTACCCTCGTACTGCTCGCTCATCGCAGTTCGTGACACTGAACCGTTTATCGGACAGCAGCCCGTAAAAGCCGCAGCCATATTTCCTATGGAAAATGCCAAAAGCTCCGTGTTATCATCTATTCTGTATCCGTTTTTCTGTGCGAAATTGTTTTCTGCCAGAAGTGTCTCTGCCATGATGACAACAGCAACCGAAAGACTTAAAACTATTACCTCTGAGGCCTTTTGAACTGAAAAAACTGCCTCGAAATCCGGTATATACCACCGCGGCATGCCGGGCTCAACTGCTGAAAGAGTCGGCACTCCCCACTCCTTTACCGGTCCAAAATATGTAAAAAGCGCGCCTGTTACCATGAGCACAACCGCCATAGGAAACTTTGGAACAAGCCTCTTACTCACAACCAAAATGGCAAGCGCTACAATCCCCATGACAAGTGCGGCTGCATTTATGTGGTGTAAGGCCTCCCATATATGCTCAGACAGTTCAAAAAGCTCTCCGGTTCCTGCCGCAGAGCCCATGAGCTTTGGCGCCTGCATCAGTATGATTGTAGTACATATGCCTGTGATAAATCCGCCCATAACCGGCGCAGATATGTAGTTCACCAGCTTTCCGGCATTCATGAAGTAAAATGCCAAAAGCCACAGTGCCACAAAAAATGTAAACACCGGTACAACCGTCATGGCCTCTTTGCTTCCTGCCTCTATTCCCATGCCAAGCACTGCTGCTCCGACAAGCGCCGCCGGAGCAGCATCCACACCGAATATAAACTGCGGTGATGTGGAAAACAGAGCAAACAATATGATTGGGAATACCGAGCCATACAAGCCATATACCGCCGGTAGCCCGGATATCTGCGCATAGCCCATCGATATAGGAATCGAAACCGCCATGATGATGATTCCCGCAAGAATGTCCTTTGGGAGATTTTTCTTGTCGTAGTTTTTGAGTGTTGGTGCAACTGATAATTTTTGTTTCATTTAGATTTGTGCCTTCTTTATCAATACTTTCTTTCCTTCAAATGCGAAACCATAATGTTGAATTGCTTCTCTTTTATATCCTCGTTCCAAAAGCTTTGCATCATAATTTTTCTCTTCAATCTGCTTCAAAGCACTATCCGCAGTCATATCCAGTGATGTCTCCTCTTGCGAATCAATAACCTTAAATTCTATTATTACAGCCTGCGAATTTTTATCACGTGGAATGATCATCACATCATATCTGCCATAGCCACTTTCACGGTTTGACTGCACTTCATATTTATCTCTAAGCTCGACCAGCAGGCCTAAGACAAAACCATGATAAAATCTCTCCGGTTCAGATTTTCCCGAAGGATGCTTTCCGCTGTCAAAGCTGCTGAAGGTAGATAAAGCGACCTCATTCATGTATATGTTCATTTCCTTTACATTGCCTCTAAGCAATGCCCTTATGAATCCATTATAATTCGAAACAGAGGCATTAAACCATCCTCTGAACATATTTGAAAACATACTTACGGTTTCAAGATTTGTAATGCTCAGATGATACCACGGTTCAAGCGTAAGACCTCTTTTTTCTAAGGAATCAACCTTTAAATAACCGCTGGCAAGCAAAAGACTCCAAATGGCATTTTCATCGTTATCGAGCTGTTCAAACACCAGTTGTTCGTCAATGCTAACCTCCACAGAATCGCCTTCCAGAAGTGTTTCCATCATAGATTTTATTTCTGCAGATGCTGTTCTGATCAAACGATTTACCAGACCGTTTGAGCTGGTAGATGCCCAGTATGGACTTATCTGTTTTTCCTTTAGAAAATTCGTTATAGACCATGGATTATAAATATCACTGTGATTTCCAAATTTAAAACCGTCATACCATTTTTTTACAGTATCTTTTTCACCGGACAGACCATACTCTTCCATTGCATCAAAAACTTCATTCTCTGTAAATCCAAAGCTCGTTGCATAACTGCTTGAGGTCGTGGTTATTACATTCAGATTATTGAGGTCTGAAAAAATTGATTCCTTTGATACACGCGTGATTCCTGTCATAATAGCACGCTCCATATACGGATTTGTCTTGAACGTTGCATTAAACAGGCTTCTTATATATGCAGTAAACTCATTCCAATATCCATGAAGATATGCCTCCTGTATAGGAGTATCATACTCATCAAGGATAATTATCGTCTTCTTTCCCCAGTAACGATGAAAATACTCACACAAAATATTTAATTTTAATCCACTCTCAGCATCACCCATCCTGGTATTTGTTCCTTCAAAATCAGCTATTTCGTCTGCTGTCAGAGTATCCCCCTCAAGCAGATATCTGTGCCTTTTGTAAACAGCCTCTATCTGTGCTTTTATCTGGATTTTTGCATCTCCCAGATTGTCGGCCTTAACCGAAGCAAAGCTCATAAAAATCACAGGATAAGTACCCTGAATTTTTCGATAGTCCTCATCCTCCCATATAGACAATGAATCAAACAAATCGCTCCTGTCCTTATACTGATTTGAAAAAAAGCAGTTAAGCATGCTCATATTAAGTGTTTTTCCAAAACGCCTCGGACGCGTGATGAGAGTCACATCATCCTTTGAATCCCACCATTCCTTTATAAAGCTCGTTTTGTCCACAAAAAAGCAATTATCTTCTATAACAGAAGCAAAATCCTGTTTCCCAATACCAATCGTTTTTACCATATCTGACTCCCTGTATAGTCTCAAATCATTGTTTTATATATGATATTATAGCCAATACAATTATGCACTGCAAGAAACAAATATACTCTTCTTAATCACGTTTTTAAACATAGATTAAGAAGAGTATAATCTCTTTTATCGTATTAAATTATAACTACTTAATTACAGCCTCAACCTCACCCTTCTCAGGCATCACGCGAAGTGCGCCCTTTCTCGTAGTAATAAGAGAGGCTGCCGCATTTGCGAATGTGAGCATCTTTTTCACATCGTCATCCTTCCGGTCATTGATACCATGCTCCAGCACATCGTGAAGCAGGCATGCACAGAAAGTATCTCCTGCACCTGTAGTCTCGACAGTGTCATCTCGCAGGAACGGAGCTGCCTCCACGATATGTCCGTCAAAAAATGCCATACTTCCGTTTTTGCCCATGGTGGCACAGATAAACGGAATGTGATACTCATCTATGAGCTTCTTTACACCTGTCTTTATGTCCTTTTCGCCTGTCATGAATTCAATCTCATCATCAGATATTTTTAAGATGTCACACTGACTCAGGCCCCAGCTTATCTTCTCTTTTGCATCGTCCATGCTCTTCCAGAGCGGTTTGCGCAGATTAGGGTCAAAGGAAATCAGTACGCCTGCCTCTTTTGCGGCAGCTATTGCATGCTTTGTCGCATTCTCACAGATCTTATCTGTCATTGAAAGACTTCCGAAGTGGAAAATTTTTGCGTTTCTCACAAGGGATAAATCCACCTCATCCGCTGTCAGCATCATATCTGCTCCCGGATTTCTGTAAAATGAGAAATCTCTGTCTCCGTCTGCTGCGGTCTGGACAAATGCAAGAGTGGTATGGACATTATCATCATAGCGCACGCCTGTTGTGTCGATGCCCTGCTCCTTTACGGCATCAACAAGCAGCCTTCCGAACGCATCCTGTCCCACCTTTCCGATGAAAGCAGTCTGATGACCGAGCTTTTGAAGCATGGCAAGCACGTTACATGGAGCTCCACCCGGATTAGCCTCAAAAAGCTTATTGTCCTGCGCACTTGTACCGTTTTCTGTAAAATCTATAAGTAATTCACCTAATGCAACTACATCCATATTGTACCTCTTTCTTTCCTGTCAAAATATCCTGTATATCATATTTTTCAATATCCACAACAGCACTTCCGTCACAATTAAAGCAGATTCCGTCTGCCTGAAGAGGTGTACAGATAGCTGTGGTTGCGACCTGCTGTCCGTCATTGATAAAGAGCTCTATAGACTGTCTGTCCATGATGAAACGAAGCTTTAGCTTTCTGTCTGTATCTGCGATTTTAATTTTTCTGACACAGACGACATCCTTTGTGACGCCACAGCAGGTACGATCAATCTCGAGCACGCCTGCGACTCTGTTGTAGGTAAACGCTGTGCTATACTCATCATCGCATGCCATTTCAACAGTGAAGTCATGGTACTCCTCGCCTGAAAGCTCCACTGTCATGTCGAGATTGCGGCCCTTTATGCCATCAAAGGTCGTGTAGCAGTCTATTTTTTTATCTGTATAATGACACTTATTTGCACGATAATTTTCTATTTCCTTAACCGGCTTCTGCCAGATACGGCCGTCTTTTATTTCAAGCTCACGAGGCAGTGTCATCATGCCCTGCCAATCCTGTGAATCAGGAACGACACATGCATCCCATGACTTCATCCAGGCAATCATCACACGGCGTCCGTCCGGAAGCAGTGTAGTCTGTGGCGCATAAAAGTCCATGCCATAGTCAAGAGTGTGCGGCTCTTCCTTGATAAATACATGATTTTCTTTATCATAATCCCCCAGAAAATATACAGAGTTGTGTCCGTTATGAAACTCATATTTGTCTGCCTTCATACTCTGCGGTGAACAGATGAGCACATGCTTATCCTCCAGCCCAAAGAAGTCCGGGCACTCCCACATGGTACCTATTTTGCCGGTGCTGTTTGCCGCAAGGATTGTCTCAAACTGCCAATCGGTCAGGTTTTTTGAAGAGCAGAGCACTACCTGTCCCACATTGTTTAAGTCCTTGCTTCCAACTATAAGATAATATGTGTCATCCTCTTTCCATATTTTAGGGTCGCGGAAATCGATTCTGCTGCAGTTTTCAGGAAGCATATCGCCTGTCACAACAGGATTATTCTCATGCTTCACATAATTAAGTCCGTCTCCAAATGCGATGCACTGGTTCTGTCTCTCCTGCTCACTGCCGTCAGGAAGTTTAATCCTTGTGACACCTGTGTATACAAGCACATGCTTACCATCTGCCTCAATGGCACTTCCTGAGAAACATCCTTTTTTATCATATTCCTCGTCAGGTGCCATCACACACGGAAGCTGCTCCCACTTAATCATATCGCTTGTCGTACTATGCCCCCAATGCATAGGTCCCCACTCACGCAGATATGGATAGTACTGATAAAACAGATGAATTTTTCCGTTATAGACAGAAAATCCATTCGGATCATTAATCCATCCTGCCGGTGCACTGATATGAAACAAAGGTTTACTCTCTTTATCTGTAGCAGCTATTTTTTTTGCCTCGTAGCTTCTTGCTTTTTCCAATAATTCGCTCATTCAAATCCTCCAATTCTGTTTGCTTTGCCGGTAATACAGAATTATGAACAGTAACCTATTTGCCCTCTGACGTACTCTCAAGGGATTTCTGATAGCTGTCAAAATATTTCTGTTTTATCTTCAGATAATCCTGTAAACCATATTTATCAAGTTTCTTAAGGTATGAATCCCATTCCTTATCAATGCCGCCGTTTAATATCCAGTCGGCCTTTTTCTGCTCAGCATATTTCTTGATGTCTGTGTCGTACTGTGACACCTTGTTGGTGTCATCTATGCTCATGAACACGTTTGGATAGACATACTTACTGTTCATGTCCTTCAGATAAGCCTCATGCATGTTGTCAAGACGCCACTTGGCATCTGCAGGCTCTGTCACATAAACATCATAGTACTCATTTAAAACAGCAAGCGGTCCGTTTACAGACTGCGCCTCACGCACCTCAACCGGTGACTGATCGCCCAGATCCATATGCTTTAACATCTGTCCACCCTCATCGTTTGTGCTCATCTCAAAGATGTTGAACGAATCTTTCTCGCCGTATGTTCCCCAGTTATTCTGTGGAGACTGGATTGGAGCATACATCTGATCAATCCACGCGGCTGCCAAAGCCGTATCCCTGCAGCTTGATGTCAATACGCATCGTCCTCTGTCGAAACCACTAGTCTCACTGTTGTTCTGTCTGGTGATATTTCTGACTCCGTCAGGTCCTGTGAGAGCCGGAAGCATGACGTAATCTGTGTTATTGTCAATGTTTGCAATGTCCCATGTAAAGCAAAGCCCATACCTGTGGTTTTTACCCTTTGCTACGTAGGTTGACCACTCCTGTGTAAATGCCTCAGGGTCAATCAAATCCTCTGTGACAAGCTTGTGAAGCCACTCGATACCCTCCTTGTAGCCCTCCTGTGTCGGAGCATAGATAACTTTTCCCTCATCTGTTACCGCAAAGTGATCACCTGTATCACCATAACCCTCACCAAAGCCGTTCATGAGGATGGCTGGATCCTGGTCACCGTTGTTTATAATAAATGACATAGGAATAACCCCGCCCTCGATATCAAATTTCTGCTCCAGCTCATCGGCATGATCTCTGAATGCAATAAGCACCTGCTCGAGCTCGTCTGTGGTAGTCGGTACATCAAGTCCCAGATAGTCAAGCCACTTCTTGTTGATATAAGGAATATCGCCTATTGCCTGGATAGCTTCTTTTCCTGAGCCAAGCTGCTCTATCCATGGGAAGGAATATATATGTCCGTCAGGTGCAGTACACATGGTTCTGTACTCTGGATATTTTTCAAAAACAGCCTGAAGATTAGGCATATATTTATCGATCAGATTTTCTACCGGAATAATGATACCCTGCTTTGCATATCTGAGCAGGTCGTAATCACTCATACCTGCATTAAACAGTCCATCCGGCAGATTACCAAACTGCGCCAATGCCAGATTCTTCTTGTCAGAGAACTGGTCTGAAACGAAGCATGTCCAGTCGATATGCACGTTGGTCTGCTCCTCCATTCTCTTGAAGATAGTCCTCTCATTAGGATCCTGTGTGGATGTGGCCGGTGCACTTGTGATAAATGACAGCTCAGCCTTCTCCTTCAGAGGGAACTGCACATCTGATACCGGTGTGTCCGGATTTGTCTCAGCATTTAAGCTCTGCTGCTTTCCACAGCCTGCCACACCTGTCAGCATTGCAAGTGTAAGCGAAAGTGTAATTAATTTTTTGAAGCTTCTTTTTTTCATATCCATACTCATCCTTTCTGTTAGCCCTTAACAGATCCAACCATGATTCCTTTATCAAAATATTTCTGGAAAAATGGATACATAATCAAAAGTGGTAAACTTGATACAACAATTGTAGCATACTTGAGCTGCTCTGCAACCTTTGCCATCTCAGCTGTACTCTGGATATCTGCAATCATGCCCGGCTGAGGTGTATTCTGCACGAGAATTGAACGCAGTACAAGCTGTAATGGCTGGAGATTTGCGTCATTCAGGTAAATCATTGCATCAAAGTAGCTGTTCCACATTCCTACAAATGACCAAAGCATAAGCACCGCAATAATCGGCTTACAAACCGGAAGCATAATCTTAAAGAAATGCTGTATTTCATTTGCTCCGTCGATGGCTGATGCCTCACGAAGCTCATTTGGCACTGACTGATAATAGGTTCTCGCCAAAATCATATTCCACACATTGAAAGCTCCCGGAATGAGGATTGCCCATACGGTGTTTACCATATGGAGCTGATTTATAAGGATGAATGTAGGAATCATTCCTCCTCCAAAAAACATTGTGATAATAAAAATCACATTGAAAAATTTTCTTCCGACAAATTCCTTTTTAGACATCGGATACGCTGCCAGGATTGTGACAAATACTGAGATTGCCGCAAACGCTATTGAGTAAAAAAACGAATTAAAAAATCCGCGCCATATCATGTCATTTTCCAGAACTCGTCTGTATGCATCAATAGTCCAGTCCTTTATGTTGAAGCTCAGTCCCTGATTGTTAAGTACTGTCGGATCCATGAAAGATGCCAGCACTACATATACTAACGGAACAATTATTGCAAGCACAAACAACCCAAGAAGTGTATATCCAATTCCAAGAACAATTTTATCAGTCCGTGAATATTTGATTTTTATCGTCATATCTTTTTCCATTGCACTTTCCTCCTAGATTCCTTCACCATCGTTTAGCTTCTTTACAACCGCATTGACTATAATCAGCAATATTACGTTGATTACCGAGTTGAAAAGACCAACCGCTGTTGAATAACCATAGTCTCCATTCAAAAGTCCGATTCTGTATACATATGTAGAAAGAATTTCCGATGCCGGTAAGTTCATATCTGTCTGTAACGCATAGGCTTTCTCGAAACCGATACTCATAATATTTCCTGCCTGCAGGATGAACTGTATCACTATAATATTCTTAATAGCCGGAAGCTCAACATACCACATCTGCTGGAAGATGTTTGCGCCATCCATTCTCGCTGCCTCCTCAAGCTCCTTGCTCGCATTGGATAATGCCGCTGTATACATGATTGAAGCCCAGCCTGCTCCCTGCCAGATGCCGCTCGCTATGTAGATTGTCCTGAATGCAGCCGGCATTGTCATCCAGTTTGTGCTGATACCGAGCAGCTTGTTCATAGGTCCGATTGGTGATAAAAACATACGAACCATACCACAAAGTACAATAACTGAGATAAAATTTGGTGCGTAAATCAGAAGCTGTATCTTTTTCTTGATGCCCTCTTTGCGAATACGATTCAGAAGCAGTGCAAGTATGATCGGTACCGGAAATCCCCATAACAATCCGTAAATACTTACCTTTAACGTATTCATAAGGTAGTTCATAAAATCAGGTGATGATAAAAATCTCTTGAAATATTCAAGCCCGACCCATGGACTCCCCAGCACACCCTTTATGACATTGTAATCCTTGAATGCTATGAGCAGTCCGCCCATCGGAACATACTTGAATATAATTGTCAGTAAAAGTGCCGGCATAAGGAAAAATATGTACAACATCCAGTTTTTCTTCACATATGTCACTTTGCTTTTCAATGACTGCTTTTTTTCTTTCATTTGCTGTGACCTCCACTCTCTTTCACATTTTGTTTTTTTTACTTAATTTACGCTCTTGTGTAACCGGTAAAGTAACCGGTTACTTTGTAATTTGATAATACAATATCATTTATGCTGTGTCAATACTTTTCTCAAAAAAAGTAACCGGTTACTTTTTTGTTGATATTTTGGAAATTGCGCTGTATACTGTTTATAAACATTTGTAATATAAGTAATTTTTATAAGGAGACATCCCATGGGAAAAAAACAGGTTACATTTGCAGATATTGCGGAATATACACATTTTTCAAAAACAACGATTTCAAGATATTTCAATCATCCGGACTCTCTGACACTGGAGAATCAGGAAAAGATTTCCCGTGCGCTTGATGAGCTCGGCTATAAGAAGAATAAGCTCGCAAAGGTTCTCGCAAACGGTAAGAGCGAGTTTGTCGGCATAATAGTGCCAAACCTTTACCTGCACTACTACTCTGAGATGCTCACACAGCTTTTAGCCACTTACGCTAACTATCACTATAAGTTTCTCATCTTTATGAGTGACAAGGGGGCGGCTGAGGAAGAAAACTACATTGATGAACTTTTAGCTTATCAGATAGAGGGTCTTATCGTGCTAAGTCACACTCTCTCATCTGAAAAGCTTGCTTCATACCACATTCCAATTGTCGCAATCGAGCGAGAATCCATGCATATAAGCAGTGTCACCTCCGACAACTATATGGGTGCGCTTCAGGCCACATCTCTTTTAATACGTGACAAATGCGATATCCTCATCCATATCAATGTAGATGTGCCAAAGTATGTCCCGGCTTACGACAGAATCCGTGCGTTTGAGGACACCTGTACCGAGCACAATATTCCCTATGAGCTCAGCCTGAACGTATCCGGTGATTCGTACAACGATTTATTTTCTCAGATGAAGGTGATTTTTAACAATATAGATGAGAAATATCCTGATAAAAAGAAAGGGGTATTCCTGGCAAACGACACATATGCCAACATGTTTTTGAACCTTGTCATACAAAAATACGGCTGCTTTCCGGACAGCTATGAGATAGTCGGCTTCGACAATTCACCAATTGCCAACGAAGCCATAATTCCAATCACCACCATTGGCCAGCAGATAGATGTAATCGCAAGAACCGCCATGGATTTGCTCGTCAAGCAAATGGATAACCGCAAACAAAGAAAGCCTGAGCCCGATTTGGCGCCAACGCACAAAAAGATAGCGCCTGTGCTGATTCGCAGGGAGACAACCAGCTAGTACATCGTTTATGCGACATGTACCAGCCTGATTTTCTCCTGTTGCGTCCTGATATTCCCGGCTGCTCACACCCCCAGGAGGTTTTATCCACTGAAAACCTCATTTGTGGTTTTACTGTACCTTCTTTCTCATGCGCATCTCCCACACATAGTAGGTCACAATAAGCAGTATTCCTGTTGTAAGCCAGGCTGCCGGATCTGCAAAGCACACACCGCCGTAACCAAATGGCTTTGACAGCGCAAGTATTGCAATCCATCTCGACACAAGCTCCATCACACCGCTAAGCATAGGCACAAGACCCTTGTTAAGTCCCTGCAGACCGTTTCTGTATGCAAAAATCCATGCAAGAGGAAGCATGAATACGCTCGCGATTTTCAGATATTTCATAGCACAGTCAATGTCAGTTGCCGTAGGCGATGTGATAAACCAGCCTATCATGTACGGTCCGACAAAGCAGTTAATTGCTGCCGCTAAAACTGCGCAGCCTATACATATGAAAAAGCATGACTTCATACCCTTAAATATCCTGTCGTATCTTCCTGCTCCTAGATTTTGTCCGCAGTAAGTCGCAGCGGCTGTTCCAAGTGTAGGCATGGTCTGTGTCGCGATATTGTTGACCTTGGATGCGGCGGTATACGCAGCTACCACCTGCGAACCGAACACATTGACCGCAGCCTGGAAAATCATCGTTCCGATAGCAGTGATTGAATAGTTGAGTGCCATCTGCAGACCGATTGAGAGCATGCGCCAGATTCCGTTCCAATCCATGTAATAATCCTCGCGGCTGGTGCGCAGCAAATCATACTTCTTAAACATCACGATAAATGACAAAACCGCAGCAATTCCCTGCGAGATAACTGTCGCATAAGCTGCTCCTGCTGTGCCTGCCTTCACCACCACGATAAAGAATATGTCCAGCACAACATTCAATACAGATGAAAAAATCAAAAAGTACAGCGGAGTCTTGCTGTCTCCGATACTTCGCAAAAGACCGGAAGCCACATTGTAGGACATGGTGCAGAAAATTCCCGCAAAAATGACCTTTATGTACGCATCAGCCATGACAAGTATATCATCAGGTGTATTGAGCCAGATAAGAAGCTGCCTCGACGCAAGCACTGTAGGAATCGTAAGCACCACTGAGACAATCACAGTAAGAATGATAGCTAAAGCCACATAATGCTTCAAAAGCTTCTCTTTTTTCGCACCAAACGCATGGCTTGCCATAACTCCAAAGCCCTGTGCTATTCCATTTGCAAAGCCAAGCACCAGAAACATAATACAGCCCGTCGAACCAACCGCCGCAAGCGCCTTCGAGCCCAGGTACTGTCCCACAATAATAGTATCCACCATATTATAGAACTGCTGAAACAGATTTCCCATCAGAACAGGAATCGAGAACAGCAGTATAATTTTCATTGGATTGCCTTTGGTCATATCTGTCTTCATGTGTAAATACCCTCCCCAAAAATTAAATTCATAATAACTTTTCCCAGCAGGTTCACCCCTGCAGAAAATCCATTAAAAAAATGTGTGAACAAGCTCTTTTTCAAAGCCTCGTTCACACATTATATACACATATTTTCCAGTATTCAAGTACTATTTTCAAAATTTATAACTTATTTTTTAACAGTACGTTTATTCTTTCTTCCTCACACGATAATTCACATATCTCTTTATCAGGTAGTACACGACACCCCATGTCGGTACTCCGATGAACAGCCCCATTACTCCAAACAATCCGTTACCAAGGAAAATTGCAAACACCACCCAGAAAGGCGAAAGTCCTGTGGACTCACCAAGTATCTTTGGCCCAATGATATTGCCATCCACCTGCTGTAAAATAATGATAAACAGCAAAAATATCACACCCTTTGACGGGCTGTCGAGCATGATGAGTATGGTGCTTGGTATGGCTCCAATGTACGGTCCAAAGAACGGTATGACATTGGTCACTCCGACTATCACGCTGATGAGTGCTACATACGGCATGCGCAGTATCAGGCAGCACACGAAACAGATAGCTCCGATTATGAGTGAGTCGATGATTTTACCACTGATAAAGCCACCGAATATCTTATCACTCTCCTTTAAGATGCTTGAAAGCACCTGTATATGGCGTTCCGGCAGAAATGCGCTCACGAGCTTTTTAGTCTGACGTTTGAAGGTATCCTTGCTAAGAAGGACATAGATGGCAACGATGAATGCAACAAGGCAGTTTACCGCTGTGCCAAAGATTCCCATAATACCGTTTATGACAAAGGTAACCTGTCCGAGCATATTGTCCTTTACCCATTCAGTAAAATAGCTTATGCCGTTATTGTATAGCTCAGTGATTATTTCCTTTGCCTTGTCATTGTTTTTGGCAAGCTCCGTGATTTTTTTCACAAGGTCCTGTATCTGATCCGGTAAAAGACTGACCGCATTTGTGATATTGCTTACAAGCTGTGGCACCACCATCATTATGAGCACTACAATAATGGCTATTATTATGGCCAGACTTATAAGTATTGACAACCCTCTCATAGAAGGTCTCTTTCCACACTTCTTTTCTATGGCTTTGCCAAGCGAATTGCTTAGCTTTCTGTCATAAAACTCTACCATCGGATTTATGAGATACGCCAGCACAATACCCATGATAATGGGCATGAGTATGTTGATTATTCTCACTATCTGTGCCATTATTGCATCAAATTTAAATAGCACAAAAACTAGCAGGATTGCTCCTGCTAGTGCTAAAAACTGTGAAAACCCTTTGGCCCATGCGACCTTTATGGTATGTTTCATCTTATTATTCACTTCCATGCGCGGTTCCTCCTCGTTTATTGTGAGATTACAACAAACATTATATAGTCTTTAATTTATCCGGGCAACACTCTCGCCCTCTGTCAGCTCAAATGGTATTATCTCATGACATGAGCCTTTATGCAAATCAATCATGCTAAAAAGGAGCTCCACACTGTGTGCAGCCATATCCTTGTGCGGCTGTCTGATAGATACAATCTTGGGATTGTAGTACTCTGCGAGTGTCGAACCATCAAAGCCTGTGATAGATATATCTTCCGGCACCCTGAGTCCCTTGTCAAGTATTGCCCTTATGGCACCGATTGCCATGACATCGGAAATCGCATAGACTGCGGTGATTTCTATATCCTTTTCAAGGAGCTTTTTCATGGCGTGATATGCGCTGTCATATGAGAATCGCGCCTTCTCATAGTAACGCTCATCAGGTGTGATGCCATGCTTTTTGAAGCTGTTCAGATATCCATTGTGTCGCAGAATGGCTGTCTGTGAAAGCTCCAGATTGGCTCCAATCTCTGCTATCTTTGTATGACCATGGTCGATAAGATAGTCGACGATTGTTTCCCCGGCCTTCTCATCATCAATGGAAACAGATGACAGCTCCTCCATGCTCCAATTTTCTGCTGATGTGGTCACTATAACACACGGCACCTTAAATGAAGATGTATCCTCCGAGAAATCCTCCCTGCTGCCTCCGAGGAAGATGATGCCAAGCGGCTTTCGTTCCCTGCATATACGGTCGGTTACACTGCTTAGATTGCTGTCCTCATCCAGATAAGTGATGCTCAGTGAGTAGTCTGTTCTGTCGATTATCGACTGGATTTCCTCGACTATGTTTGCAAACAGCATATTTGAGGTACCCTTTACCAGCAGGTAAATATTTCTGGAAATGGTCTGCTTTAGTCTCTTTGCATTAGTATTTGGCACAAAGTTGTGTGCCTCAACTATTTTCATTATGGTTTCTTTTGCTGCAGGAGAAACATCCTGCCTGTTATTCAAAACGCGGGATACCGTTGTTACAGAGTATCCCGATTCTTTAGCTATATCTACAATTGTCATTGTTTTCCCCGTCCGGACAGCGATACGTCCTTTTACATTATATCCATGTGGTATAATTTATTTCACTCATTATATCATATATCCACAACTACAAAACCTGCTAATTTAGCTTAAGCCCCACATGTTTTCTTAACAAGTGTGGGGCTTAAATAACATAAACTATATCCTCTTGTAAGCTATATTAACCCTTTACAGCTCCTGCGAGCACACCCTCTATAATGTACTTCTGACATACAATATAGAAGATAACAATTGGCAGAATCGCAAGCACGAGCATGGCCATCATTGCACCCCAGTCAATCATACCGTGGCTCTGCTTTAAGTACTGAATAGCAATTGGTATGGTTTTGTACTGGTTGATGTTTAAAACCAGTGATGGAAGAAGGTAATCATTCCATACCCACATTGCCTCAAGTATCGCTACTGTTACCGCTGTAGGACGAAGTATTGGAAATACAACCCTGAAATACATCTGTAATGGTGTACAGCCATCAATCATAGCTGCCTCTTCGATCTCTAATGAGATACTCTTTACAAATCCTGTAAACATAAACACAGCAAGTCCTGCTCCAAAGCCAAGATATACAATGATGATACCGAGTGGATTTGATAAATGAAGCATATTTGCAAATTTTGATAATGTAAACATTACCATCTGGAATGGTACAATCATAGAGAAAAGGCAAAGTGTATACATAAGCTTTGTGCCCTTAGTCTTTACACGAACTATGTACCATGCACACATTGAGCAGCAGAGTACAATAAGTACTACTGAGCCGACTGTGATGAAAAGTGAATTTCCAAAGCAGTCCCAGAAATGTGTCATTCTAAGACCATTCTTGTAGTTTAATGTGCCACAGAAAAGCCTTGACATACCATCCTTAAAGGCTTCAAAGCCCTCAGTGATAGATACTGTGCTGATTCCAAACGGATGCTTGAATATGTAGGCTTTTCTCTTAAATGAATTGAGTAACACCATAAAGATTGGTGAAATCCAAAGTACTGATAAAACAGTGAATAATAATGTGATTATCCAGCCGTGCTTGGCCCGTCTTACGGCACTGACTTCCTGCGCTTTTTTCTGTTTTGCCATTAGTCCTGTACCTCCTTGCTTGTAGTGATCTTATTCTGTGCAAGTGCGATAATTGCAACAAGTATAAAGAATATAACAGCCTTTGCCTGACCTACGCCCTGCCATCCTGTTGTTCCATACATGGTGTTGAAGATATTTAAGGCAAGCAGCTCTGACATCTTTCCCGGATTACCGCCTGTAAGAGCTAAGTTCTGGTCGAACAGCTTGAAGCCGTTTGTCAGTGTCAGGAATGTACAGATTGTGATTGTCGGCATAAGCATTGGAAGAATAACGCTCTTTAAGAGCTGCCATCTGTTGGCTCCATCAATCTTTGCCGCCTCAATAAGCTCACCCGGTATATTCTGAATACCTGCGATGTAGATAATCATCATATATCCAATCTGCTGCCAGCATACTACTGCGATAAGTCCCCAGAATGCTGACCACTCTGAGCTTACGATTGTCTTTGAATAGTTCTGCAGGATAGAGTTAAAAATCATCAGCCATACATATGAAAGTACGATTCCACCGATCAGGTTTGGAAGGAAGAATACTGTACGGAAAAGATTTGTTCCTCTGATTCCTTTTGTAAGCGCCATTGCTATTGCAAATGATACGATATTGATAATCAGTACCGAAACTACTGTAAATAGTGCTGTGTACCAGATTGAATGAATAAAGGTTGTATCCACAGTGCCGTTTACAACAAAAATCCTTGTGTAATTTTTAAATCCCACCCATTTCCAGTCTGTAACTGTGGAGAATTTACAAAATGAAAGGAAGATACCATATACGAATGGTACAATAAATCCTATTGTAAATGCTGCCATTGTCGGTAAAGCGAAGATCCAAAATTTTTTTCTAATCGACTTTTCCATAACAAATATACCTTTCTTAAAAAAATATGGGGTGAGTGACTGCCACTCACCCCACTTTTACTACTTTTTACTAACTTTTAGAGAATTTTACTGCTCGTTCTGAAGATCCCAGTAATAAGCCCATTTCTCTGAGAATGCCTTTGTAACGTCATCCCATGAACCATTACGCTCTGTGTACTCTGTGAGTGGAGCGAGGAAATCAGCTCTCCAGTCATCTACTGAAGGTGTTGCGTTGAATGACCATGCTACTGATGTCTTGCCGTTCTTTGCAAGCTCTGATGCTACATTAGCAAAAGCGTTCTTTGACTCATAGTCACCTGTGAATGTATCGAATGGAGCTGAAAGTCCCATTTTATTAACGATTGCGTCACGTCCGTCATCACTTGTGATTACCCAGTTGAGGAATTCAAGTGTTGCATCAATATCCCTCTGATCTGCCTTAGCGTTTACTGTCCAGTGGTTCTCTGTACCAACTGCAAGTCCCTCGTTCTCGTCATCTACACCGAAGTAGATAGGCATCATTGAAAGGTCAGACTGCTTAACTGTGTATCCGTTCTCGTTGTCATCTGCGAAGTTAGCGTACTCCCAGTCACCATTCTGGTAGAATACAGCCTCTTCCATACCAAGCTCTGACTCAGCATTTAAGCTTCCTGAATCAAGTGTAGCCTTGTCTGCTGCTGATGTATTTGTGTACATATCCCAAACTCTCTTGAAGTTGTCCATGTACTTACCTGTAACTTCCTTCTGTCCTGCTGTGAGATCACATCCTGCATCCTTGAACTCATAGTAGAGTGCGAGACCTGCGAGATGTCCTGTGAATCTCCAGTTAGATCCGCTGTCAAGTCCTGCTGAAGCAAATGCCTCTGTAAGATGTAAGTCACAAGCTTTGTTGATGTCATCTACATGCTCGTTGATATCAGTTGCAACCTTCTCTAATGTATCAAGATCCTTGATATCATCTACTGACTTGATAACTGCTCCTGAGTAGTTGCTGCAGTATTTCTCAAGAATTGCCTTGTTGTAGATGATTCCGTAGCACTCATAGCAGTTAGCTACTGATGCAACCTTGCCATTGTACTCAAGTGCAAGTGACTTATCTGTAAGGTGCTTGTAAATCTCGCTGTCCTTTAAGTCATATATGTATTTGTCATACTCTGCGCAGTCTGCTGTGCTTCCGATATTGAAGATTGTTGGAGCCTCCTTCTTAGCAAGCTCAGACTTAAGTGTTGTCTTGTACTGTCCGTCAGCTGCTGTTACTACTGTAACCTGTACACCAGTCTCATCTTTGTACTTCTCTGCAAGATCCTGCCATGCCTGATCTGTCTCCGGCTTGAAGTTTAACATGTAAACTGAGCCATCGCCGCCCTTTGCAGATGAGCCTTTCTCTGTTCCGTCTCCGCTTCCTGATCCACATCCGGCAAGCATTGTTGCTACCATTGAAGAAGCGAGTAATACTGTCACTAATTTCTTTTTCATTTTAAACCCTCCTAAAAGATTTAATATTAAAATTGTCTTTGCAAACATCTTTGAATGTTTTCGGTAATGTTTGCGGTAACGTTTTCACAAGAGTTATTATAGTACAGTTTCATGTAATTTAGCAAGAGGCTTTTGTCTTTTCTGTATATATTAATAAAATCAGCGTGCGTTTTTTGGTAATTTTTTACAAATTCAAGGCAAAAAATAAGTATTCTCACACTGCCGTTTGGTCGTTTTAGTTATTTTTCGACTATCCGTTTTGTGTAAAAATACTTTTGTCTTTTTTATCCATTTCATCTATCAGCGCCTGCTTCTGTGAACGCTTGAGCTGTTTTATGTGATACTCCCTGCTCATTGCCTCCTCTTTCGTGGCAAACCGCTCGAAGTAGACCAGCTCCACAGGTCTGCGTATCTTTGTATATTTGGCGCCTTTTCCGGCATTATGCGCTTTTATGCGCTTTTTCAGGTCATTTGTCCAGCCGGTGTAAAGTGTGCCGTCTGCACACCTTACAATATATGTATAGTTTTCATCCATGTATGCTTTATCCATCTCAATAATCAATGCTTTACTTATGACATGACCTTATGGCATCAGGCCTGAGCCTGAATCATATTGCCATAGCCTGACATAAGCACAAACTCTGCTCTGTCGACCACTCTGCAGCTGCCACGGTTATCTGTCTTTACGCTGTATAGTATCTCATCTGCCACATGTAAAAAATCCCACACTCTGTTTTCTTCCTTTGGTACATCGCAATACATGCCCTGTGTGATTGTGACAATAGGCAGCATCTTTGAAAACCGGTGTGGCAAAGTCAGCTCCATAACCTTGCGGCGAAGCTCCTCCACATATTCTTTAGCATCTTCCTTTGATATATTCTCGTACATGACTACAAACTCGTCCCCGCCGTATCTGGCACAAAAACCTCCATGTGCTCCCGCAACTTCGATTATACAGCCCGCAATTGCAATCAGACATCTGTCACCCTCCTGATGCCCATAATTATCATTGTACTCCTTGAAATAATCCACATCCAGTATCTCAAGAGCAAAATTGTGACCACATTTAAGAGCATGCAAAAACATCTCATCTGCCTGTATATTGAGCTTTCGCCTGTTTGCCATGCCTGTAAGCGGATCTGTCTCAGACTGCGCCGCAAGACGCTTATTTTCCTTCTCCATTCTTTTCTTGGCGCGATTTACCTTCTCGAAATTTGCCCTAAGCTCTATGACTTCTTTTATCATAGCCTTGGCCTCAAGCTCCTTGCGCTCAGAAAGCTCATAGTACAGTCCCGCAGCCTGCAGATAATCTGCACTCATATGATGATTTCTGTAAAATCTGATTTTAAGACCTAAAAGTCTCATCTGCATGCTTGTAACCTTAAGATTGTTTATCATCGGCTCCATAAGCTCCATCAGATGCCAGAACTCATCACTCTTTCCACTCTCAAAAAGCACCTCCAGGTACACAAAGAAATCCTCTATCAGATCCAAAAAAAGCATATCCTGCGTGATTACACTGTCAATGTGCCTGATGCACTCGTCACGTTTTTCTATCTGACCGCTTTTATGCATGTAAAAGGTTTTGCTGATGAGCATTCCAAGCCTGTCTATTGCATCCGCAAAAGGCAGATGCTCCCTATCAACAATCTCAAGCATCTCATCTATTCCGGTAAAGTTATTCTCCAATACCTTGCAGTTTATCATGTTCTCATAAAGAGATATCATCCTTGTGTGATATGAAGGCTCTTCTGGTGCGGATGCTATGTATTCCATGGCTTTTTGAAAGTATTCCATGGCCTCCTCGTATCTGCCTACCTTGATATTCAAGGCTCCGCAGTTGACATTTATGATGCCCTGTTCCTCCAAAAGCCCATACTTCTTGCAGTACATCAGCCCATCCAGATAATAATCATACGCTACCGGCTGATTGCCTCTGCTTGATGTGATGATGCCAAGTATATTGCATGCACGCGCCAGCATGCTCCAGCTCTGTGCCTTCTCCAGGTGCTCTATCGCCCTGACCACGATATCAAATATGTTATCGTAGTCATTCAGGCAATAAAGTGTCATGGCAAGATGATAGTAGCCAAAGCCCAAAAGCTTTGAATCTGCTGTTTTTTCTCCATACTCTATCAGCTCATTACAATATCTGATAGTCATCTCGGCGTCCTTTCTGTAATTATCAAGAATGCCATTTGTCCAGTTTTTCACACTCTCATTGTATTCATTAAACTCCAACTTTTCACCTCTATATATCGCCGAAATAATCCATCGGATTGACCGGTTTTCCATCCTGCTCCATCGCAAAATACACATTGGTGCCCTCTACAGTATAGTATCTGGTCACCTTTCCAACTGTTCCAAGTGTTTCTCCTGCCTCAAGCACATCACCCTCACTGCAGGTCAGATTTGCAAGCTGTCCGTAAGTAGCTGTATAGCCGTCTCCTAAATCCTGCACTACCGTGCAGCCCGTCTCTGCACTGTCATATATGTCTATAATCCTGCCCTCGGTAACCGAGCATACCGCATCACCCTCGTTTGCACGTATTACCATGCCACGATTATACTGATACTGGTCGAGTGTCGGGAAATACACCGTCTTGTCCATGGAAAACGGCAATAGTACATCTCCCTTTACAGGCCAGGTGGTCACATTTTCAGCGACAAAATGCAGTTGTTTTTCCGTGGGCTGCTGATTGTTGCTCTTATTTAAGTTTTCTTCCTGCCCTGTCTTAGTCTCTGAATCTTCTTTTGGGGTTTGTTTCTGTGGGGTCTTCTCTGTAGGCTCTACTATAGACGAAGTCTGTGAAATTTCTGTGGGTGTCTCCTCTTTTCCGTGATTCTGTGTTGAATATACCGCTGCAAATCCTATGGCTCCGGCCACGAGACATGCCGCTGCTGCAATTTGTTGTTTTTTCATAGGACATTACCTCCATCATCTGAATTGTTCTGATGATAGTATGTCCCTCTCACACGGATTTATTCATGTTTTCTATTTTGCGGCACCAATTATATTTGATAATTGTGCAAACTGTGAAAGGCTTAGAGCCTCACCACGCACATTTACAGGAACTCCGAGAGCCTCTATGCTCTGCTGTATCTGCTCCTTGGTCAGTCCCATACCACCGAAATTGTTGAGTCCGTTGGCAAGAGTTTTCCTGCGCTGGTTGAAGGATGCCCTGATGATTTTAAACATGAGCTTTTCATCATCTACGTCAACCACCGGCTTTTCATATCGCTTGAGTGATATAACCGAGCTTCCTACCTTTGGCTGTGGCATGAAACAGCTTGGCGGCACATTGACCACTATCTCAGGGTGCGAATAATACTGCACTGCAAGTGAAAGGGCTCCGTAATCCTTCTTTCCCGGACCTGCCTGCATACGGTCTGCGACCTCCTTCTGCACCATGATGGTAATGCTGTCTATCGGCACATGGCTCTCGAACAGCCCCATAATGATAGGTGTCGTGATGTAATATGGCAGGTTTGCAACAACCTTTATCGGCTTACCATTATTATATTCCTCTGCAAGAGCATTTATGTCAACCTTCAGTATATCATCGTTTATGACCTTTACATTATCATATGCGCTTAGTGTATACTCCAGTATGGGAATCAGATTGCTGTCTATCTCCACTGCGATTACCCGGCGTGCCGACTCGCACAGATACTGTGTCATCGTACCTATTCCAGGGCCTATCTCAAGTATCATATCGTCCTTTGTGATGTCGGCCGAGTCTATGATTTCCTCCAGAATGCCTGTATCAATAAGGAAGTTCTGTCCGAATTTCTTTTGAAAATTGAAATTGTATTTCTGCAGAACCTCGATCGTGTTCTTAGGATTTCCCAAATATGCCATGGTATGCGCTCCTTGTGTTATTCGTCTGATGCGGCAGTACAACTGCTGTTATTAATTATATGATATCACATAAAATGTCTTTATTTCAATTGTATTCGTGAATTTTTTGCGGTTTCGTCGTTAGTCCGGGGGCGAAAGCCGCGAACCCCCGCCCAGCCATGGGGCACGTACACTACCGCGTGAGCGAATAGCGAAGCTGTTTAGATACTGTAGGATTATGCTTAAATACACAGAAATGCCCAGCCATGGACGGCTGGGCAAGGCGTTATGCGCCACGGACGGTGCATAAAAGCCGGTTTCGTCAAGCATAGATAATTTTTAGACATAATCCGTACAGAATCTTAACTGCGAAGCGTAGCTCACGCGGTAGTGTACGTGCCCCATGGCTTGGCGGGGGTTCGTGGCTTTCGTTCCTCACGCTGAGGCTCAATCCCTTGAATTGACACGTGTAAACAGTTCAAATGCATTGGCGCGCGTTACGCGCTCTACCTCATCAGGCGTAGTTCCTTTGATTTCCGCTATCTTTGATATGACATATGGAATGTTTGACGAATCATTCCGCGTGCCTCGATGTGGCTCCGGGGCCATGTATGGGCAATCTGTCTCAAGGAGGATTCTCTCAAGTGGAAGCTCCAACACTGTCTGAACCAGCTTCTTTGCATTCTTGAAGGTTACGACACCTCCCACTCCTATATAATAGCCCAGCTTTACATACTCTCGCGCCATCTCAGGTGAATATGAATAGCAGTGTATCACGCCGCGGATATTCTTTTTTGCTGCTTCTGTCATGATTTCCATGGTATCCTGTGCTGCATCACGCGAGTGGATGATAACCGGCAGCGATGCTTCTGCTGCAAGCTCAAGCTGACGCTTAAACCAGTAGCGCTGGTTTTCCTGCACCTTTGGCTCCTTATCCCAGTAATAGTCCAGTCCGATTTCCCCGACCGCAACAGTCCTTTCCCATGCAGTCTGTTCCCTAAGCCATGCAAAGGTTTCCTCATTTAAATCAGATATGTCGCTTGGATGCACTCCAACCGCCGCATATATAAAGTCATATTTCTTTGCAAGCTCCATTGTAGTCATTGTAGAGCCAATAGAAGCCCCGACATTTATTATCGGGGCAACTCCTTTTTCATGGACGCGTTTTATTGTTTCATCACGGTCGTCCTTAAATCTGTCATCATCATAATGGGCATGTGTTTCAAATATCATTAATTACTGTGTCCTTCCTCCGCCCAAAGCTTATCGGCACAAGGCTTCCATGCCTGCGCATACTCCTTACACTTGTTGCACAGGTGCTCCGCACTCTCAGGTGACTGCAAATCAGTTGATTTTGCACCTGTTTCCTTTACGAGCCGCTGTAAGATCTCAGGATTTTCAAGCATAGGACATGGTCTGTAGTGATTCTCATTAAATGGCTGGTTATCATGATATGCCATGAAAAGCGGCTGTTTCAAAATCTCAAGCATGCTGTGTGTACGGATGTTTGCTCCTGAGTAGTGTATGAATACACATGGCTCAGCATCACCATTTGCATTGATATGGAAGTAGTTTCTTCCGCCTGCTATACAGCCTCCGACAAACTCGCCGTCGTTCTGGAAATCCATCGTGAAAATTCCCTTGCCGCTTGTCATATTTCTGATTTCACGGACACGGTCCTTGATGTAAAGCCTCTGCTCCGGATTTGGTAAAAGTTCCAGTGATGCATCGTTTCCGACAGGCATATAATGGAAGTAAAGCGCATAGCGGCAGCCCTTTTCCACAATCATGTCTATAAACTCATCACTGGTAACTGTCTTATAGTTCTTTGAAGTGTAACATATTGATGTACCGAAAACAAGTCCGTTTTCCTTAAGCAAATCCATCGCATGCATAACCTTTGCAAATACACCTGTGCCTCGTCTTAGGTCGTTTACCTCTGAGAAGCCCTCAAGACTTATTGCAAGGTACAGATTTCCGATACGCTTTAAGTCCGCGCAGAAGGCCTCATCCACGAGTGTGCCGTTTGTGAATGCCAGAAATGCACAGTCGTTGTGCTTCTCACAGAGCTTAACAAGGTCTGCTTTTCTGACGAGAGGCTCCCCTCCTGTAAACATATACAGGTATACTCCAAGCTCCTTGCCCTGTGTTACGACCTTATCCATCTCATCAAAGGTAAGGTTCAGCTTGTGACCGTACTCTGCTGCCCAACAGCCTGTGCAGTGCAGATTACAGGCACTTGTCGGATCCATAAGAATGAGCCATGGCACATTGCAGCCGTACTTTTCACGATTTTTACGGATAGTTTTTGTGCCGTAAACAAATGCCTCAAAGCCCAGATTGAGCGCGATTGTCTTTAATACATGAGGATCTATCTCATTGATAAGACGGTGCATGTACTTGTTGAGTGTACAGTCCTTGTCGCAGATCATCCTGCGCGCACTGTCATAGTTTAAATCAATCTTCTCATCGCCCATGAATTTCTGCCATATGTCGATGAGCTTTACAACCTCTGTCTCCGGGTCCTTGCAAAGTCCTTTTACAATGTTGTCACATATTTTTGATGCAGCAAGTCTCGCTGCCTGATGTCCTAAATTTCCCACTTTGTATTCCTCCTTATTGTTTCAACGGTATTTCTGACGACAAATAAATTTAGTATTCCGTCAAGACTCAAATTCAGTCCTATTAGTCTGACTATCATGCCTGCGGTCTCAAATGGTGTCACTAAAAGCAATATGCCCACAAACGCCACTACAAATGACATTACGAGTATGAGCCACCATCTCTCGATGCCAAAGCGCTTTGCTTCCACTGCGGTCTGTATCTTTAACGCTCCATCTACCAGCATAAAAATGCCTATTGCCGTGGACAATATCTCTATAATATACTCAGATTTCTCTATAATTATGATTCCAAGCACTATAGAAACTATACCCAGCGCAAGGTCAAACTGAAACGCAAGCTGAAATAAATCCTTTGCAAAATATCCGGACAGCTTTGTCACTCCGTATACTATGAGAAACACTCCATACACCACGCACAAAGTCTTAAGTCCAAGCTGTGGCGCAAACAACAAAGCTGCCCCCAATGCAATCAGGCATATTGTCATGGCAGTGTATGCATTTTTCACACGTATCAATGTATGCATAAAGTATCTCCCTCCTTTTTGTCTGCTATTCTAATCCACCACAACCGGTTTTAAAACGGACAAAAAAATAAGAGTGTCTGAAATTCAGACACTCTGTCAAATCTGTTCGAATTATTTTGTCATATAATATCCGCATGTCTACAGGCAGCACTCAATCATATCATAAATTGTGGCCTCGAAGGAATCACCGATTCTCTTAACAATATCTCTGTTGTATTGGCTTTTTGACATTCCTGTGCTATTTGCCGTAATGGTCTCAGGTTCGACATCCAGTGCTATGTAGAAGATAACCGCACAATTCATCATGCTGCCTCTCTCAATCCACTTTATTGTGCTGCCCACAATTCCGTTGCTGTAAAATGCCGTGATAAACGCAACGTCACTCTCACTCAGGCTGTAGCCCTCTGCCTTTTCCAGCACAAAGCGGCGCACCACCTGCGTGACCACGGCATCCAGATATGTCCTCAGCAGCCTGCCGTTTTCCGATGCATAAATGTGTATTATTGCCTCGCGGTTATTAAGAATAATGGAAGCGGCTCTGGCATATGCATCATGAAATGTCATGCCCTCCTTTGCCTCATCCATAACAAGCCTTACCTCGTCCTCAAATATAGCCTCAAGCACATCATATATGTCCCTGAAATAATAGTAGAATGTGTTTCTGTTTATCTCACACTGCTCGCATATATCCTTGACTGTAATCCTGTCAAGCGGTTTGTTTTTCAGTATATGTAAAAAAGTCTGCATTATGGCTTTTCTTGTAAATTTTGCCATGTGTATATCTCCTGCTGCGTGTATTATACATAAACCATGCTCTCAACCGCCATTATATTACGATTGTTATATTTTTGTCAAACTTTGTCTCCGTGTAACTTCAAAGTAAATTTAAATGCCAACACCAAAAGCAATATTTACCCTATACCGGCACGTAAACATATCCATCAATATCCAAAATCCGCATAATCCTGCGGCAGAAATCTATGATATATGATATGACAGCCCTCATCATGGAAGCAGTAGTAATATGTGTCATCCGGGTCATTTAAGAAGCGGATGTAGCAGTCAAACTCACCGTTTTGCATTTCCTTTTTCTCAATGTCGTCCGAGTATTTGTAAAACAGCTCTGTTATCTGCTCCATTGTACAGCCATGCGTGCCGACAAGCGCTATAAGCCCACTGATAAATTCATTGTCTGCGGTATTTTCATGCACATACTCACTGCCCTCAGGTGGTATCTCTATGCAGAAACGCTCATTTTTTGCAGTGACCTTTATCTCACCTATGGTGTCGGTAAGCTGCTTTGGCAGGTTTTTTGGAGCAAGAATTTCAAGCATCTGCTGCTCTGAAATCACGCCTGAAGCAATTTTATTATCAGCCCCTGCACACTCAAAAAAATGTCTGAGCGTGGAAAGAGGATAATACAGTCTGACTATTTCCTTCCTGTAGCCAAGCTTTGCCTGCTGCTCCTTTACTATATCAATAAGGCTCTTCGCCAGACGAGCGTAACCGGTGCTGCTATAATTGCCTTTATAATCACCACTATAATTCACTTTGTCGTCAAAATCACTTGTTTTCGTCATACCGATAGCTTCTCTTCCTCCCGGCTATTAAGGCTTTTCTAGGGCATGCTCACCTTATCGAGTATTCCTGTCAGGTGTGCTATAGCCACGCCATAGTTTGTCATCGGCACATGCTGAGTGCGTGCCCTGTCTATCCTTGATAATACATATTTTCTGTTAAACATGCATGCGCCACACTGAATAACGAGGTCATACTGAGATAGATTATCAGGGAAGTCTGTACCGCTTGTAATATCCACGGTAAGCTCCTCACCGACACTCTTTCGAAGCAGGTTCGGAAGCTTCACCCTGCCTATATCCTCTGCAAGAGGCGCATGTGTACAGCACTCTGCGATAAGTACCCTTGAGGATGGCTTTAAGGCATCAATTGCCCTTGCGCTCTCCACATAGTATGGCAGATCACCCTTGTATGCTGCAAAAAGCACTGAAAATGATGTGAGCATACTCTCCGCCGGCTTGTGCTCGTACACATAGCCAAACACCTGTGAATCTGTCACGATGAGCTTTGGTGCACGCGATAACGCCGCAAGCGCATCTGTCATTTTGTCAGTCGTCGTGCTCATTACAAGACATTTTCTATCGAGCAATTCCCTGAGTGTCTGCACCTGTGGCAATATGAGTCTGCCCTTTGGCGCCTGAATATCCTGTGGCATAACAAGAAGCACCAGGTCTGTCTGAGAAACAAGATCTCCCAGGATAAATTCCTGTCCGAAATCCTCAGGCAAAAGGCGTGTGAGTGCAGAGATAACGGCATCCATTCCCTTGCCCTTTAATGCGCTGACTGCTACAACCTCAAAGCTATTGTCTGCATTTTTGCCCATCACAGCACTGTTTTCCTCATAAACCCAGCACTTTGCAGCCTCTATTGCAGCATTGTCGAGCTTTCCACTGCTCTTTTCCTGTGCCTCTGCGGAAAGCAAAATCTCGTCTATCTTGTTTAAGGCAAATACAACCGGAGTATGTTTTTTTGCAAATAGCAGGCTCCACTCTGCCTCATCCTTAAAAGCTTTTTTAAACGGTACCCCTGCCTTTTTTGCAGCAATGACCTCTGCAATATCAAGCACTACAACGGCTATGTCTGTCTTCTCTGCTGCCAGATGGGTCTTTTCCACACGTCTTTCACCAAGCTCACTGTCATCATCAAAGCCCGCCGTATCAATAATCACGCACGGTCCGAGCGGATGTATCTCCATCGGCTTGTACACAGGGTCGGTTGTCGTACCT